>Ga0214473_10011262_pt1 | contig 10499 bp, 11 predicted proteins | sample RVTome_7_FD_203509 | JGI IMG/M metagenome (GOLD analysis project Ga0214473, IMG submission 203509) | Soil microbial communities from uranium-contaminated site in the Upper Colorado River Basin, Wyoming, United States - RVT98D197 | ecosystem: Environmental > Terrestrial > Soil > Contaminated >... | reverse complement strand
GGAGCCTCATCCTTCCATGCACTTCGGTATCCTAACCGACACTCATGCTCAGAACGCCAAGAGTTCTTTGCACCCCAACTGCCTCTCCATCCCTCAACCGTAGACCCCTTACTGTCTGAATCGCAGTCCATACCACATGATACTTGCATTCCCATTTGGTATGGTGTAAGCTTTCGTAACGTTCCATTCCAAGCCTCCTTTTGCGTAACCTTGAGCGGTTCACAGAAGGAGGCTTTTCTTATATTCCCGAAAATGTCAAACTTTTTGGAGTCCCCCGGCAGAGCCGGGGGTTTACCTAAATGCTAATTATCAAAATATGCCTACTTCCGATGACATCGCCCACTCTGCCCAGCAAAACTTTTCCAAGAATACCTAAACCTCCAATAGTAGCCAAAATGTTGGCAGCTCTAATGGCTGAAATTTTCATTTCAATAGCGTGGGGTACGATATGGACCATGATAGCAAAAAGGCAATATCCATAACAGAAACCCGCAGAGAAAAATACCCAAAATCGCGGGAAATGAAGCGTTTCGTTCAGAGAGAGTTCTTCAAACTTTAGATTAGTCCTCTTTTGCTCTGTTTGATTTTCACCATAGACTATTTGGCCTACCTGGGTTGGATCTCTCTTGATGAGCTGGGCTAAGAGAACCACAACTAGCAAAACGACACTACCTAATATCGCGTAGGATGCACGCCAACCGCACATAGGAATAAGCCGGCTCGCGACTGAGGGACCGACCAATGCACCCATTCCGCTGCCAGCTGCAACAATACCTGTCATTAATCCTCTTCTCTTGAGAAACCATCTTGCTACAGTGGATATGAGCGGTACAAAGGAACCACTCATTCCAGCGCCTACCAATATCCCATAGAATAGATATAGATGCCATGAAGAATTAATCTGTGACATCAAAATGAAACCGACCCCTAACAGTAAGCCGCAAAATGTCATCACTATCCGTGCACCAAACCTATCCGTGAATCCTCCCACGGCAATGGTCAACAAAGCATTGATCATAGAGGCCAGTGAGAAGGCGCCCGATGTCATTGCCCTCGTCCATCCAAACTCATTAAGCATCGGTCTAAAAAAGACCCCAAAGGCATAATATCCGGCCCAAATGATTGATATAATGTAGGGTCAAGGAATGGCGAGTTGCCTTAGGTGTCACCTTGGCCGTATCCGCCGTTTCCGGCTTCGTGCCCGTTTAGGTTCTCCATAGCACTTTTCCATCCCCTGCCACCTCAAACCGTACGTGAGGTTTTCCCTCATACGGCTTTCCTGTTCTCTTCGCAACAAAGCTTATACACCTATCGGCTTGGAGCTGCTTTCAGGTAGAGATAGCGTATCCGGTAGTCCTGGTATAGACCCCATTTCTCGTAGATCTCTTCCTTACTCCACCGCTTCCAGCCAAAGCCCTTCAGTCCCTTCCTCTTCATGACAAACCGTCTCACCTTCTTCTCGATAAAGTACCTCACTTTATAGAAGGTGCTGTTGCTATTGCCTATCCTGAAGTAGTTCACCCAGCCTCGAACCACTGTATTGACGGCTTGGATCACTTCCTTCAGCGGTTTGTCCCTGTTGGCCTTGAGCACTGCCTTCACCTTTCTACCGATCTCTCTGCGCTTCTTCATTCGCGGCGTCTTGCTGACGTAGGTCTTTCCTTCCCGGTTCCGGTTGAGCCGTATGTCAAACCCAAGAAAACTAAAACAGCCTCCTTCTCTCAGGCTCACCTCCCTGGTCTTCTCCAGGTTCATCTGTACTTGCAGCTTATCCAATTCTTCCTTTAACCGCCTCTGTACAGTCCTTAACAAACCGTCTTCACTCGGATGTCCGTGTACAAGAATAACCATATCATCAGCACTTCGGATGTAGTCCAGGTTGTAGTACCCTTTGCGTCGAGTTACTTCCCTGGCCCTCTCCATCATCTCATCCACCCCATTCAATTACAGGTTCGATAACAGGGGCGAGATCACCCCTCCTTGCGGCACCCCCTTTGTCCCATTGGCCTTGAGGATCAGTCTCAACAAGTGCATGATTTCTGCATCTTGTACCCGACGCCCCACTTGCTCCAATAGAAGATGATGCCTGATGTTATCGAAGTATCCGCTTAGATCAACATCCACCACCCTCGTCAGACCCTGCAATATTCCCTTCGTGATTCGGTCTATTGCTTGATGGGCATGACGTCTCGGCCTGTACCCGTAGGAGCACCCCTTGAAGTCCGCTTCAAAGATCGGCTCAAAAATCAGTTTCAATGCCCCCTGCACGACTCGGTCCTTCACCGCCGGTATCCCAAGTACCCGGGTCTTACCATCTTCTTTCGGTATCTCTACCCGCTTATTGGCCATCGGCCGGTAGGTCCGGCTCAGCAGTTGCTGCCTTATCTCTTCCAGAAATCCTTCCACCCCATCGACCTCGATATCTTCAAATCTCTTCCCATCGATCCCGGGCGCCCCACCGTTTGCTTTCGCCAATCGGTAGGCTTCTTCCAGAATTTCTTTCTTGCAGATATGACAGTACAGCCCCCAGAACTTCCAGTGCTTCTCGGTCTTCGCTTTGCTGTATATCTTTCGCCTCAGTTCCTGCAGATTTACGGAAGCCTTTATCATTCTCCCCTGCCTCTCCTCCGTCGAAAGATCCAAGACACAGCAGAGCCCCTTCGCTCCGGTAAGGTTATGTTGTCCTTACCCTCCTTGCTACTGCGGGCTCATCCGTCACCCTCTCGCCTCTCAGTTCATTTCGTCTTCCGACTTATAGAACCTACCTGCTCCTGCCGTTTCCGTCAGGGACGAGGAGGGCTTCCCCAGTTGATACCGCCTCTCTCTATCCGTGTCGCCGCTGATACCCCGCCACCGCCCTTTTACTTCTCAGCCAGTGTCAGTAAAAGGATTCTGCCTTCGCCCATTATTGAAAGGCTCGGCCAGTGGATCTCGTCTTTTACGAGGCTACTTCTACGTTCACGTAAGTTACGACCCGGATAGTTGCTCATCCCGCCTTGCGGGACTTTGTCGATGGGCTTCAGAAGGAAGCGTTTCCCCTTCCCCCTGCCATCCAAGCTACATGGCTCTGGCTTCTACCATGACGGGACTTCCACCCGTTAGATTGCGCTACCCTTCGCTGGGCACGCCAATAAGGAAGTCCCGACCACAACATAGCCATAAAAAAAACTAGCTTCATTCCCAGGAGATTGACTCACTTTTTCGCTCGCGATCGTGAATACGTTGTTATTTTATGCCATAAATCATGACCTTTTTCAATCAGGTTTGATGGAGAGAATAGCTATTGGAGGGTGAACTAATGGGATGGGCGAGGGATGCCAACTTCATTTGGCAATTATTTCGGTTAAAGAGTGTAATACTCTATATTGAGACCCTCTGGGAGTTGACACCCTGAAGGTGTAGAGGTAGGACTCGCTGCGCGAGTGGGGAAAACCTTAACACTGGAGGTAAGAGAATGAAGCAGAGTAAATGGACAGGGGACGAGAAGTTAGCGATTGTGATGGAGGGTCTCAAGGAGAAGAGGTCTCTGGCTGACATTTGCCGGGAGCACAAGATCAGTCAGACGCTCTACTATCGGTGGCGGGACGAATTCTTAGAGGCGGGGAAGAGAGGGCTGGTCAACGGCGCTTCCGACGATAATGCCTACAGAGCAGAGGTTGAGAAGCTTCAGAAAATTATAAGGAAGCAGGCGATCCAGATTGAGAGATTAAAAAAACGGAGGAGCTGTTCGGGAGAAGGTAGAGATGGTGAAGGCTTTAAGGGCTTTGGTTTATACGTTGAAGGGTGCCTGCGATGCCCTTGGGATATCGAGGGATGGGTATTACGCTTCGTCCTTATCGAAACAATCCAGGGGTATTCCGGAGCTGAGAGATCTGGATTTTTTGTGGCGGATCAAGAGGATCAAGACGGACCATCCCTTTTGGGGGTATCGGCGGGTGCGGGCGTGGTTAGTTCACCGAGAGAAGATGCGGGTCAACGAGAAGAGAGTTCGGAGGGTCATGAAGGAAAATGGGTTGCTGGCCACTCAGAGGGCTCAGAAGGCTAAGAGGACGCCTCAGATGAATAAGCCCAAGGCGGAGAGAACCAGGCCGAGACTGAAGAAAGTGAAGGGATACAGATACCTGCCTCAACTGCGAATTGTTATTCAGAGAGAGATGGAGAGGCAGAAAGTCATTTGGGAGCAAGTGAAGGAAGCTGCTTAGGGACAAACCTAAGATATGGACCGCAGCCGAGAAAATAGATTTTAGGGCAAATGGTGAGGTGATTTTTACAAGAGCCACTACTAAATTTCAACTAAAAAAGGGTTGACTCCATTTTTTGCCTCTATTCAGGTAGATACGAAGACACCCATTCGGCGCCTGAGTTCCTCTAATGAGGAAGGTATTTTATTCACTATCTCCTGGATTACCTCCGTTGCGCTCACCATATTCGTTATCATCCCAGCGACCTGCCCGCAGCATATTTCAGAACCTTCTGCGTCGCCAAGAACTTGAGCAACATATTGGGAATGTTCATTTGCAAAGTCATCCAGTTCTTTGGAGGAGGCGCCCGCCTCTCTCATCTCCAGGTATTTCTGCGTAAACAGGTTCTTCAAAGCACGGGTTAGCATTACTCTAGGTACACTTACTGTGCAAACATCTTCTCCCTTGATAACGGACTCTTTTACCCGAGGGTGGGCATTTGATTCATGGGTAACCATAAAACGTGTCCCCATATAAATCCCATCGGCACCGAGAGCCAAGGCTGCGAGCATTCCTTTGGCATCGGCAATACCGCCTCCAGCCACCACCGGGATCTTGACTGCATTGGCTACCATGGGGACAAGGACAAAGGTGGTCAATTCTGTAAAGCCCTTATTCCCTCCAGCTTCGAATCCTTCGCAGATCACTGCATCCATCCCCACCTCTGCCGCCTTTATGGCATGTCTAACAGTAGAGATGGCATGGAGAACCTTTATCCCAGCATTCTTCAATACCTTGGTATAGACGTCAGGACTCCCCACTGACATGACAGCAATTGGGATACTCTCCTCTAGAACCACCTCTACCCACCTTTGCGAATATTCCTTCTCCCTGCCCACCCCTATAGCGATATTTACTGCAAAAGGCTTTTCAGTGAGGCTTTTCACTTTCTTTATCTGACTACGGAGTCTTTCACCCGTGAGCGTCACATCTTGTGTGATCGTCTTAGATCCGGCATTAGGTCCCAGAGTACCCAAGCCACCTCCATTAGATACAGCTGCCACCAGTTCAGCCCCGCTTACCCAGTTCATTGGTGCCTGAATGATTGGATAGCGTATACCTAGAAGTTCACAAAGTCGATTCTTTTCCATCCAATTTTCCTCCTATATCTTCAAAAGCCCCATGTCTTCGATATTTTTTCTCTCTGCGGTTATCCAAAAGGAAGACGAAGAAGTCAGGTTATTTCGCACTGGCTCGAGAGCGATGTGAGTTAGATCTGTTTGTCTGCGCGGCAACAGCCTTATTTTAGGACGTGCACTCCGTTTCGCAAGGATAATTTCGATCTTCTCAGGAGGGCTGTTGGTTCAGATAATCGCCACACCCCTTTTCCCGTCAACAACGTATCGGTAACTCTGATCTCTCTTTTCTCCTAGGCATTGATCAGATCCACACAGTGAAGCCTAAGAGTATCGACTAAAGAAGAATATTCCTTTCATTTACGAGAGGTGCCTGCTATTGAACGAAGCCGCTTGTTGATGATAGCCTCGGCCTCGCTGACCATCCTATTGATGAGTTCCTTCACCGTAGGGATATCTTTGATCAACCCCACAATCTCACCAGCCATATTCACCCCGGCTTCCAACTCACCTTCCATCATCACCTTCTTGTAGGCTGCTCCCCCAATCAAAGGCAACATCTCTTCGAGCGAAGCGCCTCTTGCCTCTAATTTTAGTATCTCGTCAATAGCCTTGCTCTTTATAGCCCTGTGGGTATTCGAGATGGAACGCATGATAAGAACCGTGTCCCTCTCAGTAGCTTTGACCATCCATTCTTTGAATTTACGATGGGCAATGCATTCTTGAGTAGCAACAAAGCGGGTGCCCATGACGATCCCTTCAGCTCCTAATGCTAACGCAGCAACAAGTCCCCGCCCGTCAGCAAACCCGCCTCCGGCAATAATAGGGAGTTTTACTTTTTCGGCCAGTATGGGGACAAGGATGAGTGTGGAAACGTCTTCCATGCCGACGGCTCCGCCGTTCTCCATCCCCACAATGGCCAGCATATCCACACCCACTCCCTGCGCTTTGAGTGCATGCCTTATGGTGGCAGCCTTATGGATGACAATCACTTTTCCCTCTTTGAGGCGAGGCATATACTCCTCCGGAGAACGGTGACCGGAGGTTTCAACTGCTTTGATCCCTTCTTCGCAAATAACCTTTACAAACTCTTTATTGGGGATAGGCCTCACCGATGGAAACATATTGATGTTGCACCCAAAGGGTTTATCCGTGAGACGCCTCGTCTTTCTGATCTCATTCCGAAACTGCTCTGCCGTCTCAAAATTGGCAGACATGAGGAGTCCAAATCCACCTGCGTTGGAGACAGCTGCCGCCAGTTCAGCGTTGGACAACATATTCATGCCACCGCAGATAATGGGATATTCTATCCCCAACATTTCAGTAACTTTTGTTTTCAACATTATTCCCTCCTATCACAACATTTAACGATCACAAAGGAAGTTTTGCCATGAGATGCACGAGAAACTCCTGCGCGAAGATTAGACCCCTCCTTGCAGAATAGATTTAACCTCCAAGGTAACTGTTCTGCTCACGCCAAACATAGTATCATTAGACCATGTCTGTCTCTCAGGTTATTTATGAATCAGCAAACTATCATCTCGCGTTGCAAGATTAGCTCACAATTTGCCTTAGAAAGGGTCGCCCTGCACCCAAAATTAAATCTCCCGGTGGGACATATCACCATCATCAGATCATCAGTCGGTCACCAATTCCTTCTAAGTTTCTATCTTAACATCACGGTAGGGAGCCACAGAGCTATCTGGGGGAAGATCATAATGATAACCACACCCACGATCATAAGCAGAATAAAGGGAAATACAGAGCGATAGATGTCCTCCATTGTTATACTCGGGGGGCAGACTGACCTCATATAAAACAGGTTGTAACCAAAGGGTGGTGTTAGATAACCAATTTGCAGCATAATGATGAAAAGGACTCCAAACCATACTTGGTCGAAGCCCAGATCTTTGACTATTGGGCCAAAGATAGGAGCAGCCAGCAGAATTATTCCCCCTGGATCGATAAACATTCCCATGATAAAGAGAACGAACATCATTCCTCCGAGAATGAACCAGCGGTTGAATTCCAGTCCGAGGATGGTGGCTTTTACCAGTTCCGTGGCACCGATACCAGTGTAAACGGCTATGAAGGAAACGGATCCAAATATGATCCATAAAACCATAGAGGTGAGTTTGAGTGTTTCTGTGGTTGCCTCTTTGAGAAGTTGCCAGCTAAATCTGCGGTGGATGAAGACGCATGCCAAGGCACCTACAGCCCCTACACCGGATGCCTCTGTGGGGGTGGCGATTCCAAAAAAAATCGACCCCAGAATTGCTAAGATTAGAAGCACGGGCAGTATTATTGCTCTGAGAGATCTCAATTTCTCTGCCCAACCAAATGTCGTTTCGCTCTTGGGACACAGCTGTGGCTGAAGTTTAGACCTTACGACTATATAGCCAACAAACAGAGCGCTAAGAACAAAGCCGGATAAGAAGCCACCCATGAACAGTTTTCCTACCGATACCCCTGTTGCGGTGCCAAGGATAACCATGAGCACACTGGGCGGTATGAGAATTCCCAACGTCCCCCCGCCGGCCACAGTACCCACAGCTATAGTCTTATCGTAATTTCGTTTAAGCATGGAAGGAAGAGCTATGATTCCCATCGTAACAGTGGCCGCAGCGGTTACTCCAGTCATGGCAGCGAAGATTGTGCATATGAGCACTGTTCCAATTGCCAGGCCACCCCTGAGGAAACCTAACCAGCGATACATCATCTCATAGAGCTCTTCTGCGATGCCTGAACGTTCCAAAAAGTATCCCGTAAGGATAAAAAATGGGATAGCGATTAGCGTAGGCTGTCGCATGTACTCATAGAATTTGAAAACCGTCACATTGAGACCTTGGGGTCCCCATAGGAAAATGCTCGCCGCCACACCGATACCCCCCATGACAAAGGCAATTGGAAGACCGAGCATGAGGCCAATTAACAAAGCGACGAACAACACCAAAGTAATAAGCTCAATACTCATATGGCCTCCCAGTGGTGGCAGTAACCAGATCTCGGATGAATTTACCTAATCCCCAAAGGAGCATCAGGAAAGCTGATATAGGCAAAATCATCTTGACGGGATAGAGAGGGGCGAGGAAGGGGCTTTCGGTCGTTTCCAAAATCATGAGTGAACCCCAGGCAAGCTCCGCCCCCTTCCACACCAACACAACACAAAAGAGGAAAAAAAACATCGCGTTAAATAGGTCTACTATCGCCCTTGTCCTAAGAGGGAGGCGCCTGTAGATGACATCCATCTTAATATGTCCTCCATGCCGAAGGATATATGCCCCTCCCAAGAGATAGTAACATGCCATAATGAGCTCGCTCGTCCCATGAGCCCAGATCGTTGGGGCATTAAACAGATATCTCGAGATTGTCTCCCATGTTATGATAAACATGGCGACAATAACTAAATAACGGAGCACTGGCCCCAGTCGGTCGAGGAAGCTGTCATATGCTCTAAACCAGGCTTTCATTCTTCCCCTCACTTTTCTTAGTTCATGGAGATAGGATGCACAGGATTCGAAGGCTCACATCTCTGAAATCACCGAAGCGCCTTCAAGTCCTTCAATAATTGGACCATCTTGGCGGTAGCCGGATCCTTTGCCGCTAACCTATCGTATAGAGCGAACGCGTATCCCTCCATTTTTGCAACCTCCGCGGGAGGTAGATTGATCACTTCAAATTTACGCTCCTTAACCAGCTTTTGCCTGGCTGTCCAACCGGCATAATCTGAATATTCGGCCCAGTAGGTACTCCAGGCATGCGTAGCTACTGTAAGGATTTCTTTGAGATCATCAGGTAGTGCGTTCCACAAATCCAGCCTCATATACCAGTCATGGTAGTTAGTGGTTATAGGGTAGATCATGTATTTTGTGATCTCGTGCAAACCAAGGTCCACGCATCCCTGTGTGTCGCCCCATACAGCGGCATCAATCACTCCTCTTTCCAGCGCCGGATAAATTTCCGGTCCAGAGAAGAAAGCCGGTGCAGCTCCTGCCTCCTTAAGGACATCCCCGATCAGACCTACTCCCCTCAACTTTAGTCCTTTGAAGTCGGCTGCTTTACGAACAGGTTTTTTCGAAAATATTGGTACGTCAGAAGTTGCAAAGGAAATTGAAATAAGATGGACACCCTGTTTTGCATACTCTTCCCGCAGTATTTTCTCAGCTCCCATTGGGTGGTAGTAGATCAAAACCTCTCCCATATTGTCGAAGCCGTAAGGAATGGTGCCTCCAAAACTCGTTGCCGGTATTTTGCCGGTATGGTACGGTGGAAATGAGTACCCTAAGTCAATAACCCCCTTCGCCGTGGCAGTTAACATCTCGGCAGCCGGTGCAAGCTGGTTAACGCCAAACACTGTGATCTTAATCCGCCCCCCACTCATCTTCAAAACCCGGTCGGCGAAGGTTTTCGTGAACTTATCATTGCCCGTTCCAGCAGGGAACATATGTTGAAGTCGCCACTCATATGTCTTAGGCTGAGCTGAAGCTGGTTGAACACAAGCCGCTATGAAGAGCAGTGATGATAGTATAGAAATGAGACAAATACTTCCCAATACGACCAAAGATTTTCTAGTTTTCATAATTCTCCACCTCCATAGAATTTTGCATTTTCTATCTTCTTCGATGGTTCATGTCCTTACTTCATATGGCATCACCTCCTCCTGAACGAACGCCGTGCATTGATACTGGCTCAGAAACAACCGCCCTCATTCGTATTACCCCCTCATCGTTCAACTGGGGAATATTATTCCAACTATGAATCATTTCTATAAGCACTCCCTCGGGGTGCTGACCATGCTCAGGGGCAATTCTCCTCAGCGATGCCTGCGTTCTGCTGAACTTATGTGTGACCCCTATTATCAGCATTTGTTGAAAGGAGAATCCGTTAAACCCTTTCTAGCTTATCAGATTTGCTTTTACCTGTTAAGGCACATAGTGATAAAATTTTCGATCTCCCTCGTCGCCGATGCACTGTCAAAGGTCCCCTCATCAAGCATCCTGCCCTCAAGCAATAAGGTCGGAAGTCCTAAATCCGACTTCACCCGATCCGCAAGTATTTTCGCTGAGTTCAAATTGGCCGGGCAGCCACCGTTCATAAAATAGATCAACGCATCAATCCCAAACTCCTTGCAATGCACTTCCACATCCTGCACCCACCGCTCCGCAGGCCCAGCCCAACAATT
>Ga0214473_10011261_pt1 | contig 10500 bp, 7 predicted proteins | sample RVTome_7_FD_203509 | JGI IMG/M metagenome (GOLD analysis project Ga0214473, IMG submission 203509) | Soil microbial communities from uranium-contaminated site in the Upper Colorado River Basin, Wyoming, United States - RVT98D197 | ecosystem: Environmental > Terrestrial > Soil > Contaminated >... | reverse complement strand
GAAGGATTAAATGGATTAGGATAATTCTGTGAAAGCAAAAAATCTGTTGGTACTTCATCAATTAATTTCTCTTCAACGAATGAAACACCACCGTTCGTAGTTTTTAGGATTGTTCCATTAGAGCCAATTGTATAACCATTATCCAAATCAATATTATATACATCGTAAAGAGGATTATCTGTCCCACTTTTTTGAACGGTCCAGTTATCCCCTCCATCTGTTGTCCTTATTATTGTTCCTCCTGCTCCAACCACTGTTCCATTATCTACATCGGTAAAACTAACCGCATCAAACCAAATCGAACTCCCACTGTTTATTTCAGTCCAATTATTTCCTTCGTTCGATGTTTTCAATATTCTTCCATACCTACCTACAACATAACCATAATTCTGGTCTATGAAGCATACATCATTAAGCCAAGAGGTTGTTCCACTTTGCTGTAAATACCAAGTTGTCCCACCATCTGTGGTTTTCAAGATAGTTCCATTCTCACCGACTGAATAACCATTAAATATATCAACAAAGCATACAGCTGAGATAGAACCCTAGGAGTTCCGCTGTTCTGTTGTAACCAATCTATTCCAGCATTAGTAGTCTTTAAAATTAATCCATTGGTATTGTTCCAATCATAACCAACAACTAATCCATTGTTTACATCATAAAATGAAACATCGAACAAACTTTGTGTTGTCCCACTAATTTGTTGAATCCAGCTGTTACCACCATTAGTTGTTCCTATGATAGTACCACCAGCACCCACAGCTGTTCCATTGTTGCTGTTGATAAAGTAAGTGCTTTCGAGTGTATTATTCGTCCCAGTGATTTGTTCGATCCAGTTAGTTCCACCATTCGTTGTTTTCAGAATTAATCCGTCCTCACCAACAGCTGTTCCAATTAGCTCATTTAACATGTAGATGCCTTTTAGGGAATTAATTGTACCCGTTGATTGTTTAACCCAATCACTTCCTCCATTCGTTGTTCTAATTATTTCCCCATATCCAGTAACTATTGTCCCAACATCTATGCTTGTAAATGAAGCGGAAAATAAATTAGTGGAATTACTGTTAAGTTGTGTCCAGTTATTTCCTCTATTTGTTGTTTTTAGCATAGTGCCATTATTACTAGCAATATAAGCTATGTTAGAACTTTTATAATTAACACTCATTAGTATATAAGTTACACCACTTGAGAGCTGGTTCCAATTGGTTCCACCATCCGTCGTACTCATTATTGTTCCTCCTTCTCCAACCGCTAGACCATCGTTTATATCTATAAAGCTTACATTCTTTAAAGGATTAATATTTGGAATTGTTTGTTTTTCCCAGTTAGTTCCTCCGTCCGTAGTTCGGAGAATCACACCGTTATCATTATTGTACCAATCATATCCAACTGCTATACCAATGTTCACGTCAATAAAGTGTACATCATTTAGATTATTTACAGTACCACCTGATCGAATAATCCAAGTTGTACCACCGTTAGTTGTTTTTAGAATTCTACCATGTTCACCAACCGCAGTTCCGATATTTGTATCAATAAAATGAACACCCCAGAGTGGATTAGTAATTCCGCTTGGTTGTATGTCCCAATTAATTCCTCCATTTGTAGTTCTCAAAATTGTTCCTTCATTACCGACAATAGTTCCTGTATTTGGATCTGTGATACTGACATCCCAGAGTGCTACACTTGTGTTGCTCTCCTGTATTGTCCAATTTACTCCCTCATTGGTTGTCTTCAATATGGTGCCGTTACTACCTACAGCATATCCAATTGCTAAAGATTCAAAATTTACGCTATGTAGTGCATTACCTTGCGGAAGAGGATTCTGCCAAAACCATTGTGCCATGGTTAGATTTGTTATCATAAATAAGGTGGGTAAAAAAAATCTAAAAGACATGACTTCCTCCTTTTTAATATTTAATTGAAAATTAAAGTTTTGAGGATTGTCCTCTACATAAATAATCTAAATATTTTTTAAAATCTATGATTCGTGAAATTATTTCTCACATCCCGTACTTATCAATAATCTCCTGTTTTGTCTTTCCGAGTATATCGTATTTCTTTCCAACTTTAATAAAAGCAGCGAGAGCTTTTTCAAGATGATGTCTCTCGTGAGCAGCAGATAACTGTGTTCTTATTCTCGCCTGTCCTTTCGGGACAACGGGGAAGAAGAAACCAACAGCATAAATTCCTTCAGCATAAAGATCTTTTGCAACATCCTGCGACAGCTTCGCATTGAAAAGCATAACGGGAACGATAGCTGTTTCGCCTTCTTTAATAATAAAGCCGGCATCGGTTAAACCTTTTCTCCAGAATTTTGTGTTCTCTTCAAGCTTATCTCTTCTTTCGGTAGATCTTGAAATAATTTCGAGAACCCGCAAAGCACCTTCAACAATTACTGGTGCAACAGTGTTTGAGAAAAGATAAGGACGTGCTTTCTGTCTGCACATTTCAACTATTTCTTTTCTTCCGGAAACACAACCACCGCTAGCACCGCCGAGAGCTTTACCTAATGTAGTTGTGATGATATCAATCTTGCCAAGAACTCCGCAATGTTCCTGCGTTCCTCTTCCGGTTCTTCCGATGTAACCGCTTGCGTGCGAGTCGTCAATAAAAACCATTGCATTATATTTTTCTGCAAGCTCAACAATTTTATCGAGCTTTGCCAGATCGCCATCCATTGAAAATGCACCGTCGGTGATTACCATTCTCAATCTTTTATTCTGATGAAGCTGAAGCTTTTCTTCAAGGTGAGCCATGTCGGAATGTTTGTAAGAATCGTTCTGCGCTTTGCATAAACGCATTCCGTCAATAATTGAAGCGTGAACAAGTCTGTCAGCAATCATCACATCATGTTCAGTTAATATTGCTTCAAAGACTCCTGCGTTTGCATCCATACAGGAAGGAAAGAGAATTGTATCTTCTGTTCCGAGAAACTCGGTTAATTTTCTTTCAAGCTCTTTGTGAATATCCTGCGTCCCGCAGATAAATCTTACGGAAGACATTCCATACCCACGTGAATCAAGACCTTCGTGAGCAGCTTTAACAACTTCGGAATGTGAAGAAAGTCCGAGATAATTATTCGCACACATATTTATTACTTTTTTCTTCTCTGAGCCGATTGGAAATTCAACTTCAATCTCAGAATCCTGCGGAGCGCAAATCGCTCTTTCTTCTTTGAAGATGCCCTGCGACTTTAAATCTTCAAGCTGATCGGAATAAACTTTTCGAACGTCTGAATTGTATGCCATTTTAATTACTCCTTGATGGAAAATTCTTTAAGAAGATTCACTATGTTGTTTACACTGTCGAAGGCTTCAGGTGAAGCTTTTGCATCAGGAATCTGGATGTTGAACTTCGTTTCAAGAAAAACCTTTAAAGAAACCATCGAGAAAGAATCAACTATTCCACCTGAGATAAGAGGAGTGTCATAAGTTATTTCTCTGTCATCATCTGTTTCCAGGTATTCGTTTTTTACGTACTGAAGGATTGTGTCTTTGATTGAGGCCATAATTTTTAACTCCGTTTATATTGTTATTAATTTCTTTTTCTCTTTATGCTGAACTTGTTTCAGCATCTTCATTTACAATCTGAGATCCCGAAACAAGCCTGCCTGCCGGCAGGCAGGTTCGGGATAAATTTACATATCATTCTCAAGTGTGGAAATGTCTCCAATCTCCTCGCCCCATTCTTTTGCACGAAGAACACGACGCATAATTTTTCCACTTCTTGTTTTCGGTAACGAATCAACAAACTCGATTTCCTGCGGCATTGCAAGAGCGGAAAGTTTCTTTCTTACAAAATTCATTATTTCAAGCTCAAGCATTTTTGATTTTTCATTACCGGGCTTAAGTGCGATGAATGCTTTTACAACTTCCATATTCATTGGATCAGGTTTGCCGACAACAGCAGACTCAGCAACAGCAGGATGTTCAAGCAAAGCAGATTCAATTTCAAAAGGACCAACGAGATGTCCGGCAGTGTTAATTACATCATCATCTCTTCCGACAAACCAGAAGTAACCTTCTTCATCAATGCTTGCCCTATCGCCGCAGAGATACCAACCGTTCTGAAATTTCTTGTCGTAAGTTTCTTTGTTATTCCAATAGGTACGAAACATTGCAGGCCAGTCGGGCTTTAGCGCAATCATTCCAACAATTCCTCTTTTCTCTATCGGCTGATGAGTTTTCAAATCAACAACTGTTGCAGTAACACCAGGAAAAGCTTTTCCCATTGAGCCGGGTTTGATTTTCATCCCGGGATAATTGCTGATTACAATGCTGCCCGTTTCTGTCTGCCAGTATGTATCGAGGAACGGAAGTCCAAACGCTTCCTTCGACCAGATAACCGCTTCAGCATTTAACGGTTCACCAACACTTGCAAGATGACGGAGAGAGGAAAGATTATATTTTTTAACAACTTCAGTCCCTTCCTTCATCAAAGCACGGATTGCTGTAGGTGCAGAATACCAAACAGTAATTTTATGTTTCTCAATAAACTTATACCAGGTTTCAGCTTTGAAACCAGCATCAAGCACACACTGAGTTGCAGCATTTGCCCACGCCCCGATAATTCCATACGAAGTTCCAGTTACCCAGCCGGGATCTGCAGTGCACCAGTAAATATCTTCATCTTTTAAATCGAGAACATATTTTGTAGTGATATACTGTGAGATTAAAGAATAGTGAACGTGCTGTGCTCCTTTTGGTTTTCCTGTTGTTCCTGAAGTGTAATGAAGTACAGAAGGAGTCTCAGCTTTGGAAGGATAGATTTTAAAATCATTAATCCTTTCTGCTTTATCCATATGAAAAGCAATTTCTTTATCTCTGAGCGGTTTGGTTCCATCATCATCAACTACAATTATATTTTTTAACGAAGGAAGCTGTTCGACTATGTTCCTTACTTTCGGCAGATGTTTCTTCTGAGTAAAGATTGCTGAGGTCTGTGCATCTTCAAGTCTTGTGAAAAGCGATTCGGAACCGAAAGCAGAAAAAAGCGGCTGTGCAATTGCACCCATTTTCAGGATGCCGAGAAAACCAAAATAAAGTTCGGGGACTTTATCCATAAACAAGCAAACTCTGTCACCAGGATCTATTCCAAGTTTCTGAAGAAAAGTTGCAATTGTGTTAGTAAGCATGCGCATATCATTGAAAGTATATCTTTTTTCTTCGCCATCATAACCTTCCCAGATGAGTGCAAGCTTTTTTGATTTTCCCATTCTGCAGATTCTGTCAGTGCAGTATTCTGCAATATTAATAACATCTCCATCATTGTAACCAAGTTCATTGCTGGAAATTTGCCATGAAAAATTTTTATACTCTTCTTCGTATGATTTCATATTTTGGTGGTTGTTCGGCATTGAGAATTTTCTCCCTGTTTTAATTGCTGAATATTTAAAATCAGAAAATTAACTACATCAAATCTAAGCAAAATTAATTATTAGATTCAGTACTTAGATTTAATACATGATAAAAATTCTAATTAATTTTACTCGAAGTAACCGCATAAATTTTAATTGAATTTAAAACCGTTAAAACGGTTATGAAAGTGAAGATTAGTATCAGTATCCCACGACTTAAGTCGTGGGTTAATAAGAGAAAATTAAATCATTTAACCGTTTTAACGGTTTACCAAATCAATCAACTTGAGAATTTTTATCAAGCTAATTCAAAGCCACTTAAAAAAGAAATTATTATATGAAATACAGAATAGAACTTCATAAAGGTGATATCACCAAGCTAAAAGTTGATGCAATCGTAAATGCCGCAAACACTTCCCTGCTCGGTGGTGGCGGAGTTGATGGTGCAATACATCGAGCTGCAGGACCTGAGTTGCTTGAATTCAACATTAAACTTGGCGGTTGCAAAACAGGCGAAACAAAAATTTCTCCCGGATTTAATCTCTCGGCTAAGTATATTATTCATACCGTTGGTCCTGTTTGGAATGGCGGAAAGAATAATGAAGATCGATTATTATCCAGCTGCTATAAAAATTCTTTGAAGCTGGCAGTAGAAAACAAAATTAAAACAATCGCCTTCCCTGCAATCAGTACTGGTGTTTATCATTTTCCGCTTACAAGGGCAGCTAAGATTGCAGTAACTGAAGTGAAAAAGTTTTTAGAAAAGGATAATACAATTGAAAAGGTTATCTTCATTTGTTTTGATGAGGAGACTTATGAGGTATACGAGAAAATTTTAAAGGAATAATTTTACCTGAGAAATATAATTGCAGCACCAACCACTGCCACGAATGCCCCAATTATCGCTTTCCAATCCAGCTTCTCTTTAAAATAAAATCTTGATATCGGCAGCATTATTATCGGCATAGTAGACATCAGTGTTGAAGCAATCCCGACTTTTGCGTACTCGATAGCAATCAAACTCCCTGTAATTCCTAATACCGGTCCGAAGATTGTCCCGATCAAAATAACTTTTGCCGAGTAGCTATCTTTTGAATAAATGCTAATGGGATTTTTATATCTCCTGAAAGCTGCAGCCAAAGGAAGAATAATTAATGAAGCAGAAAATAATCTTATAAAGCTTGCAGAGAATCCGTTCAACTCCCCACCCTGAAAAGCTAACTTTGCAAATATCAATCCCGTTGCCTGCCCAAGTGCTCCAAGAAAACCATAAAATATTCCGAGTTTGTTAAAAGGTATGTTATTCTGTTCCTCTGATTTTTTTTCTAGCACGACAATTAAGATCCCGGTAATCGTCAAAAGCATCCCAAACATTCCGAGGTAAGAAATAATTTCATTCAGAAAAAAGTAAGCAAGGATTGAACTTAAAACCGGTACAGAAGCCATCATAATTATCCCGAGTCTTGCACCAATCATCTGAAATGACTTAAAGAGAAATGAATCACCCAATACCAAACCAAGAATTCCACTTATTACAAGATTTGATATCTGGTTGAAAGTTAACATGAGACTAATACCAAAAATTGATATTACAACGAATAGAAGAATACTTGCGAATACCATCCTGTCAATGTTCACCTGTATTGCACCAATTCTTCTCGAAGCATTTGTAAATGCATACGAGGTAATCGACCAGCAGAATGCTGTAGCAAGTGCGCTTATTTCACCGATGTAATCCAATTTTTACAACTTTAATTTTTGTTTGAATAAAGATATGATAGAAAAATCTAATCTTGTGTGATGGAGAATAAAATTAACTATTTGTTGATTGTCTGAAATATAAAATAACCAGGACATATTTTTTTTCAGCTTCACTTAACAATTAATTAACGCTGACGAGGATAATGCTGGTCTTATATTCCGGTATAAAAGTTATTCGATTAGTTTTGTGTCTTATTTTAATACCAATTCTCTAATAGAGTAACAATTAAAAATAAAATAATTCATTTTGCTAAAAATTTTTAATGGCATTATGATTGTCATAGCTTTAAGCAAAATTATTCTTTGATTATTGTCGTCGATCAAATAAGATTGACTTGTTACCAGATTATAAGAGGTCATCAGCAAATTGTTTATTATTGTGCAATGACCAAAAACCTTTAAGGAGGGAAATTTGATTAAACTATTTTTTACTACTCTTATATGTCTTCTCTGTACTGAAGTTAATTATTCCCAATGGACAAATCTTAATCCGGTCCCGGATGGCAATGATTTAAACTCTGTTTTTTTTGCAGACGATAACACTGGATGGATTACTGGTTCGGATGGTTTTATTACTAAAACCACAAATGCCGGTATTGATTGGATTCAGCAGAACAGCGGCACATCAGTTTTTCTTAAATCAGTTAAGTTTGTTAATTCAACAATCGGCTGGATTGCCGGTGATGCCGGTACAATTATCAAAACCATTGATGGTGGAATGAACTGGAATTCACAAACCAGCGTAACAACTCAAAACTTAAATGATGCACATTTTTATGATATTAATATTGGCTGGGCAGTTGGAGATTCCGGAACAATATTGAGAACAACAAACGGAGGAGTTAGTTGGATTGGAACTACCATTAACAACGTTACTGAATTAGTTCAGATAGATTTTGTTAATCCATTTATTGGGTGGACTGTAGGTACTGGCCTTACTTCTAATGATGGAGTTCTATTAAAAACAACAGATGGGGGTTTAAATTGGGAAGATCTTTCAATTTATCTTTTAGAATCTGATGAGCTTTATTCTGTTGATTTTATAAATGAAAAGATTGGTATGATTGGTTCTGCTACTGAGTTTCCAATGTTTACTACTGATGGAGGCTACACATGGAATTTTTCTATCGTTAATTGGGGCTATGAATCGTTTCCAGAAAATATTGTCATTGAAGCAAGTTGGTGGGGCGTTTTTGATTATTATTTTAAGAATGATTCTACTGGTTATGCAATTGCGAGAGGTTCTGGCGGTTGGGATGAACATATATTGAAAACAACTGATAGTGGTCAAAGTTGGACGTCTTGTCCTGGTTTATATGAATTAGCTGCTCTGAATTTGTCTTCATTATCTGTTACACAAACAGGATTGATGTGTGCAGTTGGAGTTGAAGGAAGAATTACAATGTCTGAAGATGACGGGGAAAATTTTAAAGAATATTTGGATTTGATTAACAGTGCTGGAACGATTAATTCAGTCTTTTTTATTGATAATAACAATGGTTGGGCTGGAGGCGCAGATTTTAGTACTTTTTTAGGAGTTCCAAGCGGTAAAATATTAAATACAACTGATGGTGGTAAATATTGGAATAACCAATTTTTTGGCCCGAGCGGAGTAGGCGAAAGTATTAGTGATTTATTTTTTGTAAATGAAAATATTGGTTGGGCATCTGTAGCGGATGGAGAATATGAAATATTAGCAACCACTGACGGCGGGCAGAATTGGAATACACGAGTTACTTTTAACAATGGAGAGGAATTCACTTCTTTATTTTTTATAAATGCTGATACAGGTTGGGCAATAAATAAAGCAAATAATGTTGGCATTTATAAAACCATTGATGGCGGTTATACGTGGAGTTTAAAAAACAATCAACTATATTCTTCACTTCATTTTGTAAATTTGAATAACGGCTGGGCTGTTGGACCAAACGGATTAATTTTAAAATCAACTGATGGAGGAGAAAGCTGGAATACAAAAACAAGCGGAACATCTGCTAATCTTAATAAAGTAAAATTCTTCGATACAAATATTGGTATATGTGTCGGTGATTTGGGCACGACATTAATTACAACCGATGGCGGAGAAACCTGGGTATCTAAAAATTCAGGTACAACAGAAAATCTTAGTTCTGCTTTCATCACAAATTTAAACTCAATCTGGGCTGCCGGTGCAAATGGAAAAATCTTAAAGACAACAGATTTTGGAAACACCTGGACTGCATTCAATGGAGTTGCAACTGATTCAATTATTTCAATCGGATTTTTTAATAACTACTCCGGCTGGGCTTCAGGCGGTTCAATCTTTAAATATTTTGATGAGACTCTTTATAATCAGATTCCAACCTGGTCAAATCAAATTAATATAGGAGATGCAGGAAGCATTGGATCATCTGCCGTACTAACTTTTGGTCAGCATCCTGATGCAACTGACAGCATTGATTTTTCACTGGGAGAATATGAACTTCCGCCCCCTCCTGTGCCCGGGGTGTTCGATTCAAGATTTTTTCTTCCTACTAATCCGCAGTTGAGTTCACTTATGGATTTACGCGACAGCACTTTGACTGATATTACCTGGACAATGTCTTTTCAACCGGGTGCTAATGGATATCCGGTTACTTTCAGTTGGGATAGTACAAGCTTTCCACAAGGAACTTTTTATCTGAAAGATTTAATTGATGGAAGCTTCGTATTCGTGAACATGAAAAACCAGGGCAGTTACATTCTTGAAAACACTTCTATCTCATCAATGAATATCAGTTTTCGAGGTAATTGTTCACAGGTATCAGTCCATAACGGATGGAATATTATATCAGTTCCATACATTACCGAGGATATGTCCACTGTTAATTTATTCTCTGATGCTACTTCTCCTGCCTACGGTTACGACAACATTTATTACACTAAAGACACATTAATATCAGGTTCAGGATATTGGTTAAAGTACAGTGGAAATGATGATATTCAGATCTGTGGTTCTTTAGCCGGGAATACAGTGCCAGTAAAGCAAGGATGGAATTTGTTTGGTGTGTATGATAAAAATATTCCAATCAATTATATAACAACTACACCTCCGGGAATTATTGCAACTTACTTCTTTGGATTTGATGGAGGCTACTACAAAGCAGATACATTAAAGCCAGGTGAAGGATACTGGGTAAGAGTGACAGAAAACGGTGTTCTGAACCTCAACGGTGCTGAATCACCAAGCACTAATCAGGAGACGTGCTTTGCAAAAGATTACACTGATTTCGGGAAAATTATTATAACAGATAATGAAGGGAATTCAATAACCTTGTATGCATCTGATGAAGAAAAAGATCTGAAGTCTTACGAATTGCCTCCAACACCTCCTGCAGGAATATTCGACGTCCGTTATGGCA
>Ga0214473_10011260_pt1 | contig 10501 bp, 5 predicted proteins | sample RVTome_7_FD_203509 | JGI IMG/M metagenome (GOLD analysis project Ga0214473, IMG submission 203509) | Soil microbial communities from uranium-contaminated site in the Upper Colorado River Basin, Wyoming, United States - RVT98D197 | ecosystem: Environmental > Terrestrial > Soil > Contaminated >... | reverse complement strand
CAAACGCTGGCCGGCCTCCAGGTTCGCCGCGCTCGGCCGCCTCCTCCAAGAACGGACAAACGCCGCCATCGCCGTCACGGGCGCTCCGGAAGACGCCGCCGCGGCCGAAGAAATCGCCTCCGCCCTTACCGAAAAGCCGATCGATCTTGTGGGGAAGACGACGCTCGGAGAACTCCTGGGAATCACTTCGCTGGCCGCCGTCTTCGTCACCAACGACACGGGCCCGATGCATATCGCCAACGCCCTGCGCGTCCCCGTGGTCGGCCTCTTCGGGCCGACCGATCCGCGCGTCACGGCGCCGTTTCACGCCCCCGCGACGGTTATTAAAAAGGAGGACGTCCCCTGCTGGCCCTGTTCCAACAGGGCGTGTCCCTTCGACCACCGCTGCCTGCTCCGGATCTCCGCAGCCGAGGTCTTCGAGGCGACGGCGGCCTACCTCCCATGACAAAGCGCGCGGTTTTTCTCGACAGGGACGGCACGATCAACGTCGATGTCGGATACCCCAGCCGATACGAACAGGTCAAGATCTACGCCTTCAGCTTCGAAGCCGTGCGCAAAATCAACGCCGCGGGTTTCCTGACCGTCGTCGTGACGAACCAGTCCGGTATCGGGCGCGGCTTTCTGACCGAGGACGATCTGCGGGCCATCCACGCCAGGATGGCGGAGGAGTTTCTGGCCCACGGCGCCCGCATCGACACGTTCTATTTTTGCCCTCATTACGACCTGTCCGAGATCCCCCGCTACCGTCTGGATTGCCCCTGCCGCAAGCCCAAACCGGAGATGGCCCTGCGGGCCGCCGCCGACCTCGGCCTCGACCTCTCGCGCTCGTATATGATCGGCGACAAGGTCGAAGACGTCGAGTTCGGCCTGGCCGCCGGCGCCGCGTCCGTCCTCGTCCGGACCGGGTACGGACCTTCGGCCGAGATCCGGTTGCGCGAGCGCGCCGTCTCGCCCGCCGCCGTCGCCGGCACTCTGCTTGAAGCCGTGGACTGGATCCTCGAGCACGACCCCGAACGCCGATGATCCGCTTCGACGATATCCTGGACAAGATCGCCGCCCGATTCGGCGACAAGGACATCGCCGTCCTGCAGAAGGCTTACGTCTTTTCGGCGAAGGCCCACAAAGGTCAGGTCCGGCGTTCAGGCGAACCCTACCTCAGCCATCCGCTCGAGGTCACGAACCTGCTCGCCGACATGAAGTTGGACCGGACGACGCTTGTCGCCGGGCTTCTCCACGACGTCCTGGAAGACACCGATGTTACCGCCGCCGAGATCAAAGAGGCCTTCGGCAAGGACGTCGCCGGCCTCGTCGAAGGCGTGACCAAGATCAGCCGCGTCCAGGACGTCTCGCCCGAAGCCCGCCGGGCCGAGACCGTCCTGAAGATCATCCTGGCGATGACCGACGACCTCAGGGTCATCTTCATCAAGCTGGCCGACCGCCTCCACAACCTCCAGACGCTCAAGTTCCTCCCCGAAGACAAGCAGAAGCAGATCGCCGCGGAGACCCTCGAGATCTACGCGCCGATCGCCAACCGCCTCGGGATGGGCCGGATCAAGGCCGAGCTCGAGGACCTCGCCTTCCGCTACCAGGAGCCCGAGGAGTTCTTCCGGATCGCCTCTCTTGTCGAGCCGCGCCGGAAGCCGGCCGAGGCCGACCTCAAGAAATTCCGGCGGATGCTCGAACGTCTCATGAAGGACAACCATATTCCCGTCGAGGTCCATTTCCGGATCAAGCGGCCGTACAGCATCTACCGCAAGATGAGGAGCCAGCGCATCGATTTCCACCAGGTCTATGATTTTCTGGCGCTCCGGATCATCACCGACACAGTCAAGAACTGCTACGCCGCCCTCGGCATCATCCACCAGAAATGGCCGCCGCTCCTTCAGCGCTTCCGCGACTTCATCGCCATGCCCAAGCCCAACCTTTACCAGGCCCTTCACACGACCATCATCACCGAGGAGAAACGGAGCTTCGAGATCCAGATCCGGACGCGCGAGATGAACGAACTCGCCGAGAACGGCATCGCGGCCCATTGGAAATACAAGGACGAGGACCCCCGGAGCCTGATCCGGGAGGACAAGCGCCTGCAGTGGCTTCGGGAAATGGTCGAGCTTTTCCGCGAACAGAAGAACCCGAAGGAGTTCCTCAAGAACCTCAAGATCAACCTCATCCCCGAAGAGGTTTATGTCTTCACCCCGAAGGGCCGGGTCGTGTCCCTGCCGAACGGCGCCTCGGCTCTCGACTTCGCTTTCCGCATCCACACCGAGATCGGGCTCCACAGCGCCCAAGCCAAGATCAACGGCAAGGTCTCGCCCCTGAAAACGCTCCTGAAAACGGGAGATATCGTCGAGATCCTCACCTCTCCGGACAAAACGCCGTCGCGGGGCTGGCTGAACTTCGCCTTCACCTCGGGCGCGCGCCACCAGCTCAAACGATGGCTGAAACAGCAGGAAAAAGGCCGGACCGCCGCGACCGGGAAAAAAGCGCTCGCCCCGGGAGGGGGAGAGCTCGGCCTTCCGGCCGGGACGCTCGTCCGGCCGGCGCGATGCTGCGCCCCGATCAAAGGCGAACCGATCATCGGCTATGTCACGTCGGGAAAAGGGGTCAAGGCCCACGCCCTGCGCTGTTCGCTGATCGCCCGGGAGATTCTGGTCCCGGAACGCATGGTGGACATCTCCTGGGACCAAGTGGCGCGAGAGGATTTCCAGGCCGATCTCCTCATCCGGTCCGCGGACAAGCCCGGACTGCTGGCCGAAGTCGCCTCCGCCGTTTCCAAGCTGGAGGGGAACATTACCAAGGCCGAGGTCAAAACATTCGCCGATAAAAAGGCCCAGACCCGGCTCTGCCTGACGATCCGGGATATCAAACACCTCGAGGCCATCATCAAAGACGTCTCCGCCATCAAGGACGTCCTGGCCGTGGAGAGGATCTAAAGGATCTAAGCGGGGATCAGAGGACTTTTTGGACCTTCCCGGAACGAAGGCATCGCGTACAAACCCAGATCTGTTTCACCCCTTTAGGGGTTCGGGCTTTGACGTGCTGAAGGTTGGGTTTCCATTTCTTCGGCGAAGCCTTATGGGAATGGCTGACGCTGTGTCCGAACACGGGACCTTTTTGACAAATCTCGCATACTTTTGGCATGATCGTTCTCTTTTAAGAGAGCTTTTATAGCACAAATCGGCCTCAGGCGCAACTGATTTCCATCCTGACCATCGATATGATCAGAACCGGCGGCGGCGCTTGAAGGCCTCAAGGGTGTTCTTCATCAACATGGCGATGGTCAAAGGCCCCACTCCGCCGGGGGAGGGGGTCAGCCACTTCGCCTTGTCGATGACGCGCGGCTGGACGTCACCGGCCCAGGTATAGCCTTTGTCCCGGATCTCCTTCTCGCGTTTGGGATCGTCGCCGAAGAGGGCCCGCACGACCGCCGGGTCGGTCACGGCGTTGCTGCCGACGTCGATGACCATCGCGCCGGCCTTGACGAACTCCGGACCGACGAATCCCGGCTTGCCCATGGCGGCGATGAGGATATCGGCCCGCGCCGCCACTCCGGCCAGATCCTTCGTCTTGCTGTGGCAGATCGTCACCGTCCCGTTCTCGTTCGTGATCATGGCCGCCAGCGGCTTGCCGACGATGAGGCTCCGCCCGATGACCACGACATCCTTGCCCTCGATCCCTTCGCCCGTGGACTTGATGAGCTCGAGGACACCCAGCGGCGTGCAGGCCCGCGGGCCGGGCAGGTTCTGGAGGAGGAGCCCCAAACTGTACGGATGGATGCCGTCGACGTCCTTCTCGGGGTCGATCCAGGAGATGACCTCGTGAGTGTCGAAGCCCTTGGGGAGAGGCAGCTGGACGAGGATACCGTCCACCTTGTCGTCGCCGTTCAAGGCCTCGATCCTGTCCTTGAGCTGGGCGCGGGTCGTATCCCCAGGAAGGGAGAGGATCTGGCCGTATAAGCCCAGCGACTGACAGGCTTTTTCCTTCATCCGGAGGTAGCTCTGGGAAGCCGGGTTGTCGCCGACGATGACCCCGACGAGCCCCGGAACGACGCCGTGCGCTTGTTGGTAATACGCCACCTCTTGACGGACATTTTCCCGGATCCTGTCCGCGACCGGCTTGCCTTCCAGCCAGGTGCCCATGCCGTCCTCCTTGGAGCGATATTTGATCTCATTATACAGGGGCCCTCAGGCCCTTACAAGGAGGGGCTCGCTCGAAGCGGGCGAACGATCTCCTTGTCGCGTGCCCTCCAGACAAGATCGGGAAACGTCTTCGCTCCCGATTCGGGTTTTTTACGCCGTTTCCTCCCCGTCTTTCTCGGCGGCGAAATCTTTGGTCGACGCGGCGACAGGGTGGCCCCCGGCCCCCTGGGGAACCAGTCCCGTCGGTTCCCCCCTCGGCCAGGCCGAGGGAACCCCTCTCCGCTATGGGGGCCTTGGGGCCAACCCTGCCGTCGCGTCCTTGGATTCTCCGCCATGAAGACCGAACGGTAGCCCCAAGATCTCTTTTTGGTCGCTCAACCGTTTCCCGATCTTGTCTTTCGCTTCAATCCTTGAACTTGAAAAGAGCGATCGCTCGCTTCTTCGCTCACAGACGAATGAGGAGGCTAAATTCATATTTAATTCGGGGGACATCAACCTTATCTTTCGCAGATTTAGGATTAGTGTCCACGGAAAATATCCGGAATATAAGCATATTATTTGGTCATTAGTGAGCGAAGAAGCGGGCGAACGCTTTATTTACGGGTGGCACCGATCGGGCGCCCCAGCGTTCGAAGCGAAATGGGACCCCCCGAAGGTGGGTGATGAGCGAGAACGCTGGGGCTGATCGGTGACAGGACCCGCGACGAGAAGAGCGTTCGCCCGCTTCGAGCGAATCCCCGAGCCCTCCTTGACGAAACCAGACAAAAAGATTACTTATAAGAAAAAATGAGAGAAGGCCCAGCCGCCTAAAAAGAGGCCGCCGAGGCCAAGAATGAAAAAAAATAGGAAGCTCCTCCCGGTCCTCGCGGCCGTCCTGGCCGCGGTCCTGGCGCCGCCCGCCCTCGCCCAGAAATATGCCTTCCCCTATTACGGGAAGAACAAGGTCATATATGAGAAGTTCGCCTGGAAATCCTATGCCACCGAGCATTTTCAGATCTTCTTCTACGTCGAGGAGGTGAAGGTCCTGAAGAACGTCGTCGACGCGGCCGAAAGCGCCTACCGGAAGGTCAGCTCCGAACTCAAGTTCGAGCTGACCGATTCCGTCCCCCTCATCTACTATACGACGTCCACGGACTTCGAGCAGACGAACCTCTTCGACGTGTCGGAAGGAGCGCTCGGCGCGTCCGAGCCGGCCCTCCACCGTATCGGCATCCACGGCGACATGGCCCTCGACGAGCTGCCGAGCCTGATCACCCACGAACTGGCCCATATCTTCGAGTTCGAGATCCTCAGGGGAAGTCCCGGCTCCCCCCTCTACGCCGTCAGCCGGCCCCCGCTGTGGACTTGCGAGGGCCTTTCGGAATATCTCACCGGCGAATGGTCGTCCTGGTCCACGCTGATCCTGCGCGACACCGTCATGAACGACCGCATCCCCGACTTCGCCGAATCGGGAGAGCTCACTTCCCGCTACCCGCTGCCGCGGGAGCCGGCCACCGACTTCGGCCATGCCCTCTACGAGTTCATGGAAAAGCGGTTCGGCAAGAACTCCGTCCTGGAATTCTTCAAGTCCCTGAAAGCAGGCTCTCCGCTCCTCGGCCGGCGCGACCCTCTGAAGAAAGCGTTCAATCTCGAACCCCGCGAATTCGCCCAGGAATTCAAGAAATACCTGCGCGGCCGGTTCAAAGACTATTTCGCCCGGGAAAATCCCGAGGACTACAGCGTCCCGCTGGGCCCCGAGTTCCCGATGAACCCCTATTGTTTCGCCTTCTCCCATGCCGTCTCGCCCTCCGGAGACCTGGTGGCTGCGATCACCTTCAACGCCAGGGACGGCGACATCGACATCGTCCTTATTTCGACGCGCGACGGGAAGGTCGTCCGGAACCTCACCCAGGGTTATACGGCCCGGCAAGAATTGATCAAATACGAGATCGATCCGTCGCTCGGCAAGAGCCTGGCCTGGTCGCGCGACGGCGACCGTCTCGCCTTCTTCGCCAGGGACGGCCGGAAGCACGCGCTTTTCATCATCGACGCCCTGAACGGGGCCACGCTGCGGAAGATCAAAGTCCCCCTCAACCAGCCCGTCGGCCCCGATTTTTATCCGGACGGCAAAAAGATCCTGTTCTCCGCCTTCGAAAAGGGGATCCGGGACATCTTCGTTATCGACCTGGAGACGGAAAAGACCGCCAACCTGACCCGGAACGATCTCGACGAAAAAGCGCCGGTCATCTCGCCCGACGGGCGGTCCGTCGCCTATTCCATCCGCGTCGACGCGTTCGACAAGCTTTTTCTCTCTCCGCTCGACGACTTCCAAAAGAAAAAACAGCTGACCTTCGGCCAGGGCAACTCCGTCACTCCGGAATTCTCCGCCGACGGCCGGACGATTTACTTTTCCGGGGACAGCAAGGGCGCCTATAACCTCTACTCGCTCTCCCTCGACTCGGGCGAGCTCCGCCGCTACACGGACGTCCGGACGGGGAACTTCTTCCCGGCCCCTCTGCCCAGCGCTCCCCACGCGGTCATTTTCTCGTCGTTCAACAAGGGCGCCTTCCAGCTGTTCAAGAGCGAGTCGCCGGGGGTCGTCGAACAGATCCTGAACTTCGCCGATAACGGGACGATCGGCTCGTTCAAGAAGTCCGAACCCGTCCTCGCCCTAGAGATCAACAAGGACAAGATCCAAGCCCACTCCGGCATGGGCAAGCTCTATGTCGCTTCGCGTCCTCCCATCGATGTCATCCTTTCGACCGACGGTTCGATCTACGGGGGGTCCTCGCTCGCTTTCACGGACATCCTCGGGGACCACACCTTCTCCATCGCGGCCTGCCAGGTCCGCGACTTCCGCTCCATCTTTTTCGGCTACCTCAACCAGAAAAGGCGCTTCCAGTGGGCGATCAACGCCTTTCAATACACCGTCTATTACTATCCCGACCTTTATTACTACGATCCCATGATCTGGAGCACCTTGAAATATCAGGACGTCCTGGCGACGCAGAAGATCACCGGAGCGAGCGCCTCGGCCTATTATCCTCTGAGCAAATACGTCCGGGCCGAGGGCAGCTTCGGCTTTTTCCATTACGAAGGGAATTTTTACGATCCTTACGCCCTCGGCACGATGGCCTCCATGGCCTCCGGGTATTTCCTGAACGGCGACGTCCTCTCCGCCGCGGTGTCCCTGACGGGCGAGACCACGCGCTTCAAACTCTACGGGCCGGCCGCCGGCAACACGTTCCGCCTCGCCCTCGACCTGGCTCTCCCCGCAGCCGAAAAATTTCTGCACAACACCACTTTTGAGGTCGATCTGCGCCAGTATCTTTATATCGGCTCGGATTTTCTGGCGGCCTTCCGCGTCCGCGGCTTCGCCAGTCTCGGCCGGGACCCCTGCCTGGGCTATTACGGCGGGAACAACCAGGTCCGTTCGGCCAATTTCTACAGCATCCTGGCCACGAAATACTGGTATGCCAACGCCGAGTTCCGCTTGCCGCTCATCAGCGCGGCCTCGACGATCATCGGCACGGTCGGGCCGGTACGCGGGGTCCTTTTCTTCGACGTCACCCGGAGTCAGTATCGCGATTATCCGGCCAAGTTCTACCGGTACGACCCCGGCCTCAGCACTTTCCTTGTCCCCTATTACCACGAGATCAGCGCCATCGGCTCCTTCGGCTGCGGGATCGAATTCTTCATTTTCGGCCTGCCGGTCCATATCGAATTCGCCAAGCGTCTGGAATGGTCGGGCTTCGCCTCTCCCTTCAGTCTCAGCTCATACGGCGGTACCATAACGAATTTTTGGATCGGATACGATTTTTAAAAGGGGCTCGAGCGGTGCTTCAAAAATACTCAAACAAAAAATAAAAACCGCTTGAAATGGGGCCGGCGGAATGGTATGATGGCGAAGCTTTCTTGAGGAAAGAGAGAAATATTTCCACAGTTGAGGATATTTCTGTGGAAAAGTAATTCTTGGTCACGCAAATGCAAGAAAAAACGAATCCTTGGCTTCAAATCATGCTTGATGTCAAGAAGAAGATCGACGCCGACAGCTTCGAAACTTGGTTCGAGCCAACGGCCTACATCGGGCAGGAGCGCGACTGCCTTTATATCAAGGTTCCCAATCCGTATTTCAAAGACTGGATCTCCTTCCATTTCTCGGGCCACATCAACGAGAGCTCCCAGAGGATCTTCTCAAAAACCTTCGACATCAAATACATCCTGGACGAATCGCCTTCCTCGTTCATGCGCCGATCGCCCGAAGAGCGGCGGACCAAATCCGGCCAGCTTCTCAACCCAAACCTGAACCCCCATTACACGTTCGAGAACTTCGTCGTCGGTTCCTGCAACGAGTTCGCCCACGCCGCCTCGATGGCCGTGGCCAAGAATCCGGCCAAATCCTACAATCCGCTTTATGTCTACGGCGGCTCGGGGCTCGGCAAGACCCACCTGATGAACGCCATCGGGCATTTCTCTCTGCATAACGATCCCCGGTCGAAGATCCTTTATATAACGACGGAAAAGTTCATGAACGACCTCATCAACCATCTTCAATACGGAAAGATCCTGGATTTCCGCGAAAAATACCGAAGCATCGACGTCCTTCTCATGGACGATATCCACAACCTCTCCGGCAAGGACCGGACGAAAGAGGAGTTTTTCCACACCTTCAACCATCTCTACGACAACCAGAAACAAATCGTCATCTCCAGCGATTGCCCGCCCAAAGAGATTCTCGGCTTGGAGGAACGCTTCCGCTCCCGCTTCGAATGGGGCCTGATCGCCGACCTGAAGCCGCCTGATATCGAAACGCGCATCGCCATCCTGAGAAAGAAGGCGGAACTCGAGGGCGTCGACCTGCCCGAGGACGTCGCCCTCTTCATCGCCGACAAGGTCCAATCCAACATCCGCGAATTGGAAGGCTATCTCCGCCGAGTCGTGGCCTTCTCCTCCCTAAAAGGCGAAAAAATCGAGCTGGACATCGCCAAAGAGTCTTTGAAGGACCTCCTCGATTCCACGTCCCGCATCGTCACTGTGGAAAAGATCCAGAAATTGGTCTGTCATAAGTATAAAATTAAACTGGCCCAGTTGAAAGCCAAGAACAATTCGCCAAAATTTTCCTTTCCCCGCCAGATCGCCATGTATTTAGCCAAGGAATTGACCGACACATCTCTGCCGGAAATCGGGAAGAAATTCTGTGGAAAACACCACACGACCGTCCTCCATAGCATCCGTAAAATCGAGCGGATGCGGGAGGCTAATTCCGAATTCAACAAAGAAATCAACAGCCTGTTGAACTTCATTCAATAATGAAATCAAGGTCTTCGATTGATTATGCACATTTCATTTGCTTTTCTTATTCTTATTGATTAATCTTAATTCTAAAGAAAGAAGAAGAATAAGAAGAAAAAGAGTTTGAGCGGGAAGGTGAATCCATGAAATTCTCGATCAAAAAAGACGACATTTTAGAGGAGCTCCAACTCCTCCAGGGCATTGTCGAAAAAAGAAACACCATGCCCATTCTGGCCAACATCCTGATCCAAGCGTCGGGAACGGAAGTCGAGCTCACGGGGACGGACCTGGAGGTCGGGCTAAAAACGCATTTTGAAGCGCAGATCGACGAACCGGGAGCGGTCACGGTCTCGGGAAAAAAGATCTTCGAGATCGTCAAATCGCTTCCGGACGGCGAATCCGTATCGTTCAAAGAGGATAAGGACCTGATGATGGAGGTCAAGGCCGGAGAGAGCGAATTCAAGGTCCTCTGCCTTCCGAAAGAAGACTATCCCCAGGTTCCTGAGCCGAAATTCGGCAAAAAAATAAGCGTTCCGGTCGATCAGTTCAAGGACATGGTCGATCGCGTCTTTTTCGCCATCGCTCAGGAACAGCGGTATTACCTGAACGGCGCCCTGATGGTCTTGAAGAATAAATCTATTGAGCTGGTCAGTACGGACGGCCATCGGCTTTCGTATACGGCCAAGACCGTGGACGACCTGAATATCGCCAAAGAGATCCGGGTCATCGTCGCGAAAAAGACCTTGAGCGAACTCCGGAAATACAGCGGAGGCTCGATCGAGTTCGACATGGACGAAAACAACCTTTTCTTCCGCTGCGGACACCGGACGCTCATCTCCCGGATCATCGAGAGCAAATTCCCAAATTTCGAGGCCGTTATCCCCAAGGACAATTCGAACATCGCCGTTCTGCCCCGGGAGGCCTTCACCAACGCCATTCGCCGCGTGTCGCTCCTATCCGCCGAGCGTTCCCGGGGGATCAAATTCACCCTGGAAAAGAACAAGATCCGCTTGTTCTCTTCGAACCCGGAGATCGGCGAGGCGCGGGACAAGATGGAGGTCGACTACGACGGCGCGGGGTTGGAGATCGGC
>Ga0214473_10011259_pt1 | contig 10502 bp, 5 predicted proteins | sample RVTome_7_FD_203509 | JGI IMG/M metagenome (GOLD analysis project Ga0214473, IMG submission 203509) | Soil microbial communities from uranium-contaminated site in the Upper Colorado River Basin, Wyoming, United States - RVT98D197 | ecosystem: Environmental > Terrestrial > Soil > Contaminated >... | reverse complement strand
GCTCGTGGCGCTGGGCGCGCGGACCGGGGCCGCGGCGGAGGCGCTGGGAATCGCCGAAGACGAGCCGCGGGCCCTGCAGCGGTCGATCGAGGCGGGGCTCGGGCACGACGTGCTGATGCTGTCGGGCGGGGTCTCCATGGGGCGCTACGATCTGGTCGGCGATGCGCTGCGTGCTCTCAGGGTCGACATCCTGTTCGACCAGGTGGCGATCAAGCCGGGCCGGCCGTTCACCTTCGGACGCCGGGGCAAGACCCTGGTGTTCGGCTGTCCCGGCAACCCGGTCAGCGCCTATGTCATCTTTCAGGTCTTCGTCCGCCCGTCCCTGCGGCGCATGATGGGCTTCCATGACCCGTCCGCCCCCCGGGTGCGCGGGGTACTCGCGGCCCCGGCCCGGCAGCGCCCCGGGCGCGCCGGCTATTACCAGGCCCGCGCGCGCCCTACCGGGTCGGGGTATGAGGTCACCGTTCTGCCAAGCAGCGGGTCGGCCGATTTCATCTCCTGTGCGCGCGGCAATGCGCTGGCCATCATGCCGGCCGACGCGGCGGAGATGCCGGCCGGGGCGGCCATCGACGCCCTGCTCCTCGACGATTACCCCGACCGATGAGTCTGGTCATGGATCGCGCCGCGCGACGGTTCGGGGCGGGCCAGCTGATTGGACTGCTGGCGCTGCTGTTCGTGGTCGTGCTGCTCGCTCTCCTCGCTTGGCGTCTGCCCACTCCCGACGGCCCCCTGGCGCCGCGTCAGCGGGTGCGCGGCGAGCCGGTGGAGCCGGTCGTCGATCCCAACCTCGTGCTGATCACCATTGATGGCCTGCGCATCGATCACCTGGGCGTGTACGGATCGTCCGCGCACTCGATCACCCCCCACCTCGACCGTCTTGGCCACGAAGGGTTCCGCTTCGAACGCGTGGTCTCGCCGGTGCCGTCGACCCTGCCGGCGCAGGCGACGCTGCATACCGGGCGGCCGCCCGAGTCAGCGGCCGGCCTGTCGCCGCTGGGCGGTGTTCTCCGGTCGGAGAGCGCCACGCTCGCGGAGATCCTGAGCGCTGCGGGGTTCCGCACGGCCGCCTTCACCGGCGCCGGGGCCCTCGGGCGCTGGACCGGGCTGGGGAGGGGGTTCGACTCGTACGACGCACCCGCGAGCGATGCGCAGCCGGCCACCGTGCGTTTCCTGGTCGAGCGCCCGGCGGCCGCGGTGATCGACGAGGCGCGCGTCTGGATCGACGAGCATTACCGGGCGCGTTTTTTCATGTGGGTCGAGATCGCCGACCCGCGTGCACCGCACCGCGCGCCGCTCGGTGGCGCAATTCCGGCTCCGGACGCCTACCGGGCGGAGGTGGCCTATGCCGACGCGCAGGTCGGGCGCCTGCTCGACCGTCTGGCGGCCCTGGGCGTGCTCGGCAACACTCTGGTGGCGGTCACCGCAGCGCATGCCACTGCCCTGGGGGAGCACGGTGAGCTCGGCTCCGGCATCGAGCTGTACGACGGTACGATCATGGTGCCGCTGCTGCTGCGCCCGCCCGGCGGCGCGGCGCGCGACCGATCGATCCCGGAGCAGGTGCGGTTGATCGACCTGCTGCCGACCCTCCTGGAGCTGCTCGATCTGCCGGCCCACGCGGGGCTCCCCGGTATCAGTCTGGCGTTGTTTCTCGACCCGGACGTCGACCTCCCGGCGCTTCCGGCGGTGTCGCAGAGCGAGCTTCTGTCCTCCTGCGTCGGAGGGCCGCGCCTGCGGGCTCTGCGCGCCGGCGGGTGGAAGCTGATCCAGGGGGTATCGGCGGAGCTGTACGATTTGCGACGCGACCCGCTGGAGCGGCGCGATCTGTCGGCCGCCCATCCGCAGAAGCTGGCGGAGATGCAGGCCGCTCTCGGGCCGTCGGACGCGGCCGTGCCGCCGGAGGACGAGAGCGCGGACGCGGGGGCTGCGGAGACGGGGTCGAGCGGCGCCGGCGCCATCGGTGAGGCGGCAGCGGGTCGCCGCGAGGCGGTCGATCTCGAGGAGGCGCTGCTCGCCCTGGCATCGCGGGATGGCCGGCGCGCGGAGGCGGCGCTCCTCAGGCTGCAGGCGGGCGGGTCGTCACCACGCAGCGCCATGAGCGCTCATGAGCCGGTCCTCCTGGCGCTCCTGGGTGCAGCGTTGCGCATGCAGGGCCGTTCGGGTGAGTCTCTCGCGGCGAACCTGTCGGCCCAGGCCGCCATCGTCGGCGAACCGGCCACACAAGGGGAGAACGCCGTCCCGTCGGAGCCTGCGGAGCCGCGCGGCGCGGGGTCGGCCGACGGCGCCCTTCTGGGGCTTCTGCTGTCGGAGATCGGGGCGCTGCGAGCGGCAGCGGGCGAGATACCCGGAGCGCTGGCGGCTTACCGCCGGGCGCTCGATCGACTGCCGGATGACGGCGAGGCGCGCGTCGCGCTGGCCGGCCTGCTCCTCGAGCGCGGCGACATCAATGATGCGGTGGCGGAATACCGTGCCGCTCTCGGCCGCATGCCGGGCGATCCGTCGGTCCTGGGTGGCCTGGGGCGCGCCTACCTGGCGTCCGGCGACCCGGCGGCGGCGCTTGTCTACCTGCGCGAGGCGTTGAGGTCCGCCGCGCCGGCGCCGCGCGACTATCTCGACCTGGCGAGAGCCTGCGAAACCCTGGGGCGCGACCGGGAGGCGGCGCGCGTCTATCGCGAATTCCTGCAGCGCGCGCCGGCCGATGCGCCCGGACGGGGCGAGGCGATCGAGCGGCTGCGGCACCTCGGATCGCGCCAGGGTTCGGATTGACACTGTTTTACGGCGTATGGTACGGTGCGGCCGCGGCGCCGCAGCTACGGCAATCACCAGCCCCATCATCCGCGTGGAGAGCTTCTTGCCCAAGGTCACCGTCCTGATCGCGGACGATCTGAAGTTCTTCCTCGAGATCGAGAAGAGTTACCTGAAGCGTGGCGGGTTCGATGTCCTGACGGCCGAGAGCGGCCGGCGCGCCGTCGACCTGGCGCGCCAGCACCGCCCCAACCTGATCCTGCTCGATCTGGAGATGCCCAAGATGGACGGCGCCCAGGCCTGCGTGGAGATGCGCAAGGAAGCCTCCCTCGCATCGACGCCGATCATCATCATGAGTGCCTCCTCCAAGCCCGAGACGCGCGACCGTTGCCTGAAGTCGGGCTGCACCGAGTTTGTCGCCAAGCCGGAAAAACCGGACGAGCTGCTCAGCATGGTGGCCCGCATCCTGTCGGTCAAGCAGCGCGGCGCGGCCCGCCTCACGGTGGTGTTCGACGTCAGCGGACAGAAGGGCGCCAGCCAGGTCGTCGGACAGGTCACCAACCTGAGCGCCAGCGGTCTGCTGCTGGAGACCGCCCAGCAGGTCGCCGAGGACGCCACGCTGGACCTGCAGTTCTACCTGCCGCGCACACGATACGCGGTCAAGACGAAGGGCGAGGTCACGCGCGTCACGCGCACCAAGAATGGCGGCTACCAGCTCGGCGTGCGCTTCATCAGCCTGAGCCAGGCGGACCAGGAGCAGATCCTGGATTTCGTGGCTTCCTGAGAAGATCCTCGTACAGCGAGCGCAGGGCCGGATCGCCCGGGTGGTCGTCGAGCCCCTGGCGCACCACCTCGAGGGCCCGGCCGACCTGATCCATCTCGGCGCGCGCCAGGGCGATGCCGAGCAACGGACCGCTGCCGCTCTCCCCCAGGGCGCGGGCCCGCTCGAAGGCGCCGAGCGCCCGCTCCGGCTGGCGCAGCGAGCGATACACCGTCCCCAGCCGCATGTAGATCGACGGCGAAGCATCCAGGGACGCGGCGCGCTCGTAGGCCTGCGCCGCCTCGCTCCAGCGGCCGGCGCGGGCCAGGGCGGCTCCCAGGTTGGCGGCGAACCGGGTGTTGTCGGCGTCGAGGTCGACGGCCCGCCGGAACGACTCGAGGGCCTCCGCGCCGCGCCCCGACTCCGCCAGGATGGCGCCCAGCATGTTGTGATACTCGTCGATGCGCGCATCTTTGGCGAGAGCCCGGCGCAGGATCGGCTCGATCGCGGCGCCACGGCCGGCGGGTGGCAGCAGGGCATAGAGCCTCTGGGCGGCCGGCACGCGGGTCGGATCCGCGGCCAGCGATCGACGGTACAGGCGGGTCGCCTCCTGTGTCGCTCCATCGTGTTCCTTCAGGAGCCCCTCGATCGCCGCGTCGAGCCCCGGCCGTTCGCGTGTGCGTGATCGGTACGTCTCGTACTCACGCGCCGCGGCCCTGCCACCGCCGTCGCCCCCCAGACGCAGGCGCACCAGCCAGAGGACCGATTCGGGATCCATGTTCTCCAGGATGCCGAGCCCCTCGTGCAGGATGTCCACCGCCTCCTCGACACGACCCATCGCGAGGTAACACTCCGACAGCATCTGGTAGGTCTTGGGAAGCTTCTGTCGCTCGTTCGCCAGCAACAGCTGCTCTACCGCGTGCCCGTATTCGCGCCGCTTCATGAAATAGGTGGCCAGGTTGCGATGGTAGAAGACCTGCGTCTCCTCCGCCGATCCCGGGCTCTTCGCCTCCCCCGTCCGGCCGCCCGGCGCCCCGCCGGCCATGGTCGCCGCGCCCGACGCGTCCCCCGCGCCACCGGTCGCTGCCCTGCCCCCGGTCGTGCCGCCGCCGTCACCCCCGATGTATCCGAGGGCCCGCAGGTGGGCCAGCAACTCGTCTTCCGCCTGGCGTGCCCCTGGCCCTCCCGACTCGGCGATGCCGCGCGGCGCGCCGTCGTAGCTGGGAACGCTGCGCACCGAATGCTCCTGCACGAAGGCGGGGTCGAGCGCCTCGGTCAGCACGCGGCCGGTCATCGTCTCGGCGACCGGCAGGCCGGTGAGGTAGAGCAGCGTCGGAGCGATGTCGAACAGCGTGGGACGCGCCACCAGGCGGTGGCCGGCCCGGGCCCCGGGGCCGCTGAGCAGAAAGATCCCCTCCTCGTCGTGCCACTCGACCGGCTGCTGCGTCGTATAGGGCAGGACCTCCGACGGCCGGCCGGCGCCGGTCTTGAAGCCGTGGTCGGAGACCAGCATGACGGTCGCGCCCTGGCCGGCCGCCTCCAGGACCGAGCCGATGAGACGGTCCTGGCGTTCGTAAAACCCCGCTACCGCGTCCTTGAATCGCGTGTAGTCGGCCTCGGGACAGATCGCCATGCGCGGCGGCATGCAATGCTGGAAGCGGTGGCCGATCATATCGATCCCTTCGAAGTAAACCGCCGTCAGATCGAGATGTCGCGCGGCCAGGTCGGCGGCGATCAGGGCGTAATTGGCCGAACCGGTCAGGATGGTCAGGCCCAGCGGCAGGGGGTCCTGCGCCATCCGGCGGCGCTCGCGATCCTCGTCATCGGACGGTGGGCGCAGCGCCTCGCGGCGCGCCGTCTCGAATGCCTCCCGGCTCACGTGCAACATCGAGCGCACCTGGTCGTAGCCGAGATCGGCGACGCTCATCAGGCGCGGCGCGATCTCGCCGTAGTATCCGGGGGGATAGGTCAGGCCGGCCGGCAACGGGCTGTCGGGACCCCTGCGACGCAGGCTCTCGAAGGCGACGAGATTGGTGACCTGGTAGCCATCGACGGTCTCGGCGGGATAGGAGGCCCACCAGCCGACGAACCCGCTCGTCAGACCGGCGCCGGTCAGGATGTTCCACAGCGCCGGTGCCTTGCGGAAGCGGCTGGTGATCGGCACGCGGCGCCCGGTGGCGGCGTCGAGGGCCTGGAAGTCGGCGACACCGTGAACGTCCGGACCGACCCCGGTCGCCATGGTGGTCCACAGGAGCGGCGAGATCATTGGGTCATAGGAACGCAGCGGGGCGCGGGCCCCCGCGGCGATGAGTTTCGCCACGAACGGCATGCGACCCTGGCGAACCAGCGGGTCGATGATGTCCCAGTCGGCGCCGTCGAGGCCGATGACCAGCAGCCTCAGACCGGTGGACCGCGGCGCCGGGAACGTCGAGCCTCCGGCGGTCGCCGAACCGGCCCCGGCGGGCGCCCGATCGGGGAACGATGCGGCGGGACCGGCACGTGCGTGCAGCGACAGCGGCTCCACCCCCGCCAGGCGCAGCGCCGTCTCGATCGCCCCGAGCGCCTCGGGCGGCAGCGGTGGCGCGCCGATACCGGTCCCCACTGCAGGGGTCGCGAGGTCGGGCGGCAGGAGCGCCGCGGTCGGCAGCGGGGCCAGGGCCCCGTCAACGGTCGCACGCACGAGCCGTTCGAGCCCGCCGGCGGCCAGCGTTCCGGCGTGCGCCGCGAGGGCCCCGGGCCGCAGCTCGTACTCGAGCGTCAGGCGCACGCGGATGGAGGCCCCCTCGGGCGTCGAGCGGTCGACATCGATGCCGGCGAGCCGGCCGCTCAGCGGCAGGCGCCGCAGCGCGGCGAACGGCGGTCTCAGATGCCAGCCGGCCAGGTGCAGGGACCGGTCACGAGCGGCGATCTCACCCGCCGGCACCCGATAGACCGAGCCGGCGGCGGCGAGAAGCAGCACGCCGAGAACCGTCAGGGCCAGGATCGGCTGCGCGCGGGGCGGGGAACGACGCGTCGTCACGGCCCGAGTATAGCGGCTGGGAGGTGGGGAAAAAAGCAGCGGCCCCGCGCCGACCCTCGGAGAGGGCGGGCGGGGCCGCGCAGAGCGTCAGACGGGCGACGCCGGCGGTCTAGAAGTCCCAGCGGGCTCCGAGGCGCCAGGAACGCGGCGACTGATAGGTCAGCGGGCGCAGGAAGTCGGCATCGGCGACGCCGGCGGTCAGCTCGACGGTGTCGACGAAGGCGGTCGCCTCCTGGCTCTGGAAGGCGTTGAATACGTCCACGAACAGCCGGAGCGTCGACCCGCCGAACGCCAGCGGATAGTCGGCGTGCAGGTCGAAGGTCACCAGGTCGGGGGTCCGGCCCAGGTTGCCACGCTCGACCGGCTCGTAGCCGCTCAGGAAGACGCCAGTGAGGGAATCGGGGTCGTTGAGCGCCTCCTTGAGGCTGGTGGTGCGGCGCAGCTCGAGCCCGCCGCCCCCGTCGTCCGCCCAGTAGGCGTATTCCGGGTTGATGCCGGGAATCTCACCGGAGTTCTGGTAGATCGGGTGCGCCAGCAGCGAGGTGCGCGGCACGCCGGAAGCCCACGAGAAGTTCGCCCCCACCCGCAGCTTGCTGGCGAAGGTGTAGGACGGATAGACGTGCAGCACATGGGTGGAGTCGGTCGGCAGCGGGCCGGAGATGAACTGGCCCGACATCAAGGGGGAGTCCGGGAAGTCGTAGAGGGTCGAGATGTTCGGGTCACTCTGCTGATTGTCGTTGCGGTAGAGCCCCTCGTAGTTGCCGATCAGCCGCGAGAAACGGTAGTTGGCGAGCAGCGACCAGTTATCCGAGAACCGCCGCGTGTAGATCATCTCGAGCGCCTTGTAGCGCCGCACCGGTTTGTCGAAGCTGGATCCAGCCGGGACCTGATTGGTGCCGGGATTGGCCATCACGTACGCGCCGAACGGCGCCGGCGCGAAGGAGGTGCTTATCTCGCTGCCCGGCGTCGGGCTGCCGCCGAACGGGTCGTAGGGGAAGCCGTAGGTGTAGCCGTAGTAGAAGTTCAGGATCGACTCGACACTGTTGGCCTGCACGTCCTCCAGCACGCGCCCCTGGGTCCGATAGATCGCCCGCACCTCGAACGACGATGACGGGGTGACCTCGAACGCGAAGCCTCCCGACAGCTCGTCCTGGTAGGGGAGCTTCGTGCCGGCCACCACGTCGGTCTCGTCGACGCCCTGCAGGAAGACGGGGCTGCCGTCCCAGGTGGTCAGGTCGCGGTCGACGAATGCCTGCCGGCTGACCCCGACCTCGTTGCTGAAGGCCCGCACCGCCAGGTCGTTCGGCACCCTCTGGTAGTAACGGCCCCAGTTGGCCCAGGCGCGGCTGCGGCCGTTGCCGAGCAGATCCCAGGTCACGCCGAGACGCGGCGCCCAGTTGCCGGAGAAGGTGTACTCCTCGGGGGTGTAGGTCGACGTGCCTGGAGTGAAGATACGGTAGCTCGGGCCGGCGGGGATGGTGAACAGCTGGGTGCCGAAGGGGAGTGTGAACTCGCCCGCGCCCTGCAGGTGCTCCTGGCTCCAGCGCAGGCCGGCCTTGATGCTGACCCGCGGGTGGACGCTCCAGGTGTCCTGCACGAACAGGCTGACCTCCTCCGCCTTGGTCGGTTCCAGCTCGGGTCCGAGGGCGGCGCGCACGACGGTGAAGACGTTCGAGCCATCGTAGGCGAGGTCGGGTGTCCCGGCGCTGGTGTTGGTCACGTTGATTTCTGCGCCGCCGCGCGTCGGCACGGTGACGAAGCCGCCGTCGGGGAACCCGGTCATCGGGTCACTCGTCGGGATCGTGACGTCGAACGACGGACCGGTGTAGCCGGGCGCCTCCTTGTAGTCGATGTCGTCGTACTGCACGCCGTACTTCACCTCGTGGTTGCCAACGACGTTGGTGAACTTCAGCGAGTAGACCAGGCTGGAGTCATCCTGGTTGGTGTAGGCTCCGATGCCCCCGCGCCGCGGGTTCACCGGCTCCAGGTCGAGCGGCACCGGGCCGCCGCCGGGATCGAAGCTGTCGGCCCCGCGGATGAACTCCTGCGTATTACGGAAGTCGAGGTAGTTATACCCGTTCGACGTCGACGTCTCGCGGAAGCTTCCGTCGTGGCGGGCGATCTGCGCCTCCATGAAGAAGGTGGGCGAGAAGACCGCGTTCCATTTCAGCGACTGATTGTGCGAACCGTAGCGGATCGTGCTGGCGCCGCCGCCGGTGGCGAATTCCTGGTTGCGCGCCTGCCCGGCCACGCCGCTGAGGTCGCGCTGCGGCCCGTCATCGCCGCGCGCCGGATCGCCGAAGAAGGTCAGCTCCAGCTGGTTCTTCGTCGACAGCATCCAGTTGAACTTGACGGCGTAGTTGTGGGCCACGCGCTCCCCCTCCAGGGTGCGTGTCGCCGAGGGGAAGGCGAGGGCGGTTGGGGCGTCGAAGCCGGTTGCCGCGCTCTCGTCGAAAGCCGGGAGCCCGGCGAGCGAGCCCTGGTGGGCCGGGTTAAGGCTGCTCGCCGCCCGCACCTGGCGGGTTGTCTTCACCGGGTTATAGGCCACGAAGAAGAATGCCTTGTCCTTGACGATCGGTCCGCCCAGCGAGAAGGCGAAGTCGTCGGTCGAATCCCCCACGAAGCGGCTCAAGCCGGATGACAGATCGGCGCGCTGGCGCGACGATTGCAAGCCGCCGGGAGTGGAGTACCAGGCAACGCTCCCCTTCAGGTCGTTCGTTCCGGAGCGCACGATGGTGTTGATGATGCCGCCCAGCGCCTGTCCGTACTCGGCCTCAAAGCCGCCGGTCTTGATCTGCACCTCGTCGAGGAACTCGCTGGTCACGCCGGTGCCGAGCGAGCCGTAGATGATGTTGTAGGCTCCGATGCCACCGTAGCCGGTGTTGGTGATGTTGACGCCGTCGATCAGGTAGGAGTTCTCCAGGCCGGATGCGCCGCTGATCGAATAGTTGCCATTGCCGGTGCCGAGGCCGCTCACCACGCCGGGTGCCACCGCGAAGGTGTCGGTGAACGACCGGCCCAGCGGGATGGAGTTGGCGAATTCGCCGTACTTCAGGTTGGTGCCCGACGAGGTTGACTTGATGTCGACGAGCGGGCTGCGGGCGGTGACCGTGATCGTCTCGGTGGTGCCCGGCTCGAGCGTGAAGTCGAGCTGGGTGCGCTGGTTGAGGCTCACCACCACGTCGTTCTGGATCACCGTGGTGAAGCCGCCCGGCGCCTCGACACGCACGGTGTAGAGGGCGGGACGCGCGAAGGGGACGATGAAGCTGCCGGTGGCAGTGGTCTCCGCGGTGCGTGTCCCGTACTGGCTGGTGGCGATCACCAGCGCTCCGGCGATCGGCCGACCGGCCGGGTCGATGACCTGCCCGGCGATCATCCCCGAGGTCAGCTCTTGTGCCATGGCTGGGGCGATCATCAGCCACGACCCCAGGAGGCCTGCCGCGACAGCAAGCCTGCGCATCATCCCCACCTCCTTGAACATGGTTGTCACCTCCAAGTACCAGTGAACGCACCGGGGGGCGAAGGCACAGGGCCTGATCCCGTCTGCAGCGCGGGCGTCTTCAAAAGTCACGCCGAAAGCTCAGAAAGACGCCGGTTGCAATATAGGTAATCGGCCTAATGAGGCAAGGCAATCAGGTGATTTTATCTATATATCTATTACAGAAGCGTATGTTTATCCCGGCCGACCGGTCGGAGGGAAAGTGCCAGGCGGTGGGCCTATGGAAGGTCGAGGAGGGATTTGAGCTCAACCGCCAGGCCGGGATCGATCACCGCGAGTGACTCGTACTGCCGGCGAATCCCGCCGCTCTGCCCGGCCGCCAGGTAGGCCAGGGCCAGATGGAAGATCGTCCGGGCATGCTCGGGAGCGAGGCGGGCGGCCTGTTCGAGCGCGGCGGCGGCCTCGTCGTAGAGGTCAACCGACCCGAGGGCGATCCCGAGGTTGTAATGGGCGACGTGCAGCCCCGGCTCGAGGTGGCTGGC
>Ga0214473_10011258_pt1 | contig 10502 bp, 9 predicted proteins | sample RVTome_7_FD_203509 | JGI IMG/M metagenome (GOLD analysis project Ga0214473, IMG submission 203509) | Soil microbial communities from uranium-contaminated site in the Upper Colorado River Basin, Wyoming, United States - RVT98D197 | ecosystem: Environmental > Terrestrial > Soil > Contaminated >... | reverse complement strand
ACGGCGATGCCGGCGGCGAAGTCGATGTAACGCTTGCCGTCTTCGCTCCAGATCTCGGCATTCTTCGCTCGTTTGGCGTAGATGGTAGTGGCATGCCCGACGCCGCGCGGCACTGCGCTCTCTCTGCGCTGCTGAAGCTCGGCCGAACTCGGCATGAGGAATTCCGTTCTGTCTTCGCGCCAACGGTCAGGACTGGAGCACGACTGGGCTCGATCCGGCCCAACTCACCCAGACCTTCTCGCCCGCGTTGAAATTGTCCTGGTCGAAGCGGGAGCGATTGGAACGCGAGACCCGGATCAGCCGGCCACTGGCCAGCAGGATGTGGAAGATCGAGATGTCGCCGAGATAGGAGATATCCTTGATCTCTCCCCTGGCGACGTTATAGGAGCCAGGGCACTCAGGCACCGCAGGCGGCGTGTCGGCATCCTTGTGCAGGTTCATTTTCTCCGGGCGGATCGCCACCCAGACCTGCGACATCTCCTGGCCGAGAACGGCATGGGGGACATACACGCGATGCGGGTCGAGCTCGGGGCAGGCGACGATGGCCTCGTCGGGCTTGTCCTCGATCAGTGTGCCCTCGAACATGTTCACCGAACCGAGAAAGTCGGCGACGAAACGGGAGCCGGGAAACTCGTAAAGGTCGGACGGCGCGCCAAGCTGGGCGATCGAACCCTTGTTCATGACGGCGATGCGGCAGGCAATCGCCAGCGCCTCGTCCTGGTCATGGGTGACCATGATGAAGGTGATCCCGACCTTCTGCTGCAACTGCGATAGCTCGAAGCGCATGGCTTCGCGCAGTTTGGCGTCGAGCGCTGAGAGCGGCTCGTCGAGCAGCAGCACCTTGGGCTTTTTCACCAGAGCCCGCGCGAGCGCCACGCGCTGGCGCTGACCACCCGACAGCTGATCGGGCATGCGCGTAGCGAGGTGGCCGAGCTGGACCAGATCGAGGGATTCCTGCACGCGCCTATCCCGCTCTTCCTGAGGCACGCCGTCGATCTTGAGACCGTAGGCGACATTGTCGGTGACCGTCATATGTGGAAACACCGCATAGGACTGAAACACCATGTTCACGGCGCGCTTATTGGGCGGAATGTCGCCCATGTCTTGACCGTCGATCAGGACCTGGCCCTCGGTCGGCACTTCCAGGCCCGCAAGCATCCGCAGCAACGTAGTCTTGCCGCAACCGGACGGCCCGAGCAGCGCGAAGAACTCGCCAGGCATGATGTCGAGGCTGACATTATCCACGGCGACGGCGGAGCCCCACCGCTTCGAAATGTTGCGGAAGCTGATGATGGGCTTGACGTCGGCATCGGCGATGTCTTTGGCTAACGCTTGGTCCATGGTCCCTCTACCCTTTCTTCTGCCCGCGGCTCTGCATCACCATCATCAGGATCATCAGCACGATCGTCAGCAATATCAGCATGGTCGATGCGGCATTGACTTCAGGCGTCACCGAGAAGCGGAGCATCGAATAGACCTTGACCGGGAACGTGATCGTGTCAGGGCCTGAGGTAAAAAACGTGATGACGAAATCGTCGAGCGACAACGTAAACGCGAGAAGGCCGCCCGCAATCAGCGCCGGCTTGATATGTGGCAACAGGACATCGCGGAATGCCTGCCAATCGTTGGCGCCCAAATCTCGCGCCGCCTCGTCCTGCTCTTTGTTGAAGCTCGCCAGTCGGGCGCCCACGACGAGCGCGACGAAGGGGAAACAGAACGAAACATGAGCAATGATGATGGAGCCGAGACTGAGCGGCCAGGGAAGATCGTTCGGCCATGGCAGCACGCGGGTAAAGAACAGCAGCATGGCGACGCCCATGCAGATTTCCGGCACCACCAGCGGCAGCATGAAGGTCCCCTCAACGACCGTCCTGCCAATGAAGCGATAGCGCCACAACAGCACGGCCGCGAGCGCGCCGATGACGAGCGAGATGAGCGTGGCGAGCAGTGCGATCGTCAGCGAGTTGGCGAAGGCAATCAGCAGGTCTTGGTCGTTGAAGAGCTTCACGTAGTAGTCAAAGGTGAACCCGCGCCAAACGGTGTTGCGCTTGCTGTTGTTGAAGCTGAAGGCAACCAGCGCCACCAGCGGCGCGTAAAGGAAGAAGAAGACGCCGAACAGCCAAAGGCGCATCTGCCACATGCGATTATATTCGAGGGGGGCGCGTCGCTGGGCCATGGCTAGATCCCGTGCCCTGGCGCGGCGCTGCCGCGGCTGTAATAGGCGCGTAACGCGATCGCCGCGAAGGTCGCGTACATCAATAAGAAGGACAACGCCGCGCCGAACGGCCAGTCATTAGCTTTCTTGAATTGGCGCTCGATGACGTTGGCGATCATCTGGCTGTCGGGACCGCCGAGGAGATCGGGCGTGAGATAGGCGCCAAGCGCCGGCACGAAGGTGATGATGATGCCGGAGATGATGCCCGGCAGCGCCAGCGGCACGACAATCGACCACAGCGTACGCAGATGCCCGGCGCCGAGGTCGAGGCTCGCTTCGATTAGAGACCTGTCGAGCCGGTCAAGCGCGGCATAGAGCGGCAGCACCATGAACGGCAGATGCACGTAGACCAGCCCAACCACGACCGCGAAATTGCTATAGAGCAGCTGCAGCGGCGTGAAGTCTCCGAGCGGCTGCAGGCCCACAAGCGTCATGAACCAGCTGGCGTTGTCCCAAAGCCACTCAAGCGTGAAATTGACATAGCCCTCGGTGCGCAGCACTGCGATCAGCGCATAGGTGCGGATCAGAAGATTGGTCCAGAACGGCAACATGATCAGCAGCAGCATCCACGCCCGCCACTTTTCGCTGGCGAACACAATGGACAGCGCCACTGGAAATCCGATGATGAGACAGAGCAGCGTCGTCAGGCCGGCCACGAAAATCGACTTGGCGAAGATCCCGAGATAGAGCGGCTGGAGCGCGCGCGTATAGTTGGCGAAGGTGCCGCTGATGTCGACTTCGGTTAGGCCCGCATTCTGCCCGAAGCTGTAGGCCCAGACGATCGCCAACGGAGCGAGGAAGAACACTACCACCCAGGCGATGGGTGGTAGTGCTGTCGCCAAGAAGGCCAACCGCCGTTCTTGTGTTCGGGTCGCCATCGCGGCCTTCCTGTCGTCCGCTACATTACCTCAAGTCCGCTTCATCAATCCGCGCGCAGCCGCGTCATCGCTTCGTCGAGGAGACGCGTGAACTCCGGACCGAGGTAGCGGGGATACTCACACTTGGCCATGAGATCGGCCGGCGGGAAGACCACCGGGTTATTCTTGTAGGAGTCTGGCATCAATGCCACGGCAGCGGCGTTTGGAGACGGATACAGGATCGTCTTGGTGATCTCGGCCCCGACTTCCGGTTCGAAAATGTAGTTGATGAATTTGTGTGCATTCTCCGGATGCGGCGCGCCTTTCGGGATGGCCAGCGTGTCCTGCTGCTTCATGGCACCTTCCTTCGGCACGATGAAGTTGATGTCCTCATCTTCGGTCATGATTTGCGCGATGTCGCCGTTATACTCCTGCACCACGACCACCTCGCCCGAGAGCAGAAGATCCTGGCCGTTATCCTCGTGGAAGGCTTTGATGTTCGGCTTTTGCTTGATCAGCATCGCCTCGGCCTTTTTGAGCAGCTCAGGATCGTCGGAGTTGATCGACCCGCCGAGATATTTGAAACAATTGCGGAACAGTTCGCTCGCGTCCGACATGACGGCGATGCGGCCCTTGTACTCGTCGGAGTCAAACAGCACCTTCCAGCTATCCGGCGTCGACTTGACCTTGGACTTGCGGTAGCCAATGCCAATCACGAGCCAGGTGTAGGGCAGACTGTATTTGCGGCCTGGATCGAAGGGTGCATCGGTCATGAATTCCGGCGCGATGTTCTTGATGTTGGGAATCTTGGCGTGATCGAGCGGCTCAAGCAGATTGGCTTGGATCATACGCTCGACGAACTCGCTGCCCGGAACGATGACGTCGAAACCCGGGTTGCCCGCGCGCAGTTTGGCGAAGAGCTCGTCGTTGGTGGCGAACAGGCTCATATTGACGTCGATGCCGCTCGCCTTCTTGAAGGTCTCGAGCGTCGTCTCGCCGATATAAGTGTCCCAGTTGTAGAAATTGAGCTTCGGTTCCTCGGCCGCCCATGCGGATGACTTCTTGCCGACGAAGCTGATGCCGATCGCGGCAGCGCCGAGACCTTTCAGGATTGAGCGGCGCGATGTGGGCTTAGTGATAGATTTGGCGGGTTGGTCGGTCATACTCACTCTCCCTCTACTTGCTGGTCGTGCGGTTAATGTCGGGTCTTGTGGTTCGGTGGTGGTGGTTTGCGCGTCGTCCGAGTATGGCGGCTGGCGGCAATCCCCGCCAGCCCATTTGACAGCCACTTTCCGCCTAGGCGTGACCAATCATGCATCGATGGCCCCCAGGCAGATGTATTTGATCTCGAGGTATTCCTCCAAGCCTTCGGCGGCGCCCTCGCGGCCAAGACCGGATTCCTTGACGCCCCCGAAGGGCACGACTTCGTTCGAGAATATGCCTTCGTTGACGCCGACCATGCCGGCATCAAGTTTCTCGGCAACGCGCCAGGCGCGGGCGAGATTCTGGCTGAATAAATAGGCGGCGAGCCCGAACGGCGTGTCGTTGGCGAGTCTGATCGCGTCGGTCTCGGTGTCGAAGCGCACCAAGGCTGCGACCGGCCCGAAAATCTCCTCACGCACAATGCTCATATCAGGAGTAACGTCGCCCACGACCGACGGGCGATAGAAGAGTGGGCCGGCGTTATCGAGTGTACCGCCGGTCAGGACCTTCGCGCCCTTCTTGACGGCATCGCCGACAAGCGCCTCGACCTTCTTGATGGCGTCGCTATTGATCAGCGGCCCGATATTGGTGCCGGCCTCCATCCCGGGGCCGACCGCAAGTTTCTTCACCGCCTCGACAAGAGCTGTCGCAAACCGGTCATAGATGCCCGCCTGCACCAGGAGGCGATTGGCGCAGACGCAAGTCTGACCGGCGTTGCGGTACTTGGACGCCATGGCCCCGGCCACGGCCTGCTCGAGATTGGCGTCGTCGAAGACCACAAGCGGCGCGTTGCCACCCAGTTCGAGCGTGAGCTTTTTCACCGTGTCGGCGCATTGCCGATACAGCGCCTTGCCGACCGCGGTCGAGCCAGTGAAGGTGAGTTTCCGCACGCGGGCGTCGTCGCAGAAGACCTTGCCCACCTCCGATGCATGAGTCGTGGTGACGACGTTGAACACGCCGGCCGGGACACCGGCGTCCAGCGCGAGCTTGGCGATCGCCAGCGCACAGAGCGGCGTCTCCGACGCGGGCTTGACCACGATGGTGCATCCCGCAGCAAGCGCCGGCGCGACTTTCCGCGTGATCATGGCGATCGGGAAATTCCAGGGCGCGATCGCGGCGACGACGCCGATTGGCTGCTTGATAGTGAGGTAACGCTTGGACGCGGCGGTGGTCGGGATCGTGCGCCCGTAGGCGCGCTTCCCCTCCTCGGCAAACCACTCGATGAAGGAGGCGCCGTATGCCACCTCGCCACGGGATTCGGTCAGCGGCTTGCCCTGCTCCGTTGTCATCAACTGAGCGAGGTTCTCGGTCTCCGCGGTGACGAGATCGAACCAGCGCTTGAGGATAGTCGCCCGTTCCTTCGCCGTCTTGGCGGACCAGGCCGGCAGTGCGCGGGCAGCCGCGTCGATGGCACGAGCCGCGTCCTTCGGTCCGAGATCAGGCACGGTTGCGATTTCGGCGCCCGTTGCCGGATCGCTGACGGCGAAGGTCTTGGCGGACGACACCCACTCGCCGTCGATCAACGCCTTGGTCGGAAATTTCTTGGAGATCATGTTCATATTCAATCTCCCCTCGCCCCGGTCAGTTTATCGAATTTTATCAGGGGCGTCATGGGTCAGCCTCACGCGACTCGCGAATACCAAAGATGGTCGAGCGGGGTTACGATCCGCTCGAAATTGCTGCGCTCGGCATGTTTCAGGCGGGAAAATACCTCCTGGAACCCCGAGCCGAAGGCGTCACGAACGATTTCAGAGCGTTGAAACAGATCGAGCGAGTTGACCCAGGCGGTAGGCAGCGGTGGCGCCTCGATCGTCTCCGCATTGCCCTCGATCGCGGGTCCGGGATCGATCTCCTTGGCAATGCCGTGGCTGATGCCGGCAAGCATCGACGCGATCACGAGATAGGGATTGGCATCGGCGCCGGCGATGCGATGCTCGATGCGGGTCCCAGCGCCGTCGCTCCGCGGAATGCGTAAAGCCACGGTACGGTTATTGAAGCCCCAATGCGGCGCCATGGGAACATAGGCCTTCGGCACATAGCGCCGGTATGCATTCGCCGATTGGGCCCATATGGCCATGAAATCGGCCATGGTTGAGCGCAAGCCGCCGAGCGCACACCGGAAGAGCGGCGAGATAGGATCGCCGGCAAAGAGATTCTGTCCAGACCTGTCCATCAGGCTCAAATGGATATGCATCCCCGAGCCTGCCCAATCATGGTGCGGCTTGGCCATGAATGTTGCCTCGAGCTGGTGCGCGCGCGCCGCCGCCTTGACCGCCCGCTTCAACAGTAAGCCGTCGAGAGCCGCGTCCACCGCGTCCGCGCGATGCTTCAGATTGATCTCGAACTGTCCGGGGCCGGATTCCTTCATGACAGCGTCGACCGGCAGACCCTGGACCTCACAGATCCGGTAGATGTCGTTGATGAAAGGAGACAGTGCATCCATCTCCTCGAAGCCGAAAGTGAGCGGCCGACCCGGGTCGTCGGAAAGTCCCACTGGCGTCTCGAGGACGAAAGCCCCGTTCGTGGCCTTGCTCGTGACATAGAACTCAAGCTCAAGGGCCACGACCGGCGTCTGGCCCATAAGCGTGAACCGCTCAACCTGACCGGCGAGCACGGCACGAGGGTCGAGATCGTCTTTCACCTCGAGTGCCATCACGACTTGGGCACTCCTGCCGTCGCCCACGGGAATCGGGGCCAGCGTTCGGCTGAGCGGGTAGCATTGGTGGTCCGGATCGCCAGTCTCCCACAACCGTCCCGTCTCCTCAATACAATTGCCGAGGGGGTCCATGATGAAGACTGATGCCGGCATCAAGACGCCGCGCTTGACGATCCCCAGCAGGTCGGAGCGACGGACGCGCTTGCCACGCGGAATGCCGTTCATGTCGAAGACGAAGGCGTCGATCCATTGCACACCTGGGTTGGCGTCGAGGAAGGCTTGCGCCTCATCAATTGTCAGCCGCGTATCGGTCATGCAGCGCCTTTCGCAGCCGCGCCAAAGCGGCGAAATAGTTTCTGCGATACGGGATTGGATTTCGCGCCCCATTCGGGGTGCCACTGCACGCCCAGGCAGAACGCGGAGTCGTCAGGGCCGCGCACGGCTTCGATCAATCCGTCCTCGGCGAAAGCTTCCGGCTTCAGACTATCGGCAAGGCGCGAGATCCCTTGCCAGTGCAGCGAATTGACCATGATCTGTTCGCTACCGACCCAATCGCGCAATTTTCCCCGAAGCGATACCGGGTGAACCGGACCGTACATCTCTTCGAGCGGAAGCTCGTAGCGTGGGCGATGATCCTTATGGCCTTCGACGTCTTGGACGGCTTGATACAGGCTGCCGCCAAGGGCGACGTTCAGTTCCTGAAAGCCGCGACATATGGCGAATAGCGGTGTCCTGCTCTCAACTGCGGCGCGGATCAGCGGCAGCGTCAGTGCGTCGCGTGCCGGATCGGCCGCATCGGGCCTCAAAGTCTCCTCGGTGCCGTAATGCTCGGGCGCAACGTTTGAACGGCTGCCAGACAGCAGGATCGCATCGGCGACTTCGAGGACGGCGCCAATATCGGTCATGCTGGCGCCAAGCGGAATCAGCAAAGGCTGACATTCGGCGACCTCGGCTATTGCCGTCGAGTATTGGCGCCCCACGGCGTCAAATATGTTGCCATCGATCAACTTGGTGCAAGACGGTATGACGACAATCGGACGGCTCATGCTGCGAGTTCTCCGGCAACGTCGTTGAGCGTGAGATCGAGTGCGCGGCCGATCACCGCCTCCGCTTCGTCGAACTGCTCTTGCGTCCAGATCAGCGGCGGCGCCATCACCATGGTGTCGTAGACGGCGCGCATGATGAACCCTTCGCGGAAGAAATGATCGCGGCAAATCAGTCCGACCCGGCCCGGCTCGTCGAAGCGGCGTCGCGTTCGCTTATCGGCGACAAGTTCGATGGCGCCGAGCAGGCCGATCGAGCGGACCTCGCCGACCAGCGGATGATCCTTGAACTTCGATAGCATTTTCGTCAGCGCCGGCCCGGTCGATTCCTTGACTCGCGGAACCAGCCGCTCCCGCTCCATGATGTCCAAATTTTCCAAAGCCACGGCGCACGCAACCGGGTGACCTGAGAAGGTGTAACCGTGATTGAAGTCGTCGTCGTGCGCCATCAACGCCTCGCCGATCTTGTCGTCGACGATGACGCCGGAGAGCGGGATGTAGCCCGATGTCGCCGCCTTGGCGAAGGTGATCAGGTTCGGGCGGATGCCGTAATATTGCGAGCCGAACCACGTGCCGAGCCTGCCGAAGCCCGTGATCACTTCGTCGGCGAGGAAAAGGATTCCATATTTGTCGATGATGCGCTGAATCTCAGGCCAGTAGGTCTCAGGCGCGATCTTGACGCCGCCCGCGCCTTGCACCGGCTCGCCGGCAAACGCGGCAACGTTCTCAGGTCCGATAGTCAGGATCTCCTCTTCGAGAGCGCGCGCGGCACGGACGCCGAATGCTTCCGGCGTTTCACCAGCTTCTGACTCGCCGTACCAATAAGGATCGATAATATGGCGAAAGCCTTCGTAGACGGGGTAACTGTGGGCGTGCACGTGGCCCATGCCGCCCATTGAGCCCGCGGCAATCGTCGAGCCGTGATAGGCGTTCTTGCGCGAGATGATGATGCGCCGCTTGGGCTCACCCTTGAGCGCCCAATAGTGACGGATCAGCCGGATCGCGGTGTCGTTCGACTCAGATCCGGACGAGCCGTAGAAAACTTGGTTGAGATCATCGGGAGCGATCTCGGCGAGCTTCCTCGACAGCACCACCACGGCGGGATGCGTCGTGCGGAAGAACGTATTGTAGTAGGGCAGCTCGAGCATCTGTTTGTAGGCGGCGTCGGCGAGTTCTTTGCGCCCATAGCCGATGTTGCACGTCCACAGCCCCGCCATGCCGTCGAGGATGCGATTACCTTCACTGTCCCAGATGTAGGGCCCGTCGCCTCGGACGATGACGCGCGCACCACCGGACCGAAGCGATTTGTGATCGGTGAAGGGGTGCAGATGATGGAGCGCGTCCAGCTCTCTCAATTGTGCGGTTTGATATTCGTTCGTCACTTTTCAACCTCCAGCAGATCGTGGCCCAGAGGGCCGGAAAGCTTAGCGCTGGAAGCTGGCCGGCGGCGTGTAGCCGATACGGGCGCACAGCAGAAGCATGAGCGCCTTTGGGGTTAACCCGCTCAAACGAAAAGCGTTATGGGAGACTGACTGCGGCGCCAAGGCGCGCGCTCCTACTTTTCCTACGATCGGTCGTGACCGGGTCACGCCACTCCTCCCACTCGCTTTCGACACGCCTCGTCAGCCTTGACAGAGGCGCCTGGAGCGAGTTTGGCTGACGGGAACTCTATTGGCTACGGTGTAGAATTGTCAAGAAAAACAGCGATTCAGGCCGAATCCCGCCCACGCGGGCGGCGCGGGCTCGACAAGAACGCCATTCTCGATGCCGCCTTCGCCACGCTGTCACGCGATGGCGAGGCAGGTTTCTCGGTACGCAAGCTCGGCGCCGAGATCGGCGTCGATCCCATGACGATTCTGCATCATTTCGGCTCCAAGGATGAGCTCTTGCGCCGGATCGCCGACCGTGCGTTGGCGACGGTGGAGCTGCCCGAGCCCAGTGCCGATTGGCGCGCCGATCTCCGCAACGTCGCCACGGCCTACCGTGACTTGGCGCACCGTCACCCGCGCGTGTTTCATTTGCATTTCCGCTTCCATGCCACCGGCCCTGCCGACCACGCTTCGAGCGAAGTCGTCTATCGTGCGCTGCGCAATGCCGGGCTGACAGACGCCGAGGCGGCGGGACTGGGCCTCGCCTTCTACGCCTTCATCCTCGGCTTTGGTTTGGCGGAAGTCGAAGGATTGTTGAGCCCGATCGATGAGGAGGACGAGGCGGAGCTCCTTGCGCTCGACGCGAACGCTCACCCTGCTACGCTCGCACTGATACCGGCCTTCAAGTCGCTCGACCGCAACGCGGCGTTCGACGCCTCGGTCGAGGCTTTCATCGATGGAGTTTCATGCCGGTGTAAGACAAGTGCGTCTTAACCGATCACCAAATACGTGCTGAGCGCGATCAGCAGGATCGCGAGCACGACCGAAAAGATCAGATCGGGAAGGATGCCGGGCGAATGAATCGCCTGGTCGTCCAGCAGGCGCCCCGTCCGAACAAAACGGATGGTCGCAACGACAATGGAAATCACGCCGACGATG
>Ga0214473_10011257_pt1 | contig 10504 bp, 7 predicted proteins | sample RVTome_7_FD_203509 | JGI IMG/M metagenome (GOLD analysis project Ga0214473, IMG submission 203509) | Soil microbial communities from uranium-contaminated site in the Upper Colorado River Basin, Wyoming, United States - RVT98D197 | ecosystem: Environmental > Terrestrial > Soil > Contaminated >... | reverse complement strand
CGTCGGCCCGGTGCCCGGGCACACGCCCGCGGTGGACGAGCGCAATGTCCTCGGATCCGAGGCCCGCCCAGGGATAGGCGCGGGACACCTCGGCGAGGAAGTCCGCTGCTCGCAGCGGCTCGCCCGCGGGGGCGTACGCCGTCCCGACGATCGTGCGATCCCTCCAGGGCACCAGGAACAGATAGCGGCCGTCGCTGCGCGCGCCGAGCGCGTGTGTCGCGAGGAGTCTCCGCCGCAGCACCAGGTTCATCGCCTCGAGCAGGGGCGGGGGTGGATGCGCGATCCCGGCGAGGCACAAGATCGCATGCATGCCTGGGCCGGCCGCGTTCACCACGACGCGCGCGCGCACCTCGAGCTCGCTGCCGCCCTCGCGATCCCGGACGCGCGCGCCGGCGATCCGCGGGCCGCAGCGCAGCAGCCCGACGGCCTCGGCGTGGTTGGCGAGCGCCGCGCCGCCCGCTGCGGCGGCGTGAAGAAGGCCCAGCAGCAGCCGCTCGCTGCTCGTGACCTGCGCATCGGTCCAGACCGCACCGCCGGTGAGGCCGCGGTCGGGAAGCCCGGGCACCAGCTCGCGCACCTCGCGCGCCGAAAGCACGCGTCCACGGCCGATCTGCCGCTCCGGCGGCAAGCCCTGGTTTCGATCCGGCGTCAGCCAGTCGTTCGCGAGCAGCACCAGCGCGAGCGCCCCGCGGCCCTCGAGGCCATGACCGTACGTGGGGACGAGGAACGCGAGCGGACGCACGATATCGGGCGCGATGCGCAGCCACGCGCGCCGCTCGCGCATCGACTCGCGGGTGAGGCCAAGCTCGAGCCGCTGCAGATGGCGCAGACCCCCGTGGATGGTCTTGAGGCTGTTCCAGGACACGCCCGACCCGAAGTCGCTCGCTTCGATCAGCCCGACCGCCAAACCGCGCTGGGCCGCGTCCCAGGCCGCGGCAGCGCCGTAGATGCCGCCCCCGATCACCAGTAGATCGTGCTCGCGTCCGGCCAGCGTCGTGAGGTCCCGTCTCACCGGGGCACCATAGCATCGGGCCTCGGCGGGCCGGTAACGCGGTCACATCTCGTAGAGCTCGGGGTCGACGGAAGGGGGCGTCAAGCGGCGGGCCAGGCCCTTGAAACCCTTGGCCTCTTCGCCCTCACGGCTTTCCCCGCCTTCCGCGAGCGGGTCGCCCTCGAAGACGTCGCCCATCTCCTCCTCGATCCTTTCCGGGCTCTCCCCCGCTTCCAGCCGCTTGAGTGCCTCCTCCATGCGGCCGGTCACGGGCATGCCCGCAGCGCCGAACAGCTTGCGCATCAGGCGGGCCGAGTGACGTGGATCGTTTTCGTTCATTCCCTCCGCCTCCCCGGCGAGCGCCTCCATCGCCTGCTCGAGCCGCGCGTCCTCGAAGCTCGGTTCGCCGCCGGCGCCGGCCGGCCCTTCCTCGCGCCGCTTCGAGATGGCGAAGAGCGAGGCGCGCCGCGTCAGCTCCGCGCGGCCGCACTTCGGGCAGGCAGGGCGCTTGCGGGTGTCGACGCTGCGCGAGAGGAAGCTGTACACGCGATGGCAATCGGCGCAGTAGAACTCGTAGATAGGCATCAGCGTCTCCTGACGTCGACAGCGTCGCTCGTCCTATTCTAGAGGCGCGGGGCCGGCTTTCGACCCGGGCTCAGCGCCGCGCGGCCCAGAGCCAGCGCGGCCGTCGCGCGGTTCACGGCCCGCTCGAGCCGGGCGCGCTCGCGTTCGAAGCCGGGCCGGTCGCCCCCGGCCAGCGCGCGCCGCAGCGCCGGCAAGGTATCGCCGGCGTACAGCGCATAGATGTCCCAGCCGTAGAGAATGTGGCGGTACCAGCGGGGCGGAGCGCCGGGAGGCTGCGGATCCGCGTCCACGAACGCCTTTTCCGCTCCGGCCACGGCATCGCTCACGGCGCGCCGGGCCGCGTCATCGAGCCAGCCTCGCGTCAACGACTCCTGAACGGCCGCCTCGAGCCGGTCCGCGTGCTGCTGGAATGCACCAACGGACGCGCGCAGGGCCGCGAGATCGGCCGGGGCCGCTCCGAGCGCATCGAGGGAGCGCGCCAGCGCCGCGGCCTGCTTCGACGGCCGCAGCGGCAGCACCTCGGCGCAGGCCAGGCGTAGCACGACGCGCCCGAGCAGCTCGGCGAGGGCGCGTCCGTACAACCAGCCCGGATCGCCGTGGCGCTCCATGTAGCGGCGCGTGTCGTACGCCGAGTGGTAGCTCCCGTAGCCTCCCAGCGGCCCGAACTCCAGGGAGAGCGACGGCAATCCCAGGAACATCTGGAAAGGGACGAAGTCGGCGCCGCTGCCGAGCGGTTCCAGCTCGGCGGCGACGCCGGGGCCGAGCGTCCCCTCGCCGGATGGGTGCGCCACATCGCCCGCCGCCTGGGCGACGAGGTCGCGCAGCGAGATGGTGCCCTTGGTTTCGAGGCGGCCGGCGCGATACAGGTCGCTGTTCAGGTACGCGACGGCCTGCTCGCGAAGCGTCTCGGCCTGCTCCTCGGCGTGCTCGGTGGAGCCGATCAAGCCATATTCCTCGGCGTCCCAGAAGGCGAGCACCAGGCTGCGCCGCGGGCGCCAGCCCTCGCGACGCAGATCGGAAAGGGCGCGGGCCAGCTCCAGGATCGCGGCCCCCGAGCTGCCCGGATCGACACCACCGAAGGTCCAGGCGTCGTGATGCGTGCCCAGCAGCACGACGCGATCCGGCTCCTCGGAGCCCTCGATCCGCGCCAGCACATTGGTGATCGGGCGCAGCCCGGCATCCATCTCGACGTCCAGCTCGACCTCGGCGGGGCCGGGTCCGACGTGGTACGCGAAGGGGAGCCCACCCTGGAAGCCGGGCGGCACGGTCGGGCCGCGCAGCCGCGACAGGATCTCCTGGGCGGCGGACCAAGAGAGCACCGCGGCCGGGATGCGCGGGAGCGTGGGCGCCTCGCCGGGAGACAGCCGCTGGGCGTCGGCGGTCGCGGCGACGAAGGGCGTCAGCGGATCGCCGTGCCAGTGCCAGCTGTACTTGGCGTTGCCCCGCTGCAGGAACCAGGGCGCCCGCCAGGGCCCCTTCGGCCAGGGGTCGCCCTGGGCATACCCGTCGTCCGCCGGGTCGCTGTAGATCACGATGCCGCGCGCGCCCCGGGACTCCGCGCCGTGGACCTTGACGGCGCGATGCACCTTGCCGTAGCGGGCGAGCACGATTCCGCCGGCAACCCGAACACCGGCGGCGTCGAGGGCAGCATAGTCCGCGGGCAGGCCGTAATTCGCGTAGACGACCGGCCCCTGGACCCGGCCGGAGGCCGAGTACGCGACGAAGCCGGGCATCAGCTCCGCGTGGCTCGTGTCCGGATCGAGCGGATCGCTGCGCTCGCCGGTCGGCAGCTCCTGCGTCACGGGACGAGCAAGCGCTACGCGCACGCGCTTCGGGTAAGAGAGGAACGCCTGGTAGCTCCGGCGCTCGGTCGAAAGACCCATCTCTCGCAGCAGCCGCTCGATCGTCGCAGCGACAGCCTGTCCGCCGTCGGTGCCGGCCACGTGAGGACGCTGCGTGAGCGCTTTGTGGAAGGCAGCGATGCGCTCGGGCGAGATCCGCGTGGCCAGCCTCGCTTCGAGCGCCCGCTGATCGTGCGCCGACGCCTCCGCGAACCCGAGGGGCGCGGGCGGCTCGTCGGCCAGGATGGGCAGCTCGATCCGCGAGAGACGAGCGGCGTCGTGGTGAATGCGCAGGGTGGCGGGCCGTGAGGCCGAGGACGTGACCTCGGACTCGCCCGTCTGCAGGTTCCGCGAGAAATGCGGAGCGAAGCTTCCCGCCAGGACAACGCCCAGGCGATGGCCGCGTTTGAACAGGTTGGCGGTCGTCAGGTTCTCGAAGCGCAGGGCGTAGACCTGGCCGGGCGAAAGCAGCTTCTGCTCCGGCCCGCCGTCCCGATAGCTCGCGCGCACGACGTCGAGGCCGGGGCTCATCAGGTTGAACGCCGTGCCGTCGGGGGCCACGTCGTAGAGCTTGAGCCAGAGGTCGACGTCCTTCGCGTCGGTCGAAAGGAGAATCTCCCCACGGATGCGGCCCACCACCCGCAGGTCCTCGGCGAGCGGCTCGCTCTCGAAGCTCAGCACGTCGGGTCGCCGAGCCAGCTCGCGGTAGTCGTGTGCGCCCTGGGCGGCGCCGCCGCCCCCTGCGCCTGCGAACGGGTCCTCGACGGGGCGCGACGGGTCGGAGACGAAGGCGCTCGAGTCTTCGGCCGCCCGTGGCGCAGCGGTGGTCAGGCGCCCCCCGGACACGAGATGCAGCCGAAGGGAACGCGTCCCCGGCAACGGGAACGCGGGCGCCTCGCGCCAGGCGTTCTCGCCCATCACGAATACGCGCACGGGTGGGCCCGTGTCCACGTCGAGCCCGCGCACGTGCCGGTCCAGGAAGCGCAGGACCAGCTCGGCGTAGTCGAGCCGCGCCGCATCGCCGAACGCACGCTGGCCCGCGCTGCCCTGCTCGATGCCCCCGTGCACCCACGGCCCCAGCACGAGTTGCGTTCTCGGGTCGGGCTGGCCGCGCCGCGACTGGAGGAGGCCGAGGAAGTTGGTGATGGCTCCTTCAGGGCCGTAGGCCTCGTCGTGCCAGCCGGAGATGTTCAGAACCGCGGCGCCGACGCGAGCATACTTGTCGCGCAGCTCGCACCACTCCCACCAGGGATCGCCCGTCGGGTGCCGGAGCCACTCGAAGTAGTAGGGCGCCACCTCGCGCAGTTCGTCGAGGGCGAGCAGCGGCAGCCGGTTCTTCAGCGAGAGCCCGCGTCGCCGCCACTCGGCCGCGGCCTCTTCAGCCGTACGCGGACCCGCGAGACCCTTCCGCAAGCGGGTGTCGGGCGCGATGTTCTGCCAGATCCAGTCGATCCAGGACAGGTCGAAGCTGCCGCCCGAGTGGAAGAAGTTGTCGGGCGTCGAAAACGTCATGGCGGGGACCATGGCCTTCAGGTGCGGCGGCGACTCCACGGCCGCCAGCCACTGTACCGCCCCGGGGTAGGAGAGGCCGAAGCTGCCCACGGCGCCGTCCGACCAGGGTTGGGCTGCGGCCCACTCGATCGTGTCGTAGCCGTCCTCGCCTTCCTGTTGGTAGGGCCGGAACTCACCTGCCGAGCCGTAACGTCCGCGCACGTCCTGGATCACGACCGCGTAGCCCCGTGCCACGGCGCGGCCGAACGTCGCGTTTCCCTCCGGGGCGCGCTTGCGGTCGTACGGCGTGCGGTAGACGAGTGTCGGGAAGCGTCCCGAGGCCGAGGGCCGAAAGACGTCCCCGCGCAGCACGACGCCGTCGCGCATCGGCACCGCAACGTCGTTCTCGACGTACGGCTCGCCGGCGCGAACGGAGGCCGCAAGGGCCAGGCACAGGAGCTGAGCGACGATGCGGCAGCGCAGCGTGGTCATAGGCGGATCGTACACTGGAGCTTCGCGCGAGCCGCCGGCGAAGCTGAAGGACCCGTCGGCCCGCTCAACCGAGGACGGCTGCCAGCGCGCCGGCGGCGCGCTCGCACTCCGAGCGCGACACGTCGCGGTGCGTGACGAGGCGGAGCGTGACCGCGTCCATCGCCGAGGCGAGGACTCCGCGCTCCGCAAGCGCGGCCACGACCGCGGCGGCGCTGCGCCCTTCGAGCGACGCGACGACGATATTGGTGCGGACGGGTGTCACGCGCAGGCGCGGGCAAGCGGCCAGCGCCGCGCCCAGCAGCCGCGCGTTCGCGTGGTCCTCCACGAGCCGCTCGATCATGGTCTCGATCGCCACGAGCCCGGCGGCGGCGATGATCCCCGCCTGACGCATGCCGCCGCCCAGTTGCTTCCGGACGCGGCGCGCCTCCTCGATCCGCTCGCGCGATGCCAGCAGCAGGCCCCCGACGGGCGCGCACAAGCCCTTCGAAAGGTCCACCATCACGGTATCCGCGCCGGCCGCCAGCTCGTCCGACCGGACGCGCAGCGCCACAGCGGCGTTCCAGAGCCGCGCCCCGTCGATGTGGACCTTGAGGCCCGCTTCACGGGCTGCGGCGATCGCCGCCCGCGTCTGCTCGACGGTGTAAACGGTCCCGCCCGCGAGGTTGTGCGTGTTCTCGAGCACCACCAAGGCGACCTCGGAGCGATAGTAGGCCTTGGGCGGTAGCGCGCGCCGAATCGCCTCGGGTGTCAGGAGGCCGTCGGGCGAGGTCAACGTCCGGGGCATCACGCCCGACAGCGCCGCCATGCCCGCCAGCTCGTACTGGACCACGTGGCTGCGGTCGTCGGCCAGCAGCTCCTGCCCCGGCCGCGTCAGGATGCGGATCGCGATCTCGTTTCCCATCACGCCGCTCGGCACGAAGAGCGCCGCTTCGAAGCCCAATAGCCGGGCGGCGCGCTCTTGCAGGCGGTTGACCGTGGGGTCTTCGCCGTAGACGTCGTCCCCCACTTCGGCTTCGGCCATGGCCCGGCGCATCTGGGGCGTGGGACGCGTGACGGTGTCGGAGCGCAGGTCGATCATCGTCTCGCAGGCTAGCGGACCGGGTCGCCGCACGTCAATCCTCGGTCGTCTCCGGAAGCGCCATCTCGCGGAAACGGAGGTAGACGCCGAGATCGTAGACGATCTTCAGACCGCCCGCGAGGAAAAAGGGCAGACCCGTCGCCGCGCTGCCCAGGGCGATCCCCGAGAAAACCGGGGCAACGGCCTGCGCGAGCGCTCGTGCGCTCGTCGCGAAGCCGGCCGCCGCCGCCCGCTCGTCGGGAGCGACGAGCGCCATGGTGAACGCCTGGCGCGTCGGAACGTCCATCTGCGAGAGCAGGTGGCGCGCCAGCAGGATCGCGCCGGCCGCCGGCAGCGACGGGGCCAGCGGCACGACCAGCAGCAGCACGTTCGAGGGCAGGTGGCTGAACACCATGGTGTTCAGCAGGCCGACGCGATCCGCCACGCGGGCGGCCACCAGCAACGACAACGCCGAAAGCAGGCTGGTTCCGAAGAACAGCGGCCCGAGCGACTCGGGACCGGCGCCAAAGCGCAGGTGGAACCAGTAGGCGAGCAGGCCCTGCACGACGAAGCCGCCGGCGAACGAGTCCAGCGCCTGGAGCGCCGAGAGCTGGAGCACGACACTTCGTGATCGGTGCAAGCCGAGGCGCGCGCCGGTGTTGCGGCTCACGGGCCCGAGCGCCGGCGGCAGCCGAGCGTACAGCAGAGCCAGGGCCAAGCCCGCCAGCGCGTAGAACCCGAACATCCAGCGGTATGCCGGCAGCGAACCCATTCCCGCACGCCCGGCCGCGCCCAGCCACGCCCCGGCGGCCAGCGCCCCGAGCGCCGAGGGCAGGAAGCCGGCGATGTTGTACCAGGCGAAGGCCCGCGTGCGCGCCGCCGGGGCGACCGTTTCGGGCAGCAGCGCCTGCTCCAGCGGGGAGCACGGGCCCGCCTCCAGGCCGTTGGGGCTGAGCGTCCCCAGCACGGCCGCGGCGAAGATCAGCCACGGGCTTTCCGCAAGCGCCAGCACGACGCCTGCCAGCGTGATGAAGAGCGCCGACGCAACGAGGACGCGCCGGCGCCCGAGGCGGTGCGCCAGGGACGCGACGAGCACGCTGAGCAGGGCGTCCTCGACGAGCGTTGCGGTGAGCAGCGCGCCGATGGCGGTGGGCGAGAAGCCGCGGACCTCCAGGTACAGCGCGAGGACCAGCGACAGCGCTCCGAAACAGAACGTGCGCAGGGCACGACCGGCGAACAGCAGCCGGCCCGTGCGGGTCACGAGCCAAGCCTCCGGTCAGCTCTTTCGCTCCCGGTCCCAGGCCACCATGTCCGTCGAGACCGGCGTGGCGCCGAGCAGGCGCAGCAGCGTCACCACTTGCCCGCGGTGATAGGTCGAGTGGTTGACGACGTGTTGAACCAGCTGCCAGAGCGGCGCCTCGTACGCTTTGCCTTGGGTCGAGCGGTAGCGCACGATCTCACCCGGCGCCGACGGTAGCAGGCCCGCGAACCAGGACTCGCGGTGCTTCTCCACGACCTTCCAGCGCTCGCGCAGCGCCACGACGTCGGGGAACTCGCTTTCGTCCAGCGACCGTGGCGGCGACACGCCCTTCCAGCGCTCGAGCCAGATCCACTCGCCGGCGAGCATGTGCGTGAGCGTGCCGCGCACCCCGCCGTGGCTCGAGCCCAGGTCGCGCTTGTAGGCGTTCACCGACAGCGTCGCCGCGCTGCGCACCACCCGGCGATTGGCCCATTGCGTGTAGTCGAGCAGGCGTCGCAGATCGGCCATTTCCACGGCTACGCTCCCGCCGCACGACTCGGCCGACTCATTTTCCATCTCCTGCCTCGTCGATGATCACGAGCTCGCCGTCGTCGATGGCCGCGCCGCGCACGGTGTAGACGAACATGCCGCTGGGCCAGGGCGCCCAGCCCTGACGATCCACCGCGGGCGCCGTGTGGTAGCGCGTGGCGCCATCCCCATCCCATTGCCGCAGCCGCTCGCCCTTGTGCATGTGACCCTGCAGCGCCAGCGTCCAGTTGTGGGGCCTGAGGATCTCGGAGAGCGCCTTGTGGTTGCGCACGACGTGGCGGAAGGAGCTTTGTCCGTTCACGGCCAGCAGTGAGCCGTCGGCGTATTCCGTCGCGGGCTCGCCGCTGCGCAGCGGAATGTGGCACAGCGTGACGATCGGCGTGCCCGGCGCCAAGTGGGCCAGGTCCTGCCGGATCCAGTCGAGCTGCAGGGCGTCCACGAAGCCGTAGTAGTTGATGTCGTCGATGCCGATCGTGTCGAGCACGATGAAGTGCACGCGCCCGCGATTGAAGGCGTGATAGCGCGGCCCCAGCATCTGCTCGAACATCGCCTTGCCGTAGGCCGGGTGGGTCTCGGGCACCAGGCTCTTGTGGCGCTCGATGCCGAACACGTCGTGGTTGCCGGGCGCGCTCCAGACCGCCAGGCCGGCCTCGCGGATCTGCTGGGCGTACAGCGCGAAATAGCCGCGGGCCGTGGCCTCGTCCACGCGCAGTGCGTCCTTGATCAGGTCGCCGCTGACGAGCGCCAGCTCCGCCCCGTGCTGGCGGACCAGGCTGAAGGCCAGGCGCGTGCGCCAGGCGTTGCCCGCCTGAATGTGGGTGTCCGAGAGATGAGCGAAGCGCCACTCGTCGCCGACCTGGCTTTGCGCCAGGGCGAAGTCCTGGGTCTCGCGGCGCGGCTGATACCAGCCGTCGACGGCATGCCGATCGCCTGGGGTGACGACGAAGACGTGGAGTCCCGTGGCCGCGTCCAGGCGGTAGGCGCCGTCGGCGCCCGTGACCGTCAAGCTTCGGCCGTCCGTGACCACGACGCCCGCCAAGCCGCCCTCGCCCGGGTCGCGGCGGCCGCTCGCGTTCGCGTCGTCGAAGACGACGCCAGCCGTGGCCGCGCCCGAGAGCAGCGCAGCCAGCAGCAGCGACGTCACGAAGCGATCACGATCGGTCTGGACGCCGTGACTTTGCGCGAGCCGACGGACGCCCCGCACGTCGCGCAGCGGTACTCGTGCAGCTCGCCGTCGGGCAGGTAGAGCAGCATCCGCTCGCGCACCGGCTGCGGGGCGCCACAGCGCTGGCAATAGAGCACCGAAGCCTGGAGTTCCTGAAACGTCGCCGGAGGGCCCGGGGGCCCGGAGCGTCTCTGCATGACGAACCTTTACCGGCTTCCGCGCGGCCCTGTCAAGCGCTCAGGGCCCGAGGCGCCGGACGAAGGTGCTGGCCGGGTCGTCGTGTTCCGTGTGCGCGAAAAACGCGAGCAAATCGAGGCTGTCCGCGTCTGCCAGTCGAGGCCGTGCTTGACGCCGGCCGGGCAGCGACACTAGTCTGCGCGCGTTCTTCCGCCGACGCGGCCAAGGAGCTCCCGATGATGCGCTGCACCCTGCTCTGCCTCGCACTGCTCGCCGCACCCGCCTGGGCCGGCCCTGCCGACGACGTCGACCTCGCGATGGTGCACCGCATCAAGGCCGAGGCCCTCCAGGGCTCGCAGGTCATGGACCATCTCTTCTACCTCACCGACGTCCACGGCCCGCGCCTCACGGCCTCGCCTGGCTTCGAGGCCGCGGCCACCTGGGCCGTCGGACGCTTGTCGGGCTGGGGCCTGGCGAACGTGAAGCAGGAGCCCTGGGGCCGTTTCGGCCGCCCCTGGGCGCTCAAGCGCTTTTCGGCCCACATGACGCAGCCGGTCTACGCGCCGCTCCACGGCGTGCCCAGGGCCTGGTCCGCGGGCACGAGCGGCTTGGTGAGCGGCGACGTCGTCGCCGCGCCGCTCTTCGCGAGCTGGGAGGATGCCGACCGCGAGGATCTGCAGAAGCTGAAGCAGCGCATCCGGGAGTTCGAGCAGGCTCGCAAGGGCACGCTCGCCGGCAAGCTCGTGCTGATCGAGCCGTTGCGCGAGCTGCCGCCGCCGGCGGGCGCCGTGAGCGAGCGCCTGGACGACGCGAAGCTCGGCTCGCTGGCGAGCGCCCCCGAGCCCTTCAAGCCGCCCGCCCTCGAGTGGATCGACCGGCTGCCGGGAGACCCCAAGAAGCGCGAGCAGCTCTGGGC
>Ga0214473_10011256_pt1 | contig 10504 bp, 8 predicted proteins | sample RVTome_7_FD_203509 | JGI IMG/M metagenome (GOLD analysis project Ga0214473, IMG submission 203509) | Soil microbial communities from uranium-contaminated site in the Upper Colorado River Basin, Wyoming, United States - RVT98D197 | ecosystem: Environmental > Terrestrial > Soil > Contaminated >... | reverse complement strand
ACCGCCAACCTTCCCGAACAGCGCGCGGAACCCTCCGTGCATCCGGCCGTCTTTGGTCACCGGCACGACATCGAATTCCACCGCTCGGCCGTCCAGCATCACGGTGTGACCGCGATGTCCACCGGGCATCGCGCGCGCAGCCCGGGCCGCCGGCGGCGTCACCGCAGTGGGCCCGGAGGTAGCAATCGCATACGCGCCCGCCTCGGCCAGCGCCGTGCTGCGCGGCCGGACGGCCCGTGCCGCGACCGTCCGAGTAGGCTCAGGCGTCGGTCCGCGACCGATCATGGTCGGTGCGGTCGCCGCGCCCGTGCAGGCGCCTTCCGCGGCTGCGACCGTGAAAGGTGCACCGACCGGTAGGTCTGTGGTTACGCGGCGCGCCGGTTCCACCGGTCTGGTGGCGACGGCGCCCGCGGCCCGGCCGCCTCCCGCGCCAATCGGCTCACTCGCCGTCACGGCCTTGGGTCGGGCGCCGGCGACGGTGACACGCTTCACCGGCGGAGCCGGCCTGGCCGCCACCTGTGTCCGAGCCGGCTGCTTGGCAATCGCCACCGACCCCGATCCGTTCTTCACATAGATGGTGATCGCTTTCGAGGCGCCGATCAGCCCGAATCCGCTGTACGCCTCCACCGACACCCTATGCGGTCCGTCTGATAGCTCCCGCGTGTCCAACTGGAAAGTACACGGGAAGGAGTTGGTTGAGCCCGGCCGGTCGCTATCCACCACCAGGATCGCGTAATCCGCGCGGGGCGAGTCCACCTCCGCCCGGACCTCGATCACCCCCCGCACCTTCGCCTTGGCCGATGGACACGTGATCTTCGCGAGCGGCCCTTGCGCGCCAAAGAGGACGGTCATGGAGAGAAACATGGCCAGGATGACGACCCCCGCGACAAATGCTCTCGATGTGCTCGCACGACGCATCGCGCAGCCTCCCGTCCCCGGCCAAGTCGCCGACGGCCGGGGGAGATTCCCCTTGTTATCCCCTATACCATGGTTCCGGGAGATACTCCCAAGAGAATCGTAGGTGGCGCTACGGCGCCTCCAGGGCGCCGTGCGGCTCGTCGGCGGTGTGCCTGGGCCAGACGGGCCGGCGTCAGCAGAGCCAGAACGGCTGGCTGTGGACCCCGGGGTCGCCGACTGCCAGCTCGCCCCACTCCCGCTTCCCGCAGACCAGGCGTGTCGTCCACCTGTGCCTCCGTGGTTCTCTCCCTGAGTTAGGACCCGCCCCGGTGCTGCTACATTCTGTACACTTTACTCTACACAAAATCGTCAATTTCTCAACATTTTCTTCGCGCGATTCCGACATTTTGTGCTATACTGCCGGGCGTGAGGAAGCGGAGAGGGTTCAACCCGGAGTTTGGCGATTGGGTGCGTGAGCAACGACTGCGACGCCGTGAGTCGCAGATGGAGCTTGCGGGTCGCCTCGGTATCAGCGCCTCTTACCTCAGCCAAATCGAGCACGGGCTGGTGCCGGAGAAGCCGGTCCTAGAGGCCATGCTCGACACGGACGACTGGGCGGAGGCACAACGCCGCGACTGGCTGCGCGCGGCCGGCTATGCAGCGGAGCCAGCGCCGAACCAGGTTGCACCCTCCCCCGAGCATACGGCCGATCGCGTCTCAGAGGAGTACGTGACGTACCAGGCCGAAGTCACGGTGCGCCGGGACACCGGCGAGATCATCCAGATCAAGCCTCTCCTCCCGCGCGGCCGCAGGAAGCCGTGATCGGGTAGGCGTCCGCGAACGCGCACCACGGCCGGCTGCGACACCGCAGGTTGCGGCGTTACGGTGGTGCCTCCCCCCAGTCCGGAACCTCCAACACCTCGCCGCCGCGTAGGGCCGACTGGTGCGCCATCACCCCGGCCGCCATGTAGCACGCCGCTTCCCACGCGTCTATCGCCGGCCTCCTGTCCTCCGCCAGCGCTTCCACGAACTCGTCCACCAGGTAGGCATGTGAACCCTCGTGCCCGCCGTAGAAGTCAGGCCCGATTCCCGACTGATAGGCCGCCACCACCTCCGATGGCAGCGGGTCTCGCATCTCCTCAACGCTCAGCGCGGTGTAGCCCCGCTTGTCCACCCACTGGTCGTACTCGAATGAGCCCTGTGTGCCGTAGACGCGGAACGACTCCCGGCCCCGGTGGCCGATCTCGCGGTACTCACAGATCCGCATCGTCGCGCCGTTGCTCATGGCGAACAAGGCGGTCTCGTTGCTGGGCTCTTTTCCGAAGAACTCGTCCCCGGCGCGGTTGTAGTACGGGAGGGCCCACACCTTGGTGGCATGGGCGCGCATCACACACATGGGACCTGAGACGGAGTGGGTTGGATAGTGCATCGGACCGGCCACCAGGCCGCGCGCCTCGTACTTCTTCGCCGCCGCTTTCCATTCTTCTCCCGCGGCCGAAGCTCCGCGCGCCCGCATCACCTCCCGTAGATTCGACCACGGATTGTCCACATCGTGCAAGTACTCGCCCTCGGCATAAACGAAGTCCCCAAACGCCCCCTCCGCCGCACGCCGGCGGCAGTACATCGCCTGGGGATGGAAGTACGTCGTCTCGCCGAGCATGTACCGCATTCCCGTGCGCCGGCAAGTCTCGATGATCCGTGAGCACCAGTGCAGGATCTCGTCGCCGTCCGGCACCTGCACCACCGGCACCGCGCTGTACACATGCTTTCCCGCCTCCATCGCCTGTACCGCCTGGGCCGCGTGCAGCCACGGTTGGGTGAAGATCGCCAGCGCCTCCACATCTGACCGGCAGATGTCGTCTTGAGAGGCGTACAGGTCTGAGGCGCGGAGCTTGTCTCGCATCCACTCCTGTTGGGCGAACGCGGCTACTCGCTCCGGCTCCCGGTCGCACAGCGCGATCCGGTCCACCAGGGGATGGTGCGTGAAGAGCTTCACGAACCCCGCGCCAAACGACCCGAGACCGACGATGCCAATGCTGATGCCCATGGTGTCCTTTCCTCCGAATGGGTGGCACGACCGATTCTTCGCACTCCCCGAGCTGGCTCCTCTTCGGGCCGCGCGCAGGTTCCTTGACAGGCGCGAATCCCGCGGCGCAGAAGCTCGGTACTATGGCTGAGACTGGGGCGAGAAGCACCACCGCGAGGCGGGCGGCCGACACGTCTATTCCTCGGCGGTGTGCAATCACGGGGCGCGCCCTGCTTCTCGGCGCGCTGACCATCGCCCTCCTCTCCGCGGCCACCCCCTATCTCGGCGCGGTCACTCACACCTGGGATCCGGGCGGCAGCGCCCTGCCGGCCACGGCCGTGGTGACGCTGTTCGCGCTGGTGCTGTGCAACGGAGCACTGGTTCGGATCTCCCCGCGGCTGGCCCTGACCCGGGCCGAACTCCTGGTGGCTTACGCGATGGCCATCCTGGTGGTGCAGTTCCTCTACAAGGGCGGACTGCCCTTCATCACCGGCGCCACCACCTTCCCCTTCTACATGGCCACCCCGGCGAACGACTGGGAGCATCGCCTGTGGCCGCAGATTCCACTCTGGTTCCGCCTGAGCGACCCCCAGGCGATCACCTGGTATTGGGAAGGCGCCCCCTCCGGTCTCGGCGTGCCATGGGCCGCCTGGCTTCCTCCCGTCCTCGCGTGGTGCTCCTTTACCGTGGCCCTGATGACGGCCATGTTCTGTCTCGCCGCGCTGTTGAGCAAAGACTGGATCGAACAACAGCGACTCTCCTTTCCCCTCGTGGACATCCCCCTGGCGATCACCGGCGAGGCCTCCCACCCCACGCTCGGCACCGGCCTGCTGCGGAACCGCGTCGCTTGGATCGGGTTCGCGATCCCGGCCGTCATCTCGGTGCTAGGCTGGCTTCACACCATCTACCCCAGCCTCCCGACCGTGCCGCTCGACTTCGAGCCGGGCCGTGGGTTCGCCGGGATGGGCCTTCCGTGGAGCGTGCTGGCCGGCGAGACGGGCGTACATTGCACCCTCGTCTTCCCCCTCATCGGCATCGCCTATTTGCTTCCGGCCGAGGTATCGCTGAGTCTGTGGCTGTTCTACGTGCTCTACCGCCTCCAGCAGTTGGTCTGGGCCAGCTTTGGCTTCGGCCCCGAGGGTACCTCGGCGGTGGCGATCAACCCCCAGACCTTCATCGGGATGGAGGAGGCCGGAGGGTTCATCGCCCTCAGCGCCATCGTGCTCTATCAGTCCCGTCATTCGCTCGCGGCGGCCTGGCGCGGGCTGTTCGACCGCAGTTGCCGGGAACGGGATGACCGCGCCCCCCTGGCGCGTTACTGGGCCCTGCTTGGTTTCGCCCTCGCCAACAGCTTCATGCTGTGGTGGGCCCTTCAGGTCGGGATGAAGTGGTGGCCGTTCGCGCTGATCATGCTGCTCTTCTACACCGTGATGATCGGCGTCACGCGGCTGGTCGCGGCGGCCGGGACGACCCATGTGGACACCGGCCTGTTCCCTCGCCAGGTGATCATGAACACGGTAGGCGCCGCCGCCGTAGGCGTGCCTTCGCTCACCGTCTACACCTATCTCTCCACCGTCTACATGTACGATCCGCGCATCGTCCTGATGGCCCAGGCGATGAACGGGTTCAAGCTGCTCCATTCCTCTCAGATCGGCGGCCGGCGGTTCCCGACCGCGGCCGCCCTCGCCGTGATCGTCATGCTCGCCGTGGGCTTTCCGACCCTGCTCTGGATCGTCTACCGCTACGGAGCAACCGCACTCCCGGACTGGCCCATGGCCTCCCCCGGGCGCTGGGTGTTCGGTGAACTCGACAGCACCCTGAGGTCCCCCGAGGCGCCGGACAACTGGCTGCGCCTCGCACTCGCACTCGGCGCAGGCTTCATGGCCGCACTGGTCACCCTCCACAGCCGCTTCCTCTGGTGGCCGGTCAGCCCGGTTGGCTTCCTCATCGCCAGCGGTTGGTCCACCGATCGCTTTGTATGGCTGAACGCGCTGCTCGGCTGGACGCTGAGCACCGCGGCGCGCCGCTCTGGCGGGCTGAGGCTGTACCGGCAACTGCGCCCCGCCTTCCTGGGCCTCGTGCTCGGCTCCTATGCCACGCAGGGCGCCCTCGCGCTGGTCTCCGCCCTGCTGGGCGTCCGGCCGCTGGACTAGAGCCGCCGCGCGTGGGGCACCTCCTGCCCCGCGCACAGCCGGGGGTGCCCAAAGGTGCGCCGCACTGGCTGGGCTGAACGGTGGCGGCCATGCAGACGTCGTCCCGACGCCAGGCGGCCGCGCGCGCTACTCCCCGATCACCTTCACCAGCACTCGCTTCCGCCGCCGCCCGTCGAACTCGCCGTAGAAGATCTGCTCCCACGGGCCCAGGTCCAGTCGGCCGTTGGTGATCGCCACCACCACCTCCCGGCCCATGATCTGTCGCTTCAGGTGAGCGTCAGCGTTGTCCTCGCCGGTGCGGTTGTGGCGGTACTGCGAGGTGGGCGCATGCGGCGCCAATCGCTCCAGCCAGTCGTCATAGTCCTGGTGCAGCCCCGACTCGTCATCGTTGATGAACACCGAGGCGGTGATGTGCATCGCGTTCACCAGCACCAGACCCTCCCTCACCCCGCTCTCTTGCACCGCTGCCTCCACCTGGCCGGTGAGGTTGAGGAACGCCCGGCGGGTGGGTACGTCGAACCACAGCTCTTTGCGGAGGCTCTTCATGGGCGCCGCTCCCTTTGGTCTGAAGCCGGTGTTACGACGTCGCGCCTGTGGCGGGTGTGCCAGTCCTACCGACCCTTCCCCCTCCGATACAGCACCCACTCCCTCTTGCCCCGATCCAGGTAGAGCTCCACCACCTCATCCCGCTCTGTCTTCACCCGATAGCAGTTCCGGTGTCGCCGCTGCCACCACCGGCCGGGGTAGCGGAACGGGCCGAACCCGTGATCCACCCACATCCGCAGCACTTCGGCGATCCCGATCTCCTCCCCGCGCCACGTGAAGGACACCGGCGGGCCGGGCTTGCGCTCAAACCTCACCTCGATCGGTTCGCCAATGAACTCCCAGTCCATCACCGCCCCCGGTAGCGCAGGTTCCCCAACCTGCGCCGCAGTGGAGACGCAGGTTGGGGAACCTGCGCTACTTCTCCGTGATCGTCTCCTCCACCGCGGTCCCGAAATGCCGCCCGCCCTGCGCGAGCAGAGTCAGCACTTGGTCGCCAGGCTTGAGTGTCGCGACGGAGACAGCTTCCCCTGCCGGCGAGGTGAGCCGGATGGTTTCGGCATTCTGCAGCACCAGGGAGATGGCCTCGCCCCCGGCCTCCGCCTCCACCAGCAGCATCGGCCGGCGTTCGATCTTGTTGCGGCCCACATAGGAAACCGTGGTGCGGCCGTCATGGCTCACCAGCAGCACCTCGTCTCCCGCCTTCAGCTCCGAGAGGTACTTCGTCTTCCCCTCGGGCAGGTAGAGGTAGGCGTGCACCGCGCCGGCATTCACGCGAAACGGTCGGGCCGCGACATAGGGGTTCTCCAGGCTCTCGGAGTGGACGAGAAAGAACCCGCTCCCACTGTTGCCGACCAGCATCCCCTCTCCCGGCCCCATGTTCGTGACGGTATCCACACACGCCCGGTCGCCCATCCCCAACGGTCGTACCGCCGTGACGGTCGCGGTCACCAGGCTGAGCTTCGGCATCACCGCGTGCACCAGTTCCACCGTCCTACGCACCTCCTCCGGTGAGCGGGTGCTGAGCACCACCCCGTCCGCGCCCTTCTCCAACACCGAAATCGCCAGCCGCGCCTCCTCCGCGCTTCCCACCTCCACCATCAGGCCGCCGCGGCGCGCAATCAGATTCTCCAGTGGGATGATGGTCCAGTCCGTGGTGCGCAAGACTACCGTCTTGTCGAGGTCCGTGCTCGCTACGGCCTCTTCCTCGGCCTTGCCGGTGATCTCCCGCCACACCACGTCACGGCCTGGCACAATGTCACCATCGGGCGCGACGGTGGGGAGCGCGCCCAGTTCCTTGACCCGCGACCTATCCCCCTCGGCCACCACCACCGCGTCCGCGCCGCTCTCCAAGGCCGCGATGGCGAGCCCCTTATCCCATGGCTCGACTCGCACCCAGATACGCTTCATCGCCGCGAGTCCAAGAACCGCTTGCTGTCCGCAACCGTCGCCCCCTCGTGCACCAGCATGGAGATCGCGCGCACCATCCCCTCGGGATCGGCGTGCTGGAACGCGTTCCGGCCGATGGAGGCTCCCGCGCCGCCCGCCTCCAGTGCCCCCGCCACCATCTGGAACAGCTCCTCGTCACCCTCGATCTTCTCGCCGCCCGCGATCACCACCGGGACGTGGCAGCCCGCGATCACCTCGCGAAAGGTGTCCGGCGAGCCGGGATAGTTCACCTTCACGATATCCGCACCCAGTTCCGCTCCCACCCGCGCCGCATGCTTGATGTACTTCACGTCGTACTCGCTCTCGATCTTCTTGCCCCGCGTGTACACCATCGCCACCAGCGGCATCCCCCAGGTCATGCAGCTCGCGGAGATCTCGCCGAAGTCCCGCAGCATCTCCGCGTCAGTGGGCGCGCCCAGGTTGACGTGGATCGAAACCGCGTCCGCCCCCAGCTTGATGGCCTCCTCCACCGTACACACCTGCACCTTCGCGTGCGGGTCCGGGCTCAGCGCAGTGCCCGCGGTGAGATGCACGATCAGGCCGATGTCCCGTCCCCCGCCGCGGTGCCCTGCGCCGACCATTCCCTTGTGCATTAGGATCGCGTTCGCGCCGCCGTTCACCACCTTGGTGACGGTCTCGCGCATGTCCTCCAGGCCCGGAATCGGACCCACGGTGGTACCATGGTCCATCGGTACGATCACCGTGCGGCGCGTGTCGCGGTTGATGATGCGCTCCAGACGAATCTGCTTGCCGATCATGTCAGGTTTCCTCTTGCTGCCTATTGTGTCCCAAGTGGTGAGTTTGCGCAAGCGCGCGCGGACTAGGCCGACCTGGGAGCGCGGAGAGCGATCGCGACTGATTCGCAGAGAGGAGACTCCGGTCGTCCCAAGCGGCACTGCCACTCCGGTATCTCGCTGCTACAGCGGCCCGAACCCTCCGTCCCCCAGGTTGTACAGCCGGCGCGCGGATCTCGTCGCGTGGTGCGCGGCCACGATTTCGCCCACAAAGATGGTGTGGTCGCCGGTGACCAAGGTGCTGACTACCCGGCACTCCAGGTTCGTCACCGCCTCCCCGATCAGCGGCGGCCGTACCACCGTGGCCGGTACTGCGGTCAGCTTGGTCTCCGCGAACTTGTCCGCCTCGCGCCCGGACCGGGTGCCGCAGAACAGCATCGCCGCTTTCATGTCCTCCGCCGGGAAGGTCAGCACGAACTCCGGTACTTGATTTAGCAAGCGATGGCTATGGTGTCCGTTCGCGACGGAGATGGCGCACATCGGCGGCGACCCGGAGGTCGGCATCGCCCACCCCAGAGTGATGATATTTGGCGGACCCGCCAATCCCACGGTCGTGACCATTACCACTTGCTCTGGATACTTGCCCTCCCACGCGCGGCCGAGTCCCACCTGTTGTTGCATGACATTCACCTCTACCCACTACGGTACGCTCTGCCGGCGCTTCACTCCTTGTCGCAGGTTAGACCTTCGCTCCCGTCGAATCCGCCCACGGAGGGCAAGTGCGATGAAATACGGCGACTTCGACCAGGCGAATCGGGAGTATGTGATCTGGCGGCCGGATACCCCCGCGCCGTGGTGCAACTACCTCGGCAATGGCGCCTACCGCGCCATCGTCAGCCATACCGGCGGCGGGTACAGCTATGACGGCGACGCGACCCTGAAGCGTGTGCTGCGCGACCGGCCCCGCGCGCTGCCGGAGGACCGGCCCGGCCGGTACGTGTATCTGCGCGACCGCGACACCGGGGAGTACTGGTCCCCCTCCTGGCAGCCGGTGATGGCGGAGTTGGAGGAGTACGAGTGCCGCCACGGGATGGGGTACACCACCATCCGCGGCGCGCGGCACGGGATCGCCGCGCAGGTCACCTACCTCATCCCGGTGGATGAGCGCCTCGAGCTGTGGATCTGCACCGTGCGCAACGATTCCGACCGGCCGCGCGTCCTCGACCTCTTCACCTATGCCGAGTTCTCTCTCTGGGGCGTGATCAAGGACCTGCTCAATCAGCAGGCCTCTAAGTACGTCGGCATCGTCCGCTTCGACCGAGACACGATCTTCCACGAAACCCGCACCGACAGCGCCGGGCCGGTGGGCGATGAGGTGTTCGTGCTTCACCGTGCTTACTTCGGGTGCGGCCGGCCGGTGGCGGGCTTCGACGTACAGCGCGCGGAGTTCGTCGGCCGCTGGCGGGACGAAGGTCGGCCCCTCGCGGTGGAACGGGGGTCGTGTTCCGGCAAGCAGTACTTCGGCTACGACCCCATCGCGTCGCTGCACCTCCCTCTCGACCTCGCGCCGGGGCAGCAGGAGACCATCGTCTTCGTGCTCGGGGTGGATGACGCGGGGACGGAGTGGGAGGGCAAGCTCGCGCACTACTGTCAGCCCGAAAACGCGCAGAAGGCGCTCGGCGAAGTGAAGCAATACTGGGCGCGCCGCCTAGACTCGCTCCAGGTCGAGACCCCGCACTCCGGCATGAATGCCGTGCTCAACGCCTGGAATCCATACCAGACGGTCAACACCTTCCTCACGCCGCGGGGCTACCGGGACACCAGCCAGGATGTGCTCGGGATCATGCACATGCTCCCCACGGAGGTGCGCACGCGGCTGCGCGTGCTGCTCGCGCACGAGTTCCAGAGCGGCGCCACCACTCACGACTATTCCGCGGAGGAGCAAGTCGCGCTCTCCCCTGGCGGGACGCGCATCTTCGGCGATGGTGATGTGAGCCTGAACGCGCCGACCGGCGAGACCTTGGAGGAGCAACTTGGAACTCCGGCCTCGGACTCACCGCTCTGGGTCATCCCTGCGGTGTGTCGCTATGTGAAAGAAACCGGCGACTTCGCGTTCCTGCGCGAATCTGTCCCCTTCTTCGACGGCGGCGAGTCCGAGGCGCTCGATCACCTGCTCCGGATCATCAGCCACTCCTGGGGCCTGCGCGGCCTGTACGGGCTGCCGCTGATCCGAGACATGGACTGGAATGACAGCCTCAATCTGCCCCCGGGATCGGTGAGCGTATGGACCGGGATGCTGTTCGTGTGGGCGGCCCAGCAGTTGGCCGAACTGCTGGCGCGCCCCGAGGTCGGAGACGATCCCGCGCCGGTGCGGGCGAAGGTCGAAGAAATGGCCGGCATCATCAACCAGCACGCCTGGGACGGCCGTTGGTACGCGCGCGCCTTCTTCCCGGACGGCGAGCCGGTGGGCGCCGCGTCGTGCCGGGAGAATCAGATAGACTACATGCCCCAGGCCTGGGCGGTGATGACCGGCCTCGCGTCGCAGGAACACGCTCTTTCCGCCATGGACGCGGTGCGGGAGCGGTGCTTCACTCCCTACGGCCTGGCGCTGATTGACCCGCCCTATACCACCTATCAGCCCCGTTACGGTGCGATCAGCGTCATCCCCGCGAGCATGAAAGAGAACGGCGGGATCTTCAATC
>Ga0214473_10011255_pt1 | contig 10506 bp, 7 predicted proteins | sample RVTome_7_FD_203509 | JGI IMG/M metagenome (GOLD analysis project Ga0214473, IMG submission 203509) | Soil microbial communities from uranium-contaminated site in the Upper Colorado River Basin, Wyoming, United States - RVT98D197 | ecosystem: Environmental > Terrestrial > Soil > Contaminated >... | reverse complement strand
ATGTTCGGTCACAGCGGAGCCAAATACCTCAAGAAAAAAATATTCATCCGGTTTTCCTTCACACCAAAGCTGATTAGCTTTTTCTTCACATTCTTTCCCGGCGCTGACTATCACAAGCATTGAGCTAAAAACCCGCGCTTCCGAAAATTGATCGCGCAATTTTCCAGATAAAAACTCGACACCACCAATCTTTAGATTTTCCTCAGAATAATCAATCTCATTAATTTGTAGCGCATGAACCCAGGGCTTCCCATTTAGGTAGTACCATTGCCGAGCCCAAAGTGCAAGTTCACTTCCTCTTCCCTCGGGAACATAATTCTCTGGATATCCAAGCAAACGATTGTATTCCGCTTCATGGACATCTAAATTGGGTTTTATATCTACAAATTCATTCATGTTGCCGAGGCTATACTGATTCTATTGGATTAAAGAGGCACCCTTCAACAAAATAATTAAAGAAAGAGGGGTCTGTTTCAAGACGGCAATGAATTACTTTTTTCACAATTTCTTCAAGTTCCATTCGTTTAGCTACTGACAATAGCGCAATACTTGCGCCTTCTATCGCTGCATTCCCTACTTGCAGTATTTTTGAGTTCTCAATATTCGGTATTAAACCAATTCGTTTCGAAGATTCGATATTCAAATATCGGCCAAAACCACCTGCAAGATAGAATAAATCAACATCATTGAACTTAACTCCATAGTTATTAAAAATAGTATGAAGCCCGGCAGCATTGGCACCTTTAGCCTGGGCAAGCTCATTTATATCAGCCTCATTGATAATAATCTTACCAACATCATTTGAATAAACTAAAAATTCTTTTTCATCGTTTTCTAATCGTCCTAAATGATTCATGTGCTTGTTTTTCAGAAGCTCACTTAAAAGATCTATCAAACCCGAACCACAGATTCCTTCCGGAATACCATCATCAATTACCTGAAGTGTAATTGTACCATCATAATTGAATTTTACTTTTTCAATTGCGCCTGTTAAACCCGGCATTCCACTTGAAACATTGCCGCCTTCAAAGGCTGGACCGGCAGGACAAGAAGCCGCAAGAATTTTATTCTTGTTTCCCAATATTAATTCCGTATTTGTTCCAATATCCATAATAGCTACCAAATGATCTTCATTTGCTACATTGGCTGTCAGCATGCACGCGGCGGCGTCCGCTCCAATATGACCACTAATTATGGGTAGACCGTAAACACGCGCTTTAGGGTGAAGCGGCAGCTTTAATTTTTTTGATGTCTGAATAATACTTGTAGTAGCACGTTTACCTTCAACCAATTCATTTTCTGTTATAGAACGATACGGATTTTGTCCAATAGAATAAACATTTAGTCCGAAAAAAAGATCGCGCATAGTAGAGTTTCCTGCAACCACCAACTCATAAATTGTTTTTGGATCCACCGGGAATTCTTCAATAGCGTGATTTAAATAACCAACAAGGGTTCTTTGTAGCAATTTACCTTTGTTCACCGTATCGTAATAAATCCTCGACATTACATCAGAACCACCGAATCTTTGAGGGTTTTCGAATGAGGAGTCAGCAATAATTTCACCCGTTTCAAGATTAATCAGTCGAAGGACAACAGTTGTTGTTCCAAGATCCATTGCGATCCCATGGATTGACCCATCAGAACGATCAATCTCTTGCCTATCAAGCAATATTCTATCCCCCTCTCGTGTTACTGCAGCATTGATATTAAATTTTTGATCAATTACCGGAAGCTGGAAAGTTTTATTTTCAATTCTCATCATACCGCGTTTCATGGTATAGCATCTTATGATACCTTTGTCGTTTTCAATTCTGCAACGGCATGAGAGACGAAACCTATCTTTTAAATGTTTTTCTTGAAAAACTCGGTCAGTCAGATATTCCATTCCTTCAGTAATTTCGACAAGACATTCTTTACATTTACCTTGTTTATCGCATGATGTAGGAACACGAATCCCAAATGACTCAGCATACTCGAATAATGAAAGGCCAGGTTCAACATTATGAAGTTGATTATTAAAATGTAATTCAATACTCATTTACTAACTTTCTTTGAGCAGATTTCGAAATGCTTCTTCCTTATTGCATTCAGTTTTTCACATGACAAAGTTGGTTTTGTGTTTGTCTGCCACATCCAGTTTAATGACTTGTGAATAATAAAATCAACAGCGATAATTCCAAGCCATATTCTTACACATAAATCCGTAACACTATTCCGTAATTAGAGTTTAACTGTCTGACAATACGAAATTGTGTCTTTTCCCTTTCATTTTCTGACAATTTACATAGAAGAAAAGTGTTAGATAAATAATCTTCTACTAACATTATACAATAAAATTATAAATTTTATATCAAAATCTTAAAATTAGTTTTATTAACAGTTAAGATGTGCTGATATTATAAAAATGGGCTTATGAATTTTAGACTTAATTAATATTGTATTCTCTGATTACCAGAGCCTGAAGGGAAAGGTTTAACTTATTTGTTGGCTCAACTATTTGAAGCAGATCAACTCAATAAAAAAAATCCTCCCAATTTAGTCTCAAACTTAGTCACTTTAATTACAATCTATAAAAATGACTCTCTTATCCCACGTAATATTTATCCGCTTAGCGCATGAATTTTATTTTCAGATTGAGGCGCAGAACCTTTCATTTCAACAGCAAATAATATTATCCTGATTTTTAATCCAAAATTGATTCGGTAATATTTACTACTGTCTCAGATTAAATCTTGCGATTTAACACATTTTTCGACCTTTTTTAACGGCAATGATGTTGTTAAATAACTCATGGTACTATGATTTTATGTTAATGATAGATTACTACTATTTCAGACACCAATGTTGCGGAGATGTAATAGATGACTATTCTTGGCTCGCTAATTAGAAAAGTAAACTTCAGTTTTTTGACCTATTTAACTGCTTTGACGTTTCTAAATTCAAATTTCTGTCAATCCCAGCCAAATTACGAAATGAGTTTGACTAACGGTATAAAAATTAATGAGAATATTATTGAGTTTGATGTTTTAATTAAAGGTGTCAACACAACTTTCAATTTGACTTCTTATCAATGCTCCTTCTTGTTTAATTACAACATCGCAAATGCTGGCGAATTATCTTTCGTCTATGTTGCTGGGTCGTCCCAATTAAATAATTTGCCCACGCTTAGCATTGATGTTAACTCTGGTGATGCTGAACCAAAATTAACTTTTGCATCCATGGTGGGCTCGGATCTAATTGGAGAATCCAACTTAGTAGTAGGAAAATTCAGATTAATAAACACTACTGCTTTTGCAAATATAGATCCTGATATTGTATGGAACTTCGGCGGATTTATTTCAACTATATTGACTGGTGATGCATTTCAGAATATTACCAATCCTTCTAACCATATAAGTAATTTGACTCTCTCGGTCAGAACAATCAACTCTGACAGACCTACTGATTATGATCTTTTTCAAAACTATCCTAACCCATTTAATCCGAGTACAAAAATAAAATTTTCACTAAAGTCAGAGAGTGATGTAAAATTAGTTGTTTATAATATGCTTGGAGAGACTATTCGAGAATTGATTAATAATAAAACTGCCGCAGGGAATCATGAATTCACTTTCAATAGTGATAGATTACCAAGCGGCACTTATATCTATAGACTTGAAGCCAACAATGAAATTATTGGCGTTAAAAAGATGACACTAGTAAAATAACCTATGAATTATCAGCAAAAACTTTTTTCTTAAGAGGTTTTGCCGGAACACCTGCAACAATTGTATTTGAGGGGACATCTTTAGTAACTACTGAACCAGCACCAACAATTGCATTTTCACCTACTGTAACACCACATAGTATTGTAGATGATGAGCCAATTGATGCACCTTTTTTTATCAATGTTTCTATAACTTTCCAATCACTTTCAGTCTGCATTCCACCGTCAACAGTCGTAGCGCGCGGGTATTTATCATTAATAAAAGTGACGTTGTGCCCAATAAATACATTATCTTCAATGTGAACACCCTCGCAAATAAATGTATGTGAAGAAATTTTACAATTTTTACCTACACTTGCATTTTTCTGTATCTCAACGAAGGTACCAACTTTAGAATAGTCATCAATTGAACAACCATATAGATTAACAAAATCGAAGATCTTAACATCTTTACCTAGTTTAACATTATTAATGCTTTTCTTTTCCATTATTTTTTATTTACCCTATTTAAAATGAAGAATGAGGAAAAATATAATTATACCATCGCCCTGCTATTAATATCAAATAATTGTCCTTTGTTCTGAAGGGACAGATCAGCAACTTCTAAAATTTTTACAACTGCCAACCCATCCTTCCCACTTGTAAGTGGATCACGATTTTCATTAATGCAATCTAAGAATTCCTTTGCGGCGAGTTCAAGGGCTTCAGTTTGCATTACTTTAGGAGAATACATGTCACCGAGCCTGTATTGAACAAGGGCTTCATATATACTTGCAGCACTCTTAATATCAACGCCAGCATCATATACCTTGATTTTTTCAAAATTCTCCATATCATCAAATACAAGCATTTTCTTATCTCCACCAACAATCATTCTTCTTATTTTAACTGGTGAGGTCCAATTAACATGAAAATGAGCAAAGCAATTTTCCTCAAAGTAAAGTGAGATATGTGCTATATTTTCTTTACCATTGTAATTAGCAATACCATTTGCTGAGACAGCCGTTGGTTTAAGATGGTTCAGGACATAATTCATTATCGATAAGTCATGTGGTGCAAGATCCCAAATTACATTAATATCTTTTTGAAATAATCCCAAGTTTATTCTAACAGAATCAAAGTGAAGAATTTTACCAAGTTCACCTTGAATAACAATTTCTTTCATTTTCCGGACAGCACCTGTATAAATGAAAGTATGATCAATAAAAATTCTTAAATTCTTCTTTTCGGCAAGTTCTAGAAGTTCCTCAGCTTGCTGAGAGGTTGAGGTAAAAGGTTTTTCTACCCAGATATGTTTACCTGATTCAAGAGCCTTTTTTGCTAGAGAAAAGTGAGATTCTACAGGTGTCGCGATAACAACAGCATCTATATCATTTTTTAACATTTCTTCATAACTGCTTATCGTAGTAACCGACGGTGACTTAGTTTTAATAAAATCCAATCTCTGTTTTCTTTGATCGCAAGCGATCACTTTTTTAATATTTTTTTGAGCCAGAAAATTTCTAACCAGGTTTGGGCCCCAGTATCCTAATCCAATTATTCCAACGTTCATTTTCACTCCATAATTTTTCTTATATTAATCATGTTATCGTAACTAAATATTTATATCATTTTCCTCCGCGAGCAAATAAAATTACCGGAATTGTCTTAAAAAGAATTTGTAAATCTAACCAAGGAGACATATTATTAATATAATAGAGATCCAAAACGACTGAATCTTTAAAGGAGACATTACTCCTCCCTGCAACCTGCCAGACTCCCGTGCAACCGGGAATTACACTCAATCGTCTTTTCTGCCAATCAGCGTAATTTTCATATTCGTAAGGTAAACAAGGGCGGGGACCGACTAGACTCATTTCTCCTCTGATAACATTAAAAAGCTGAGGTAGTTCATCAAGCGAAGTTTTACGAATGATTTGACCAATCTTCGTTACCCTCTTAGCGTTAATTACTTTTTGACCGGATATATCATCCCCATCTTTATTCATAAATTCGATCATCATTTTTTTTCGTTCATCGTCATCATCCTTGCTAACAAACATTGATCGAAACTTGTACATCTGAAATTTACTTCCATTTTTTCCAATTCTTGTTTGATAAAATAAAATGGGTCCCTTTGATGAGAGTTTTATTAAAAAAGCAATACTTAAGAATACTGGAGATAGAAAAACAATGCCTAAGCCTGCTGACATTAAATCAAAAAATCTTTTCATGAATATATTCACTGCATTATTTATTCTTGGTGATACATCCACTACAGGAAAATCTGCATATTTTTCAGTCGATACTTTTTTTACAACGACATCAAACAATTCCGAAGCAAGCCGAACGTTTAGGTCAAGTGATTTGCAAGTATCAAGAATTTCCAGCAATCTCTCGTAAGATATATTATCAATAACGATGAGAATTTCATCTACGTCATATTTATCTACCAAAAAAGGAAGTTGAGCAACATTACCGATAACAGTTTTATTCCCAACAATTGGAGTTCCAATCTTCTTGTTATCATCAATAAAACCAATTATATTCACACCAATTGCATTTTCAAAAAGAAGCCTAGTGGCCAACAATTGGCCAGCTTTTCCTCCACCAACTAAAATCAGATTTCTTTTGAACTGTTTATTCTTTAAGCCAATATACAGTCTTCTATAGATTTCTACTCTTAAAATATAAGAGAATACAAGTAAAATCATAGTAAAGGTAAGCAGCGTCAATCTCGAATCAGTAATCCATGACGATTTTACTAAAAAGGAAATAACAATTATGGTTATGAATCCGTAAAATATCGAATGGATGATTGCAGTAAGATGAGCAGCTCTGGTGAGAATAATGTTTATTTTATATAAGCTATTATACTGGAATATAAATAGAAAAATACCGATTGATCCTAATGCAAATAAAATGGTTATTTGATCCGGAACAAAAATTTGTGAAAACGTTAGGCCATGTTTAAATTTTAGAATAAAAGCTGTTGTAAAAAACGAGAGCATAAATATGAAAATATCGAAAACAAAAAGATAATATTTGAACTTAGGATACCTTATCATAAAACTATTTTAACTTAGAATTATACCGAAAAATTATATAATATTATTGTGAATTGATTTTTCAAAAAGTATGCCTTGAATAATTAAATAATACAAATTTTATTAGCTAAAAATAAACAAAGAAAACCAAAACCTAAGAGAATAATCTTAATATGAGACGATAGATGTTAATCTTTAGTAAATTAATACAATCCGGAATCATATTATATTTCAATTTTTATTTTTTTTTGTAAACGATAATAAACATTAACGGATTATTTTTGTATTGGGATTAATAAAAAATCGTTTGGTTTGATAATGATATTTCATAAAACCCTATATCCGAATAGAAGAGATTTCCCTCAATTAAGAAAAATTATTACCAGTTTTGTGCAATTACTTACATTATCTTAGAAGCTTTTAACTTGTTTTACCTGTCTTACTCGAATTCTTATATTTTTCACTGTAATGATCGTAATATTTATAATAAGAATGGTAACCACTCTTATAATTAAAATTATTAAGTAGAACACCAGCAAGATTGATATGCTCTTGTTTTAACAAGTTAACTGATTCATTGAGCCAGTCAACCTCCGATGTATTTGCGGAAACCACTAACAAACAAACATCAACAAACCGGGCTAATATTTCAGAATCAGAAACAGCCATTATTGGTGGTGAATCAATAATAACAATCTCGTAGTCGTTTCTAAGTCTATCAATAAAGGATTTCATTACTGGAGAACCTAAAATTTCAGAAGGATTAGGTGGTATTGAACCCGCAGTAATGAAGTCTAAATTTCTTACCTCAGATTTCTTAATAATTTTCTCGTACTGAACCCGACCGAATAAATAGTCGAGAAATCCTTCGGAATCGTTGTCACCAAATAAGGAATATAATCTTGGTTTCCTTAGATCGCAATCTACAATAACACTTTTTTTATTTGCCTGTGCAAAACTGGCAGCTAAATTGGTAGAAATTGTTGTTTTGCCCTCACCAGGTGCTGAAGAAGTAATCAATATGACTTTTGATCCTTTTGAAATATGTGAAAATTGCAGTCTAGTTCTTATAGTTCTAAATGCCTCACTTGAAATTGAATCTGGTTTTTGAGCCACAATTAATTCAGGATTTTTTAGTCCTAAACTTTCTTCATCGGATATTTTAGGAATCCAAGCTAAAACATTTACATTCTGTGATTCAATGTCTTCCGGTGTTTTAATTGTTTTATCAAAATAATTTTTTACATAAACGTACCCAAAACTGCAACCTAACCCGATGAATAATCCCATAGCGATTATCATAATCCGGTTCGGTTCCGAAGGTTTATTGGAGGGATCAGCTGAATTCATAATTAAAACATTTCCAGGTGTTGCCTGTTCATTTAACTGCGCCTCCTGGTGTTTCGCAACAAGAGTATTATAGAGACTTTCATCAGCAAGTCTTCTTCTTTCTAATCTTGCAAAATCAAGCGTACTCGCGGGCAGTTTATTAAATTCCTGCTCATAACTTTTTATAACGTTCGAGTAGCTGTTATATGATTCCGCTAGAGATTGGTAATTAACCTCTTCTTCAAAAGTTTTTTGGATTAAACTTTTAATTTCCTCAGGGCTTGATGACAATACTTGATCCCGATATGCACCTAAAGCTTTATTACGCTTCTCAACAAGAGCATCTACCTTCGAATTTAATTCAATAACAAGCGGATTGTTATTGCTAGCTGTTTTGGGATTTGCTAACGCTACGTCTCTCTGAACTTGAAGGGCGGCTATTTCTTCATTAATTTTTTGCAAAAATGGTTCTTGCGTTTTATTAGATAAAAAATCCGATATCGATGGATCTTTCTTTTCTAATTCATTTTTATATTGATTTAATTTCTCCTTTGCGATAGACATATTAATTTTTGCAGTGTTCTTTTGAGCTTCAAAATCAGCCAGTTTGCCAATAAGTAATTGAGCCTGTTGATTTAGCTGAACACCACCTTTTTTTAATTGATATTCTCTTACTGCATCTTCTGCCGCATAAAGTTCTTGTTGTTTTTCTTTTATTTGATTGCCTAAAAATTCTTTAACAACAGTAATTTGTTTTCTATTTTCAAGAAGGTTAAACTCTAGATATTTTTTTGCAAAAATATTTGCAATTAATGCAGCTTCATTTGGGGATTGTGATTTGGTGGTTATCAATATAAAGTCCAAATCATTCATTTGGGTTATTATTACATTAGAGAATATATCACCCGCGACTTCGTCGGCAGATTTTAGTGACGTGCCTTTACTCTGAAATAGACTATTGTCAAATATTAAGCTAAAATCATCCTTATTTTTTTTAACATTAAACGTATCAATAATTGATTTTGCTACTTGATCGATTATTGTGGAATTATAAATTGTTTGAATTTCATTCGCAATAAATCTATCATTACCTTGACCACCAAAAGTTGGAAAATCTCCGAATCCTCTACTTAATATATTCCCACTAGGAGGTGAAATTTTTAATGTTATGGATGATGTATAAACATTGGGGCTGATAATAGCGTAAATAGTAGTGCCTATTAAAATTATAGCAGTAATGATTACAATTATTGTAATGTTACTTCTAAATAAATTGATGTAGTCTCTAAATGTATTGGCACGAATATTCGTATTACTGTTTAACATAAGATTAAGCTGACTATTATTTCCAATTATTGATAGTATTTAATTACTAAAACTAAATTAAGGATGGTTAGCGCAACTGAAAATATCTGCATACCGATGCTAAACCAATCGGTCCAAAAAAGTTTTGGGCTTCCAGGAATTACTAAAATATCACTTGCTTTAAGTACCGGTGTAAACCTACTTTTTGTGCTTAAATTACTTTCCCACATTATATCATTATAACTGAATTTTACCATTTCCTCCTTACCCTTTTCGAGCGTTCTATAAATCCTTAAGTCCTCCAATTCCGAATCTCGATTAGGTCCACCTGCAAAAGAAAGAAGATCACTTACAGTCGTATATTCTGGGACGATATATTTACCAGGTCGCGAAACATAGCCCCAAACCGCTACTTTAATATTTACCGATCCAGGATCAGAAAAATCATATAAGCCGGAACGTGTAAACGAACCTCTCCCAAGTTCTGCATCAGTAATCTGGGCATAATGCTTTGTAGATAAAATAATACAAAATACTATTAAAAATAATGCTTTGAATTTCAATATTAATCCTTTTTCAATATAGTGAATGTCGACAATCCAGTTTTAAAAAGATTTCATACATTTAAGAGAGATCCGAACAAGTCTATATTTTCTAGCGCAATATTAGTTGAGTATTTCTTTTAAATATGTATAAATATTCTCATATAAATAATAAACAATTTATTCCATTTTATCTATTCATGTTAAGAGCTCTTTTTATTCAGCAATATCTGTGCTACTATTCATTTTGAACGAAAAAATCATTTCATATACTATTGCTTACTAAAAGACTGCATTATTGTCTTAAAATGAGATTGGCTGGATACTATTTCTCCTTTTGCTACTTAAAAAATCTTCTGATATTTTCACACACGTAATGAATTTGATCGTCACTTAATTCGGGGTACATTGGTAACGATAAACCACATTCAGCTAATTTTTCGGTAACAGGAAATTGACCTTTAACATCTCCCAAATTTTTGAAACAAGGTTGCATGTGAAGAGGTATTGGATAGTGAAGCCCAGATGAAACACCATTATCATTTAGAAATTTAGCTAAATCATCTCTTTGTCTATATCCACCCTCATTCACCTG
>Ga0214473_10011254_pt1 | contig 10506 bp, 9 predicted proteins | sample RVTome_7_FD_203509 | JGI IMG/M metagenome (GOLD analysis project Ga0214473, IMG submission 203509) | Soil microbial communities from uranium-contaminated site in the Upper Colorado River Basin, Wyoming, United States - RVT98D197 | ecosystem: Environmental > Terrestrial > Soil > Contaminated >... | reverse complement strand
ACCTTCATCTTATCGTCGATCTCTCCGCCGGGAGCGATCGATCCAACCCCAAAGCCGTGGCCCCGGGACCGCATATAAGGGGGAGCGCAGAACTTTGCATAACCTGCATCGCTGATCACCCGGTTCATGGCGATCGTGATGGAGGAAGCAGGGGCGCCGGACCTGATCTCCTTGAGGGATTGTTTCAGGGCGCGGATCAGCATCTCATATTTTTCAATGAGAACAGGGCTTGCTTCTCCCAGGACAACGGTCCTGCAAAGCTGGATGAACTGGCCGTTGCAGCCGGGAGTGATCTCCCCGATGACGATATCCCCCTTTTCGAGCCTTCGATCCGTCGGTTCATGCATCTCGTTGTTATGTTTGCCTGAACTGAGGAGGAGAAAGATGTCATCCGCGCCTGCGGAGCGCATGACGTACTCCATCTCGGCCACGAGTTCGTATTCCCGGATTCCGACCCGCGCACAATCGATAAATGCCTTTGCCCCGGCGTCAGCAATCCGGGCGGCCTTTCTCACAATCGCCAGCTCCTTCTCGGTCTTTTCTCTTGCCATCTCCTCGATGATCTTATCGGCCGGCATCATCTCGACCTTTCGCTTTATTCCGAGATAGACATCCTCTTTCATCTCCCGGATCCCTGCGACTCCAACGGTCCCCTTGAGATTGAACTCTTCGAGGATCTTCGTCAAGTCACTGACAAAATGTGAGCTTCCCCGGACATCACGGATCCAGGTCTTTTCGGAAGCTCGATAGGCGTCCCAAGGAGGCTCCACGAGGAGGGCTACTTTGCCTGATCGGGAAAGGATTGCCGCATTTTTCGGACCCAGAGGCTTGAACCCGGAAAAGTAATGGAGGTAGCTGGGCCTGAGGATACTCGATATCCCGTCGGAATAGACGATGAGCCCGTTCAATCCCAGTTGATTTAACTGCTCCGTTGCCTTTGTCAGATTCGGATGTTCGATTCTCATAGACACCTCGTTGTATCAGCGGTTTGAATTCGTTCATCAGGTGGGGAACGCATTTATGCGTTCCCCACTTCTTCAGCGAAGCACTATTTCCCCGGTGCTAAAAAGACCAGGCTAACCCAGGGGATGTAGGTGATGACAAAAAGCCCGACCAAAAGCAGGATCAGAAAGGGGAGGACCCCTTTTATCACTTCTGTGACCGGTTCCCTGCAGACTGCGCTCATAACAAAAAGGTGCATCCCAACCGGCGGTGTGAGAAAGGCGAGCTCCATGTTGATCGTCATCATGATGCCAAAATGGATTCCGCTGATTCCCAGTTTCTGGAGAATAGGATAGACGATGGGGAGCACGATCAGGATGATCGATCCCGGGGTAAGGAACATCCCCATGATGAAGATCGAAATATTCATAATGGCAAGAAACATCCAGGGCTTGAGGTCATACGTTGCCATGACCTCAAGCAACCGGTCCGACAGCTGCTCCATGGTCACCAAAAAGCCGAAGAGCGTTGCAGTCATGATGATGAAATAGATCATCGACGTAAGGACGACCGAGTCATTCATGATGGAGACGAGGTCCTTGAAACCGATATTGCGATAAACCACGAAGCAGATCAAGGCGGCGTAAAAAACGGAGACGACGGAGGCTTCGGTCACCGTAAAAATGCCGCTGTAGATTCCGCCCATGACGATAAAGGGCATAAGAAGCGCCCAGAACGAGGCCCTTGTCTTTTGCGCCACCTCTCTCCAGGAGAAGCGGTCATCCAGGGTTGAATGCCCGTACCCCTTGTATTTGCAAATAAGCCATATCAAGACGGAAATGGCCCCTCCCAGAACAAAGCCGGGGAAAAACCCGGCAATGTAAAGGTCAGAGATCGATTCGCCGGAGACGGCGCCGTAGAGGATGAGAATCGATGACGGGGGAATCAGGATGTCGAGGGTGCCTCCCGCCCCGATGAGTCCCATGCAGAACCGTTTCGGATATCCCTTCTCCATCATCCACGGGATGGCGATGAGGCCGAGCGTTGCAGCGAGAGCAGCGCTTACCCCCGAGATGGCAGAGAAGATCACGGCCGCGAACATAACGGCTATGGCGAGGCCGCCGTCGATGCGCTTCAGGATGGCATAGCCCAGCTCCAGCAGGGGCCGGGCGAGCCCCCCTTTCATCATGAGGTTACCGCCTACAATGAAATAAGGGATGGCAATCAGAACAAATTTATTGATGCTCCAGAACATCTTGGGTGCGATGCCGTCCATCTTGATCAGGTGGAAGAAAAGGAGGCAGGAAAGGGAAGCGATCCCCATACCGAAGGCGATGGGCATTCCGAGAAAGAGCATAACGACGAGCATTACCAGCAGCGCCACGGTAATGTCAATCTTCGTCGTCAACATATAACCAAGGACCAGCGAGAGCGCGATGAGCCCATAGACGATGGGGTCTTTCCACGCCTTCTGGCCTTTCAAGATCCTGCCCAGCATCAGGAGCCGTTCGAGCATGCGAAATACGAGTAACAACCCTCCGATCGGCATGACGAGATAGGGAAGGTACATCTTGAACTTCAGGTGGCTCTCTGAGAAGATGCCTGTAGCGTAGGCCTTCTGCACAAGGAGATACCCTCCCCAGGCCACGACGGCAACGAAGGTCAAACCCAGAAGGGTATGATAAAAATCGAGAATTCTCTGCCGTTTCGGGGAGAAATGGGTGACGAGAATATCAACGCGCACATGCCCGTCAGCCTTGATCAACGAGCTGATGCCGAAAAAGACGGACCAGATCACCGCATACACCGCGATCTCGTCCGACCAGTCGAGGGACCAGTGGAACACATATCGCGCAACAACACTGTAAAACGAAAGAACGAGCGCAAAGCACATGATGAGGGCGGCAACCCACTTCTCCAAAGCATCCCAACGTTTCATCACAAGACTGCCGCCCGCTTGCGCTTCCTGTGTTTCTGCCTGGCTCATGTGTATACCCTTGCGGTTATGCTTGGGATAATCTTGCGACCCCTCTGTGCTCCCGGGCCGCTATCTGAGCAATCTGTACTCACTCTTCCTGCTTAAGATGTATTCGGTAATGCCGCCCGCATTCAGTATTTCCATGATGAAGCCGGGCAGGGGCTTTGCCTGGATGGTCTGGCCGGTGGTCAGGTTCTCGACGAGCCCTTTCATGACGTCGACCCGCACGCGATCGCCCATCCGTATCTTTTCTATCTCATCCCCGATCTCGAAGATGGGGAGCCCGGAGTTGAGAGCGTTGCGGTAAAAAATCCGCGACGCGCTGTGGCAGAGGACGGCGCCGACCCCTTTCTTTTTCAGGAAAAGCGGTGCGTTCCTCGATGAAGAGCAGCCGAGATTCGATCCTCCCACCCAGAGATCGCCGTTGTTCATTCTCTTGGGAAATTCCGGTATCAGGATCTCACCGATATGCTCCAGCATCGGCGCTTCTCCCTCGTGGAGCCATCTGCTCGGCGTGATGCTCTCGGTATTGACGTTATTGCCAACCTTCCAGACCGTTCCTTCGACGATCCATTCGTCTTTTGTTTTTGTGATCTTCACGATCAATACCTCCCGGTTCCAATTTACAAATCCCAAATAAATTCCAAATTACAAATCCCAATGACCAAAAGAAACGCGTTTCAAAAAACATTATGGCATTTGAATATTGGAATTTGTTTGGAATTTGATACTTGTTATTTGGTGCTTACGAACGCTGGTTTTCTACCCACCGCCTATTCCCCGTGTCGCCAATGATTTCAAACCACGGCTCATTACAGATAATTCCGGGGATCTGCGATTTTTCCCTCGACGGCTGTTGCGGCGCAGGTGGCGGGGGACCCCAGGTAAGTGTATGAGCCCTCTGCGGTCCGGCCCGGCCAGTTCCGGGGGCCGGGGTGCATCTGCACTTCCCCCGGCGCGAGATGACCGATGCTGAGCGTCTGGCAGGTGCCGCAATAAGGCGGGAAGAGATCGCATCCGGCATCGACAAAAATCTCAAGCAGACCTTCGCGGGCGCACTGTTGAAGGACCTCGTGAGTAGCCGGAATGATGAGAGTGCGCGCTTTCACTTTTTTGCCTTTGAGAATCTTCGCCGCCTCCCGAAAGTCGTAGATGCTTCCTCCTGTACAGGTGCCGATGCAGACCTGGTCGATCTTCGCGCCCAGGGTCTCTGCAATCGGTTTCGTATTCTCGGGGGAAGAGGGGGTACAGACCTGGGGTTCGAGATCGGAGACATCGAAGGTATAGGTCTTCTCGAATGTCGCATCCGGATCACTTTTGATGATCTCATAGGGATGCTTGACTCTGCCTTTCAGGTATTCGACGGTAATTGCGTCCGGCTTCACGAAGCTGCACTTCGCGCCAAGCTCGGTGGACATCAGGGTAAAGGGAAAACGGTCCGGTACGGGCAAGGAATGGATGTAGGGACCATCCCATTCGATGCACTTGTAGACGGAGGCATCCATGCCCACTTTCCCCACGATGTGCTGGATCACGTCACGCGGGTACACACCCTTCCGGGTCGTTCCCTCGATATGATACTTGTGTGTGGCTGGAACCTTGAACCAGAGCGTCCCTGTAAGGAAGACCTGCGACATCTCGATGCCGCACTGAGCGGATATGGCGCCCACAGCCCCGTACGCCGGGGTGTGGGAGTCGCCGAAGACGCAGAGCGCGCCCGGAAAAGCCAATCCTTCCTCCATGATGATGATATGGGCGATGCCGGAGCCGAAATGGAAGACCCTGATCCCCAGCTTTTCGGCCCACTCCTTCGTCTTTTTCTGGTCCTCGGCCAGCTCGTCACTGTGCCCTGTACAAAAATGATGGCCGAGGAACATGCCCACTTTCTCCGGGTCGAAAACGCCGAGCATCTCGCCGAGAGGCTTGAACTGCGCGTACTTTCGCGCGTCAAAGCCCTCGTGCATCCCCGCATAGTCGATGCGGGCGGTCACGATATCACCCGGGGTGATATGTTTAAGCGGTGTTACCGAATGGTTCATGAAGATTTTCTCGACTGCTGTGTACGCCATGTTGTTCACCTCATAAAGTTTCTTGCCTTTCCAATTTCATTTTTCACTTTGCCTTGCTGAGCATTTCTGCCTCCATCTGAGCCTCTTTAACCAGGTCCGCGCCGATCTTGGAGGAATATTCCTGATAGACCGACTGCAGCGCCTTTTTCCAGCTCATCTCCTCTGCCGGGGTGAGAGCGATTACCTGAACGCCCTTCGCCGCGATCTGGTCGAACACCTTCTTGTCGGATTCAATAACCTCCGCCCTCTGCTCCTTCACGAGTCGCTGGATCGCCTCCGACAAACCGCTTCGGATATCCGGGGGAAGGCCATTCCACCAGGCGGTATTGGCGATGAGGAAGCCGAAAGTAGCGTTCATCAATCCGGGATTTGTGGCGAATTTTTGCACATCGTAGTACTTGCGCGCAAAGAAGACGCCGGCAGGAGTCGTTGCTCCGTCGATGACGCCCGTCTGAAGGGCGGTGTACGTCTCTTCCGAAGCCGTCACTACGGCCATGGCCCCCAGGGCCCTCAATGTTGTCGCTCCCATGGGGCCAAAGGAGCGCATCTTCAGCCCTTTGAAATCCTCCACATTGCGAATGGGGCGCTTGCTGTTCGAAACAATGGCTGTCCCCGAGGAGACCGAGCCAACGATTTTGGTCCCCTTGGCCTCCACATTGGCGAAGGTCTTCTTTCCTACAGACCCGTCCATGATCTTATAGCTCGTCTCAATATTAGGAAAGAGGTAAGGGAGTTTCCACAACTCCATGCTCGGGTGGAGGAGGTCCATGGACGAAGCAATGACGTAAGCCATCTGGATTTCTCCCTTGATGACCGCCTGAGTTTCTTCCTGTCCGGTATACAATTGGGCGGCCGGATACGTCCTCACTCGAACCTTGTCCTTCAGCGTTTCTTGAGCATATTTGGCAAAGCGCTCGATTCCCACTCCCATCTGCTGATGCCGAAGCTGAACCGTTGTGATCTTGATGTCTACAGGCGCCGCAAAAAGTTCAGCGGGTCCGGCAAAAAATAAGACCCCTGCGAAAACAATCGAAACCATCCCTGATGCCTTCTTCATACCGATAACCTCCTTTCCTGAATTTATCGTTTCGTTCTGCGAAACGGCCTTAGGATAAACCCCGCCTGGTGACGATCCCCTTCGGGATGAGACTGTTTAATTCCTTGATATGTTTTTCCATTAACTTCTGGAGTTTGCCGTAGTTCTTCCCTTTGATCAATTTCAGGATCACTTCGTGCTCTTCGAGCACAAGTTTTTTTCTCTCGAAACTCAGTTCGGACCGGGCGAGATGCTTTCGCACGATTTCAAAAAGGGCCCTGGTGATGTTGATCAATAGGGGATTACGGCTGATTTCAGAGAGAAGAATGTGAAATTCGAGGTTCTTGGGATCGGGGATCTTCCTGGTCAGGCCGTCTCTGGCCTGATTGATGCTCTCCTCGAGCCGCTCAATATCCCCGGGCTGGATGCGTTCGAGCACCAAGGGCAGGACTGCTCTTTCAAAGACGAGACGCGCCTCGGTGATCTGTTGAAGGGTTAATCGATCGAGGCTGATGATCGTTTCGAAGGAATCGAGGAGATGATCGGAATCAACTTTCTTGACAAAGATGCCGCCGCCTGCCCCGGGCCGGATGGATACGATTCCTGAATTCTCAAGGACCCGAAGGGCTTCACGGATCACCGGTCGGCCCACCCGGAAGGATTCACAGAGCGCCTTTTCGGAAGGCAATCGGTCGCCGGAATTGTATTGACCGTTAAAGATGGCGTCCTTCAGATGCTCGGCAACGACCTCAAAGAGGCGCCTGTTTTTGATCGGAACAAAATTATTCTTCGAGAGAGAGTCTTGCCCGGTCATGGGGTTCTTGTAAGGATGGATTTAAGAAATGTCTTACCTTATCACATTCATAATGTCAAGGCTATGTTTAGGGGCTGTGGAATTCAAGCGCAGAAGCAGGGAACGGTTAGAAACCGTTCCCTACTTTTGGCTTATGCTATCTGGCTTGTACTTCTTGCTGTCCGCTTTCTGCCTTCTGCCTGTCTCTTTGGTCAACTGATCGCTGGTCACTGATTACTGATTACTTTTCCACTGCCCTCTGCTTTCGATTTCTCCCCATCTCCTCATCCCCCCATCTCCTTATCAGCTATTTCCGCCACTGGTCCTGGGTCTTGAGGAAGGTATCATCCAGCCACTTGCTGTTTGGCCAGGGATCCTTGGCGTCACCGGACTGAGCTGCAATCGCCCAGAAAACCTTCATCCCGTCCAAGGGCAGCCGGCCATCCGGGTACCAACCATCCTTCAGGTCATCGATGGCCTTGCGAGCATACTCGACCTTGAACTTCAGCTGTTTGTTCACCAGATTGGCTGCGTCGTCGGGATGAGCCTTGATCCATTCCATGGCCTTTGTCGTAGCCCGAACGTAGGACTTGACGGTATTGGGGTTCTTGCCGATAAAATCCTCTTTAGAATAGACAACATGAGTCGGATAATCCCGTGCGAGATCCTTCTGGCTCATCAACTGGACGAAGCCCTTCTCAGCCGCGATGTATACATTGGGGAGGCTTAGGATTGCCACATCGACCTGGCCGGATGACATCGCAGCCAGGAATTCAGCCTGACCGCCGAGTTGCAGGATCTTTACATCTTTCTCAGGATCGAGTCCCGCCTTTCTTAAGGCGTAACGGGTCAGGAAGTCCGTCAGGGAGCCAAATCTGCTTACAGCATAGCGTCCCCCCTTGGTGTCAGCAATAGACTTATACTTAGCCTGCCCATACCATGCAAAGTCCGACATGTTGTAGCCTGCCCAGAAAGCTTTGAATTTCTGTCCCGCATTGATCGTATTGACCAGACCGATCAATGAGGCGACACAGAGATCGATCGTCCCGCCGGACAAGGCCTGGACCGTAGGAGCATTCCCCTTAAACACCAGGACTTTAACGTTAGCTATTCCTTCCTCTTTGAAGAAACCTTTTTGCTCGGCAGCCCAGTTGGGAAGGAAAGAGGGATCGAGGTCCGGTACGCCGATCTTAAGTTCGGAGAGTTCCGGTTTTAGGGCGGGAGAAGCGGCCTGGACTGGATACGCTATACTTGTCGCCAGGGCGAGAAGAAGACAAAAGATCGCAGCTTTCGATACACCTTTCAGGTAAGACTTTTTCATGAACTTTACCTCCTCTTCGTCTGATTTGTGCTTTGGGCCAAAAATGAACTCCTTTTGGTTTCAAACCCGAGGCAAAAAGTTGCCATCCACAATAATGATATTTAGAAATGATGTCAAGGAAAAAATAGAGGGGAGGGGTAATGCGTCACTCTCCCGTGCGTCTCTTCAGATCCGGGAGGGATGTCGGAAGAAATCTTATCGCGGCAACCTTACCTTGTTTGCGGACTCAGAGCGTGCCCCAGACAGCGTGGGGGCTGCCCGATTGATAGGAAAGGTTCCCTCTACTCAAAGAATATAATCCGTCCGCGTGATAAGATTTTTGGAGGCATTCCTCCCGGATCGCCGGATTTCCCCACGCCTCAGTGACGCATTACGGGGGAGGGATGTAAAAAAACCTTGACCAAATAACCGCTCTTTTATAGAATTTCTCTGTCAGTAGAATTTGCTCCAAGAATGAGGCTTGCCCGAATGAGGCCATACCAAACAACAGAGAGATAGTCAAGACGACAGTTCGGTATTTGAAAATGGTGAACCGGGTTTAGGAGGGACCTGTAATGGAAAAAGTCAGGATTGATAATAAGACCCGTTTATTTCCTATGCCGATGGTGGTCGTCGGCGCCGTCGTCGAGGGCAGGATCAATTACCTGGCGGTTGCCTGGGTTAGCCGGGTGAACCCGGACCCCCCGATGATCGGAGTGGCCCTGGGGAAAGGGCACCATACGAACAAGGGTATTCGAGAGCACAAGGAATTCGGCATCAGCATTCCGGGTGTTGATCTCGTTAAGGCGGTGGACTATGTGGGCCTTGTTTCCGGCGCCAGGACAGACAAGTCAAAGATTTTGGAATCCTTTCAGGGAGTGTTACAATATGCTCCGATGATACGGAACTGCCCGCTGACCGTGGAATGCAAAGTGGTAACCACGGTGGATCTTCCTGGCAATGAGTTGTTTATCGGGGAGATGGTCGGTGTTTATACCGAGGAACGCTATTTGACGGATGGCAAACCTGACATCGAAAAGATCAAACCATTTCTACTGACGATGCCGGACAACAAGTATCGGGAGATAGGAAAAATCGTAGGGAGCGCATGGAGTATCGGAAAAGACTTTCAAGTTTGAATAGAAAGAACATCTTAAGCAAGGGATAGAAAAACTCGATATTGTCAAAAGTTCTATGAAAAGCAGTGAATGAGATATGAAAACGGTGCGGTAGGTAAGTTCGTAGGGTCCCGGTAGAACCGGGACCAGGTTCGGAGGGTAATGATTCATTCCGCCTCATGGCGGGCGAGGACGCCCGCCCTACGAAATTGGGGATATTCGCGTCATTCGGTGTCATTCGTTTCATTCGAATTTTTTTACTCAAAAAGGAGGATACTATGAAAGAGAAAAGCAAAGGGATAAAGGAAAACAAGAAGGCGCCGCAGAAAAGTCTCAAAGAGAAGAGAAAGCTGAAGAAGGAGAAAAAGAACCGGTAAGTCAGACAGCGTTCATGATTCCGGGCCGACTCTGAACCGTCGGCCTGAGCGGCTTGGCTGAGTTCGTCTATGTCTCGGGTGGAAGGCGAGTCCCGGCATTTATTCGGGGCGGACGTAAGGGTGCCCCTGAATGGCAAGTAAGGACAAGAGTCTGCGCATTTCTGCATGTCATGGCAGCAGAGCACAGCACGAAGGTCGTGGCGTCTATGAGAGGGGGGAAGGAGTGAACACTATCGAAGAGATTAAACAGACGATCAAGATGGAAATCAGACCTAGCTCGGAGGGCATGGAGTATCTTGAAGCAGTCGTTAACAAGAAGGACCTCGACTTGCTTTATTCCATACTAACAAAACGTCTGGGCCCGGCAGCCAAAGAATCTGGGAAAGAAGCTGATCTGCCCCAGGAGATTCAGGAAACGGTCGATTCCTTGGGGGGGGTGCGATATGACCAATCTTTTTTCTACAAGCGAGACATTAAAGGCATAGCGTACGCTGCTCTTTGGCCCTGGGCGTCCAACCCTGACAAGATAACGTTAAAATGCAGTGTCAAGGATTTGGCTTGACAGAAGATCATCCTGGACGGGTCAACTAAATGCCTTCATCTTGTGAAGAGTATCGTTACCAGCAACAGCTCCTCGCGTTAAAGAAACGCTTGGCTGAAGGCAAGGTCAACCCGGAAGAACAAGCGGAAATCGAAAGATTGGTTGAGGAGCTGGAAAGAAAACTCAGGATGTAGGCTGCTACAGAGTGCCAGACAGGTCCCCAATGATGAAAGAGGCTGAAAAAGCTCTGCGTGTCGCATTCGTCCTCTTAACCGTAGCGAGCGTGCTTGGCTGCTATCCCGTACTCAAAAAAGAGGCGCAGCAGCCAGGGGAGGCTCTCAGACAGGTTCTC
>Ga0214473_10011253_pt1 | contig 10507 bp, 9 predicted proteins | sample RVTome_7_FD_203509 | JGI IMG/M metagenome (GOLD analysis project Ga0214473, IMG submission 203509) | Soil microbial communities from uranium-contaminated site in the Upper Colorado River Basin, Wyoming, United States - RVT98D197 | ecosystem: Environmental > Terrestrial > Soil > Contaminated >... | reverse complement strand
CCGTCGACGTCCCCGCCGGCGATCCGGAAGAGCTCGTCCGGGATCTTGTCGGAGGAAGACACCTTGACGATGAAGCGGGGCTCCCAGGGACCGGAAGGAGCGGGTGCGGCGGGAGGAGGAGCCGCCAACGCGGCTGGCGGGGGGGATGCCGTGCCGGCAGTCGGGAACGCAACGGGATAGGCGGGCGCAGGCGCGGCCGGGGCCACCCTCACGGCTGTCTTAACCCCGAACAACTTCTCCACGATCTGCCCGGACAGGACCCCTAATTGGGGGATGATCTCGTCCTCCGTGGCCGCGGCGGCGAAGAAGGCCCCCGCCATCTTGCCGGATCCGACCTCCGTGGCGGTCACGTCGATGCTGTACCCTTTCCCCAATTTCGCCACCGTGCCTTGGAGAAGGAGGGGCAACCCGGCCGCCTTCGCCTGTTCCACGGGCTGCTTCTCACCGGAGGGAAGGAGGGCCACCTCGGCCCCCGCCAGCGCCATCAGGCGAGACGAAAGGAGCCGCGGGAGGACCGACACGGTCTGCTGGATGTCTTCCTTGGTCAACGTTGCGAAGGGGGCGATTGCGACCCGGCGCGGATACTCCGCGGCAACGACTGGGAGAGAGACACACAAGGACGCAAGTGCCAAAAGGCAGACCACGCCGGTCCGCCGTACTAATCTCACCGTCATTGTTCCCATCCGCGCGAATCTATCAGACACCCCCATGCCCGTCAAACATAAAAACAGGGACGTTTTTAAAAGTCGCAGCGGGCGTGCCATCTGGAAATGCGCCACACCGAGACCTTGCCCGCCCCTACCGAGAAGAGAGCATCCCTTTGAGCTTCCCCTGGATCCCGCCGAACCCGCCGTTCGACATGATGAGGATCAGGTCCCCGGGCCGGGATGTCTGCGAGAGGCGCTCCACGATCCGGTCCACTTCCTGTATAAATACGGCCTCGCGCCCGGCGGCCCGCACGGCCTCCGCCACCTCTTCCGGCGCAAGCCGCTCCCCGGGGGGGATCTTCTCCGCTCCGAAAACCCCCGCGACGATGACGGAATCGGCTTCCGCCAGCGCCCCGGCGAACTCGCGCTGGAAGATCTTCCGCCGGCTGGTGTTCGACCTCGGCTCGAAGACCGCGACGATCCTCCTCCCCGGGTATCGCGCGCGCACCGCCTGGATCGTCCCTCTTACCGCCGTCGGGTGATGGGCGAAGTCGTCTACGACCAGGACGCCTCCGAACTCCCCCAGCTCCTCCTGCCGCCTGCGCACGCCGGTGAAGCCGGCCAGCGCTTCCGCCACCCGTTCGGCACCGTACCCAAGTCGAAGCAACGCAAGCGCGACCGCCGCGCCGTTGGCCGCGTTGTGCCGTCCCGGAAGCCGGAGCGCGAATTCGTGCGTCGCCTGCCTCCCTTCCAGCCGGAAGCTCGTGAAACCGCCGTTCTCCGCGACGCCGCACACCCCCCATCCTTCACCGGGGGGTTTGGGCGATGCAACCGGATTTCCCGCATAGAAAACGACCGGGCAGGCGGCTTCGGCGGCGACGGCGACCACGTCGGGATATTCCGCGCAAGCGATCAGCAGGCCGTCCCGCGGGACCAGGCGGACCAGCTTCCGGAACGACTCCACGATGTGAGAAAGATCGCGGTAGATGTCGGCGTGGTCGAACTCGATGCTGGTGAGCAGGACGATCTTCGGGAGGTAATGGAGGAACTTCGGCCCCTTGTCGAAGTACGCGGTGTCGTATTCGTCCCCTTCGATGACAAACCTCGGCCCCGCCCCCACCCGGTAGCTTACGGGGAAGTTCCTGGGCACCCCTCCCACGAGGAAGGACGGATCGTCTCCCAGGTCGTAGAGGGACCAGGCCAAAAGCGACGTCGTCGTGGTCTTCCCGTGAGTGCCGGCGACGACGATCGACTCCTTCCCCGCGATGAAAAATTCCGCCAGAGCCTGCGGCATCGACAGCACGCGGACCCCCCGGCGGACCGCCTCAAGGCACTCCGGGTTTTCCCGGGACACCGCGTTCCCGACGATCACCAGGTCGGCATCGGCCGGGATATTCTCCGCCGCATAAGGGGAAAACAGGGTGATCCCCAGCACCTCCAACTGGGTGCTCATCGGGGGGTAGACGTTCGCGTCCGACCCTGTGACGCGGAATCCCTTCTCCTTGAGCATCCCGGCCAGCGAGGCCATTCCCACCCCGCAGGCGGCGATCAGATGAACGTTCTTCACCGAAAGAGCTCCTCCATCACCGCGTCGTGGAGGAGCGGACGCAGATTTTTCAAACCGTCGTTTTGTTTGCCGTAGAAAATACGGTTCGTGAGAAGCGCCACGACCGCTTCCCGGGAGGGGTCGATCCAGAGGGAGCACCCCGTGTACCCCAGGTGGCCGAACGATCCCTCCGGAAAGTGCTTCCCCGCCTGCGACACGTTTCCCCCGAAGGGGGTCGGCGTGTCCCATCCCGGGGTCCTCGGGCAGCCGGCGGGGACGGACAGCTTCGTCGTCATCCGATGGGCGGAGGACCGGGTGAAGACCCTCCCCGCCCCGCGCCTCGCCCGGAGGATCTCCCGCGAGAAGAGAAACAGGTCGAACGCCGTGGAGAACACTCCCGCGTGGCCCGCCACCCCGCCCATCGCCGCGGCGTTCTCGTCGTCCACGTCGCCCAGTTTTTCCTCCTGCCGCACATCGGAATAGCCGGTGGACACCAGCCTTCCGGTCTCGCATTCGCTGTATCCGGAGAGCGGAAGGTACGAGGTGTCTCTCATCTCGAGCGGTTCCGCGAGCAGCCGCAGGAGGAGCTTGTCGAGCGGCCGGAAAGAAACCAGCTCCATCGCGCGCCCGAGGAGCATGAAGCCAAGGTCGCTGTAGACGCACGCCGTTCCCGGCGCCGCATCGAGCGGCAGGCGGAGGATCGCGTCGATGATCCGGTCGTGGGCCTTCGAGGTCCCCCAAAGCCGCTTTCCTTCCTTCTCCTCGGCGGCGCGGATCTCCTCGTAATAAGGCTTCCAGGCGGGAAGACCCGAGGTGTGGGAAAGAAGGTGGAGGAACCGGATCCCGCCGGCCGCGGGGTCTTGCGGTTTCCAGGGGAGGATTTCCGAAATCCTGTCCTCCGTCGCGACCTTCCCCTCCTGGGCCAAGGCGAAGAACAGCGCCGTGGCCAGCGGCTTGGTGAGCGACGCAACGTCGAATACCGATGAAAGGCGCGCTTCCCCAGCCGCGGTCTGGAAAACGACTTCATCTCCCCGGGCGGCGAGGAGAACGGCGGCGGTGTACGCCTTGCCGCGCACTCCTTCTGCGAGCAGCTCCTCCGCTTTCCGGAAGCGCCCGGTTTCACCCGTCGCGGAGGAAACCATCAACCGGCCACCGGAGATTCGAGGAGGAAGAGCCGACCGCGGCCGTCGATCCGCGCCCGCACGCCGAACGGAAGGGCATAGTTCGGGCCCGCGTGCCCGGCGGGGAAACCGTACCAGACCGGTACTTCGATGCTGCGACCCGCGGCGGCGAACACCTTCCGTAGATCGTCTTCCTTCTCCCCGCCCGCGGGGGACATCTTTCCCACGACGATCCCGGCGATCCGGCGAAGCCGCCCCGTCTGGATCCATTGGGTGAGCATCCGGTCGACCCGGTAGCAGGGCTCCCCCACATCCTCGAGAAAAAGGAGCGCCCCCCGGAAATCGGGCTCGAAGGGAGTCCCCAGAAGCGAGGTCAGAACGGAAAGGCAGCCGCCGGAGAGGATCCCTTCCGCCGAGCCGCCGCGCAGCCGCTCGCAGGGGGTTCCCCACGGCTCCCGGGGGGACACCTCTCCCGATGCGAGCTTTCCGAATGCGGACAGGGCCGGGCCGTCCGCACGGGTCGCCATGTCGGCCGCCGCCATGGGACCATGGATGGAGGGGACCCCGAGCCGCGTTGCCAGGTAGGAGAGGATCGCCGTAACGTCGCTGTAGCCGACGACCAGCCGCGGGCGGCGGGCGAATTTCTTCCAGTCGACGAGCGGCAACAGGCGCGTCGTCCCGTATCCTCCCCGCGCCGCCATCGCGGCGCGCGCCTCAGGGAGGGAAAACGCCCAATTCGCCTGTCCCGCGCGATGGGCGTCGCTCCCGGCGAGATACCCGTCCTTCTCCAGCACGCCTTCGGCGATCTCCGGGACGAAGCCCGCCCGGCCCAGGCGGGCGATCCCCCGGGAGAGCTTCCCCGGGTCGACCGGCCCCGCGGGCGCGAAAACCGCGATCACGTCCCCCTTCCGGAGGGGAAGAGGCTTTTTTCCTTTAACCCGCATTTCTCACCATGGTTCGTCGCGAGGCGGTGGAGACGGGTATGGATACAAGGCGTCGCGACCGAGGGCACCGCAGGCGTAGTTTACACTACGTCGAGGTGCCCGACCGAGCGCAACGCAGTAGACATGCCCGTATCCGCCGCAGCAGCAGAAGCTTGGTGAGAAATGCGGGTTAAGCATCTTCTCTCCTTGCGGGAAACAGGTAGATGAGGTTCGCCACGGTGAACAGGACCGAGGAGACCAGGATCGGCGTGGCCCCCGGGTCCCGGTTGGCGTCGAAGACAGCGAACGGCGCCCCCCACGGAGTGGCGCCGAAGTTCTTGATGTAGATCCCGTACCCTTCGTGGAATAGCGGCTCGTTCGCCCGCACGATGCCCCTCGCCACGGGGGTCGTTCCGCGGAACAGGGTCACCGTCGCGGCAAAATCCTTCGGATACCCCTCCGGGGCCATCACCGCGTCGAACCGGTCGAGCGAAAGGATCCACCCGGTCGAGCCGACGGGAGCGAAGCCCCCTTGGGGGACGGCCACGCCCGGAATACGGTCGCCGTAAAGACTGCTGGCGAGGTGGGAAAGGACCACCCCGAGGAACGCAAGGTGCATCACATGGGGGAGCAACCGGCGCAACGTCGCCTTCCCGCGGAAGATATGCACGAGCCGCTCCGCCGTGCAGCATGCGGCATTGGCCGCCATCAGGCCGGTGGCAAGCAGCAACCCGTACAGCCAGAGCGTCGGCCACGGGGCAATCCACCCCTTCTGCGCAAACCACCCCGCGAGAACATGGGCGTCCATGTCGGAGAACAGCTCCGGGTACCGCCCCATCGCGACGGACCCTGCCGCCCCCGCCAGGCAGAACGCAAGCCCGGTCCACGCGCAGGTCTTGAGAGAAGTCAGGAACCGCCAGAGCGCCTTCATTCATCCCCCGCCATCAAAACGAATGGGAGCTTCGCAAAAGGAGGCTCACCCCGAGAAAGGTGGCCAACATCACGAAGTAGCCGGCCGCCGTCGCACCCATTTCCATCCGCCGGCTCCATCCCGGCCACCCGGAATCCGGCGGGATGAACTTCAGGTGCGTGAGCGTCGCGAAGTAGAGCCACAGGACGACCGACCAGATCTCCTTGGGCGTCCAGATCCAGTACGACCCCCAGGCGTAGTACGCCCAGATCCCGCCGCAGACCATCCCCGCCGAGAACGCGGAGAAGCCGTAGAGCGCCGAGCGCGCGCCGGCCCGGTAGATCTCCTCGCCCCCTTTTTTCAGGTAGACCCAGGCGAGGGCAAGCCCCGCCGCGAAAATCCCGTACCCCAGGAAGGAAAGCCCGACGTGGGTCGCGAACCACGGAGTGTCCAGCGCCGGATAGAGCGGGGTGAGCCGCTTGTCGAGCAGCGCCGCTCCCGCCTGGGGAAGCGCAACGAGGAGGGAAAGGGGTTTCCAGGCGGCCCTCGTCCCTTCCGTCCGACATAACAGAAACGCCGCGAGCGCCGAGCAGAAGGAGAAGACGGTCAGCGACTCGAAAAGGCCCGCCATAGGCGCGTGCCCGGAGAGCGCCCATCGCAGCGCGAGGAAGAGGGCGTGCAGGACGAACCCGCCGAACAGGGCCGAGCGGAAGGGGGACCCGGGGGACACTCCCCCGATCTGCAGCCCCGCTTCCGCGCCGTAGGCGAAAAGGGAAAGCCAGAAAAGGACCAGGTGCAGGCCGAACAAACGTGCGCACGCCTCCTTGTCCGGTGATCGATTTTCGATGCTACCACGATTCCGCGGGGAAACCGCACGGCAAACGTTGACAGCCCGTTCGGGATCGATCATCATATCGTATAACAATAGCCTGATCGATGGAGGCACCGATGGCGACCGTCACCGTATCCCCCAAGTTCCAGATCGTCATCCCCCGGAAGGTAAGGGAATCCATGGGAATCCAGCCGGGCGAAAAGATCCGGGTCTTCCAGTACGGGGACCGCATCGAATTCATCCCCGTTCGCAGGATGCGCGCGATGCGCGGATTCCTCAAGGGGATCGACACCGCCGTGGAGCGCGACGAGGACAGGGCATGAAACCCTTGAACCTGGTGGATTCGTGCGGCTGGCTGGAGTATTTCGCCGACGGGTCCAACGCTTCCTTTTTTGCGCCCCCGGTGGAGAACGTGGACCGACTCGTCGTTCCGACGATCTGCATCCTGGAGGTATTCAAGAACGTATTGCGGCAGAGGGGAGAGAACGCCGCGCTGCAGGCGGTAGCCGCGATGGAACAGGGGCGCGTCGTGGCCCTTGACACCCCGATCGCCCTGTCCGCCGCCAAACTGGGAGCGGAGCTCGGGCTCCCCATGGCGGACAGCGTCATCCTTGCGACGGCGCGGGACCACAAGGCGCTGATTTGGACGCAGGACGCCGATTTCAAAAAGATCGACGGAGTCCGGTACGTGAAAGCGGGAGGGAAGGTTTGAGCGGGGCTTGGGAAGCGGCGCTGGCCGCGCTGGAATGGAGCAAGGTGGTCGCGAGACTCTGCGCGCACGCCGCCTCGGAGCCGGGGCGGGAGCGTTGCGCGGGGCTTGCGCCCGGCACGGATCTCGACGTCATCAGGATCTCGCTGGAAGAGAACCGCGACGGCCGCCGCATGCTCGCCGCCGACGGGCCGCTCCCCCTCGAGGGGCTTAAAGAAATCGCCCCGGAGGTCGAGAAGGCGACGAAAAACTCCTCCCTCTCCCCCGCCGAGCTGCTTCGGATCGGGCAGACGGCGAGGACGGGCGAGCGGATCCGGAAATTCTTCGACGAGCGCCGGGGAAAATATCCGCGCCTCGCGCACCACGCCCGGGAAATCCCCCCGCTGCGGGACGTCGCCGACGAGATCGAGCAGAAGATCGACCCGTCCGGAAACGTGACCGACCGGGCTTCGCCCTCGCTCGGCCCTCTGCGCCGGCAGTTGTCGGATGCGAGAAGCCGCCTCCAGAAAACGGCCGAGGAGATTCTATCTTCCCCCAAGTACGCCCGCCACATCCAGGAGGCGTACACCACCGTCCGCTCGGGGCGCGTCGTCATCCCGTTCAAGACCGCCGCCAAGGGGCTCTTCCAGGGGATCGTCCACGACTCCTCCCAGAGCGGGCAGACGGTTTTCTTCGAGCCGGAGGACCTCGTCTACCTGAACAACGAGGTCAAGATGGCCGAGCTGGAGGTGGAGCGGGAGATCGCCCGCATCCTCGCCGAGATGACGGGGAAGGTGGCCCGGAAGGCGGAGGAACTCCTTTCGTGCCGCGAGCGGCTCGTCCTTCTCGATTTCGCGCAGGCCCGTTGCCTCCTGGCGGAGGAGCTTCGCGCCGCCGAGCCGGCGGTCGGGTCCTCCGGAGAGGTGAACCTGCTATCGGCCCGCCATCCCCTGCTCATCCTTTCCGGGAGGGAGGTCGTCCCGAACGACCTGCGGCTCGGCCGGCCCTCCCTGTGCCTCATCCTCACCGGGCCCAACGCCGGCGGGAAGACCGTCGCGCTCAAGACGCTCGGGCTTCTCACCCTGATGGCGATGGCGGGGCTGTCGATCCCCGCGGGGGCCGATTCGACGGTGTCGGTCTTCTCCCGAGTCTTCGCGACGCTCGGCGACGAGCAGAGCGTCGAACAGGACCTTTCCACCTACTCCGCCCACATCCGGCGGCTGAACGAGATCCTCTCCGCGGCGGACCGCGGCTCCCTCGTCCTCCTCGACGAGGTGGTCTCGGGGACCGATCCCCGGGAGGGGGCGGCGATCGCGCGCGCCTTCCTGGAGACGCTCGCGGACCGCGAGGTGCGGGTGCTCGCCACGACCCATTTCGAGGAGTTGAAGGGGATCGCCTACGAGGACCGCCGGTTCGAGAACGGCTCGATGGCGTTCGACGAGGAGCACCTGCGCCCCACGTACCGGCTGCGGCTCGGGATCCCCGGGAGAAGCATGGGGATGGAGATCGCGCGGTCGCTGGGGTTCCCGGAGGAGGTGCTCACCCGGGCGGCCGGGCACCTGACCGGCGCGGGGCACGAGCTTGCCGATGCGCTGGCGCGGCTGGAATCGGAGCGAGAGAAGGCAAGGGCCGAAGGCGAGGGAATGGCCGCCGCGAAACGCGAGGCGGAAGGCCTGCGCGCGCGTCTCGCATCCGAGCGGGAGCGGGCGAGGGAAGAGGAATCACGGATCCTGTCGGCGGCGCGGCAGAAGGTCCGCGAGGAGATCCGCAAGGCGGAAGGACAGCTCCGGGCCGTCACCGAGGAATTGCGCAAGGAGAAGAAGATCGAGACGGTCCGGAAGGCGCAGACGGCGATCCGGGAGTGGAAGGAGAAGGGGAAATCCGCGGAGGACGATCCCGTGGTCCGGGCGATGATAAGCAGGACCGCCCCGCTGTCCCCCGGGGCCGCGCTCTCTTCCGGCCGAAAGGTATTCTTGACGACGATCCACAAGGAGGGGGAGGTCGCATCCATCGCCGGCCCGGGGGACCGGGAAGTGGAGGTGCTGGCGGGAGGGATGAAGATCCGGGTGTCCCGCGACCAGGTGCGGGTCTTCCCGGAGGGCTCCCCTGCCGCGGAAGGAAAGGTCCCAAGAATCCCCCGCCGCGGGGAGGAGTCCGCGGCGGCGCTCTACCCCCAGACGCCGGGGAACACGCTCGACCTGCGCGGGAAATACGTGGACGACGCGCTACCCGATGTGGACGCCTTCCTCGACCGCCTCTCCCTGTCCCAGGCGCCGCACGCCTTCCTCATCCACGGCCATGGCACGGGAGCGCTGAAGACGGCGGTCCGCCGCCATCTGAAGGATTCTCCCTACGTGAAACGATCCTTCCCCGCCCCGCGGGAGCAGGGCGGCGACGGCGTCACAATCGTCCTGTTCTGAAGGCCTTCCAGGCGTCGCGGACGAGAGCCGGGGAGGAAAACAGCTCTTGCGCGGTCAGGGCGAGGGCCCGGATCCCCTCCATCATCCCGTCGATGCCGGTGCGGCTCCTCGTCGCTTCCTCGAAGGCACGCGTGTGGATCTCCACCCTCTCTCCTCCCGAGATCGGCACGTTCGGCTGAAGGGTCGGCACCGCCTGCGAGACGTTCCCGACGTCGGAAGACCCACGGTTCTTGTTGACGGGCGCGTCGCTCTCCGTCAGTCCTAATACCGCAAGCGACCGCCGGTAGGCGCCGGCCAGGACCGGATTCACCCGCATCGCGGAGAGCGTGTACGGCCCCGCCTCCATCTTCAGACGGCAGCCGGTTGCCTTCGCAGCGCCCCGGGCGCACTCCTTGACCCGCCGGACCGCGTCCGCCAGCTCCGCGTCGTTCTCCCCGCGGACGTAGAAGTAGGCCTGCGCCCTCTCCGGGATGATGTTGGGCGCCTTTCCCCCCTCGGTGACGATCCCGTGGACCCGGACGGTCTCCGGAAGGTGTTGGCGCAGCGCCGCGGCGCTTTGAAACAGGAGGAGGACGCCGTCCAGCGCGTTGATGCCGTGCTCCGGGTAAGCGGCCGCGTGGGACGCCTTCCCGAGATAGGTGAACCGGATCTTGTGCAGGGCGAGGTACCCCTTCGCCACGTGGCGGCGGGAGGAGGGATGGACCATCATCGCCGCGTCGATCCCCTGGAAGACCCCCTGCTCGACCATCCGCGCCTTGCCGTACCCCGTTTCCTCCGCGGGGGTCCCCAGGGCGACGATCCTCCCCGACCGGAATCGTCCGGTTCCGAAGCCGGCCAGCGCCGCCGCGGCGCAGGCCGAGGAAACACCGACGATGTTGTGCCCGCAGGCGTGCCCCAGCCCGGGCAGCGCGTCCATCTCGCACAGGAACGCGACCGACGGCTTTCCCCTGCCGAAGATGTATTCCGCGCGGAAGGCGGTCTCCATCCCGGCGATACCGCGCTCGACGCGGAACCCCTTCGACTCGAGGAAGCCGGAAAGGATTTCGGAAGTCCGGAACTCCCGCAGGCCCAATTCCGCGTAGCCGGAGATCGCCTCCAGCATCCGGACGGCGTCGGGACGCAGGGCCAGGGCTTTCGACAGAAGGATTTTTCGTGGGCGGTCCATTTTCCTGTCGCCGCTTCGCAGCAGGTGCTATGTTAGCATACTCGGAACGGGGCGCCGCGGAAGTGGATCTCCATATATAATTGATGAGATGGCCCGCACGGGAGACGAAGCCGGCGGATGACGGAGGCATGCGGATGACAAGAGTGGCCCGATGACGCGCTGGAAGTCCTTCACCGTCGAGACGCGCCAGGAAGCGGTGGACGCCCTCTCCCATTTCTTCCGCGGCCGCGGCTCGCTGGGGATGGCCTACGACGA
>Ga0214473_10011252_pt1 | contig 10507 bp, 8 predicted proteins | sample RVTome_7_FD_203509 | JGI IMG/M metagenome (GOLD analysis project Ga0214473, IMG submission 203509) | Soil microbial communities from uranium-contaminated site in the Upper Colorado River Basin, Wyoming, United States - RVT98D197 | ecosystem: Environmental > Terrestrial > Soil > Contaminated >... | reverse complement strand
CGTGCGGATAGCGCACGGCGACCGCGTCACGCAACGCCCGTTCGACCGCGACGTCGACATCGGTGACGGGGGTGTCGTCCTCCTTGTGACGGACCGCCACGGGACGCTCGGCATGGGTGCGCGTGAAACGCGCCGCGATGTCGGCGAGCTCGTGTGCGAACGCGAGCTCTTGCGCGAAGGTCAGCTCCGACGTCGCGATCAGGATCCTCCCCTCGGACTGCGCCCACGATGGTCGGGCGGCTCGGCGCAGGCTAGCGTCCGGGGTCGACGCGCCCTAGGGGGGCGTTGCCATGGCGGCAACAACTCTCAACGCGCGGTCTCCCCCGCCATCCGCCGGCCGATCGCGACCCCGGCGTCGATCGTGAGGCGACCGAGCTGGGGGACATCCCTCGCGGGCAGCCGGAAGCTCGGACCCGACACCGAGACCGCCCCGACGAGGTCGCCGGCCACGAACACCGGCGCGGCAACCGTGTGCAGGCCGTCCTCGAGCTCCGAGGCCGATCGTGCGTACCCTCGTCGGCGCACCTCGTCGAGCAACGCGCGGAGGCGATCGGGGTCGGTCACCGTGTGCCCGGCTCGGCGTTCGAGGGGACCGCGGAGCACGCGTTCGCGAGCTGCTTCGTGGCCGAACGCGAGCATCACCTTCCCGCTCGAGCTGCAGTGCGCGGGGCTGCGCCGTCCCACCCAGTTGCCCGCGACGATCGCGTGGTCGCCGGTGACCTGGTCGACGTAGACGACCTCCGTCCCGTCGAGGATCGCGAGGTTGACGGTCTCGCCCGTGCGGGCGCTGAGGGTTTCGAGGTCGGGTCTCGCCTGACTCACCATCTCGAGCCCCGTCAGCGCCACCGCCGCGAAGCGCAGGAACGCGGGCCCCAGGCGGTATCGGCCGGTCTGATCGCGGTCGAGGAGGCCTCGCGCCCCGAGGGTGGCCAGCAGCCGCGACGCCGTGGCCTTGTGGACGCCGAGCTCGGTGGCGACGTCGGCGACCCGGAGCCCCTCGCCCGACTCCGCGAGCAGCTCGAGCACCGTGACGACCCGGTCGACCCCGTCGGTGGCTCGCACGGGCGGAAGGGTAATCGCGAGGTTGCCCTCACGGCAACGAGGTGCGCCCACCCCGTGGCGGGAGCGACGCGGCGATCTCGTCGGCCCAGGCGCCGATCGCGTTCCAGTCGCGGAAGTCACCGTCCGGAGCCTTCACCGCCTTCACGATCATGCGTTCGGCGAACCCCAGCTTCGAACGATCGAGCGCACCGAAGAACACGCGATGCTCGCGTGGCGACAGCGTCTCCTGGAGCTCGGGCCACTGACGGGGCTGCTGCTCATCGTCCTCGACCTCCTCGCCGAGTGGCCCGCTGCTGAACATCCAGACGGGAACGTCCGAGAGCGCAGCCGCGTGCATACGCGCGAACTCGACCCCCTCCTTGAGCCAGGATCCGGCGTACAGGGCGCTGCCCAGCACGACCGCCTCGGGTGAACCGACGTCCGTGACCTCCCCCACCGGTCGGACCTCGGCCTCGCGCCCCGATGCCTGGAGCCGCTCGGCCAGGAACCGGGCGATCCCCTCCGTGGAGCCGTGCTTGCTCGCGTACGCGACCAGGATCATCGAACCGAACCTCCTGCGGAACGTGGGAGGTCCAGTCTCCCGCAGATCGTGCGTGGACGCGGAACTGGAGACGCCCTCGGGCGCGGCTCAGCAGACCTCGTTCAGCTGGCGGTACGGATCGACGGCCGGTCCGTAGTTCGGGTGCCATTCGAAGTGGACGTGGGGACTCGAGGCGTTCCCGGTGCTGCCGACGTACCCGACCACGTCGCCCTCTTCGACGGCGCCCCACCGCGCGAAGCTGGAGAGATGCATCATCAACGCGTAGCCCTCCTCGCCCGACAGACGCACGTACTTGCCGGCCGTCTTCTGCGATCCGGTGGTGATCGTGCCGTCGAGCGGCGCGTATACGGGGGTCCCGAGCGGCGCGGCGATGTCGTTGCCCTTGTGGACGTGGGTCCAGCCCGGGTGGTGGTGGATGATCCCGAAGGTGTCGCCATACGCGTGCGGGTCACCCACCGGGCACACGTACAGGGGGCCGAGGATCCCGTCGCCGCCACGGGCCAGCAGCTCGATGCGGATCTTCTCGAGCAGATCCGTCGCGGTCACGCCCGCTTGGGCGCGCAGTCTGTCGAGCTTCGCGATCCGGGCCTTCTGCTCCTGGAACTTCACGTTCAAGGCGGCGCGCTTCGCCTCGAGGCTCGCGAGCGCGCTCCGCCGCTCCATCAGCACGACCTGCATCTCGGCCTCGACCTCGGCGAGCTTCGCCGCCTGCGTTTCGACGCGCTCGGCGACGAGCTGATCGCGATCGGACGCCGCCTCGACGAAGGTGAGCCGGTCGAACATGTCGTTCACGGACTCTGCGTCCAGCAGGACCTGCACCTCGCTCGGGACCCCGCCCATGAAGATCGAGGCCGCGCGCTTGTTCAACGCTCGCTGCAGCCTCCGAAGCTTCGTGCGTTGCACCCTGATGTCGGCGCGGACCGCGACGACCTCCTCCTCCGCGTGCTCGTACTCGCTCGTCGCTTCCTCGATCTGGGCGGCGAGAACGTTCATGACGTCGCGGAGCTGCTGCACGGCGAGCTCGCCCTGGCTGATCAGCCGGGACATCCGCTCCTGCCGGTGCTGGGCAGCCTCCAGCTCGGAGCGTGTGTCCGCATGAGCGGACATCACGCTGAAGAGCATCACCATCACGAGGGAGGCGGCCCCGTACGGCACCAGACGCCTGGGGTTGGACATGCCGCACTAGGACACCGGATACGCGATGCAGTGTCAATCAGCCGAACGGTCCTCCCCCGAGCCGAAGGTCGCGGCCCCTATCGGCCTACACGGAGTTGATGCACGTGAGGGCAACGATGTGCTGGAGACCTCGCGATCGACCGGTCCCGCCGGTTCGAACGACGACGGGTCCGCGAGATACGCCCGTATCCCCGCCGCCAGGCGGGCCGCGTGTGACCCGTCGAGGTACCGATGGTCGAGGCTCGCCGAGAGGGTGAGCATCGGCCGGACGACCACGTGGCCGTCCTCGGCCACCGGGCGATCGGCGATCCTGCCGATCGCGATGGCGATCGGGACACGTCCGAGCTCCGTCAGCAACGGGTACCCATGATCGATGCCCATCCCTCCGAGCGAGGTCACGATGGCGCTGCCGAAGCCGCCGGGCTGGATGCCGATCGCACGCAGGTCCCAGCCGCGGTCGACGCTCGCCCACACCCCGACGCGAAGGAGCGCGCGCACGACACGCAACGGCATGTGGTCGGCGAGCCGCCCGGCCCGGTCGAAGCCCGGCTCGGCGTTCTCCCGTGCCCCGGCAGCACGTTCGATGAGCTCTTGGGCGACATCGACGGCCGAACGCCTCCCGACATCGGCGAGCGTGAGTCCCGCTTGCTCCCGACCGGCGCCGAAGGTCACGATGAACGCGATGTCCACGCGGTCGCCACGACGTAGGCGATCACCGTGCAGCGTGACGTTCAGATCGGGCTCCACCGTCAGGGCGTGGGCGACCGCCCGACCCGCGAGGTGTGTCGCCGTCACGTGCACGCCGCTCGTACGGCGGAGCTCCTCGATGCACGCGAGCATCGCGGTCGCGTCGATCTCCATGTCGCCCAGCATCTGAGGGTCGCTGGGCGCGGGCCAGAGGGCCACCGCGAACCGCCGCCATCCCCGGAGCTTCGTGTCCCGCGCACCCATCGCACGAGCCTGCGCCGCCGGCCGGCGCCGCGCAAGGGGCCTCTCGCGGCATCACGCGCTCGGGCGAACGTGCTCCGCGTTGCCCCCACGGCAACCGCAACCTTGCGCCGAGGCCCGCCCCGGGTACGTTCCGCGCACGTATGTGGACGTAGAGGTCCACGCCGCGGGACGTTCGAGGGGGAGGTCCACAGATGAAGGCACGGTGGCTCCGGGTGGTCGCGATCGCGGCGCTCGTCGTGACGGCGCTCAGCACCGTCGCGCGCGCGCAGGATTCAGAACCGTCGGGCGAGGACACGACCGTGCTGCGGATCGGCACCACCGCCGACCTCAACTCCGACAACCCCTGGGCGGTCGTGGCCGGCAGCGACTGGGTCGTCGCGACGAGCGAGTACGACATGATGCTCAAGTTCGACTCCGAGGACCTGTCACCCGCCCCGAGCCTCGCCGAGGGGTGCGAGCCGTCCGAGGACTACATGACCTGGACGTGCACCCTCCGCGAGGGCCTGCTGTGGAGCGACGGCGAGCCGCTCACCTCGGAGGACGTCGCGTTCTCGTACCGGTTCGTGATCGACCACCGGATCCCGCAGTACAAGAGCTACTTCGCCTTCGATCCGGTCTTCGAGACACCCGACGAGCGCACGCTGATCTGGAAGGCGGAGAAACCCACCTTCGCGCTCGACATGCCGCCGTGGGGCTACATCGTGCCCGAGCACGTGTGGGCCCAGTACGACGGGGAGGATCTGCGGACGATCAAGAGCGTGGAGAACACGCCGACGGTCGCGAGCGGCCCCTTCACCCTGACCGACTGGCAGCAGGGGCGCTCCTGGACGATGACCCGCAACCCCAACTACTGGGGCGAGACGCCGGTCGTCGACGAGATCCAGTTCCGCCTCTACACGAACCAAGAGGCGATGGTCACCGCGCTCAAGAACGGGGAGATCGACTTCGCCGACGGCATCAAGCCCTCGTTGCTCGGCTCGATCGAGGGGAACGAGAACATCACCGTCCAGCAGACCGTCTCTGACTGGTGGTTGAACTTCGCCTTCAACTTCGGCGGTCAGAGCCCGGACGCCGACGCTCTCCCGGCGATCCACGACCACACGCTGCGCGAGGCGGTCGCGATGGCGATCGACAAGCAGGACATCGTCGACAAGGCCTACCTCGGCACGGCCACGACCGGCGACACGCTCATCCGGCCCGCCTCGGCCTTCTGGCACCTCGACATCCCCGCCGAGGAGGAGTACCCGTACGACCCGGCAGCGGCGAACGCGCTTCTCGACGACGCCGGATACGCCGACTCGGACGGCGACGGCGTGCGCGAGGACCCCGCCACCGGGGACCCGCTCGTCTTCGACGTCCCTGCCTCGACCGACACCGCGGGTGCGGTGGAGGCCGGTCAGCTGATCGTGGGCGAGCTCCGCGAGATCGGCATCGAGGTGAACCTGCTCCCGGTGAACGACGCGAAGATGAACGACTACTGGGGCACCGGGAACTGGGATGCCTACATCTGGTACTGGAGCGGCGATCCGGACCCGAACTACCAACTGTTCGTGTTCTCCTCGGAGCAGTGCGGCTCGTGGAGCGACGGCTGCTGGAAGAATCCGGAGTTCGACGCCCTCTACGAGGAGCAGCGCGGCATCATGGACCGGAACGAACGCCAGCAGGTGGTCCTGGACGCGCAGCAGGTCGCCTACGAGGACATCCCAGGGCTCGTCCTCGCATATCCGAGCACCCTGCAGGCATACCGCAACGACCGGTTCACGAACTGGACGCCGCATCCCGGTGAGAACGGGTACCTGCTCCCCAGCTACAACTACGACTCCCTGGTGAGCATCACACCGGTGGGCGGCACGACCGCCGCCTCCTCCTCGTCGGGGCTCCCCGCGTGGATCTGGATCGCGGGGGTCGTGGTGCTCGGGGGCATCGTGCTTGTCGCGATGCGCGGTGGTCGCAAACGCGCCGACGAGGAAGCGTAGGACGAGCTCGGGGTGGGGGCCCGGCGGTACGTCCTCCGCAAGGTCCTGCAGGCGGCCCTCACCCTGTTCTTCGTCCTGACCGCCAACTTCTTCATGTTCCGGGTGATGCCCGGCGATCCCATCGCGATGCTCGCCCGGAGCCAGCGGCTCGACGAGGAGGCGATCGCCGAGCAGCAGGCCTCGTACGGGCTCGACAAGCCGCTGCCCCAGCAATACGTCTTCTACCTGCAGCAGACCCTCCGCGGGGAGCTCGGGCTGTCGTTCCGCAACGCCAGGCCGGTCTGGGACGAGATCGCGGCCCGTGTCTGGCCCACCGTCATGCTGGTCGGCATCGGCACGATCTTGTCCTCGGCGATCGGGGTGTGGGTCGGCACGAAGGGCGGGTGGAACCGTGGCAGTCGGTTCGACACATCGACGCTCTACGGGTCGCTCGTCCTGTACTCGATGCCCGAGGGTTGGCTCGGGATGCTCCTGATGCTCGTGTTCGCGGGATGGCTCGGGTGGTTCCCGGCGGGCGGCTACGAGACCGGGGGGATGAGCGGGTTCGCGCGGGTGATCGACGTCGCGAACCATCTCGTGCTGCCGTGCGTCACGCTCACCTTGGGGTACGTGGGCTCGTACGCGATCGTGATGCGCTCATCCCTGCTCGAGGTGATGCGGGAGGGGTTCGTGCTGACCGCACGCGCGAAGGGCGTGCCGGACCGGCTCGTGCTGCGACGCCACGCGGGCCCGAACGCGTTCCTGCCGACGTTCACGCTGATCTTCCTGAGCTTCGGGTTCGTGCTCGGTGGGGCGATCATCGTCGAGACCGTGTTCTCGTGGCCGGGGATCGGCCTGCTCACCTACGAGGCCATCAACACCCGCGACTACCCCACGATCCAGGCGATCTTCCTGCTGACGAGCGCGATGGTGATCGTGTTCAACCTCGCGGCCGACGTCACATACGGTTACCTCGACCCCCGGGTCCGGGAGGCCTGAGGTGGCCGCCGTCGACACGACCTCGATGTCGCCGCGGCGCCTCGCGTGGACCCGCCGCCGCCGGGCGCTCGCGGGGCACTGGGCCACCTACCGGCGCAACAGTCAGGGCATGGTCGGCCTGTCCATCCTGACGTTCTTCCTGCTCGTCGCGATCCTCGGTCCGCTCCTGGTCGACGCCTCCCTGCTCGACCCGTCGCAGGCGACCGGCGTGCCGTTCTCGCCCCCGTCCCTCACCTACCCGCTCGGCACCGACAACTTCGGCCGCTCCGTGCTCGCGCTGCTCGTCGAAGGCGCGCGCATCTCGCTCCTCGTCGGGTTCACCGCCACGATCGGCGCGATGGCGATCGGCGCCACGGTGGGGATCGCCGCGGGCTACTTCGGAGGTACCCGTATCGATGCGGTGCTGAACGCCCTCACGAACTGGTTCCTCGTGATCCCCTGGCTCGTGCTCGCGATCGCCCTGGCCACGATCCTCGGCCCCACCTTGCTGAACGTGATCGTCGTCATCGCGATCACGTCGTGGGCATCCACCGCGCGGCTCGTCCGCGCGCAGGCCCTGACGGTGCGCGAGCGCACCTACGTCGAGCGCGCCAAAGCGCTTGGCGCGGGACACGGACGGATCGTGACGACCCACATCCTGCCCAACGTGTTCCCCGTCATCTTCGCGAACACCGTGCTGACGGTCGCGCTGTCGATCCTGTCCGAGACCACGTTGTCGATCCTCGGGCTCGGCGACCCGACCGCGATCTCGTGGGGTCGGATCATCGAGGCGTCGTTCAACGCGGGGGCGCTCACCGCCGGGTACTGGTGGTGGCTGATCCCACCGGGCATCGCGATCGTGCTCGTGACGCTGTCGTTCACGATGTGCGGCTACGCGCTCGACGAGATCCTGAACCCCAAGCTCCGCGAACGCTGATCCGCCTCGACGCTCGTTAGGATGCCGGCCGTGGACGCTCGCGCGCGCGTGGTGATCATCGGCGGCGGCATCGGCGGCTGCAGCCTCGCCTACCACCTCGCGAAGCTGGGCGAGACCGATGTGGTCATCCTGGAGAAGGGCGAGCTGACGAGCGGCTCGACGTGGCACGCGGCGGGGCTCTGCACCCAGTTCAACCCGAGCCGCATCCTCACGAAGCTCCTGATGTACTCGATCGAGCTCTATCGGGGACTCGAGGCCGCGACGGGTCGCCCGGTGGACTTCCGGGAGGTCGGGAGCATCCGCCTCGCGACGACGGCCGATCGGATGGACGAGTTCCGCCACGCCGACGGCAGGGCGCGCGTGCTCGGCCTTCCGTTCGAGCTGATCGGAGCGGCACGCATCCGGGAGCTCTGCCCCCTGCTGAGCCTCGACGACACGCTCGGCGCCGCGTGGATCCCCACCGACGGCTACATCGATCCGAGCAGCGCGGCGAACGCGCTCGCGCAGGGCGCTCGCGCCGAGGGCGTCCGGGTCGAACGCCGCACGATCGTGACGGGGATGCGTCCGCGCCCCGGCGGGGGCTGGGACGTCGAGACCGACGCCGGCACGATCGAGGCGGGCATCGTGGTGAACGCCGCGGGCATGTGGGCGCCGGCGGTGGGGAGGATGGCAGGCGTCGAGCTCCCGATCGTCCCGCTCGCTCACCAGTTCCTCGTGACCGGCGCGGTGGCGGCGCTCAGGGAGATCGACCACGAGATCCCGGTCGTGCGCGACCCCGACCGCTCGTTCTACGTGCGCGCCGAGGGCGAGGGCCTGCTCGTCGGCCCCTTCGAGCCGAACCCCACCACGTGGGCCGAGCTGGGTCCGCCGAACGACTTCGAGTCGAAGCTGCTGGCGCCGGACCTCCCCCGGATCGAGGACGTGATCGCGCTCGCCGCCGATCGCATGCCCGCGTTCGCGGATGCCGGCATCAAGGACGTGATCAACGGACCCGACGGCTACACGCCGGACGGCAGGTGCCTGATGGGCTGGGCGCCGGGCGTGCGCGACCTGTTCGTCCTTGCCGGCTTCAGCATCTTCGGGATCGTGTTCGGCGGGGGCGCCGGCCGCTACGCGGCCGAATGGATCGTCGACGGCCAGCCGTCCGACGACATGTGGGAGGTCGACGTCCGCCGGTTCGGCCCCTGGGCCGCGGCGCGTCCCTACCTCGTGGCGAAGGCGCTCGACGTGTACGGGCACGAGTACGCGATCCACTACCCGCACCAGGAACGCCCCGCGGGTCGTCCGTTGCTGACCGATCCGCTCCACGACCGGCTGGCCGCGCGCGGCGCCGTCTTCGGGTTCCGCGCCGGGTGGGAGCGTCCGCTGTGGTTCGCGCCCGCCGGGGTCGCGCCCGAGGACGACCTCACGTTCCGTCGGCCGAACTGGTTCGCCTACGTGGGCGAGGAGTGCCGTGCCGTGCGGGCAGGGGTCGGGATGCTCGATCAGACGAGCTTCGGGAAGTACGAGGTGAGCGGGCCGGGCGCCGAGGCGTTCCTCGAGGGCCTCTCGGCGAACGCGCTCCCGGCGGTCGGTCGCATCGCCGTCACCCAGCTCCTCAACGAACGCGGTGGCATCGAATGCGATCTCACCGTCACGCGGCGTCGCGAGGACTCCTTCTACGTCATCTCCGCGGCGGCCACGGAGACCCATGACCACGAGCATCTACGGAGGCGGCTGCCTGCCGATGGGAGCGTTCGCCTGGACAACGTCACGGCGGCCACCGGTGTCCTCACGATCGCGGGTCCGCGCTCACGCGAGCTCCTCGCGGCGATCACCGATGCCGACGTGTCGAACGAAGCGTTCGGGTTCCTCACGGCCCGGCGGATCCACGTGGGCTCGGCACCGGTGCTCGCGATGCGGATCAGCTACGTCGGAGAGCTCGGGTGGGAGCTGCATACCCCGATCGCGTACCTGCAGCATCTCGACGAGGCGTTGCGCCGGGCGGGAGAGCCCCTGGGGATCGTCGACGTCGGGTACCGCGCGCTCGAGTCGATGCGCATGGAGAAGGGCTACCGGCTCTTCGGCGCCGATCTCTCCCCCGACCACACACCGTTCGAGGCCGGGCTCGATCGGTTCGTGAAGCTGGACGGCCGGTCGTTCGAGGGCGCCCAAGCGCTCCGCCGGCAGCTCGCCGAGGGCGTGCCGCAGCGCCTGGCGTGCCTGACCGTCGATACCGGCGAGGCGATCCCTCACGGCGACGAGCCGGTGCTCGACCCGGACGACCGCGTGGTCGGCTACATCTCGGCGGCCGAATACGGGCACGTGGTGGGCGCCACGATCGCGCTCGTGTACCTCCCGGCGGAGCTCGACGCGCCCGGCATCGAGCTCGCCGTGGACGTTCTCGGCGAACGGCACCGGGCGCGTGTCGTCGAAGCCCCGCTCTACGACCCCGGTGACACCAAGCTCCGCTCGTAGGGGAGGATTCAGGCGAAGCCGGCGGCCGACCCGAAGCGCTCGTCGAAGACGTAGGCCCACCCCGGCTCGTAGCCGGCGCGTTCATCGGCGCCGAGCTCCGGTCCCAGCAGCTCCCACCTGCGGTGCTCGAGGTCGACGCGGGTCCTGCCGTCGCCGGTCGCCGAGAAGGTCACCTCGACCTCCGTATAGGGACGATCCTCGTCGTTCGGCCTCCAGTCGAACATCACGCGCGTGGGCGGCTCCCACGCGGTGACCATGCCCCACAGACCCTCCTCGCCGGTGGACAGCACCTCGTAGATGCGTCCTCCGACGTGAGGCTCGAACACCACGTCCTCGGTCTTCTCGCCGGCATGGGCTTCGGCACGGGTATGCGACTCGAGCGGCCACCACGACGCCATGCGCGCGGTGAACAGATCGAACGCGTCGGCAGGCGCCTGCGCGACGGTGATG
>Ga0214473_10011251_pt1 | contig 10507 bp, 7 predicted proteins | sample RVTome_7_FD_203509 | JGI IMG/M metagenome (GOLD analysis project Ga0214473, IMG submission 203509) | Soil microbial communities from uranium-contaminated site in the Upper Colorado River Basin, Wyoming, United States - RVT98D197 | ecosystem: Environmental > Terrestrial > Soil > Contaminated >... | reverse complement strand
TCCGGTGCGGTGAGACCAACGTCGGCGCCTGTGAGTTCGGCACCGTGGCGTGCGTCTCCGGCGGGCTCGCCTGCGGAGGCGCGTACGTGGGCCCGGCCGCCGAGACGTGCAATGGCGTCGACGACGACTGTGACGGCACGGTGGACGACTCCCCGGCGCCACCGGGCGCGACGCCCCCGAGCTGCGCGGAGACGCGGGGCGTCTGCGCCGGTCGGACACCGGCTTGCACGGGTGCGACGGGGTGGCGTTGCTCCCTACCGCCCACGTACCAAGCGGTCGAAGCGATCTGCGACGGGCTCGACAACGACTGTGACGGCACTGCGGACGAGGGGTGTCTCCTCGCTCGGCCCGCGAGCGACGTGCGTGTGGACAGCGGCGACGCGGACGGCGCGGCCAACTCGGTCCAGCCGGTGATCTCGGGAGACGGCAGCGCACGCGTCTACGGCGCCTGGATGGACCTCCGCGGAGGCGCCCGAGCCCACGTCTACTTCAACCGCTCGACCAACACGGGCAACGCCTGGGGCGCACCGGTCCGGCTCGACACGGCCTCGGGCGCGGCCATCGGGCCGGCCTTCGGGGTCACAGGGGCAGCTCGGGACCGGCTCGCGACGGTGTGGGCCGACTTCCGGGGCGGCACGAGCTACCGCGAGATCTACAGGCGTGTCTCCACCGACGCCGGCGCGGGCTGGGGCGCCGGGGACGGGCGCATCAATCCCGGGCAGAACACCGACAGCTTCAACTTGGACGTGGCGGTCGTGGGCTCTGAGGTCTACGTCGTCTACGAGAACTTCACGACCACGCGAAGCCGCCATATCTTCCTCGCCCGCTCCGACGATGGCGGGACCACATGGGGCGCGCCGCTCCAGGTCGACCACGGGGTCGGCGCGACCTTCGTCGCCGCGACCCCCAAAGTGGCCGCCGTGGCTGGCAGCGTCTACGTCGTCTGGCGCGACAATCGCAGCGGCGCCCTCGACGTGTTCGTCAATCGAGGCGTTCCGAGCGGCACGAGGTCGGTGACGTTCGCTGGCACCGATACGCGGCTCGACGTGGGCACCATGCCTGGCACCTCGGCGAGCTTCTCGCCGACCATCGCGGCCGAAGGCACGAACGTGTACGTGGCGTGGGTGGACGATCGCTCCGGGACGTCGTTCGACATCCGGCTCAACCGTAGTCGCGATGGCGGTGGTACCTGGCTCGTGGCCGACTCACTTCTGATCGACGCCGATCCGCTCCCTCACGATTCCATCGAGCCGCGGATGGTCGCCCCGAGCGGCGGCACGGCGCTCGTCGCATGGATCGACTACCGCTTCGGTTTCCCGGACATCCTCGTGTCGCGAACCGTGGACGCCGGAGGCTCCTTCTCGGCGCCCGTCCGCGTGGACACGGGCACCGCCCCCGGCACGTCCGCCAGCCTGGACATCGCATTCGGCGCCAACGGCCCCCTGATCGTCGCCGCGTGGGCAGACGACCGCAACGGCCTGCTCGACGTGTACGCCAACTTCTCACTCGACGGCGGTGCGACGTGGCAGCCTGCAGACTACCGGCTCGACAGCACGGCGGTGCCGGGGTCGAGCGACAGCGAGCGTCCTTCGGTCTACGTGGCCCCGGGCGCTGCGCACGTCCTGTGGGTTGATCACCGCGGCGGCGCCAACGGCGACATCCGCTACCGTCGCTTGCAGTGAGCGCGAGGCTGGGCAGCGCTCACAGCTCCGCGTCCACAGCCCGCAGCGTCTCGGCCAGGTCGAACTGCGGCGCGTAGCCGAGCATTCGACGGGCGCGGCTGTCGTCCACCATGCAGACGTATCGGACGTGGTCGAGCTCGGGCGGCGGGAACGAGGTGACGCGGAATCGCCACATGCGGTCGAGCAGGCCCTCGGCGACGAATCCAGGAACGGGCACGGGACGCCGCCCGAGGAACTCGAGGCAGCGGGAAAGGGGTAGCTCGCCGGGACCGCTCAGATTGAAGATTCCGCGGATGCCAGGCTCGAGAGCGAGCTCGAGAGCACGGACCACGTCGCGCTCGTGGATCACCTGTACCATGGGATCGAAGCCGAGCAGTCTCATGGGCCGCTCGAGGCGCAGGTAGTTGCTCGCCGCGTTGTGCACGGCGCCAAGAATGTGGCACGGGCGAAGGATCACCGTCTCGGTGGCCGGGTGACGCCAGAAGAAGCTCTGGGCGAGCATGTCGAGCTCCACGAGATCCCGGATGTTACGGAAGCGCTGGGCGCCGAGCAGGGGCGCCTCTTCAGTCAGGAACTGGGGGTTGTCGGGCTGGGGCCCATACACATTCGCGCTCGACAGCACGACGAGCTTGGGCACCTCGTACTGATTGAGGCACTCGAGGAGCTTCTGGAACGCGACGACGTTCCAGCTGTGGTGGTCCTTCTCGCTCGCACGCAGGTCGTGGAGAATCCCGAGATGGACGACCGCCCGGATGCCACCCCGGCGGAACAGATCGCGCATCTTCTTTCGCCGGGGATCGATGCGGTGGTGGACGATATCCTTCGGCCTGTCGTCGAATGGCCGCCGATCGACTCCGATCACGGACATGCGCCGGTGCAGGCTCCGCGCCAGGAGCCTTCCCATCCGGCCGCAGATCCCCGTGACGATGATGGAGCCCGCCGTCGCCCCGGTCCCCCTGTCCGGGCCATCCTTTCCCTCACCGCCCGTCGATCCCGCCGGCTCCTTGCGCGCGGGCGCCTTGCGCCCGGTGACGGCCCGGGCGCTCGGAGGCCGCGATCGCCGCTGTTTCTTCGGCTCAGCCACGGAGGATCACCCGAACCGATCGACGGTTGTCATCACGCGTCGGGGGTAGGCGCTGCGACTTCGATGGCGGCCTCGAATATTTCGCCCACGGCGATCGTGAGCACGTTGCGGCCCGCCATGGGCTGCTCGATGCGCGGGTCCATGTACTCCCAGCTCACGACGACATTGCCCCCGCGTTGCTCCTCGATCGAGAGCAGGTGCAGGGCCTGCCACTCGACCCCCGCGAAGACGTCCTCGAACCACTGCTGCACGGCCGCGCGCCCGTCGTGCCGCGAGGGCCCGCCAGTCTCGGTGACCTGGAAGGGCTCGACCAGCGAGCCGCCCTCCGCGAAGAGCGCGGCCACGCGAGCGGCGTCGCGGCGATTGAAGTGGGCCACGTAGCGGCGGGCGATCTCGTCGCTCCCGAGCTGCTCGCCCTCCGCCGGCGCGTAGACCATCTGAACTTCGAGCCCGTTGCACCACACGTTGGAGCGCTGCACCAGCACCTCGAGCATCTCGCCCCGGCGACGGACCTCTCCGGGGCGCTCGTCCTCCATGCGGCCCTCGCAACGCTCCGTGGGGGGCGCCGCCACGCGGGCCTCCTCGATCATGGTCCACTCGCGCGCGCGCCCCGAGGGCGGATGGGCTCGTTGCACGACCGTCTGCGCGCACTGCTCGGTGGCGAAGACCTGGTCGTAGACCAGCAGCAGGCCCTGGTTGTCTGCTTCGATGCGCAGCCGCTGCGCGAAGCCCCTGGCCTGCAGATCGAGCGGTCCCTCGGTGCAGCGTGCCTCGACCCAGCGCCAGGCCGTCCCACCGGTCTCGGGACCCGCCGGCGTGGTGCCGGCAGACGAGAAGGCCGACCCACTCCGCGAGGCCACGTCGAGGTCCGCGGACTCGTCGGGCAACCCCGTGCCGGTCTGCGTGCCGCCGCATGCGACGAGCAGCCACGCCGCCGCCATGGACGGGGCGACCCAGCCGCCGACGCGCCCGGCGGTCGCGACCCGGACCCGGGCGTGACGGGCTCGGCCGCCCGCGGGGGTCGCGGGCTGCAGGGGCTGGGGGAGCTCCCCGGTGCGGGGACAGCGTATTGCAGGCCGTGCGGTCATCGGGGCGAAGCCAACCCTCCGGAGCGCCGTTCGTCAAGTGCCCTGAGCAAAGCAAGACTGAGTGGCCGGGAGTCCAAAGATCGCCGCTCCCGAGAGGCGTCCAGGAATAGACCGAGAGCGAGCGCGCCCAGAGCGCCGATCCGAGGAATACCCCGCGTATTTCGCAGGATCGGCGCGAGGACGTAAGCCGCTATCGTGCATTCCTGGACGCTTCTCAAAAGAAGATGCCCTTACGTTCCTTCAGCCCGCGATTGAGCATGCTCTGGATGGTCGCCCTGACCACCCACACTTTCTCCTCGATGACGGCGTCGTCCTCGTCGGGATCGCCGTGGAAGCGGAGGGGCTCGCCGAAGTGGATCCGGTAGCGGACCGGCAGCGGGAATGGGGCGCCCACGAATAGCTGCGGGATGATCGGGAAGGACGGCATTCCCAGCAGGCGCGCGAGCGGTTTGACATCGGCGACGGAAATCAGCTGCTCCTCCGCGCCCACCACGGCCACGGGCACGATGGGCGTGCCCGTCTCGAGGGCGAGCCGCATGAAGCCGAGGCCGAAATCGACGAGCTGGTAGCGCCGGTCGAAGGTCTTGCTGATCCCTCGGGCTCCCTCCGGAAAGACCAGCAGGGTCTCGCCATTGCGGAGCATCCGTCGCGCGTTCTCGGGCGAGCCCACGACCTGGCCTACGCGCGGGAAGAACCACGAGACGAAGGGCAGCTGGGCGGACCATTTCTCCACCATGCTCCTGGCGAAGCGGGGCGGCTCGGCGTCCATCATCAGGGCGGCCCCGATGACGAGACCGTCGAGGGGCAGCTGCCCGGAATGGTTGGCGATGACGAGCACCGGACCGCTGTCCGGCACCTTGTCGATGCCGAAGACCTCGGTGCGGAAGTACCGCCGATGGAGGAGCACCGCGACCGCGAGGGCATAGCGCGCCACCTGCGGATCGAAGCCGAAGGGATCGCAGCCCACCGCGTTCCGGTGCGAAGGGACGCGCGCCAGTCGAGCGTCGATCTCCTCGCCGATCAGATCCTCGGCCAGCTCCACGACGCGATCCCCCACCCGATGGGCCAGGGCGCGGGGTCCTGTGGCACCGCCAGCGGTGGACAGCCCCCAGCCCGCAAAGGGCACCAACCGGCCTCCCATGCGGGCATCCTGGGCAATGGCCAGGTCGCCGTCAACCGGCTGGAATGTGCAGGAATTTGACCCTCACCCGCGCCATGCGGGATTGGTGTGGTGAGGTAGGATGGTTCAGCACCTGACCGGACGGTTGCGGTGGGCCGCCTTGTTGGCGGTGCTCGGTACGGCCCAGGGAGCCCATGCCGATCCGGCGACGGGCGAGGAGACGGCGCTCGGGGGCGTGGGCTCTTGGGGCGGTCACCGGAGGGAGGAGAGGAACGTCCCCCTTCCCCGTGGCGCCTCCCTTCGGCGCGCGCGCACCCTGGGGCTCGGGACACGACAGACAGCCGGACGTTTGCTGCGAGCAGCGCCAGAGCCGAGCTGGGTCGAGGCGGCGCGCGGGCGATGGACGCGCGATCCGGTCTGGCCGGTCGAGGGCGGACGCTTCGGACGGGGCTTCGGTTTCACGCGCCGGGAGCGCGTGGAGTTGCCGCACGACGGCGCCGATATCGTCGCCCCGGTGGGCGCGGTCGTGCGGGCGGTGGCCGACGGGATCGTCGCCTACAGCGACAACGGCATCCACGGCTACGGCAACTGCGTCCTGATCGTCCACCGCGGCGGGTGGGTTTCCCTGTATGCTCACAACCTCCGCAACACGGTGCAGGCTGGCTGGCGCGTGACGCGCGGCGAGCGAATCGCCCTGGTGGGCTCCACGGGCATTTCGCGGGGACCGCACCTGCACTTCGAGCTCCGCAAGGACGGCCACCTCCGCGATCCGATGGCCGTCCTCACGCGGCCGGGCGTCACGCGATCTACGACCGTACCGGACCCGGAGGTCGAGAGCACCGATCGCCGCGCTACGGGTCCGGACGTCGCGAGCCTGCTCCGCGGGCGAGCCCGCGCGCTCGGGAGTCCGCGCCTCCTTCGCCACCTGATGGGCCACGGGGCCAGCGACGACGTGCTCGCCGCGGTAGCGGGCCGGCGGTTCCGCAATCTGCTGTGGCCCGTTCGCGGCGGCGACCCCGACCGGCCGTTCGAAACGCGCGGGCACGCCATCGAGATCCCTGCGGAGCCTGGAGCGCCCGTGCGGGCCGCCGCCGATGGGCTCGTGGTCTTCGCGGGCCACTGGCCGCGGTTGGGCAACCGCGTGGCGCTGCTGCACCCTGACGGCCGAGTGACGATCTACGCTTCGGTAGGGGACATCAGCGTCGAATTGGGCGAGGCAGTGCAGCGCGGCGAGTGGATCGCGCGCGCCAGCGAAGACAGCGGCCGGACGCGGAGCCGTGTGCGCTTCGAGGTCTACGAGGGAGGCGAGGCCCGCGACCCGCGACCCCTCCTCGTCGGTGTGCCGGCGCCCTGAGCCTCGCCGCAGCTCCCGCAAGCGAGGCCCATCACGGGCACACCTCGCCCATGACGCGAACGATGTTGCCGCGTAGCAGCTTGCGGATGGCTCCCCTCGCGAGCCCCCTCGCCAGCAGGGCCTCAGTCAGGGCCGGAAGGCGCGACGCCTCCTCGAGGCCCCTCGTCGGCCGGATAAATCCGTCCCAGTCAGAGCCCAACGCTGGGGTATCCTCCCCGGCCACCCTGGCGATGTGCAGCAGATGATCGACCACCGCCCCGATGCCGTCCCCGCCGAGAAAGCGTGGACAGAAGATCACGCCCACCGCCCCTCCCAGGTCGGCGACTGCGCGGAGCTGCTCGTCGTCGATGTTGCGCCACATGCGATGCACGCCGGTGACCCCCGTGTGGGACACGATGGGAGGCCGCTTGGCCATCGCGCACACGTCCATGAAGCCGCGGCGATTGATGTGCGCCAGGTCCACGATGACCCCGAGCTCCTCGCAACGCGCAACGACGCGGGCTCCGAGCTCCGTCAGGCCACGGTCCGGGTCGGCGCCCTTGCCGTAGGCGGGGGCCCCGCATTCGTTGGCGCTGAAGTGGAGCAGCCCCAGGTAGCGCACGCCCCGGCCGGCGAATCGATCGAGCTCCTCCACGCGGCCACGCAGGCTGTGCGCGCCCTCCATGCCGAGCATCGCGGCGATGGCCCCGTCCGCGCGCGCGGCCTCGAGCTCCCGCGCGCTGCGGACGAGTCGGAGCTGTCCGCCGCTTCGCGCGACCGCCGTCTCGAGAAGATCGATCTGTCGGTCGCACACGGCCGTCAGGTCGCGGTCGAGGTAGGGCAAGGAGACGAGCCCGAAGAACTGCCCGCCCATTCCGCCTTCGCGCATGCGGGGAACGTCCACGTGACCGCCCAGCAGCGCCCACGGAAGGGGCGGTCGGTGGTGGATGGTGAGATCGTAGCCGACCAGCCGCGCCCACAGCAGGGGGTCGGCGTGCAGGTCGATGGGAGGCGCTTCGGCGTGCACTTCCATCGCTTCGTCGCTCGGACCGGGGGCGTGACGCGTCATGGCTGAGGGCCGCGATCATAACCCGTCACGGCCGCCGCTTTGTCGAATCGTGCTCGTGACCGGCAAGGGAGGCGTGGGCAAGACCACCGTCGCAGCGGGCCTGGCCCACGCGTGCGCCCAGCGGGACCGGTCGTCTGTCTTCGCCGAATTCGGTGATGGTGAGTCGGGGCGTCGGGTCCTCGGCAAGGGTGGCCCGGTCGAGCACATCGTGATCGAATCGCAGCAGGCCATCCTGCGCATCGCCACCGAGCTGTTCCACTCGGCCCTGCTGGCCAAGGTCGTGATCGGCAACTTCGCCATGCGCAGGCTGCTGCGCGCGGCACCCGCCATTCGCGAGCTGGCCCAACTCGAGTGCGTCCGTCTCGTCGCCGTAAGCCGGCCCGAGCGCACCATCGTGGTCGACATGCCCGCGACGGGGCACGGCATCGCCTGGCTTCGGGTGCCCGCCCAGCTTCGCGACATGCTGAGAACGGGCCCCCTGTTCACCATCGCCGACCGGTTGACGCGAGAGCTGGTCGCCCCGGGCCGCTGCTCTGTCGTCGTGGTCACCTTGCCCGAGCGCCTCGTCCTCCTCGAGACGATCGAGCTGTGCGACGCCATGGCCCGAGACGTGGGACTGCCGCCGTCCCGGCTCGTCATCAACCGCGTGCCGGCGCCGGTCCCCCAGCATTCGCTCTCCGAGGCGACGCGGGTCGCCCATTCGGGCAGCCCGCTCGCCGAAGCCGCAGGCTCCCTGGTGGAGGCGCTCGCCTCCCGCGACCAGGCGCGCGGCGACGCCATGGCCGTGCTCGAGAAGGCCACCGAGGAGCTCTCCCTCGACCCGATCCTACTGCCCGCGGCGGCGACCGATCCCAACGCGTCCGAGGTGGCCACCTGGTTGCTGCGGGAGGGGGCGCTGTGAGCGGGCCGGGTGTCCTCGTGTGCGCGGGCGGCGGAGGCGTCGGCAAGACGACGACCGCCGCGGCGTTGGCCCTCGCCCTGGCTCGTCGGGGGCATCGCACGCTCGTAGTCACTGTGGATCCGGCGCGCCGGCTCGCGCAGGCCATGGGGATCGAGATCGACGAGGACGTGCACGGGGCCCACTTGGAGCCGGAGGTGGAGGGCCTGCTCTTCGCGCTCATGCCTGAGCCGCGCCGATCGACGCGCACGTTCGTGGAGGTCCTGTTTCACGATGAGCCCGAGGCGCTCGCGCGCATGCTCGCCAATCCGGTGTACGCGACGCTCGGTGACGCACTGGCCGGAATCCACGAGCTGGTCTCGCTCATGCTCGTGGCACGAGCCGTGTCGGACGCGAGCTACGACTACGTGGTCATCGACACGGCCCCTTCGCGCTACGGGTTGGACTTCGTGGCCTACCCCGGCCGGCTCGCGGCGCTGCTCGAGGGGCGCGCCATGTCGTGGTTCGGCGGTCTCGCCCAGCGGGCCGCGGCCCAGGACGACGCGCCGCCCAAGGAGGAGGGCCGGCTCGTCGCTTGGGGCAAGAAGCGCGTGGAGGCGGCCATCGGACGGATCCTCGATCCTCAGACCCTGCGAGATGTCGCGGCGCTCTTCGCTGAGCTCACGTTGGTGCGCGAGCGCTTCGCGGGACTCGCCCGAGCCTCGGAGCGGCTGCTCCTCGGCGACAGCGCCCGGTACCTGCTCGTGGCCACGCCGACCGGGGCTGCCGAGGCCGACGTGAGATACATCTCCCGAAAGCTCACCAAGCTCCGCCAGCGCCCCTCCGCGATCCTCGTCAACCGGGCTGACGAGGGGCCGCCGCCGTGGGCCGTCGCGCTCGGGGCATCGGACCTGCCGACGCCACCCATGCGCGAGGCGCTCGAGATCGTCCAGCGCGAGTGCGCAGCGCGCCAGCGGGCAGGCGATCAGATGATCGCTGACTTCGCGCGGACCTCCCCCGGAACGCCCGCGCTGCGGCTGCCCACCGTGGAGGCTCGCGATCCGAGCCTCGTCGTCCGGGCTCTGGCCGACGTGCTGGCGGAGCACATGGCGGCCTTCGGCGCCTGAGTCGCCCGGGGCGGGCCCTGGGCGCGTTTTTTCGCTATCCTACGGGCGGAGGTTCTTTTCATGCGCACTCTCTTGTCTTGGACTCTGGCCGCGACCGTGTGCCTCGGGTTCGGAGCCGGCTGCCAGGCCTGTGAGGACTTCTTCGACGGAGGCGGCACGGACGCGGGCCCGCGCAACGGCGGAGTGGGCGACCCATGCGGGAGCGCGGACAACTGCCGCGCCGGACTGATCTGCGGGGCCGACATGGCGTGTCAGCCCGCCGGGACGGGGGTCGCCGGCTCGGTCTGCCAGCTCACTGGCGACTGCGCGGATGGGCTCTTCTGCGGCCTGTCGCGCACGTGCGAGGCCGCAGGCACCGGCACCGACGGCGCGGACTGCGTGGCCACGGCCGAGTGCGAGGCGGGGCTGGTCTGCGTGATCGAGGGCCTCTCGGGACGTTGCCGCACGCCCGGCGCGGGAGATCTCGGCGATCTGTGCATGCGCGAGGAGGACTGCCTGGCGGGCCTGAGCTGCCAGACCGGCACGGGCGGCGTGCTCGAGTGCGCGAGCCCCAACCCGGCCGCCAACACGGACGGTGGCGCGGGCACTCCCCCGCGACTCGTCCCCTTCTGGCGCGGCGAGACGTGCGTCGAGGAGACGGCGGCGGCGCGGGCGTACTTCGACGTGCCGCGCGGCCTCGACACGGACGGCGACTTCTACCGCCTGCCCTTCCCCAACGACGCGCGTCGCTCCGGAAGCGACCTGGACCTGAGCGGGCATCCATCGCCGGGCACTGCCGTGAGCGTCGACATCATCGACCGTTACCTGCGCGCGAGCGAGACGGACCTGGACGGCTTCGCCACCAACCCGGTCGTCTTCTTCCGCTTCAATCAGCCCTACGACTGGGACAGCCTCGGCGGGCAGCTTCAGCTCGTGGACATCACGCCAGGCTCCCCGGGATACGACACGGAGGGCGGCCTCGCGTGGCTCACGACGGCAGGCCCGATCTCGAAGTACATCTGCCCCAACTGGCTCGCCATGCGCCGTCCCCACGGCGTGCCGCTGAGGCCGGCGACCACCTACGCGGCGGTGGTCAAGACGGGCCTCCGGCCCGCGCCGGCCCTGGGCGGCACCTTCGCCCGCGCACC
>Ga0214473_10011250_pt1 | contig 10508 bp, 11 predicted proteins | sample RVTome_7_FD_203509 | JGI IMG/M metagenome (GOLD analysis project Ga0214473, IMG submission 203509) | Soil microbial communities from uranium-contaminated site in the Upper Colorado River Basin, Wyoming, United States - RVT98D197 | ecosystem: Environmental > Terrestrial > Soil > Contaminated >... | reverse complement strand
CAGGTCCTGGCCGCCCAGCCGCGCGATGCGCTTGGAAGCCTCCTCCGTGGCCCAGGCCTTTACCGCCACTTTCGGGCCCGGCTCGTCGGGAAGGCTGAACTGCTCGCGGCTCCAGGAGGTCTGCACCACCTTCCAGGGATAACCGGCGGAGGAAGTGGTGTGAACGATGATCGCGCCCGCTGCTCCCACCCGGCCGGCCATTTCGTACTTGTAGTCCCAGCGGCCGTAGTAGAGCCGCGTCCGGCCCGCGAAGAGATTCGGGTCGTCCTCGGGGTCGTCGTTCATCATGAGCAGGACCTTGCCCCCCAGGTCGGCCCCCTTGTAGTCGTCCCAGGCGAACTCGGGCGCCACGATGCCGTATCCCACGAACACGACCTCGGCCGCGTCGAGACGGGACTCCGGGGCTTCGATGCCCGAGAAGGCCAGGTAGTCGTCGAGAGGGCGCAACTCGGCGGTCTCGGCTCCGTGGCTGACGCGCAGGGGCTGGACGATGCTGCCCTGTATGCCGACGAGCTCGAGGGGATGGTACCAGGACCCGTCGGGGGCCCCGGGCTTGAGGCCAAGCCCCTCGAGGCGCGCGGCGATGTAGGCCTGGGCCAGGCGATCACCGGCGCTGGCGGGGCCCCGGCCTTCCAGCAGGTCGCTCGCAAGGAACCTTACATCCGCGCGCATTCCCTCCGGCCGGATGCGGCCGGCTGCGGCTCGCTCGGTCGCGGTGGTGGTCGCCGGGCGGACGGCGGCCAGGCCCAGGCCGGTCAAGGCCGCGAGGACGCACGCAAAGGCCAGTCTCACCTCGAACCTGCGGATCGAGAGGGTCACGATAGCTGAAGTAATGTATCATACTTAAGACTGTAACTACTGCTGAAAGCAAACAAGGAGTCGGGTGTGAGTCGTCCTCGGCTGGAAACTCACTGGTAGGGGAAGGCACGGTGTCGCTCGGTGTCCACAACCGGATTGGTCTCCCTTTCACGGTCCTGGTCCCGGGTGGGCCCTTTCTCATGGGCTCGGCTGCCGGACGTCCCGATGAACGACCCGTGCGCGAGGTGGTCGTGCGCTCCTTCCTGCTCGGGCGCACGGCCGTGACCAATGCCGACTACGCGCCCTTCCTGGCCACGGCGCGCGTCGCCCGCCCGCCCTGGTGGGGCGATCCGGAGTTCCGCCGCGCCGACCAGCCGGTGGTGGGTGTGACCTGGTTCGATGCCGAGGCGTATTGCCATTGGCTCTCCGAGATCACGAGAGCCGTGTGGCGCCTGCCGACCGAAGCGGAGTGGGAGCGAGCCGCGCGAGGCGGGCTCGAATCGGCGCCCACGGCCTGGGGCGAGGCGATTCCCGCCGGCGAGATACCGGACGGGCCGCTCGCGGGTCCGTGGCCGGTGGGGCGCGGAACGCCGAACGGCTTCGGCCTCTGCGACATGGGTACGATCGTCCACGAGTGGTGCCTCGACTGGTATCGGGCCCCCGAGCCGGGCCCACCCGCCTCTCCCGTCGACGTCGGGCCCGTCGGCGAGGCCCCGGTTGCGGAAGACGGCGGGCGGAGGGCGAGCCGTGGAGGGTCTTGGCGCCACCACGTGCGCTGGTCGTCGCCTTCGGCTCGCAGCAGCCTGCCCCCGACGTTCCGCTACGCGGACTACGGCTTTCGGCTGGCGCGCGAAGTCTCCGTGACCGATCCGAGTGGCGCCGTTATCTTCGCTCCTAGGTCCGGCCGCCTATGAGAGAAGCCGCGCAATGATCTCCTCAACGTGGAGCTTGGTCGTGTCGAGGAGCGGAAGTCCATGATCGTCGGTGTCCCGGAGAATCAACGGCAGCTCGGTCCCGCCGAGAATGACAGCCTCGATCCCCTCTTGCTCCTTCAACCGCCGGACGATGGCGCTCAAGGCTCCACGGGTCTCGGGCAGAATGACGCCGTGCACCAACTCACTCATGTACTTGTCGTGGACGTAGGCCTGCTCGTCGCGGGAGGGTACGACCAGGTCTATTCCGGCAGGGCCGAACACGTCGGCGTAGAAGCGTCCCTGCATCGTGAATCGCGTGCCCAGCAGGCCCACCCGGCTGAACCGGCGTGCTTTCGCGGCCGCGCACGCGACCTCCACGATGCTGATCAGGGGCACCGGGGACTGGGCGCTCAGGGCGTCGAACGCGACGTGGGGCGTGTTCGCGGCCAAGGCGGCAAAGTCCACGCCGGCCCGGCCGAGCCTTTCGAGCTCCTGGAGGAGATAGGAGGTCATGTCCTGGATCTGGTTGGCCGTGATCAGGTCCAGCATCCTCTTGAGGTCGATGCTGTTGATGATGATCGAGGGGTAACCGCCATCGAGCGTTCGCTGGCGATAGCCAGCCACGAGAAGGCGGTAGTACTCGAGGGTCGACTCGGGTCCTATTCCGCCAATCACTCCCGCGGTCTTCATCGTCTACCCTTGACTCCCACCGAGAAACCCCCTCGACCGTCACGTCCCTACGCCCCCGCCGGCGGGATGGGCTGGAAGCTCCCGCACGATATGTGATGATACCAGCGGCGGAGTGGACGCCCGCCGGCCGCGGTTGCGTTCAGGAGCGCTCGGCGCGAGGCCAGTGAGGGGGCCAGGCGCCTCGAGCCGGATCCGGGAGTTGGGACGCCGTCTCGAAGGCCGCGAGGTAGCCGTCGCGGCAGCGGGCGGGGGAGTGCTCGCGCTCGACGAAGGCTCGGGCGGCCCTGGCCAGACGCCGGCGGGCCGACGGGCTCTCGGCCAGGCGGAGGATCGCGCGCGTCACCGCCCCTTCCTCGCCGGTGACGTCGACGCGGAGGACCGCGTCATCGGGGATGTCGGCGAGGTGCTCGAGATCGGAGACGATCACGGGCCTCCCCTGGGCCAGGATGCGGAGAAGCGCGGCCGAGGTCTCGCGCGCGGTCGGGTAGCGCAGGTGGACGACGAGGTCTGCCGCCTCGATATGCGCGGGGAGCGTCCAGAAGGGGACGCGTCCGGTCACGACCGTCCTCGCCGCCACGCCCAGCCGGCTCAAGAGCGCGTCGAGCGCAGACCGGTCGGCCACCGGCCCGACCAGGAGCAGGCGGAGGCGGGAGAGGTGCGGCGCCGCCCGCGCTACCGCCCGGGCGACCGTCTCGATCCGCTTCTCGCGGGTCAGGAGGCCGAAGCAGCCGACCACGATCTCGTCCCTTTCGATTCCGTAGCTCGCCCGAAGCGTGTGGACGGCATCGGGGGCGACTGCCGCGGCCCGCGCCGCCATCGGGATCCGGAGCGCCTGCGCGCTCGGAACTTCGGCGCGCACGGCCTCGGCCATGAACTGGTTGTGGACGGCCGTCACGCGCGAGGCCTCGACGGGCAGGCGGAAGAGCGGGTAGGCGTAGGGAAGCAGGTCACCCACCGTGGCCAGATGGGCGTCGAAGAGCCGCTCCGCCTGCGCCGGGTAGGAGTAGGCGAGCTCGTCGCGGTAAGCCCGCAGGCGCGGCAGCGCGGCCGCCCGCCGGGCCGGGTCCGAGGGATCGCGCGCGTAGGCGAGGGCTTCCTCCGACTCCAGGAATGCCCGCGCGCGGGCGTGATGGAGCACGAGGTCGTGCAGCACGAGGAGGCCCGGCACCCGTGCGAGCGGCTCGTACAGAAAGGCATGGGCCACGGCGTTTCCCATCTGATAGACGGCCAGGTCGTAAGGACGAGCGCGGTGCCGCGGCAGGAACCCCGCGGCGTGATGGATGGCGAGCGAGCGCGGCAGGCGGTCGGCCTCCAGGCGGTCCTGGCCGTGGAACACCTCGATCTCGTGGTGGCCGGCCAGCAGTGAAAGCACCTCCGCGGCGTAGTCGGCGATCCCGGTGGGGGCCGGAGGAAGGGGCGTCAGGAAGGCGATACGCACAAGCCCTATTCTCCCGTCTCCCCCTGCTCTGACGAAGCGAGATGATTCTTCGTCCGGACGCTACCCTCGTGTCGCGCCTCCACTGTCTACGCCAACTCGGAGACGCGACCCGAGTGATCAGCGTCGGGCCACGAGCGCGTACTCCTGCGGGGCGTACAGGAGCGCGTTCAGCCGCCCGACGTTCTCGTTGAGGATGCGGGTCGCTCCCTCCGGCAAGGGCCCCGCGGGCACCGTCTGGAGCCGCGCCGCGGGGTCGACCGGGGAGCGCAACTCGACCCGCACGTCGGTGAACCCCTGCGCCGCGGCCAGGAAGGCGAGCGTGTCCGGATGGAGCGGACGCTCGTGGGTGAGGTCGCGGTTGTAGATCTCGAGGAACGCGACTAGCGAGCGGGGGTTGACGGTCTCCAGCACGAGGAGGCCACCGGGCCGCAGGACCCGGTGGGCCTCGGACAGCAGGCGCAGCAGGGCCCGGGGCGGCAGGTGCTCGGCGACCTGGGCCGCGAACACGCCGCCCAGGGCGGCCTCCTTCTCGCCGGCGAGGAACTCGACGGCATCGCCCTCGACGACGTTCAGGCCCTCCGTGCGGCAAGCGTGGACGGCGGCCGCGCTCATCTCGACCCCACGCGCGGTGACGCCCTGCTCCGCGAGCAGGGAGAGGAACTCGCCGCGCCCGCAACCCAGGTCCGCCACCGGCGCCTGCTCGCGGAAGAGGGGGACGTAGGCGGCGAGCCTCTCCCGGATCTCCTCTCGGGTGCCCCGGAATCGGTTCTCGAAGGCGCTGTAGGTGGCGTCCTCGGCGGCTCGCGCCGCCGCCGCTGCCACCGGGGGGGAAAGGGGGGCGGGGGCGAGCGCCGCCCGAATCGCCCTAGTCTGCTCGGAGAGGGCCTCCAGGCGGTCGCGCAGCGCTCCCAGGCCTTCGACTCTCCTCCCCAGGGACTCGAGCCGCCGGTCGAAGGCCTCGAGGATCAGCTCCGACCGGGTCGTGGCCAACGCCGTCGCCACGCGGTCCCGCGCGTCCATCACGGGAAGGACGCGCTGCAGGTATTGCACGAACGCGCCCACGACCTCACGCAGGTGGGCGGCCAGCCGGGCCGACTCGTCGAGGTAGCCGTTGAGAAGCTGGACGAGGGCGGCGTTGAACTCCGTCTGGCGGGCGAGGGAGGGGGCGACGATGGCCCAGACGGCGCGGCGAAAGCGTCCGCCGATCCCCGCCCCCGCCGTCGGGGGCTCCCCCCGCCAGAGGGAGTTCATCCGCTCCCGCAGGGTTGGCAGCTCGGGCAGGTTCTCGGCGGGCAGGGCGAAGGGGGCCAGGCGGTCGATCGCCGACAGCACGGACGCGTAGGCCGCTTCCTCCTCCTCGAGGCGCTGTCGCAGCGTCGCGAGGTCCGGGTGGTCGGACTCCATCCGGCTACTTGGCGGCGGCGCGGCTGGTCAGGTAGGCGAGGACGATCTCGTCGAGCGAGAGGTCTTCCATCACGGTCTTGTCGCCCGCAGGGTCGAACTTCCCGCGCTTGATCTCCAGGATCATCCCTTTGTGCTGGTCCTCCATCAGCTTGGTGATGGAGGCCTCTTCGCGGCTCTTGACCAGGTCCCCGTAGGGAAGCCGGCGGGAAGCGAGGATCTCGCCCCCCCGGTAAACGAGGGTCTCGATCAGGGGGTTGGCGCTCCCCTTGTCTTCCGTCTGGACGTGATAGGTGAGTCCCCGGACCTTGACGTCGGTGTTGAACCCGGTGATCACAGCGACGATTCTCGGGTTCGCCGGCGGACCTTGTCAAGCAGAGCGCGTTTCCGCCCGCTCGCGCGGCGCTCTTCGCCGGCATAATAAGAACAGGGGAGGTGCGACCGTGGACGATTCCTCGCCGGAAGAGCCCGATTCCGAGCGTGTCCCGATCTTCGGCACCTGGCCGCGAATCTACGCGGCCGTCATCGTCGCGGCGCTGGCGGTGATGGGGCTGATCGGGCTGTTCTCGCGGTGGAGCTACTAGAACTCCCGCCCGATGACCTCTTGCAGGCGGTCCCGGTAGCCCCGGCTCAGCGTGAGCTGGGTGCCGTCGCGCAGCATGACCTGGTACTCGCCGTGGAAGAGCGGCTGCAGCTCCTTCACCTCGTCGATGTTGACGATCGCCGTACGGTGGATGCGCACGAAGCGCGCGGGGTCCAGCTGGGCCTCGAGGCCGTTCATCGTCTCCCGCAGCAGGTGGGCTTCGCTGCCCACGTGGAGGCAGACGTAGTTGCCCGCGGACTCGATCCAGCCGATCTCCGACGTTCGCAGGAAGAACAGCCGCCCCGCGGACTTCACGACCAGGCGCTCGAGGTAGCCGTGGGGCGCCTTGAGGTCCTGGAGCAGGGCCAGCAGCTTCTCGCCCACCCGCCCCCCGCTGCGGCGATTCTCGACCGCGTTCCGGGCCCGCGCGAGGGCCTTCTGGAAGCGCTCCTCGTCGAAAGGCTTGAGCAGGTAGTCGACCGCGTGAACCTCGAAGGCGTGCAGCGCGTAGTGGTCGTAGGCGGTGACGAAGACGATCACCGGCGCCTCGTCGACGCCGACGGCCTCGATGACCCCGAAGCCGTCCAGCTCGGGGATCTGGACGTCGAGAAAGACGAGGTCCGGAGACTGCTCCTGGATCGCGGCCACTGCCTGGCGTCCGTCCCGGCAGTCGCCGAGGACCTCCAGGTCCGCCTCCGCTTGCAGGAGCGTGCGGAGACGCTCACGCGCGAGGGGCTCGTCGTCCACGATCAAGGCTCGGATCTTCGCCATGGCCCTCGGACGACGCCCATCGTGAGCGGGTAGACGGATTCAAGCCTTAATACGGGAGCGTGCGGACCCGAGTTCCAGGAAAACCCGCGTTCCTCGGCCCGTACAAGTCCTTGAATCGTCGCCCCGGACTCCACTCCATGAGACGCGGCGGGGCGTGGGGTCGTTTGGAGGGAAAACGGCGTCCGAGCTTCAGCGGGTCGCCGCGGCCGTGTCCGATGTTGGTCTCGCCCCGTACTGCTGTGTCACATAACCCACGATGAGGCCGAGCAGGCCCCCCGGCAGCATGATCTGCCAGCTATAGGGCGATCCGATCGTGATCAGATAGGCGAAGAACACGCCCAAGGCGAGGCCGATGAGAAGGCCGAACGGCACGGAGCGCACCTTGCGCGCGAAGAGCCCGATCAGCACACCCGTGATCAGCCCCTTGATCGTCGAACCGATGACGATCGCCACGATCTGGGGCCGGGTCTCCGGCGCGGAGAGCAGGGCGGAGAGGCCATCGAAGATCCCCAGGAAGCCCCCGAGAAGGAGGCCCAGCAGCGGCTTGTTCATGAGTCGTTCCTCCTGACAGTCTTCCTTTAAACGTCTCCGTCGATTCCATTGGACCGCGCTCAGGTGCGCGCGAAGAGCAGCAGGACGGTCCGCATGAGCAGGTAGGCCACGATCAGCAGGATCGGCGTCCGGTACTTCAGGTAGAAGCGGCGCACCCTCAGCAGCGGTCCCTCCGGGAAGGCCTTGACCGGTCCGCCGGCGAGGAAGCTCGAGACGTCTCTCGCCAGATCGGGAACGCTCGCGTAGCGATCGGCCGGCGCGCTCGCCAGCGCCTTGAGGCAGATGGCTTCCAGAGGCCGTGGCGTATCCTTCTGCAGCCGGCGCGGCGGCTCCACCGGGGGCAGGGGCCCCCCGGGTCCGGGCCGCGTCCAGGTGGACCCGTCGCTCACGGAGCCCACCGCGCGCCGGGGAGCCTGGCCCGAGAGCAGGAAGTAGAGGATCGCCCCCAGCGCGAAGATGTCGGCGCGCTCGTCCACACGGTCGACTTCGCCGCGCTCCTGCTCCGGAGCCATGTAGCCCGGTGTCCCCAGGATCGTGCCGTGGGCGGTGCCGCCCGGCGCGCCGGGCGGTTCGGCCGCCGGCGACGCGTCCGCGGGCGGCGCCTCGGGCTCGGACCGCCAGCGGGCGACACCCCAGTCCATGACCAGCACCTCGCCGAACGCCCCCACCATCACGTTCTCCGGCTTGAGGTCCCGGTGTATGACGCCGTGGGCATGAGCGAACGCTACCGCCTCGCAGATGCGCTCGAAGATGCGCAGCCGCTCGGCGAGGGGGAGCCCCTCGCGGAGGTGCTGGTCGAGCCGGCGGCCCCGGACCAGCTTCATGGCGTAGAAGATCCGCCCGTCCAAGAGCGTGCCCAGGTCGTGGACGGGAACGATGCCCGGGTGCTCCAGGCGGGCGATGATGCGCGCCTCGCGCAGCATTCGTGCCGTCGCCTCGGGGCCGGGATCGGGCCCGTGCAGGACCTTGAGGGCGACGGCGCGCCCGAGCAGGCGGTCGTTCGCGACGTAGACGGTCCCCATGCCTCCCTGGGCCAGGCTCTCCACGGCGTCGTAACGCGTGCCACCGGTGTCGGGCCAGTCCGCGGCTTGACGCAGGTGCTCGACGGTCGCGTCCGACAGCCACTTCATCGCGGCTCGATCCCCAGGAGCGCCCGCGCCTCCGTCTGGAACTCGGCCTCACTCGCGCTGATCTCGCGCAGCGTCTCGAGGACGTGCCTCCGGAACTCGCGCCGGGCCCAGGCCAGGTCGTTGGTCACCTGCGTCGGCGAGAGGCCGAGCTCCTCCGCCAGCCGTGCGTAGGTGAGCCGCTCCCCGGTGTCGGGACGGTCGAGGTCATAGCGCTCGAAGAGCGCGAAGGGGCCCAGCTTGCCCGAGCGAGCGCATTCGGCGCGCAGGGCCTCCACCGCCAGCGCGAAGAGATGCCGGACCCATTCACGGCGGAAGTACTCGTCCAGGTCCAGGCCGTCCGCGACCTCGTGGTGAAGGATCTCGCCCTCCGCCCCCGCGAAGTCGAGGGAGAGCACCTGCGCCCCGCCCCCGCGCTTCAAGCGCTGGGCCGACTTACGCTGGTTGGCGGCGAAGCCGTCGAGGCAGGTGCGCAGGAAGGTCCGGAAGCGGGCGCGCGCCGGATCATAGCGCTCGAGGTATCCCTTTTCGAACGCGACGGCGAAGAAGGCCTGGGTGAGGTCCTGGGCATCTTCGTCGAGCAAGCTCCACTTCATGCGGAGGTACTTGTAGACGGGCTTCCAGTAGGCCGTGACCAGGGTTTCGAAGGCCCGGCGGCGGACCTCGGGGTCGGTACTGCCCGCGGCCAGGAGGACCGAGTGGCGGGTCATGGGGAAGCGTCCGGCCACGGCTCCGTCGGACATCAGTCTCTCCATCGCTCCGACCCGGGAGGGCCTCCACGATTCTTTCATGTCCGCAGGGGCGCGGGGGTGGCAGAGGCCCGGCTCTCAGCGGATGGCGGCGGTGGCGACTGCTATCCCCTTGGCCGCGTCCGGCGCGGCGACGCGGTCGGGGCTCGGCTCCGGGCCACCCGGCGGGTGCAGGCGGAACGGGATCGACAGCGCGACCTCGAGCCCGCCCTCGGGGCGATTGAGGAGCTCGAAGCGTTGGTCCGCTCCATAGAGCTGCGTGAGCCGCGCCTGGGTGTTGGCGAGGCCCACGCCCCGGCGGAAAGCGAGCTCGGCCTCGGGGGGAAGTCCGGGGCCGTCGTCCTGAACGGTCAGCGCCAGCCGCCCGCCTTCGCGGCGGGCGCTCAGCCGGAGCCGGCCCGCGTCCATGCGCCGCTCGATGCCGTGGCGGATCGCGTTCTCGACCAGCGGCTGGAGGATCAGGTTCGGGACCTCGGCGTCGAGGGTCTCGGGATCGACGTCGATCTCCACCGCCAAGCGGTCGCGGAAGCGGGTTCGCTCGATCTCGAGGTACCGCTCGACGAAGCCCAGCTCCTGCTGCAGGCTCACGGCCTGGGCCCCGATCTTGTCGAACGAGTCGCGCAGCAAGTCGCCAAGGAGAGCCAGCATGCGGTCCGCCGCCTTCACGTCCTTGTGCATGAGGGCGGAGATGGTGTGGAGCGTGTTGAAGAGGAAGTGGGGGTGGAGCTGCATGCGCAGCACCTGGAGCTGGGCCTCCGCCAGCCGCGCCTCGAGCTTCGAGGCGCGGAGCTCGCGCGACTTGACCTCGCGGGCGTAGTGGACGGCCTGGGCCGCGAGGAAGGGATCGATGTACAGGAGCAACGCGCCTACGAACGAGCGGGCGAAGACGGTCCAGCTCAATGGCTGATAGAGGCTCGGCTCCGCCAGGGCGTCGCTCAGCAGGAAGCGGGCCAGCTGGCTCGGAAAAACGAAGGCCGCGGAGACCGCGCAGGCGATCAGGACGTTGAGGGGAACCGCCGAGCGCCACCGCTCGCCGCTCAAGGGGAACCGCCAGCAGAGCCACAGGATCCCGGGGGTGATGACACCCCAGAGCAGGTGCTCCGAGAGGCGCGTCACGGTCCAGGGCCACGACAACGGCTCGCCGCGGCTTCGGGAATAGATGTACATGTGGAACGTCAGGAGAGCCCAGATCCCGAGCCAGCCCGCGAAGCTGAACGCCCAAATGAGCCCCCAGCGGCGTGGGGCCACCGCGGAAGTTGGGGTTTCGGCGGCAGGACTCATGGGCGTGGGACCACGTCCTCGCTGAAGTATCTGCCCGACGGCGCGACTCGCGCCAACCGGCAAGCTAACCCGTGCGTGCGCGGCCGGCAAAGACGATTGGGACGAGGCGGCCCGGAGGCGACACCGGTCGCGGAGATCGGGGACGAAACCGCGCCGGGGCGTGCTTCGCTGGTCATGAAGACGTCGGCGGAGCAGGAAAAGTTC
>Ga0214473_10011249_pt1 | contig 10508 bp, 11 predicted proteins | sample RVTome_7_FD_203509 | JGI IMG/M metagenome (GOLD analysis project Ga0214473, IMG submission 203509) | Soil microbial communities from uranium-contaminated site in the Upper Colorado River Basin, Wyoming, United States - RVT98D197 | ecosystem: Environmental > Terrestrial > Soil > Contaminated >... | reverse complement strand
CGTGATCCGGCGTCAGATCGCGGACCACATGAGCTTATCGCAGAAGACGTCCGCTCACGTCCTGACGGTCATGGAAGCCGATATGGGAAGTGTCGCCGCGCATCGCGACGCCAATAAGGCGACCTATGAGCGGCAGGGAGCCAAGCTCACGTTTACCGCATATTTCATCGCCGCCATCGTGCAGGGACTGAAAGCCCACCCGCTGACGAATTCTTCATGGACGGAAGCGGGGGTCCTGGTCCACGGCGCCATCAACGTTGGCATGGCCGTCTCACTGGGCGACGAAGGGCTCATTGTGCCGGTTATCAAGGGCGCCGATGCCCTGTCGCTGCTTGGGATTGCGCAGACGGTCGGCGACTTGGCCGGTCGGGCGCGCGCGCATAAATTGCAGCCGGATGATGTCCGCGGCGGCACCTTCACATTGACCAACCACGGCACAGGCGGATCACTCCTGGCCATGCCGATCATCAATCAGCCGCAGTGCGCAATCCTTGGCACCGGCGCGATCCAAAAGCGTGTCGTGGCAGTCACCGATGCAGCCGGCAGAGATGCATTCGCGGTGCGTCCGATGGTCTATCTCTCCCTGGTCTTCGACCATCGCATCCTGGACGGGGCAAGCGCCGATGCCTTTCTCGGCACAGTCAAGCAGACGCTCGAGGCTTGGGCCGCAAATGACTGAGAGCCTGGATCACGTGCGCGTTCCGATTGCGCCACCGGTGATTTTCGCCGGCTACTTGATCGGCGCACTTCTGCTGAACTGGGTGCTTCCGCTGCCCCTTCCCTGGCGCGGCTTCATGGGGGCACTCGGTGGGCTGATGGCCGTATCCGGCCTGTTTCTCGGCGCATCGGCCATCAAGCTGATGTCAATAGCGCACACCTCTCCCGATCTTCGCAGGCCCACCACCGCCCTTGTTACGGAGGGACTGTACGCTCATAGCCGAAACCCCATATACCTCGGTCTTTTCGTGATCTATCTGGGCTTCGGGCTGATGGCAGGCACACTCTGGGGGATTCTGCTCAGCCCGTTTCTCCTGCTGACCGTTGATCGCGCGGTTATTCAAGCCGAAGAGGCATATCTCCAACAGAGATTTGAATCGCGCTACTCGCAGTACAAGGCCCGAGTCCACCAGTGGTTGTAGGGCCGTGATCAAGATGGTCACAAGAAGCCCCGGGCATCAGCGGACCCTCAAGGGCCGAACGTGCTGGCCTGTGTTTCCCAGCCAGCAGGAGGCAGGCCGGGCATACTTCTGCCGCACACATGACGGGGTCTGAGGCTCTTATTCAAACAGCTGGAGCACGATATGAAGGCCGCGGGCATTGACCTGCAGTTTCAACTGAACCCCTCCCGCCTCATTGGTTTGCGGCAGGTGACCGGACCGAGTGCGATCCCGAGACGCCGCAAGTGGCCCGGAAATGCACCCATGCATTTCACCGAGCGCATCAGGGTACCAGGGCAGCAACCGGCACGCAGAATGGGTAGAATTGCCCTGAAGGTTGAACTCACATCTTCCAGCGGAGTCACAGATGTCCGACAACTATGATCTGGTCGTGATCGGCGCGGGCACGGCGGGATACGTGGCCGCCATTCGTGCCGCGCAGTTGAAGCAGAAGGTCGCCATCGTGGATCGGCAATGGCTGGGTGGCGTGTGCCTCAATGTCGGTTGCATCCCCTCCAAGTCGCTCCTGAGGAATGCCGAAGTGGCGCATATCCTGCGCGAAAGGGGCAAGGATTTTGGATTCTCCTTCGACAATTTGAAGTTGGATTACGGCGCCGCGGTCAAGCGTTCGCGGCAAAACTCGGATCGCCTCACCAAGGGAGTCGGGTTCCTCATGAAGAAGAACGGCATTACGGTCTACATGGGAGATGCCCGGTTGCGCACGCAGGACACCGTGGAGGTGACCGCCGCCGACAAGAAACTCACCGAACTCAAGGCGGCGAATATCATCGTCGCGACGGGCGCCACCGCCGCGGTCCCCGCCGGGTGGAAGGTGGATGCAGACAAGGTCATCACCTATCTTGAAGCCATCCTCCAGGAAAGACTTCCCAAGAGCGTCGTGATTGTAGGATCGGGCGCCATCGGGGTGGAGTTTGCGACGATTTGGAATTCATACGGCGTGGATGTAACGATTGTTGAGATGCTGCCGCGCTTGGTGCCCCTGGAGGACGAGGAGATCTCGAGAGACCTCGAAAAGGAATTCAAGAAACGTGGGATCAAGTGCCTGGTGGGCACAAAGGTTGCCTCCGTGGAGGCAACCAAGTCGGGAGCACGAGTCATCGTCAGCACCGCTGGCCAGGAAACCGCGCTGGAGGCGGAGCAGGCCCTGGTGGCAATCGGTTTCCGGCCGAACTCCAAAGGCTTCGGGCTGGAGCAGGTAGGAGTAAAAGTCGATGAGCGGGGATTTGTCCAGGTGAATGACAGGATGCAGACCAGCATCCCGAATATCTGGGCTGCCGGTGATGTGACCGGCAAGCTGATGCTCGCCCACGTGGGCTCCGCCATGGGAATTGTTGCCGCGGAGAATATCGCCGGCGCCCCAACGGTTACGCTCGACTACGAGATGCTGCCCCGTGCCACGTATTGCCAGCCCCAGATCGCCTCTTTTGGCCTCACCGAGACCCAGGCCAGGGAGCGCGGCTATGCGGTCAAGACCGGGCGGTTCCCGTTCCAGGCCAACGGCAAGGCGCTCGGCTTGGGTGACTATGCCGGGTGGGTCAAGCTCGTCGTGGACGAAAAGTACGGGGAGATCCTTGGCGCGCACATGATTGGCCCCGAGGTCACCGAGCTCTTACCGGAGCTGACCCTGGCGCACATGATGGAACTGACGCCTAACGAGATTGCACGTAACGTGCACGCGCATCCTTCGCTCAGCGAGGCACTCATGGAAGCTGCCCACGCGGCTGAGGGTAGGTCGATAAACATCTAGCGCCGCCCCCGGGGCACCTGATATCTCTCTCCTGAGATTCTGGTCGGACGCGCCCGCTTGCCGGTGGGAAGTATGCCGCTTGTTGCGGGTGGCGCACCAGCCGGCCTTGGGCGGGCGGCAGAAGTGCATCTGCCCCAGCGACGCGGTGCGGTTGTTGCCGCCCAGCATGGTTCACCCGATTGGGCTTGCGGCGGCGAAGTTGGTCCCTGGAAAAATGCTAGTGTGCGAAAATGCGTAGGACAAATGGCAGGATGACAGCCAGGATGCTGCCGCCAATTCCTAACACCGTGCCGAGCAGCCCGAGACAAGTCGGCAGTCCGACTGTAAGGATCAAGAAGAGAATGACTTACGTCTTCCAGCGCCGCGCAGTCTCCACGGCTTCGGCAGCGCCCCAGAACTCCTCGGGTACGTCCATGTTGGTCCCACAGTAGGAGCACTGCAGTGTCCGGCCGCTGCCAGCGTACTCCAGGCTTGCGCCGCATCGTGGGCAGTCGAGTGTCTGGGTCATTTGGCCTGCACGCGCGGACATTGTGGGCATCCAAGACGGTTCGGTATGAACGTTCGGATGCCGTTCCGCCGCGGTCTCATCGAAGTGGTGCCACTCACAATTTCTCGATCACCCACAGGTTCGAGAGTCCAAAAAAGCGCAGGGGAGTTGCCTCGAACGCCAGCAGCGCCGCTCGAATGCCTCGTCCAAGCAGACCGAAGCGCGCGATGATATTGTCGTATGCGCCGAAGATTACGGTGCGCTGCACCAATTTTGCTGGCGCGCCGTCGAGCAGCCTCTCCAGGTCCCCCGGCATGTACACACGTACGTGGGGTGCCAGCCGATCACGCAGCGGGCGCGGCAGGTAGTTCACAAAGAGCTTGTTGCCAAAGCGGTAGCGGCCGCGCCAGTAGATCCCATGCGTCTCAAAAGGATAGCCCCGATTGGGGCAAAAGATGACCGCGCGACCGCCGGGTTTCAGCACGCGTACCATCTCCCGCACGGCCAGCCGATCGTCGCTGACGTGTTCGATGACCTCATGGCTCAGGACGAGGTCAAAACTGGAGCTGGCAAACGGGAGGTGCTCTGCCGCCGCGTTCAGGATGCCCGCAGAGCGCGTGGCTGCTAGTTGCGCCCGCGCGAAATCGTACTCGAGGCCGGTGATGTGCCCGGCTAACGGTGCAAGGTGCTGCACGTACATTCCCACGCCGCAGCCGTTATCCAGCACGCGCCCCGCAAGCCGTTGACCAGCGGCCTTGCGGATCATCTCAAGTCGACGTTGCTGCCCGTCGCGCCAAACGTACGACGGCTCTCCGCGCCGCGCCGCCTTCTCGAGGTCGACTTCTGTCATATCAAGGATTATATCTGAGCGAACCTCGCGGCATCCCGGATGCTGACACGCGCCGGACGCGAGGCAGTCGAGACTGACAAATTCGATAGCCAGGCGTCGAGGGCCCGCCTGCGCATGTGGCACAGCAGGCTTTGGCGCGGCGCGGTGCTATACTGATTCCTTTGGGCAGCTAAGTGACAGCGAAACCGTTTTCCGTTACAGTCGTCATAGTGTCCTTCAACAGCGCGGACTACCTGCCGCGCTGCCTCCAGTCCCTGGAGGCGCAGAATTATCGGGAGTTTGAAGTGATCCTGGTCGACAATGCCTCGACCGACGGTTCAACCGATGGCGTGGAGGACGAGCATCCGTCTCTGCATCTGCGCGTCGAACGTCTTCAGAAAAACACGGGCTTCGCCGCCGCCAACAACCTCGCCGCTGGCAAGGCGGGAGGCGAGTGGCTCGCTCTGCTCAATCCCGACGCCTTTGCCGAGCCCGACTGGCTTGAGCAATTGCTGCAGGCGGCCTCGCAATACCCCGGTGCCTTCTTTGCGTCAAGGCAGATTCAGGCAAATCATCCTCAGCTGCTGGATGGCGATGGAGACGTCTATTTTACAAGTGGGCTTGCCCAACGGCGCAGCTTCAATGTCCCGCACTACGCGCCGGGCCCCGCCAAGGAGGTATTCAGCGCTTGCGCCGCCGCTGCACTGTATCCGCTTCGGCAATTCTTGGAGGCTGGCGGCTTCGACGAGGACTACTTTGCCTATCAGGAAGACGTGGACCTCGGCTTCCGCCTGCGTTTGCGCGGCCTGCGCTGCTATCTTGTACCGACGGCAATCGTGTATCATGTGGGCGCCGGCAGCTCCGGTCTGCGCAGTTCATTTTCGACCTACTATGGTCATCGCAATCTGGTCTGGACCTACTTCAAGAACATGCCTGTGCCTTGGTTTTGGCTCTACCTGCCTCTCCACCTCGTCTGGAGCCTCATATCGGTCTTCTATTTGGCGCTGCGCGGCCAGGGGCTGGTCGTCCTGCATGCGAAGCTCGATGCGGTTCGAGGGCTGCCCTCCGCTCTAAGGAAGCGCACTCAGGTGCAGGCCGGACGCCGGATTGATTTTCGTGAAGTCTTGCGCACCATGAACACAAATCCACTTGGACCGCTCGAGGGCATCATCGACCGTACCTGGCCCGATAAGGACTGAACCCCTCTCGGTACCCGCGCACATGCCTCCAAGACCACCACTTATCACCGTCTCGATTGTCAGTCACGGCGATTCACTTCCGCTGCAGGATCTACTGGAGAGCCTGCGCGCGTTTGAAGACCCGCTCCAACTCGAACTGATCGTTACCGACAACCTGGGGCACGATCTGCCGGATCTCGCGTCGGGCGCCTGGAATTCGGTTCGCTTGCTGCGAAACGACCGCCCCGAGGGTTATGCGCGCAATCACAACGCCGCATTCCGCCATGCACAGGGCAGCTACTTCTGCATCGTCAACCCCGACGTCCGATTTCTTGAATCCACATATGCAAAGCTCATGGCCGACTTGGATTCCGGCAAGGCGGATATTACCGCTCCGTTGGTTGTTGATCCGCGCGGGGCCATCCAGGATTCATTTCGCAGCTTGCCATCGCCCATGGAGCTCTTATGGCACCGCGTCGAAGGCACAAAAATCCACGCCGATTTGTCAATGAGCGAGAGCGTGCATCCTGACTGGATCGCGGGCATATTCCTTCTGATGCGAACCGAAACCTTCTCAAGGTTGGGAGGATTCGACCAACGGTATCACCTGTACTTTGAGGATGTGGATCTATGTACTCGTGCCAGATTGATGGGCCTCTCGGTCGTGGTCAACCCTCGCGTGCGGCTGCAGCATGATGCTCGTCGCGCCAGCCGGCGGCCGGGGAGACACCTTCTCTGGCATCTCCGCAGCGCCGCGCGCTTTTTCAGCTCCGCGGTCTATCGGCGGGGGAGAGTGCTCGCAGGACGCCATGGCTGAGAGCATTCTGGTTGTCGAGGACGAGCCCGCGCTGCAGTCCACGCTTGCTTACAACCTGAAGAAGGATGGCTACACTGTTGAGGTTGTGGGTGACGGGCGGACTGCCGTGGAGGCGGCCCGCCGGCTGAAGCCGGATCTCATTGTCCTCGACCTGATGCTGCCTCAATTGGACGGGTTCGAGGTGGCGCGCATCCTGCGCGGCGAGATGACCGCCGCGATCTTGATGCTGACCGCCCGCGACGACGAAATCGACCGTGTCGTCGGGTTGGAGGTCGGCGCCGATGACTACCTGACCAAACCCTTCTCCATGCGGGAACTGCTGGCCCGTGTGAAATCCCAGCTGCGTCGCGCCCGCCTTATCCGAGAAGAAATGGGAAAGGCGTCGGCTGCTGCCCCCGCGCAAAAGCTGACCTTTGGCACGCTGATCATCGACGCCGCCCGCAGGGAAGTCACGCAGGCTGGCACGCCTCTACAACTTAAGCCCAAGGAATATGAGCTCTTGCTCTTCCTGGCGGAGCATAAGGGCCGCATGCTTTCCCGCGAATTCATCCTCGAACGGGTCTGGGGATGGGATTTTGTAGGAGACAGCCGAACTGTGGATGTCCACGTTCGGTGGCTGCGGCAGAAGATCGAGGTTGACTCTTCCAGGCCCGAACGCATCGTCACGGTTCGCGGCGGGGGATATCGATTTGAAGGCTAGCGTTCTACTTCCCGGCCGCTGCCCGTTCTGATGTCAGCGCTTCTGCCCGCCATCTCTATCGTTGCACTGATTGCCGCCGCCTGGTTTGCCTGGCGCTACCTCAGGTTGCATGCTGCCCTGCGTGCGCTTTCCCATGCGCTTGAGGGCGATAGGCCGCACGATCTGCCCGCGCAAAGGGGCGCCTCCCAGGATTTGGTGCGAGCCATAGGCGCCGTCATCTCAAGTCTCAGGTCCCGACTCTCAACCTTGGGCTTGGAGCGCGACCGCCTGGCCGCGGTGCTGGATCAAATGACGGACGGTGTGCTGATTGCCGACGGCGATGGCCGCATCGAGTTCGCCAATCCGGCGGCTCGCCGTCTGTTCGAAAACCCAAAGCCGCTTGGTCACAGCGTCGCCGAGGTGGTCCGAAATCACCAGCTAATCGCCGTCTGGCGGCGCTGCCAGCAGTCGAACGAGCTCCAAAGCGAGTCGGTCGAGGTCCCGGGAAGGCACCAGTTCCTGCAATTGATTGTCATGCCCGATACGCATGCAGGCGGAAGCCTCTTGCTCGTTCAGGACCTTACGCGTGTTCGGCGACTGGAGACCGTCCGGCGGGATTTTGTCTCCAACATTTCACACGAGTTACGAACCCCTCTGGCCTCCCTCCGCGCACTGACCGAGACACTACAGGCTGGCGCGCTTTCCGATCCGCAGGCCGCTCCTGGTTTTCTCGGGCAGATGGTCAGGGAAGTGGACGCCCTCACCCAAATGGCACAGGAGTTGCTCGATCTCTCGCGAATCGAATCAGGGCAGGTTGCGCTGGCCTTTGCGTCGACTTCACCGAGGGAATTGCTGGAGTCGGCCGTCGCGCGCATGAACATGCAGGCTGTACGAGCCGGGATCCGGCTCCAGGTGGACTGCCGTCCGGACCTGCCCCACCTCTACGGCGACGCGGCGCGCCTTGAGCAGGTCCTGGTCAATCTGATTCACAATGCTGTGAAATTCACGCGGCCGGGCGGCGAAGTCATTCTGTCTGCTGAAGTGTCTGCGCCGTACCCCTCCGAACCGGCGGCGCCGCGCCTGGCCCTGTCCATCCGGCTTGCCGTGAAAGATAACGGGATCGGTATTCCCGCCGACGACGTGCCGCGCATCTTCGAGCGCTTCTATCAGGTGGACAAGGCACGGACCGGGAGCGGCACGGGACTGGGCCTCTCCATCTCCCGCCACATCGTCGAGGCGCACGGCGGCCGTATCTGGGCCGAAAGCACCGAGGGGCGGGGCAGCACCTTCTTCTTCACGATTCCACAATCTGAATAGCGGGCCGTTCGGCCTCGCTTGTGTCCACGGGTGGCTCGTTCCGCAGCCGTGCGCCCTCTTCCGCTCGGCGGACGCGGGGCGGCGTTCACCAGACGTTAACTTGCTTTTCCCGGGCTCATAACAAACGCCTGCTACGATTACGCCGAGAAGTACGCATAAGGAGAAGAAGACAAATGACTAAATCGTTGCGCTCGCTGATGTTCCTGGCAGTTGGATTGAGCTTGGTTCTGACGTCCTGCGGATCGCCGGCCCCCAGTTCGGACGCCGTGATAGCCAAGCCGACGCAACCAGCTGCGCCAGGTTCGCTCACCATCAACGGTGCCGGGGCGACGTTCCCGTTCCCGCTGTACAGCAGATGGTTCTATGACTACGCCTTCGTGGACTCGTCCGCGAAATTCAATTATCAATCCATCGGCTCGGGGGGCGGCATCAAGCAAATCACGGAGAAGACGGTCGATTTTGGGGCCTCGGATGCCATCCTCAATGCCGATCAGTTCGCGGCCGCTCCGGGCATCCAGATGTTTCCGACGGTTGCAGGCGCGGAGGCAATCGTCGTCAATCTGAAAGGCCCAGACGGCAAGCCGCTGACGACGGCCCTTGACTTCCCGTACACCGCCGTCGCAGATATCTATCTGGGCAAGATCACGAAATGGAACGATCCGGTGCTCACGGCGGCGAATCCCGATGTTCAACTGCCGGACCTGGACATCACCGTCGTCCACCGCTCTGATGGCTCGGGCACCACGTATATTTTCACCGATTTTCTGTCGAAGGCGAGCCCGGAGTGGAAGGAAAAAGTTGGCAATGGCACGTCGGTGCAATGGCCGGTTGGACTCGGTGGCAAAGGCAATGAGGGTGTATACGGCACGGTTTCCCAGAACGACGGCGCCATAGGCTACGTGGAACTGGCGTACGCCCTTCAGAACAAGGCTGTGATCAACCTCGTTCAGAACAAATCCAAGCAGTTCGTGGCGCCCTCCTCGGATTCCACGCAGGCAGCGATGAATGACTTTGGTACACAGCTTGGAGACAAGCTTGCGATCTCGATTGTGGATGGCCCGGGCGCTGAGTCGTACCCGATTGCAGGCTACACGTATCTGTTACTCTACATGGACCAGCAGGATTGCGCCAAGGCCCGGAAGCTCATTCAATTCGTAGATTGGGCCTACGGCGTGGATGGCACCAAGGACGCCACGGACCTGGCCTACGTCCCGCTGCCCGACGCCGTTAAGCAGCAAGTGCAGCAAAAGATGACTCAAATCACGTGCCAGGGTCAGCCGCTTGGTCAATAAGTTATACTCGTCCACCATCACCTGGCTCGACCGCCCATCCTCTCCTGGCCGCTGTGCCAGGAGAGCTGGCTGTCTGAATTGAGCCAGCACATACGATATGGCATTCTTAAGCACAACCAGCAGCGTCGCAAAGCTGTTCAGTCAAGCCCGGCGATCGTGGCAGCATGGCGACCGCCTGTACCAAATACTCCTGATGCTAGCCACGGCGGCAGTCCTTGCCTTGGTTCTGGCAATCGCCCTTGAGCTCTGGAGCAATTCTGCGCTTTCTAGGGCGGCTTTTGGTTGGACGTTTCTGGTCTCGTCCAAATGGGATCCGGCCCTCACCGACACTTTTGGCGCGCTACCATATATTCTCGGCACGCTGATCACGGCGACAATCGCCCTTGTGGGCGCCGTTCCACTTGGGATGGGAGCTGCCATCTTCCTGGCAGAGCTCGCGCCTGACTGGCTCGGCCGGCCTCTCGGGTTTCTGGCCGAATTACTGGCTGCCGTGCCGAGCGTCGTCTATGGTTTGTGGGGCCTGTACGCCTACATACCCGCATTTGTTCGACCGACTTCAGTGCTCCTCGAAAGAAGCCTGGGTTTTCTGCCGCTCTTCCAGGGTCCCGTCTACGGTCCAAGCCGGCTGGCCGCGGGATTGCTGCTTGCCATCATGGTGCTTCCCACTATTACAGCGGTGAGCAGGGACGTCTTGAGAGCGATTCCCAATAGTCAACGTGAGGCAGCCTTGGCGCTGGGTTCGACGCGTTGGGAGATGATCTGGGAAGTCTTGCTTCCCTACGGCATGTCGGGATTCCTGGGTGCCATCATCCTCGGCCTGGGCCGCGCACTCGGGGAGACCATCGCCGTGACCATGGTGATCGGCAACAACCTGGATCTGAGCGCGTCGTTGCTGCATCCGGGTTATACAATGGCTTCGATTATTGCCAACGAATTCACCGAAGCCACCTTCGACCTCTACCTGCATGCCTTGATAGAAATCGG
>Ga0214473_10011248_pt1 | contig 10508 bp, 10 predicted proteins | sample RVTome_7_FD_203509 | JGI IMG/M metagenome (GOLD analysis project Ga0214473, IMG submission 203509) | Soil microbial communities from uranium-contaminated site in the Upper Colorado River Basin, Wyoming, United States - RVT98D197 | ecosystem: Environmental > Terrestrial > Soil > Contaminated >... | reverse complement strand
TAAATCCGAAATTCGAATATCGAAATCTTCACCCTGTTAAGTAATTCGGTTAGAAATTGATGACCTCACTTTTCCAAAGGAATCATGAAAATCAAACCAGAAGTAAGTCATCCCGTACTTAACAGGGCGGGCAAATCGTAAATCCAAATTCTCCAATGTCCAAGACATTCTTCTTTTTTGGTTTCGGATTTTTGGGCTTTGGTCATTTGGATTTGTTTCGAAATTCGGATTTCGTGCTTCGGATTTGATTATATAAGTTCAGGGCCCATCCTGGCTTGATCGAGATGGCTCCTTCGGGGCAAACCTCCAGACAACAGAAGCAACGGATGCATTGTCTGTAATCAAAAAATAAATTCTTTCCCCTTCGAGCCAAGGCCTTCGGTGGACAGATCTCCGCACATCGATCACAAGCTTTGCAAACCTCATCATCAATCACTGGTTTGGAGGTCAGGGCGTTCTTTAATGCCTTCCTCAGTACTCCTGGTAGGTTCCAATCCGGCCGAGAGAGAGTTGGAAATTGAAAGTTGGAAATCTTAACATCCTCTACCCTCTCCCCAATCACATCAATCTTATCTTTTCCCATTCCCTGCTCAAACGCCACTCGATTCGTCAGCAAAGATTTCCTTGAGATCCCTAAAAGGTCACAAACAATCTGATCCAAACTCAGAGGATCCCCGCTTGCCAAAATCAATCCCAGTTGAATCGGTCGACCGCTATTCGGCCCGTTCCCTTCCATTCCCACAACCCCATCCAATAGGGTAAGGGAAGGCTGGACGACCTGATAGACATCCACCAGTATTTGTGCAAAAGTCTTCTGATCTTCCCCTGCCTTGAGATGCCATAGGGCTTTCCTCGGACCAGGGATACACCCGAAGAGGTTTTTCACTCCCAGGGTGAGAAGCATCTGGGTGTGGGTCTTGAATTTCGGAAGGTTGATGATGACATCCGCTTCCAAAACCGCCCGGTCAATCTCTAACTGTTTAAATATCTTCCCTCCCCCTTTTGGAGTAAGAACAGGTCTGTTAAATTCCACAAGAGAGCATTTCATCTCATCCGCCACTTCCTGGATGCCTGCTTTCTCAGCCGTCTTTATCAAACTTCCGACCGCAGGACTATCCCCAATAAATGGGTCCCCTCCTGCTTCCCGAACGATCCGTATCATTCCCCTGAGGATCGAGGGATGGGTGGTCACCGCTTTTTCCGGGCTCTTTCCATAGAGAAGATTGGGTTTGAGAAGAACACGATGGCCGTTTTTTACAAAAGTTCGAATCCCTCCGATCAGGTCAATGGACCGCCGAAGTCCATTCAACACTTTATTTTCATCATAATTTTGGCACCTGACAATGGAGACAGAAGATTTCATTTATCCCAAATTCTCCTTACCAGTGATCTCCATAACCGAAATTTCGATGATAGCTGTTTTGGTAAGAACCTCTTCATCAAACTCTCCATAACCTTTCTCCGGCTGATATTTCTCCATCATCTTCTCCAGAATCTCCATCTTTTTATGCCGGTCCTTCACGAAGCGAGCCTTTCCCTTAATGATGATACTTCGATAATAATAGCCCGCTTTGCAGGCCAACCCGCCAGCCGCCCTATAGGCAATGGGTTCATCCACCTCAAAACAGATAGGACTCCCTCTCTGGATATCTCTAATTTTCTCCCCTTTTATTGAGGAATGAACATAAATCTTCCCACCCAAATAGAGAAAATTGACAGGCTTGATAACGGGAACTCCTTTCCGGTTAACCGTCGCCATCCTTCCAATCGGAGCCTGTCTCAAAATGGCTGCGACCGTTTCTTGATCTTTCAATTCCCTCTCAGGATGTCGCATGGCTTCTTCCCCCAACCGCAGAGTGCCTGCCGGCAGGCAGGCATAGATCAAAGCGCAATTTCCCCCTCACCCCGCCCTCTCCCCAATGGGGAGAGGGGAAGGGTGAGGGGGAATCCTGATCACACCTTCTCGGAAAATAGGAACAATGTCTGTCATATCAGTCTGGGCGCAATAGGCGAGGTCGTCTACAAAACCACGGTTGATCAATTCTTTCCCATGGTGCGAGAGGTGTAAGGCTTCCGATAAATTATCTTTAAATTTTTTATAAAGGATCTGTGCACATCGGGAAGCATCGGACAAATCAATTCGTTTTCCGCCTTTTTTCATGATCAGGTCGATCAGCATCCCTCCGCAGATCGTATCTTCCAGGGAAAATTTTCCTTCATCCCCTGAAGGAAAAATAAGAAGGTCTCTATTTAACTCGAGACACCGCTTTGCCGTGACTTCGATGTTAAAAAAACTTCCCACGAAGATCTCCCTCCCGGAAGAAACCACATGAAAGACCTTGGTCCCGTTGGTCGTCGTCAGTATCAATTTCTTCCCTTTCACTCTCTCGGCGACATACTCTCTGGGAGAATTCCCTAAATCAAATCCCGGGATCTTCTTGCTTCCTCTCTCCCCTCCCAAAATGAGAGACCCCCGTGGAAAACCCTTTGCGGTTTGAAAAGCCTCTTCCACGGTAGCGACAGGAATGATCTCTAAGGCTCCCTGGGACAATGCATGGACCATGACTGAAGTTGCCCTGAGGACATCGATGACTGCAACGGTTTGATCTAAAAGGGTATCCGGATCCGGTGGAGATGGAACCAGTTGAATATCGACTTCCATGGAGAAAAATTATCACACAGGCAGATCGATTGCAAGGTGCTTGGAGAATAAAAAGGGGATTAAAAAAATTTGCTTTTTGCTATCGGAGATGTTAATTAATTAAATTGATTTTTATCCCGCCTGATATACATTCAAACATGAAGAAAGAAACAAAGGCTATTGCATTAGGAATATTTTTATTGGGATTCTGTTTTACATCCTCTGCAAAGGGGGCGGGCGAGGAGTTCCCTGTCGCCCCTCCTCCCATGACAGAGGGAATGTTTCCCTGCAGCAGCTGCCACGCCTCCCTGGAGGTCAATCGGAAAAGACGTGAACTGAAAGAAGAACACACCCAGATCAAGCTTCATCATGCCGAGACGATGCGATGGTGCCTCGACTGCCATGATATAAAAAACCGAGATAAGTTGCGACTTTATAACGGGGAACTGATCAATTTCACGGAGAGCTATCGGCTCTGTGGCGAATGCCATGGGCCTCAATACAGAGATTGGAGAGCGGGTATCCACGGGAAAAGAACGGGATACTTTATGGGCACTGGAAAAAGAACCTACTTCCTCTGTGCCCATTGCCATGATCCCCATGAGCCCAAATTTAAATCGATAAAGCCCGAATCTCCACCCTCCCTGCCGACGGAAAAAGATAAAGAACATGCAAAATAAAAAATATACTCGAAGAGAGTTCATTCGTAATCTTTCTGTAACTGCCCTGGGAGGCATGGCTATTCCCCTCCTCTCCTCTTGCACCAAGGAGGAGGCTGAGGACTTTTTACAGAAACATTTTCAAGAAATGACCGAAGAAGATAAGAAACGCGTCATTTCGAAGCTGGAGCAGAGGTACCTGCAGAAATATGGAAGGAAATTTCAGATCAGCACGAAGGAAGCCGTTCCCGAAACTTTCTGGGGATACGGTCTGGAGCTTTCTCGATGCATTGGCTGCCGGAGATGTGTCTATGCCTGCGTGAAAGAAAACAATCATTCTCGCCATGACCCTCAACTTCAGTGGATCCGGGTTCTCAGGCTCAAGAGGGGAAACTTGATCAATCTCGAAAACTCTGAACATTATTATGCCCCTGATTTGGTTCCAGAAAAAGGATTCATCTATCTTCCTGTTCAGTGTCAGCAATGTCAGAATCCTCCCTGTGTAAAGGTATGCCCTGTCCATGCCACATGGCAAGAGCCGGATGGAATTGTGGTGGTGGATTACAACTGGTGCATCGGTTGCAGGTACTGCATCGCAGCCTGCCCCTATAAAGGGAGGGTCTTCAACTGGGCAGAGCCAAACATTCCCAAAGAGGAGATCAATCCCTCTGTCCACTATCTTGGGAACAGGCCCAGGATGAAGTGTGCCGTGGAAAAATGCACCTTTTGTATCCAACGGGTGAGGTCGGGAAGATATCCGGCCTGTGTGGAAGCTTGCCCCACCGGGACGAGAAAATTTGGCAATCTTCTCGATCCCAACAGCGAAATTCGATACATCATCGATCGAAAGCGGGTCTTCCGACTCAAGGAGGATTTAGGGACGGAACCGAAGTTTTATTACTTCTTTGAAGCATAGGAAAGCGGATGGAAAAGTTGCGGGAAACGTTGAGTGAAACGTGGCATTTTTATAAAAAAACTCTGATCCTCGTTGCCCAGGGAAGCAAAGCTTATTATGGATGGTGTTTTTTACTCCTCGCAATCATCATCGTGGGGCTTCTATCCTACCTGAAGCAACATGAGGTGGGGTTAATTGCAACGAACATGAACGACCAGGTTTCCTGGGGCCTCTACATCGCCAATTTCACCTATCTGGTAGGGGCTGCGGCAGCCGCAGTTCTGCTGGTCATTCCGTCTTATGTCTACCATTTCAAGCCGATCAAAGAGATCGTCATCCTTGGAGAGCTCTTCGCCGCATCATCCATCATTATGGCTATTCTCTTTGTGATGGTTGACCTCGGAAGGATTGACCGGTTCTGGCACATGATTCCATTCGTGGGTTCGATGAACTTTCCTCAGTCGCTTCTGGCCTGGGATGTCCTTGCCCTCAACGGCTATTTATTCCTGAATCTTCTTATCCCTATCTATCTTTTAGTCAAATTCTACTACCACAAAGAACCCAACTGGAAATTCATCCTCCCTTTTATCTTGCTCTCCATCCCCATGGCCGTCGCGATTCACACCGTCACAGCTTTCCTTTATAACGGTCTCCCAGCACGGCCTTTCTGGAATGCATCGATTTTAGCCCCGCGGTTTCTGGCCAGCGCCTTCTGTTCAGGGCCCGCCATCATTATTATCATCTTTCAAATCATCCGGAAGGTTTCTTCTATCAAAATAGAGGACGATGCTCTTTTCAAAATTTCAGAGTTGATCGCCTACGCCATGTTTCTCAACCTTTTTCTTCTCTCTGCCGAGCTATATAAAGAGTACTATTCTCAAACGGTTCATATTGCCGCCTTTAAATACCTGTTCGAAGGCCTTCATGGCCACAACCAGCTTGTGCCCTGGATATGGGCGGCCATGACGATGAATGTCATTGCCTTCTTCATCTTTCTGGTCCCCCAAACCCGGAAACGGTTGGCCACGCTCAATCTGGGCTGTCTGCTGATTATCATCGGAGTATGGATTGAAAAAGGACCGGGTTTTGTCATCCCAGGATTTGTCCCGGATCCCCTTGGCGAGATCCATGAATATCTTCCTAATCTGTTGGAACTCATGGTCTCCTTCGGCATCTGGGCATTAGGCCTCCTCATCTTCACTCTTTTGATGAAGGTGGCCATCCCTATTGAAACCGGGAAATTCACCCATACAGAGTATGAAAGAGAGGTCACCGATTATAAGACCTTACTAAAGAACCCTGCCAGATAGGGTGCTTACCACTCTTCAGGCGCACTAAATTTCATAAGACTGTAAAAAAATCGTTGCATTTAAAATAAATTATGCTATAAAAAAATAAGATATAAAAAGGTAGGGGGGAATAAAACAGTAACTTGAGGGATCTAAGAATTGAAATCTTTCCTCATTGGATTAGCTATTGGAGTTTTTTTACTCTTCCTTCTCATCAGCTTTGGTCTTGGCTCCAAGACCGAGCAACCCATTTCTTTCAATCATAAAAAGCATGTGGAACAAGGACTGGGGTGTGATGCTTGCCACCGCTTCTTCAAAACCCAAACCTTCTCCGGGATGCCCGACCTTAACATCTGCTTCGAATGCCATAAGGATCCCATAACCAAGAGCCCGGAAGAGGAAAAGATCAGGCAAGCTCAACAGAAGGGTAAGGAAATTGCCTGGAAGCGGATATATGAACAACCCGATCATGTCTTCTTTTCCCATCGCCGTCATGTGGTGCTGGGAAAGTTATCATGCCAGACCTGTCACGGAGAGGTTGGACAGAGCGAAAAACCTTTGACCAAACCATGGGTGAAGATGACAATGAAATGGTGCATGGATTGCCATACGAAGAGCAAAGTGACGAATGATTGTTTGGCATGCCATGTATAGGACTAATAAACTCGAAGCACAAAATTCGAAATCCGAAACAAATTCAAATGACCCAAATACAAAATTCGAAACTCTCTTGTTTTGGTAATTGGAAATTTGAATTTCGGAATTGTTTCGAATTTCGACATTCGAATTTCGGATTTAGAAAAGTTTCATTTCAAGAACTGAATGTGTTCAGGTACCCACTATGAAAATAAATCGCAGGGATTTTCTGAAGATGGGCGGAGGCGCTGGGGCCGCCGTTGCCCTGGGAGGCGGCTTCTGGAAATGGTCACAATTTCCCGTTGCGGAGAAACCGAATGCCCCGGGCGTTGAACAGTGGGTGCCCACCATCTGCGGCCAATGTATGGGCGGCTGTGGAATCCTTGCCAGGAAAATTAATGGGTGGGTGGTAAACATCGCCGGGAATCCTCTTCACCCTGTGAATCGAGGAACGCTTTGCCCCAAGGGAATTGCGGGCCTTCAGGGTCTTTATGATCCAGATCGTGTTCGAACTCCTTTGAAAAGGATTGGGAAGAGAGGCGAAGGCCGATGGGAGCCCATTTCCTGGGATGAAGCCCTCCAGATGGTCACCACATCCTTAAAAGATCTTCGAAAGGACAAAAATCCACACCAGCTCGTGGTTTTAGGAGGGAAGTACAGAGGGTTGATGAGAGCCCTTTGGGATCGTTTCTTAGAGGCTTTCGGCTCACCCAACTATATCGATCACCAGTTTCAGTGGGAAGGAACGCCGGATGAAGGGCTCTTCCTCACTCAAGGAATCTATTCAACGCCAGCCTATGACTTAGAAAATGTCCAGTATCTCCTCTCTTTTGGTTCAGAATTGCTTGAATCTTATTGGTCCCCTGTCCAAGTTTTGAGGGCCTACGGCCACTTCAGGAGGGGAAGGCCCGGGCAGAGAGGAAAGTTAGTTCAAATCGATCCCCGACTTTCGATCACCGGTATCAAAGCGGATGAATGGATTCCCATTCAACCCGGAACGGAGGGAATTTTGGCCCTGGGCATTGCTCACATGATGATCAAGGAAGGGCTCTACAAAAAAGATTTTATTTCGAATCATACTTTCGGATTTGAAGGTTGGACGGATCAAAATGGAAAGGAGCATCTGGGCTTCAAAGAGTTTATTCTCTCGGAATATGAGCCGAATGTTGTTTCCAAAAAGACGGGTGTCCCTATCGATACCATCATTCGATTGGCCCGGGAGTTTGCAACGAATCAACCCTCTCTTGCCATCGGCTTTCGAGATCGACCTTTCCATCAGATGGCAGTTTCTGTTCTCAATGGATTAACGGGAAATATTGATACCCCCGGAGGGATTCTCATCCCCAGAAACATCCCTTATCAAGCTTTTCCTCCTTTTAAAAAGGACGCCATTGCCCAAAGGGGTCTTGCTCAGGAAAGAATGGATGGAAAGAAAAGTCTTCAAGGGGTGATCCATCAACCCTACCTTTTTGCCAAAAATGTGCTTTCTGGAAAACCTTATAAACCAAAAGTCCTTTTCCTTTACTACACCAATCCTCTCTTTTCCAATCCCAAGCCGGATCTGTTTGCCAAAGCATTTGCTGAGATTCCTTTCATTGTCAGTTTTTCCCCTTACATGGAAGACAGTACTCATTTTGCAGACCTCGTCCTCCCGGACCATACCCCATTGGAACGCTGGCAGGATGATCCAGTCTTTTTAAATAATGGTTTTCCTGTCCTTGGGATTCGGCAACCCGTCATAAAACCTCTCTATCAGACCAGGGCCTCAGGCGACGTCCTGCTCAGTATTGCAAAATTACTCGGAGGGGAATCCCGAGCGGCTCTTCCATGGAATGATTTCAAAGAGGTGATGCTCTACGGTCTCAAGGGCATCTTCGAGGCGAGACGGGGAGATGCCTTCGGTCTTCAATTCGATGAGGCCTGGACCCGTCTTCTCCAAAAAGGGGGATGGTGGGCCCCTTCCTATAAGACCTACGAAGAACTCTGGAAATTGATTCAAGAGCGAGGGGGGTGGTGGGATCCTCTTTACGATTTTGGAGAATGGGACCGTATCTTCCAAACCCCTTCTAAAAAGTTTGAATTTTATGCCCAGGGATTAAAGCGGATGGCCTCTTCACCGATCTCAAGAACGAATGGGGATCCGTCCTTTCTCCCGCATTGGGAAGAACCAAAGAAGACCGTCAGCGAAAAAGATTACCCTTTTCACCTCCATCTCTTCAAAACGATGACTGTCACCGGAAGTAGAAATGCCAATCAACCCTGGCTGCCTGAAATCATGGGATCCCATCTTTTTGAAAGATGGAACACCTGGGTAGAGATCAACCCGCATACGGCGAAGGCATTAGGAATCTCAGATGGAGATTGGGTCTGGGTGGAATCGAAGTTTGGGAAAATCAAAGGTAAGGCCAAATTGTATCAGGGAGCCATGCCCGAAGTTGTTAACATTCCTTTTGGATTGGGCCGCGTCTCAGGAGGCCGTTGGGCCAAAGGGATAGGGTCAAACCCTTATCAACTGCTCGGGGATGATCTGGACCCATTGACAGGCAATCCGGTGGATCGATCCCCTCGGGTCAAAATTTATAAGGCGTAATTGAAATCACAAATGCCAAAGTTCAAATGCCCAAGTTCAAATGAATATCATCATGTTAAAGTTCAAATTCTAAGAATTTGGTTCATTTGACATTTGGATTTCATTTGTCATTTGGATTTTGAAATTTGACATTCAGCGGAGCGAGAGATGCATCGATGGGGGATGGTGATTGATTTAGATAAATGTTCTGGATGCCAGGCTTGCGTCGTCGCCTGCCATGCAGAAAATAATATTGGGATCATCGGCCCTGAGGAGTCAGCCAAAGGCCGTACCATCCACTGGATCGAACTGATTCCATATGTCGAGGGAGAATATCCCCGTATCAAAGCAAGGCTTCTCCCCAGACCCTGTATGCATTGCGATCACCCTCCGTGTACCAAAGTGTGCCCGGTCAATGCGACTTACAAAAACGAAGAAGGCCTTGTCGCACAGATTAATTACCGGTGCATCGGCTGCCGGTACTGTACCACAGCATGTCCCTACACCGTGAAGTATTTCAATTGGTATGACCCCCAATGGCCAAAAGAGATGAAAGGGTCGCTGAATCGGGATGTCTCGATCCGGACAAAAGGCGTGGTGGAAAAATGCACCTTCTGCAGTCACCGACTTCTCAAGGCAAGAGAGAAGGTGAAGGCAGAGGGGAGAGACCTTTTACCAGAGGATTATATCCCGGCCTGTGTTCAAGCCTGTCCAAGCGGGGCGATGTACTTTGGGGACCTGAATGATCCCTTCAGTACGGTATCCATACTTTCGAGGGAGAGGCGGGCTTTCCGTTTGATGGAGGATTTAGGCACAGAACCGAAAGTTTATTATCTATCAGAAGGAATGTGATGGAAGAAAAACATCTAAATTTGGAAGTCGTAGACTCGACTCTTCGAGAGGATGCTGTTCTATTTGAGCCCATCAAGAGAACAGGGAAGTCTTTCTATATCGCCCTCTTGATCCTTGGGGCGGTCATCCTTTGGGCCGTATGGGCGTACCTTCAGCAATACCGCGAGGGATTGGGTGTAACAGGTCTTGCCAGACCGATCTTCTGGGGCGTCTACATCACCAACTTCGTTTTCTTCATTGGAATCAGCCATGCCGGAACACTCATCTCGGCAATCCTTCGCCTCGCCAAAGCAGAATGGCGAAGGTCGATCACCCGTTCCGCGGAGGTGATCACGGTCCTCGTCCTTTTCTTCGGCGTGGGAAACATATTAATGGATTTGGGACAACCCGATCGAATGTTGAACATCATCCAGTATGCTCAATTCCAATCACCTTTGCTCTGGGACGTCTCAAGCATCACCATTTATCTCGCAGCCAGTTCTGTCTATCTTTACCTCCCTCTCATCCCTGATATCGCCCTTCTAAGGGATCACAGTGGAAAACGAAAATGGTTTTACCGGATCTTTGCTCTGGGTTGGAAGGGGACTGAAAAACAGCATCACCTTCTGGAAAGGGGAATTTCCTTCATGGCTATTCTTGTGATTCCGGTTGCTGTCTCTGTCCATACGGTGGTTTCCTTTGTCTTCGCGATGACCATCCAACCCATGTGGCACAGCGCCATCTTCGGTCCCTATTTTGTTGCCGGTGCGATTTTTTCAGGAATCGCTGCACTCATTGTGGCGATGAATGTGATCCGGAAGGTCTACCATCTGGAAGAGTATTTGAGACCTATCCATTTTAATAATCTCGGTATCCTCCTCCTGGTGATGACCCTTCTTTGGTTTTATTTTACCTTCACGGAGTATCTCACGACCTATTATGGAGGGGAGCCCATTCACATGGCCATTTTTTGGTCTAAATTCACAGG
>Ga0214473_10011247_pt1 | contig 10509 bp, 10 predicted proteins | sample RVTome_7_FD_203509 | JGI IMG/M metagenome (GOLD analysis project Ga0214473, IMG submission 203509) | Soil microbial communities from uranium-contaminated site in the Upper Colorado River Basin, Wyoming, United States - RVT98D197 | ecosystem: Environmental > Terrestrial > Soil > Contaminated >... | reverse complement strand
CTCTTTCTCGATCGCCGTACTGATCGCCTTTGTCGGCGGGCGCCCGGGCATGATCTCGGCCGCTACTGCCGCCACCGCGGTACTCATGGTGACGCTCGTCCGGGACCACGGCCTCCAATACCTGCTCGCCACCACTGTCCTTGCCGGGCTCCTGCAAATCGGCATGGGGCTGCTCAAGCTCGGCCAGTTGATGCAGTTCGTCTCCAAGTCGGTGATGACGGGCTTCGTGAACGCGCTGGCGATCCTGATTTTTCTAGCGCAACTGCCCGAGCTCACCAATGTCACATGGCTGACCTACGCCATGGTCGCGGGAGGGCTCGCGATCATCTACCTGTTTCCCCGCCTCACCAAGGCAGTGCCATCCCCGCTGGTCTGCATTGTTGTGCTCACCGCGCTTGCCATGGCGCTGGGCCTCGATGTGCGCACGGTCGGGGACATGGGAGAGTTGCCTTCGACGCTGCCGATGTTTCTTATTCCGCAGATCCCGCTGACCTTCGAGACGCTGACGATCATTCTGCCCTACGCTGCAGCCGTCGCCGTCGTCGGCCTGCTCGAGTCGCTCATGACCGCGCAGATTGTTGATGAACTGACCGACACAAAGTCCGACAAGAACCAGGAATGCATCGGTCAGGGCATCGCCAACACGGCCACCGGCTTCATAGGCGGGATGGCGGGTTGTGCCATGATCGGCCAGTCGATCATCAACGTGAAGTCCGGCGGCCGCGGGCGGCTCTCGACGTTCATCGCCGGCGCGGTCCTTCTGTTCATGATCCTTGTCCTGGGCGATCTCGTCCGCGCGATCCCGATGGCCGCGCTCGTCGCCATCATGATCATGGTGTCGGTCGGCACCTTCTCGTGGGTGTCGCTCAACAACCTTGTCACCCACCCCCGAAGTTCATCCGTCGTGATGGTCGCGACGGTGATCACCGTGGTCTACACCCACAATCTCGCTATTGGCGTGCTGATCGGCGTCCTGCTGTCGGGCATCTTCTTTGCCTGGAAGATCTCCCAGATCTTCAGGGTCACCTCGGAACTCTCCGGCGACGGCCGTGAGCGGGTCTACACGGTGCGGGGGCAGATCTTCTTTGCGTCGGCTGACAAGTTTTCCAACGCCTTTGACTTCAAGGAGGTGCTGGAGAGGGTCACCATCGACGTCAGCCATGCCCACATCTGGGACATTTCCAGCGTACAGGCGCTGGATATGGTCATCCTCAAGTTCCGCCGCGAGGGAGCGGAGGTCAACCTGGTCGGAATGAACGAAGCCAGTGAGACCATCGTCGACAGGCTGGCCATCCACGACAAACCAGGGGCGCTTGAACGCCTCATGGGTCACTAAGGGAGGACGTGCATGCCAAAACTCATCGCCTTCATCGACGGTTCGCTCTACTCGGAGAGCGTGCTCGATCACGCGGCCTGGGTCGCCAGCAAGCTTGGTGCAAGCGTCGAGGTCGTCCACGTCATCGGCCGACGTGACGTCAACAGTGTTCCCGCCGACTTGTCTGGCAACCTGGAAATGGGTGGGCAAGGGGCCTTGCTTGCCCAGCTCGCCGAGCATGACCACGAACGCGCCAAACTGGCCCAGGAACGTGGTCGTCTCATCGTCGACGCCGGCGTCGCAAGACTGCTGGCGGCCGGTGTCGCGGCCGCAAGTCCGCGGCTCCGTACGGGGGATATCGTCGAGGCGGTGCAGGAGCTGGAAGCCGATGCGGACCTGATCGTCATCGGCAAGCGCGGCGAGGCGGCCGACTTCGCCAAGCTGCACCTGGGTTCGAATCTGGAACGTGTGGCCCGAGTGAGCCGGAAGCCCATCATGGTTGCCTCTCGCGCATTCAAGCCTGTCAACCGGTTTCTCATCGCCTTCGACGGCGGAGCCAGCGTCATGAAGGCGATAAACCACATTGCGGCGGGAAAGCTGTTCCCTGGACTGCCATGCACGATGATCACCGCGGGCAGGGACACTCCCGAGGCTCGCGGCAAGCTGGAAACTGCTGCCGCGATCCTTCGAAACGCCGGGTATGACGTCGATACTGTCCTCGAATCCGGCGAGCCAGATGACGTCATCGCCCGGCACGCGGAGGCTGACCACATCGATCTTCTGGTCATGGGCGCCTATGGGCATTCGCGGGTACGAAGCTTCATCATCGGCAGCACCACGGCCGAGATGATCCGTTCCGTGCTCATTCCGGTCATGCTGTTCCGCTAGTGTCGGCGCACACGAGCGGGGATGGCTCCGGGAATTCTTGGTTATGAATCGCGAAACATGTTATCGATACCAGGTTGAAGGTGGGCCGAGCAGGGCACGGTGGAAGCGAGTGCGAGCGCCGTTGTGGGCCGGCGTGACGGCGACACCTTGCCTGGACCTGGCGGCACGCAGCTGGAGGAAAGATGAACAAGGACGCGGGTTCAGGGAGAGGCGAGGCGCAAATGCCGACGATGGCCGACGTCGCGCGTCACGCCGGCGTCTCTACCATGACGGTCTCGCGGGCCCTCAAGGATGACGGGGTCGTGTCGAAGGCGACCCGCGCGCGCATCCTGGCTGCCATCGAAGAACTCGGCTATGTGCTCGACCTCTCGGCCGGCGGGCTTTCGTCCAAGCGCACCGGATTCGTTGCCGCCATCATCCCCTCGATCAACAACTCGAACTTTGCGGATACGGCGCGCGGCATAACCGATGAGCTCGAGGGGACGGGGCTGCAACTGCTCCTGGGCTACACCGACTATTCGGTGCAGCAGGAGGAGAAGCTGGTCGAGGCGATGCTGCGCCGGCGTCCGGAGGGGATCATCCTGACTGGCGGGTCGCACACCGAGCGGGCGCGGAAGATGCTGGTCAACGCCGCCATTCCCATCGTCGAAACCTGGGACGTGCCGGCCGAACCGATCGACCAGGTGGTCGGTTTCTCCAATGCCGATGCCTTGGCCCTGCTCGTACGCCGGCTGGCCGAAAAGGGCTACAAGCGGTTCGGCTATATCGGTGGCACCACGGAGCGCGACACGCGCGGCAGTCAGCGTCGCGCCGGGTTCCAGCGGGCGTTGAACGAACTGGGTTTGCCGTCGGATCGGGTCATCTCCTTCGGCGTGCCGCCGATCTCGATGGAGCAGGGCGGCCAGGCGGTGGTCAGCATGCTGGAGCGCTGGCCCGACACCGAACTCGTCATCTGCGTTTCCGATCTTTCGGCATTCGGCGCGCTCATGGAATGCCAGCGGCGCGGCATGAAGGTGCCCGGCGACATCGCCATCGCCGGTTTCGGCAATTACGAGGTTGCCGCCTGCTGCCACCCGCGCATCACCACCGTCGACGTCGATTGCTACAATATCGGCAAGCAAGCGGCGCAGCGCCTGCGCCAGTCCATTCAGGGCGAAGCGGACCCTTCGAGCAACCGCATCGTGCTGACGCGCGTGCGCGTGGTCGAGCGCGAGAGCGCGTAGGACTACGCGAAGGCGAGTTGCACCTTCATGGACCTGGTGCGGTCGCCCGCCGCCTCGAATGCGGCCACCGCATCCTCTATCGGATAGGTGGCGCTGAGGAGCGGCCGCACATCGGCGCGACGCTGGTTGATGAGCTCGACGGCAAGGGCGAACTCCTCGTGGAAGCGGAAGGAGCCGCGGATCTCGATCTCCTTGGCCACCACCACGTTCTGCGGCACGGCGATGTCGCCGCCCAGTCCCAGTTGCACGAGGACGCTCCGCGGCCGCAGCACATTCAGCCCCGCGGCCAGCGCGGCGGCGTTTCCTGACGCTTCGAACATCACGTCGAAGCTGCCCTTGTTGGCTCCGAATGCCGCGAGCCGCTCGGGTTCGGCCGCGACGTTGATGGTCTCGTCGGCGCCGACGGCGCGGGCGTAAGCGAGGGGGGCATCCATCACGTCAGTCGCGACGATCTCGCGGGCGCCGTGGACGCGGGCGGCGAGAACGCAGAGCGCCCCGATCGGACCGCTGCCGGTCACCAGCACCCGTTTGCCGAGGAGCGAGCCAGCGCGGTTGACCGCGTGCAGGGTTACCGCAAACGGTTCGGCAAAGGCCCCTTCGGCGAAGGACGTATCGTCCGCCAGCCGATGGCACTGCGACGCCTGGGCAACCAGCTGTTGCCGGAATGCCCCGTGCACATGCGGGAAGCGCATGGCGCTGCCGTAGAAGCGCATGTCGAGGCATTGGTTCTGTTGTCCCTTGAGGCAGTACTCGCAGACATTGCAGGGGAGGGAGGGAGAGACCGCGACGCGGTCGCCTACCGCGAGACCCTGGACGCCCGCGCCGACTGCGGTAATCGTCCCGGAAACCTCATGACCAAGCACCATCGGCTCGCGCAGCCGTATTGCTCCAAAGCCACCGTGCTGGAAGTAGTGCAGGTCGGATCCGCAGATGCCGCCAGCGGCGATGGCGATGTCGACCTGGCCGGGACCGGCCTCACCGGGCGCGCGGTCCTCGATGCGCAGGTCCCTGGCGGCGTGGATGACGACGGCTTTCATGGGGAGCCTTTCAGACCACGGGGGTCAGGAGCGGTTTGCCGACAAAATGGGCGGCGAGGTTGTCGCGCACCAACTGCCCCATGGCCTTGCGGGTTTCGATGGTACCGCTGGCATGGTGGGGCTGCAGCACGACGTTGTCGAGAGCAAGGAAGCGCGGATCGATGCGCGGCTCGTTCCAGAAGACGTCCAGCCCTGCCGCCTTGATGCCGCCGCTTTCGAGCGCGGCGAGCAAAGCGGGCTCGTCGACGGTCGAACCGCGAGAGATATTGACCAGGATGCCGTTCCCACCGAGCGCCGCCAACACCTCGGCGTTGATGATGCCACGGGTGGAGTCGCCGCCGGCCATGGTGACGATGAGGAATTCGCTCTGCCGGGCAAGGGCGACGAGATCGTCGACATATTCGTAAGGCAGGTCGGCGCGGCGATGGACGTCGAAGTAGGAGACGTCGCAATCGAAGGCGGCGGCGCGCCGGGCGACGGCGGCGCCGACCCGTCCCATGCCGGCGATCCCGAGCTTCTTGCCGTGGACGCGGGTGACCAGCCCCATATTGCCGCGCGTCCACGCCCCGGAACGCACGTAGGCATCGGCCTGCGGGATCTTTCGTGCCGCGGCAAGCAGGAGGCCGATGCCGATATCGGCGACGTCCTCGGTCAAAACGTCGGGCGTGTTGGTGACGCGGATACCGTGGGCCCGGGCGTGGCCGAGGTCGATGGCATCGGTGCCGACGCCATAGCACGAGACGATTTCCAGCGCCGGTAGCGTCGCCATGAGTTCGGCGCTGGCGCCGAGCTCGCCGCGGGTGGCGATGGCCCGGATCGATGGGGCCCGCTCTGCGAGGAATGCCGCCTTGTCGCCGGCGTCCCAAAGCTTGTGGATCTCGTAGCGCGCCTCGAGGTCCGCCATGTCCCATTCCGGATAGGGCCCGATCATCAACACCTGCTCTGCGGCCATGCAATCCTCCCATCGATGCGAACAGTGCTTGCATATGTTATCGATAACAATTATGTCAAGTCCGGTTCGCGATGGAGTGCGTCGAGGCGTGGAAGGGGAGCGGATGTCTCTATTCAGCTTGGCAGGGCGCCGCGCGCTCGTAACGGGATCGGGCCAGGGGATTGGCCTGGCCTTGGCGAGAGGCCTTGCAGCACAAGGCGCGAGGGTCGTTCTCAACGGCCGCAGCGCGGACAGGCTCGCCGCAGCCGTCGCGGCCATGGCAGTCGAGGGCCATGAGCCAAAGACCGCCATTTTCGACGTGACCGACGCCGGCGCCGTCGAGACCGGGATCGCCGCCATCGAGCGCGACCATGGGGCGATCGACATCCTCATCAACAACGCCGGCATGCAGTTCCGGACGCCGCTCGAGGACTATCCTCACGACAAGTGGCGGGAGCTGTTCGAAACCAATGTCTCGAGCGTCTTCTATGTGGGGCAAGCGGTTGCGCGGCATATGATTGCGCGCGGCAGGGGGAAGATCGTCAACGTCGCTTCGGTGCAAAGCGAGCTGGCGCGGCCGGGCATCGCGCCCTATACGGCGACCAAGGGCGCGGTGAAGAACCTCACCCGCGGCATGTGCACCGATTGGGCGCAGTACGGCATCCAGGTCAATGCCATCGCCCCTGGCTATTTCAAGACGCCCCTGAACCAGGCCCTTGTCGACAATCCCGAGTTCTCGGCCTGGCTGGAAAAGCGCACGCCGGCGCGGCGTTGGGGCAATGTGGAGGAACTGATCGGCGCGGCGGTGTTCCTTGCGTCGGACGCCTCCTCTTTCGTCAATGGGCATACGCTCTACGTCGACGGCGGCATCACAGTATCGTTGTGAGTGCCATGGGACCGGTCATCGTCATGGGCGTGAGCGGGTGCGGCAAGACCAGTGTGGGCGCACTGTTGGCGCAGCGATTGGGCCTGCCGTTCATCGAGGGAGACCGGCTGCATCCGGCGGCCAATATCGCCAGGATGTCGGCCGGCGTGCCGCTCGAGGACACCGACCGGTGGCCTTGGCTGGATGAGATCGGACGCGTTCTGGCAACGAAGGCGATGGCGGCAAACGGGGCAATTGCCTCCTGTTCGGCGCTGAAACAGGTCTATCGCGAACGCCTTCGGCAAGCGGCGGGACACGATCTGCGCTTTGTTTTCCTTGAGCTTTCCAGATCCGAACTGGAGCAGCGCATGCGAGTAAGAGCGGGACACTTCATGCCCGCAACGCTGCTCGACAGCCAGCTTGCCACTCTTGAGCCGCCCGCAACGGAGCCTGGGGTCCTCACCCTCGATGGCGGCGCCGGGCTGGAGCATATTGTGACTGTTGCGGCCCGGTGGCTGCAGAACAAGAGACCGGAGGAACTTCCATCGTGACCATCGGAGCAGGGCTGCACGTCGCCGTCATCGGCGCAGGCATCATGGGCAGCGCGATTGCGACGCGGCTGGTTCAGACCGGCAACGCGGTGACGGTCTTCGATCTCGATCCGCAGAAGGTGGCGGCGCTCGTCGCCCTGGGCGCCAGCGCCGCTGCGTCGGTCGCCGAAGCGACGAGCCGCGGCCGCTTCGTCATCCTCAGCCTCAACCACGCCAGCATCGTCCGGTCGGTGGTGTTCGGGCCGGGGGGCGTTGCGGAAGGCGCCAAGGCGGAAAAGCTGCTCATCGACATGTCCTCGATCGACCCCAAGGACACTGCGGAAATGGCCGGGAAGCTGCGCGCCGTGACCGGCATGGCCTGGGTCGATTGCCCGTTGTCCGGCGGCGTTCCGGGGGCGCTTGCCGGCTCGCTGACGGTGATGGCGGGTGGCGATCCGGCAGACTTCGAAGCGGCGCGCGAGGTGATGCGGCACCTTTGCGCCAACTACACACTGATGGGTCCGAGCGGCGCGGGGCAGACCACCAAGCTGATCAACCAGCTCTTCTGCGCGGTGGCCTTCCAGGCCGTCGCCGAGGCGGTGAAGCTGGCAGAGGCTGGCGGCGTCGATCCCCAAATCATCCCCAAGGCGCTGGCCGGCGGCCGGGCGGATTCGCACATCATGCAGGAGTTCATGGGAAAGTTCGCCCGGCGCGACTATTCGCCGACCGGCCGCATCGACAACATGCTCAAGGACCTCGACTCGCTGCAGGCCTTTGCGCTCAAGACCAAAACGCCGCTGCCGATGACCGGGCAGGTGGTCGAGATCCACCGCCTGCTCTGCGCGGCCGGGCTGGGACCGCGCGATTCCGCCGAGATGATGCGACTGCTGGACGGCTTCGGCGCCTGACGCCCGGCGGATCACGCCGCAGGTCACGGCAAGAGAAGTCTTGGAATTTGGCGCCGTGCAACTCCCGGAAATTGCGCCAGATCAAATAGGTGCCGGAGCCGGTGAGGTAGCGTGCCGCCGTCCCAAGGCTGGCAGAACAAGCATGCAACTCCCCTACGCCGTATCTCTGATCACGCGGTCGATCCCGATTGGCGTTGCGCAACGCGCTGCCAATATGGCGTTTGTCCGGGTGATGTCGCGCCATCCGCGCCTTTTCGATCGACTCGACGACCACGCGCAAAAAACCTTCGCCTTTGCCCCCACGGACCTCCCCTTCGTCTTCGCGGTGACGCCGGCGAGCCGCACCCTGCGAGTAGTCAGGCCGGAGGTCTTCGTCAGCGCGGATGCCATGGTGAAGGGTCCCTTGGTCCTGCTCCTCGCGCTGCTCGAGGGGCGAGTCGACGGGGACGCAGAGTTCTTCGCCCGTGAGCTGGCTATCTCCGGCGACATGGAAGCGATCGTGGCGCTGCGCAATGCCCTCGACGACAGCGCCGTCGATTTGCCCAGCGATCTCGCGCCGATCGCAGGGCCGCTGGCTGGGGTTGCGCAAAAGGGGCTGGAGCGCATCCGAACCGCATTGCTGGAGCGGGGGCCGCGCAGATGGAACTGATCTGTCCAGCGGGTACCCTCACCTCGTTCCGGGACGCCGTCGATGCAGGGGCCGATGCGGTCTACTGCGGGTTCCGCAACGAGACCAATGCGCGCAACTTCCCCGGCCTGAACCTTAGCCGGGACGAACTGGCCGAAGCCGTCGACTATGCCGGCGCCCGGGGCGTCAAGACGCTGGTCGCGATCAATACCTTCATGCGCGCCGGCGACGAGGCGCTCTGGACCAAGGCAGTGGACGATGCTGTCGCGCTCGGTGCGGATGCGATCATCATTGCCGATCTGGGGCTGCTCGCCTACGCCGCGGAACGCTACCCGGACCACCGCAGGCACCTTTCCGTCCAGGCTGCCGCGGCCAATGTCGACCACATCAATTTTCTGGTGGACGCGTTCGGCGTCAAGCGCGTGGTACTGCCGCGGGTGCTGACCGTGGCCGAGATCGCCAGTGTCACCAGGCAGGTGCGATGCGAGACCGAGGTCTTCGTCTTCGGTGGCCTGTGCGTCATGGAGGAGGGGAGGTGTTCGCTCTCGTCCTATGCCACGGGCAAGTCGCCGAACATGCAGGGGGTTTGCTCGCCCGCCAGCCACGTCAGCTACGGCCGGAACGGGGGCGAGATGATTTCCTACCTCGGCGAGTTCACGGTCAACCGCTTCCCCGAAGATGAGCCGGCCGGCTATCCGACGCTGTGCAAGGGCCGCTTCGTAGCCGGAGACGAGAAGGGTTATCTCTTCGAGGACCCGGTGAGCCTGGATGTCCTCTCTCATATTCCTGCGCTCGAGCAGGCCGGAGTCTCGGCTCTCAAGATCGAGGGCCGGCAGCGTGGACGGGCTTATATCTCCCAGGTCGTGGGCCAGATCCGCAAGGCGCTGAACAAATCGGGCAGCGGTCCCGAAATGGAAGCCCTGCGCCGCCTGAGCGAGGGGCAGCGCACCACCGCTGGCTCCTTCGAGAAGCGGTGGCGCTAGAAGTGAGCACCACCCCTTCCGTCCGGTTGACCATCGGCCCGCTGCTCTACCTGTGGGAGCCCGACAAATGGCGCGACTTCTACTTCCGGATCGCCGACGAGGCCGATGTCGATGGCGTCACGCTCGGCGAGGTCGTGTGCTCGAAGCGGCAGCACTTCCACCAGCCCTTGCTGGGCGAGGTGATCGAACGGCTGACGGCAGGCGGAAAGAAGGTCCGGCTTGCCTCCCTCGCTTTGGTCACGCTCGAACGCGAGCTGCGATCGACGCGCCTGCTGGGCGAACAGGATGAATTCGAGGTCGAGGTCAACGAAATCGCCGCGCACGCTGCGATGCGCGGAAAGCCGCATGCTGTCGGGCCGCTGGTCAACGTCTACAACGGCCCTACCGCGCGGGTGCTTGCAGCGGGTGGAGCCACCTCGATCTGCCTGCCGCCGGAATTGCCGCTCGCCTCACTGCGCGCCATCGTCCGCGATGCGCCGGGAATTGAGTACGAGGTGTTCGCCTTCGGCCGCGTGCCGCTGGCGATCTCCGCCCGTTGCGCCCACGCACGAGTGAAAGGCGCCACCAAGGATAATTGCCGCTTCGTCTGCGGCGAGGATCCGGACGGCCTGCCGGTGGAAACGCTCGACGACCAGCCGTTCCTTGCCCTTAACGGGGTCCAGACCATGTCCCACAGCTGCCAGGCCCTCATCGGCGAGGTGCCCGAGCTCATCGAGGCGGGGATCACCTCATTGCGGCTTTCGCCGCAACGCTGCGACATGGTTGCGGTGGCGCAGATCTTCAGGGCCGTCGCAGGTGGCGAGATGGATACCCGCGCGGGTCTCCAGCGCCTGGGAACCGCCTATCCGGACGCGAAATATTCGAACGGCTTCTTGTACGGCGTCCCCGGGCACCAGCTTACTCTGGCGCGATAAGCGCTGGACGGCGGCCGCCCGTCACTGGGGTTTCGCCCTCATGACCGCGACACTGGTGCTGTCCTCGCCGCGGTGGATCGCCAGGCCAATCCGGAAGCTGTGTGCGATCCGTTCGGCCCGATCGACGAACAGGGTGGCGACCTCCGCCGGACAGAGACGCTCGACAGTCTCGCGGAAGAGTTGCAGCCAGCGGGCGAAGTGGGTGTCGTCCAGATCGGGCAGGCCCAGGTGCTTCGGCATTGGCCGGCCGGCATAGCGACCGGTTCCGAGCAGCATCGACGACCAGA
>Ga0214473_10011246_pt1 | contig 10509 bp, 10 predicted proteins | sample RVTome_7_FD_203509 | JGI IMG/M metagenome (GOLD analysis project Ga0214473, IMG submission 203509) | Soil microbial communities from uranium-contaminated site in the Upper Colorado River Basin, Wyoming, United States - RVT98D197 | ecosystem: Environmental > Terrestrial > Soil > Contaminated >... | reverse complement strand
CCCGGACCGCTCGAACCGTTCGGCCGATCGACCGCTCAGCCAGGGCCTCAACGCCCACCGCCCATCCGCGTACCTGACCGGTGGCCGGCCCCGCCGGCTGCGAATCCGATTCGCTTGTGAGGCGGCGGCGGCGGTGGCGCCATGAGGTCCTTGATGGCCCGGAACACCACCGCGAAGCGCGCGTCGTATTTCTTCTCCAACTCCTCGAGCTTCCGTGCTAGTTCCTGGTGGGTCGCCAGCATTCCACGAAGGTGGATGAACGCCCGCACGACCTGGAGGCTGGCCGCGACGGCGATTGGTGTGTTGAGCACCGACGCCAGCATAACGGCGCCGTGTTCGGTGAAGGCAAGCGGGCGAAAGCGCCTCCCGCCATGGCCCGATCTTGAGGTCGCAATTTGCGACCTCAAGTTTGCCGCCTCCGCCGCGGTGAGCTGGACCATGAAGTCTTCAGGGAAGCGACGCCGGTTCCGGCGGACCTGTTCGTTGAGCCGCTTGGTCGAGACGCCGTACAGGGCCGCGAGGTCCGCGTCGAGCATGACCCGCTGGCCGCGGATCACGTGGATGGCGGCGAGAACGCGGTCAACCGGCGCGACGCGGTGTCCGGCCATTCGGCCCTCCTGGCCAGCCAAGCGTAACGCTGTTGGTGGACACCGCAATCATCGCGGGGACGCATCCCGGTTCAGAAAAACGCGGCAGCCCGGTCGGCCGGGTAGTCCGGGTAGTCCGGGTAGTCCGGGTAGTCCGGGGTTCAGCGCAGGCGCGAGGCGAGGCTGCGGAGGCGGTCACAATCTGTGACCAGCTTGTCCCCTTCGGCCTGGCAAGCGACTGGGCCGGGAGTGATGTCCCTACCTCAGCCTGACCAGCACCGCCCCTTCATCCACGTCCACGTCCCAATCGGCGCAGTACGGCGTCAGCTCGCCGTTCAGCAGCCGCCGGACGGTGGATGGCAGCCGGGCGCGGCCCGGCGAGTTCCGGCCCTTGCCGGTGATGATCCGCACCACCGCACCGGGATGCGCCCGCGCCGCGGTGGCGATGAAGCTCCGCACGTCGCGCTCGGCTTCCAGCTGCGTGCGGCCGTGGAGGTCGAGCTCGGTGACCACCCGCGCGCCGAGCAGGTCGTCGTAGGAATCGAATGACGGATGACGGCGGCTCACAGCGTGATGTCGCCGCCGGGGTCGCGCTTCTTCAGCTGTTCCAGCGCCGCCTTCGCGCGGGCCAGCCGCCGCCTGCGTTCCGCGTGGTCAATGACCGCCCTGCCCCACTGCGGCGTGCCGGCGACCACGGGCACCGAGAGGACGGCATCCTCGGCCACCCCGGCGGGAAGAGCGCTGCGGGGGACGTCGAACGAGGAGCGGTCGTCGCCGACCAGCACGGCGATCGCGCCTTCGAAGCGGTCCACCACGAAGTACCGCGTTTCCTCGCTCACTTGTCACCTCCGCACGCACTGACCGCACTGACCGCGGGACCCGCGGGAGAGGGCCGCGCCTCGACCGCGCCTTGCCCGGTCGAGTCGGCGCGGATCACGATGGAGCCGTTCTGGTCCGTGCGGAAGACGAAAGCCCCGGCGGCGCACCAGGCCGCGATCACGGCCGGCGAGGGGTGGCCGTACGCGTTGCGGGCTCCCACCGAGATGACCGCCACCCGCGGTTGGGTGCGCGCCACCCACTCGGGCGTGGTGCCGTTCGGGCTTCCGTGGTGGTTCACCTTCAGCACCGTCACGGGCGGCACCGAGTCCACCTGCAGCCAGTAGCCCAGCTCCTCCTCCTGCGCGTCGCCCGTGAGCAGCGCGCGCCACTGCCCGTATTGGACGAGGAGGCCGACGGACCGGTTGTTCTGCTCCGTCCGCGGCAGGCGAAGCCGGCGGTCGGGAGGGGGTAGCACCCGCACCTGGACCGACCCCAGCGTGATGGTCCGGCTCTCGGCTTGGAGGTAGCGCGCCCCGCTGGGGAGGATGAACTGCTCGTAGAGCCGGTAGGTTCGGGCGGTGGGCACGCCGTTGTCCATGTAGTTGCGGATCGGGATCTCGGCCAGGACGTCGGGGATGCCGCCGATGTGGTCGTCGTGGTTGTGCGAGGCGACCAGGAGGTCGAGCGTGTCGATGCCGAGGGCGCGAAGATACCGTAGGACCGCGGCGCCGTTGGGGCCGGCGTCCACCAGCATGGTCCTCCGCTCCGGCGTGACGACGAGGACGGCGTCCCCCTGACCCACGTCCACGAAGGCGACTTCGACCTGTTGCGCCCACGTCCGGGGCGCGACGGCGACCAGCAACGCGCCGAGGAGGGATGCCCGGAGCCGAAGACCGTTCATGGGGTGCTGTCGCCGCCTGTGCTGCTCTCAAGATGTCGTCGGTTGGCCTGCGCGGTAACTCCTAGCCTTGCCGGCGGGATCCATCGCTGAACGACGTGGGCCGATCGAGCGGGCGATGACGGCGCCCGCGGTCGAGAGGACTGGCAGGGTCCGCGTCGAACCCGCGACCCCCTGAACCACATCCACGTTAGGCAGCATAGCGAAAACGGCAAGTTGTCGGTATTTCAAAGGGTTCCGAGCGTCGGTGCCGGAACCGAAGGCCGCGAAAACCGGGGTTTGAGGGGAGAAACTGACACCGAAACTGAGACCGGCCTGGCGGAAACGAACCTCCCGCTCCAGAATGAGGCCCAAGGCTTCGTCACCGTCATCCACCAGCCGCGCAGGCTACCACTTGGCTCAGCTCAACCCGGACCCAAGAGGCTGGGAGTTGGAGGACCTCGTGGCGGCACACTTCGCCAGCCGGGGGTGCTACGTAGAAACGGGGGTAAAGGAGCGAAGGCCCGATGAACTGCTAGAGCTTGACGCTGTTTGGACAGACTACTCGAAGGAGCCGCAGGTTGCGAAGCCGGTCGAGGTTAAGTCTGGAGACTGGGGCCTCGGTGACGTCTTCAAGTTCTTCGGCTGGACCACCTATCTCCGCCTTCAACCCGGTCAGTTTGTGTACAAGAGACCCTGCGGGCGGCTCGATCCGGAAAGTCTGAGGCACGTTGAGCGACGTACCGGCATCACCTTCCTGCACGTTGAGAAGCCGGAGGATGCCGACGCGCAGTTCAAGATGCTGGGGCTCCCCGATCCAGCAAGCGAGTACCTCCCGGACATCTGGCGCTACTCGTATTGGTGCCAGCGACGGCTGCTGAGGTCGCTCAATGAAGGCATTCAGAAGGGCATCTGCCCCGGTAGCTTCAAGGCTGCCAAGGAGTACTACCAGCTCATCAACGACGCGGTATTCTTTCTGCCTGACGTACGCGAGCGCGTTGGAGAGTTGCTGGATGCGCACCTCGCACATCCCCTGCTGGCCCTAAGTGCTGCTTACGAGCTCGAGACCGGGCGAGTCGATTTCTCGGCTCCCCCCCAGACTGAGACGTTCAAGAAGGCCTACTACCGCGGTGCCCACTTTCCGATTCAAGCCTGTTGGTACCTCGCGCATCGCGCCCGCCTCTACATCCTCAAGGCGGTTGTGGACTACTGGCTGGCCCGAGAGAGAGGTGAGATAGCGAAACGCGTGCTGAAACTCGGCGACGCGCTCATCGACCTAACGGCTGGCCGGCTCAGCGCGGCGATGGCAAGAGGAATCAACGAGCTCTCGGCGGCCAAGTCACTCAGGTGCTTTCCGGCATTCTGGCAGACGTTTCTTTGGAGCTGGGGCGGGTTCCTGTTAAAGGACCGTGTCGATCGCGAATACGAGGTGCTATCCAAAGAGACCGGTGTTCCCGTTGCCGAGGTTCCTGTTGCGCTCTCCGCCTTCGACAAGCTGTTCCCGATTGACGGAGGCTGGTTTCGGGAGCCAGCTGGAGACTCCAGGAAGGTTCTGGTCCTAATGCCGCCAACGCTGCGCGGACTAGGTGCGTTCAGGCGGCGAGTTAGCGCGGAAGTCGATCACTACGACGACCTCGGCTACAGCGACAGTACGGCGCTGCGCCTGATCTGGGACAACAACACATTTGTGTGCGCCATCTAGACTGTGCTGACGCTGACCTCACCTCGTAGGCAGCGGCGCGCATTGTCCGTCAGGCAACCCGCCGAGAACGGCCAGCGGGCAGCTCTAGCAGTGAGTGATGATCTCCTCTCATTCCCCGGCCATCGGCTGGCGAGACCGGGCAGACAGCTACCTTATGTCGTTGCCCGCGTTTGCCAGTTGTCCTACCGCCAAGTACAGTGAGGAACCGTGACCGACAATCGCGCTCCTGGTGACACACCACCATCGATGGCAACAAGAAGGCCGCCGCGCGACGGGGAGCAACGTCACATCGGGACGGTGTTCGTACCCGACAGAGAGCCGATAGTCGCCGCCATTCCTGCCGGTTCGCCAAGTTGCGGCGGCAGCTCAACCGTGTACTTCCAAACTCGCGAGAGACCCGTCGTCGTCTCACGCGAATACGACTCGGCAAAGGGGAAAATGACGGACGTCGCGGTGCCTCTTCGCTCGAACACATAGTAGAGAGCGAAGCCTAGCGCCTGCGGCTTCGTTGCGAGCGGGCACAGATAGAGGTTTGTTACCTCGTGCCTCGTCTCTTCCTCACGCACGGTGTCTTGAAGAACGCCGGCCACGATGAAGGGGTCGTTAGCGTGGCTCGATCCGGGTCCGTGTCGTCCGGGAGCAGCCGCCAGGTACTCTCGGCGCCCCTGGAAGCGAGATTCGCGCGCAACGCCTCCAGGTACGCACCGCGCACGTAGTCGCTGCACGCATCCATCATCTCCTTCAACAACTTCTTCTTCGTCTTCCCCGAGAGACCCGGAGTTGCGGGATCACGCTCGGCCTGATACCCGAACTCCCTTCGGTCGAAGGACAAGTCAATGTCCTCCGAGAACCGCCGGATGACGCCGAACGCCTTCGACAGCGATGTGCCACCCTTGAACAAGATTGCCCGGTCTGTGAGCGAGAAGATCCTCTTGAGCGTCCAGCAGACCCAGAAGTCCTTCTCGATCAGCAGCGCGGCCAATCCCCTGCGGCCCGCCGTCTCGCGGAACAGCTCGGCCCGCTCAGCCGCCCCCCACCGCGCGACGTCATCCACCTCGCTACGCGGACGCGCCCGGACCGAGCTGATCGAGGATCGGCCGCATCCAGTCGGGAGCCAGCCGGACGTCGCCGAGCAGCGTCCGGCGATCGGCCGCCGCCAACCGCTGCCGCAGTTGGCGCAGCTGGCGCAGCACCGAATCCGTCACGCCACGCTGGCCGAGGTAGGCAAGCGCGTGCACCACTGCACCCCACCGGAGGCGGGACGGTGCCGCGTGTCGCAGGTAGATGGTCTGGTTTCCAATGCGGAGCCGCCGCGTCGGTCCGTCCGTGAGAAACGCCGGCCTGGCAGGCACCTGCGCCGAAAGGCCGAGCGCGTTGGCCGCCAGCGCCCCCGTGGGCTGGAGCCGAGCACCTGACCTGCCAGCAAACGCTCGAGCTACGGCGTGCGCGTCCGGTGACAACACCCCAAGCCTGGGACTCACACGCGGATACTCATACAATCCACGTGCGACCCTTCGCAACACACCGCGCCGAGCCATCCGGGACAGGGCCTGATCGACCGCCGCGCGACTCCCAAGATCGAGGAAGTCCTTCGGCGACCATACAGAACCAGTACCTCGTCCACGAATGCGCTTAAGTGTCTTGTTGGCAACCATATAGATCCTATCAAGTCAGTCATTGATGTCAGAAACTAGCAGATTCTCTTCTGACAGTCAAGACGTGATCTTGGGCCCTCACCCCCCCAACCACCCGCCGATGCGACTCCTGCCGCCACTGGGTGGCCGAAGGACCACTCGTGCGGCGGTGACGACCGCCCGCCACATTGGAGGGCACCCTCACCGCGGCAACCCGAACGCCCCCGGCTCGGCCGCCACCGCCGCCGCGGCCACGATCCCCACCACGTAGCCGTAGGTCTCGTCGGGGATCCGGTCGCGGTGCCGCTCCAGCAGCCGCCAGAAGTTGCGCTCGCGCGGCGTCGCGGGCAGCGAGCGCAGCAGCCGCAGCAGCCGCGTCTGGCCCGCGTTGTAGCACGCCATCACCAGCAGCCCCGAGCCGGCCGCGTCCAGCAGGTACAGGTCGCCCGCATACCGCACCGCCGCCCTGAAGTCCGCGGTCCGGCGCCACGCCGCCACCCGCTCCCGCACGTCATGGATGAACTCGTCGCTCGCCAGCACCGGCATCTCACCCAGCCGGGCCACCGCGGCGCGGATGGCGCGCTCGTCCGCGGGTCCCCGGTCGGTCTCGTCGAGACGGAGCAGCCACTCATCGTACAGGGTCTCGAGGCCGGCGCGGCGCTCCAGGTACTCCCGGCGCTGCGGCGCGTCGGTCGCCAGCCGGGCCACCTCCAGCTCGAGCGCCTTGAGCTGATAGAACACGTCCGCGGCCTGCCGGCGCATGGACTCCACCCGCTGGCTGACGTACATGAGCCGCGCGGCGAGGCCGATGGCGGCCAGCAGCAGGAGGGCCGCGGCCACCTTGTAGATCCGGGTGACCAGGCGCATCCGCTCGTACAGGCGGCGCACCAGCTCCATGGGCTTCCGCTCCGGGGCGCTCAGTTCGCGAACCCGATGCGTTTGCGCGCGTGTGCCGAAGCCTATGCACCTGGGCTCGAACCGCTGACCCTTGTCACCCGCCCGAGTAGGGCGTATCTGTCTCCGACCTATTCTCACCCCACCCCACCGGCGGGAGCCCCGATGCCGAACGAGCAGGCCAAGGTGAACGTCTTCCGGGATTACTCCTCGACGTTCTGGACCGCGAACGTCATGGAGCTGTTCGAGCGTGCCGCCTACTACGGCATGAACTCGATCCTCGCCGGCTACCTCACGCTCGCGCTCGCCCAGGGCGGCCTCGGCTTCAGCACCCAGGCGGTCGGCTTCCTCCAGGGCATCGTCTACGCCTTCACCTACGTGTTCCCCATCCTCGGCGGCGCGCTCGCCGAACGCTACGGCTACCGCCGCATGCTGCTGCTGGCCTTCAGCCTGCTCGCCACCGGCTACTTCGCCGCCGGCCAGGCCTCCACCTACGCGCTGGTGTTCCTCGGCCTGCTGGTCATGGCCACCGGATCCGGCCTCTTCAAGCCGATCATCACCGGCACCATCGCCCGCACCACCGACGAACGCACCTCCGCCTTCGGGTTCGGGATCTACTACTGGATGATCAACCTCGGCGCCTTCCTCGCGCCGCTGGTCGTGAGCGTCCTCAAAGGGTTCTCCTGGACGTACGTGTTCATCGCCTCGAGCGCCTACTGCGCCCTGATGCTGCTGCCCGCCGCCCTGGTGTACCGCGACCCGCCGCGGCCCCAGAGCACCAAACCGCTGAAAGAGGTGCTGGCCGGCGCCGCCGAAGTGCTGGGCGACGCCCGCTTCATGCTCATGGTCGTCGTGTACTCGGTGTTCTGGATCCTCTACTTCCAGACCTTCGGCTCGGTCCTCTGGTACCTGAGAGACGTGGTGGACAAGGAGCCGGTGAGCGCCGCCGTCACCGCCCTGCTCCACCGCCTCGGCCTCGAGGTCACCTTCCGGCTCGACATCGAGCACGTCACGGTCGTGAACGCCGGCACGATCGTCCTGCTCCAGGTGGTCGTGAGCCGGCTGGTCGCGACCCGGAAAGCCCTGCCCACCATGGTGACCGGCATGCTGCTCGGCGCCGTGGGTTTCATCCTGCTCGCCGCGAGCGCAAACCCGTGGGTGTTCATCGCCGGCATCGCCGTCTTCTCGATCGGCGAGATGACCGCCCACCCCAAGTACTACAGCTTCATCGGCCTGGTGGCGCCGCAGGACCGCAAGGCGGTGTACATGGGCTACGCCTTCCTCTATGGGGTGTTCGGCTCGCTGCTCGGCTCCAACCTCGGCGCGTTCCTGTACGCGCGAATGGTGGAGCCCGCCCTCGGCACCGCCGCCATCGGCCGCACCACGACGCTGTTCTGGATGATGTTCGCCGCGCTCGACGTGCTCGCCGCGCTGGCGCTGGTGAAGTTCTTCCGGAAGTTCGGCGAGGACACGCCCGACACCCGCTCCCGCGCCGCCCGCACCATGCAGCTGGTCTACGGGCTGATCGGCCTCCTGGGCGCGGCGTTCCTGATGATCGGCCTCACCGCCACGCCCCCGCAGATCCGGACCGTGGTGCAGGCGCTGATCTTCCTCGGCCTGGCGGTGGGAGGGCTGGTTGTGACCCGGCGACGCTCGGCGGGGCCCGCCTAGCCGCCGGGCCCGACGCCGGCTGCCTGGCGGGTGGCGCGGCGCACGTGCCAGGCCAGCAGCGCCACGATGCCCGCGATTCCCACCAGCGCCACCAGCTGTTGCACCTGCTCCGGCCACGCCGGAGCGAATCCGCGGATCGGCACGCCGCCCCGCGCTCCCACCCACACCGCCAGCAGCACGCCGGTGAGCCCGCCCCCTCCCACCAGCCCCGCCCCGAACAGCACGCCCTCCTCACGGCGCCGCTCGGACTCCTCGGCCGGCCGGTTACGGGTCAGGAACCACCGCAGCAGGCCCCCCAAGAACACGGCCGCCATGGTCTCCAGCGGCAGGTAGACCCCCACCGCGAACGCCAGCGGCGGCACCCGCGCCAGCGCCGCGGCCAGCCCGATCCCGACGCCGATCAGCACCAGCGCCCAGGGCAGGCTCTGATCCAGCACGCCGTCGATCACCAGCTTCATCAGCATCGCCTGCGGCGCCGGCAGCTCCGGGCCACCCAGCCCGCCTGGGGCGGTGCGGTGCAGCATCATCACCACGGCGGCCACGACGCCGGCCGAGGTCAGCACGCCGATCATCTCGCCGATCTGCTGGAGCCGCGGCGTCTGGCCCAGCACGTAGCCGGTCTTGAGGTCCTGCGACATGTCGCCCGCGATCGAAGCCGCCACGCAAACCGAGGTGCCCACCATCAGCGCGGTGGCCTTGCCGGCCAGGTCGGTCCAGCCGAACAGGTAGAAGATCAGGCTGGTGCCGAGCAGTGTGGCGATGGTCATGCCCGAGGTGGGGTTCGAGGTCACACCCACCAGGCCGACGATCCGCGCGCTGACGGTGACGAAGAAGAACGCGAACACCGCGATCAGCACCGAGGCGATGCCGCGGATCCAGACGGAGTCGAGCTCGCCCAGCACGCCCGGAGTGAGCGTGAGCGCGGCCAGCACCAGCGCCAGCACGGTGAGCACGGTCTGCATGCCGAGCGAATCGTCGTAGCGCTCCCTGACCGCCGCGGCGGCGCCGCCGATCCCGGAGACGCCCAGCCGGAACGACTGGATCATGGTGGGGATGTTCTTGATCAGGGTGATGATCCCGGCCGTCGCCACCGCGCCGGCGCCGATGTAGCGCACGTAGCGCGACCAGATCTGGCCCTCGCTCATGTCGCGGATCAGCCGCTCGGTCTCGGGATAGACCGGCGCGGAGAGCCCGCCGCCCCACAGGTTGATGGCCGGGATGATCACCAGCGCCGAAAGCAGCCCGCCCGCCACCATGACGCTGGCGATGCGGATACCGAGGATGTAGCCCACGCCGATCAGCGCGGGCGAGACGGCCACCGCCAGGCCGGCCTTGTAGCCGAGCCCGATCTCGAACACGCCGCGGATCAGCTTGAGGCCGTCGGTGATCAGCTTGACGGCCATGCCGACGCCGATGCCCCAGAACACGCCGGCGGCCTGGCGCCCGCCGCCCTCGGCGGCCACCAGCACCTCGGCCGAGGCCATGCCTTCCGGGTACGGCAGCTTGCCGTGCTCGCCCTTGATGAGGTATTCGCGCAGTGGCACCATGAACAGCACCCCGATCACTCCGCCCGCCATCGCGAGCAGGGTGATCTGGGCCCACGCCGGGCTCATCCCCCAGATGAACAGCGCCGGGATGGTGAACAGCACGCCCGACGCCACCGACGACGACGCCGAGCCCACGGTTTGAGAGATGTTGCTCTCGAGGATGGTGTGCGAGACGCCGAACGCCTGGAGCAGCCGGAAAACCACCACCGTCAGCACGGCGATCGGGATCGACGTGCTGATGGTGAGGCCGGCCTTGAGGCCCAGGTAGGTGTTGGCGGCGCCGAAGACCATGCCGAGCAGGATGCCGGTGATGACCGCCTTCAGCGTGAAGGCAACCATCGTCTGCCCGTGGGTGTAGGGGACGAGGGTCTCGCCGTCCTTGAGCTGGTAGGCGGTGGTCGGGAGTCGCTTGGCGCTCATTGGATCGCCAATCTCGCCCGGCGCGCGGCGCCGTGGCAAGGCAACACCGGGGGTGAGAAGGAGCCCACCAACGCTACAACCGCGCGAGATCCTCGAACCGGACGTTCAACACCGGATACCGCGCCCAGTCGCGGAAGTCGAAGTGCCACCACTCGGTGGAGTTCACGACGAACCCCTCGGCCTCCATCGCCCACCGGAGCAGCCCGCGCTGCCAGCGCTGGAGCGCCGTGCCGCCGGCGTAGGCGACGTACGCGCGCGGCGAGAACTCGTCGTACCCGCTCGGCATCCGCGCCGGAGCGCCGGTCGCGAGGTCGTAGAGGGAGAGGTCCACCGCGCAGCCGCGGTTGTGGCGGGAGCC
>Ga0214473_10011245_pt1 | contig 10509 bp, 7 predicted proteins | sample RVTome_7_FD_203509 | JGI IMG/M metagenome (GOLD analysis project Ga0214473, IMG submission 203509) | Soil microbial communities from uranium-contaminated site in the Upper Colorado River Basin, Wyoming, United States - RVT98D197 | ecosystem: Environmental > Terrestrial > Soil > Contaminated >... | reverse complement strand
CCGGGAGGAATAGTTCATTTCGGCTTGATAACCGATAACCTGGAAGAAGCTATACACGAACTCAAATCCGAAGGTGTAGAATTCACCCAAGAAATAACCAGGGTACCCGAAGGATTCCAGATATCATTTCTTACAGCTCCCGAGAATGTCCACATAGAATTACAGGATGGTGAATAGATGGATAAAGGGATGAGATGATATTAAACTCGCCGGATGCAGAAACGGTCATGGGCAAACCGCTCTCCAAGGCTTCGGATGGCGGTCGATTATAGATTTTATAGGTAACGGAGCATATCATTCAACGTGAACTTCAGCATGTGTCAAGAATGTGAGTGCCCCTTCCAGGAGATGTCGCCACGAACCCGTTTCGACCGGTTTCCCCATGCCCGCACGGATAGATTCCTATGGAATATCGGGTTAAACTGAGCAACGCTAACGGCTTTCGTTTTGGTCTTGGTGTCTGACTGATTGCGGCCACTGAACCAGTTCGAACTTGATGCCGCCAACCTGATCGGTGTCAAAGTAAGTAAAACCGCCACCTCCTTGAGTATTTCTTCCACTGAGGATAACTCTAAACCCTTTCCTGATCATGTTCTCCGTCTCCTCATCAATATCGTCGACCTGGAAGCATACATGATCAACGCCCTCGCCCTTTGCATCAAAAAACTTCCGGTGAATTGACTCCCCTTTAACAGGCTGAATCAATTCCAACCGGATCGCGGATAGGTCAGCCACTCGTATCTTTATCTCGACATCAGATGACAGGCCTAAACGCGCACTACCCGGCAACGGCCGGCCAGGATGCTTAATTTCAAAAGGTCCGATACCTAAAGCCTGATAGTAAACAATAGCTTCGTCCATGTCCCTAACCACTATTCCGACATGATCGAACTTCCAGTTTGACGCCGGTATCGAACTTGTTTCCATCCTTTTCTCCTTTTACATGAGCATCCTGAATGATGCCATGTTATTTCTGCGGCCATACAAAGGAGGAATTAAGCGCCCTCATTCCGCCATCAACAATAATGTACTGCCCCGTTATGTTATCAGACGCCGGAGAGGCAAGAAACAAGACTGCTTTAGCAATGTCACCAGGTGTCTGCAGCCTCCTTAAAGGCGTTCTCTTTTCCCTATCACCAAAATTAAGCACGCCATCCGTAGCAGGCGTATGAACAATTCCAGGACTAACCGCATTAACGTTGACGTTGTGTGGCCCCCATTCGACAGCCAATGTTCGGGTCAGCGCAATGACGCCCCCCTTGCTTGCGCTGTATGCAACCGTATTGGGACTGGAAACATGGGCGGAAAGTGAGGCGATATTGATAATTTTGCCTTGTTTTCGTTGAACCATAAGCTTGCCCACTTCACGGCAACAATAAAGAAGCCCTTTCAGGTTGGTGTTCATGATAGTGTCAATTATAAGATCTGTTGTTTCCACAAACGGCAGTAGTCTTGCGACTCCAGCATTGTTTACCAATATATCAATGTGTTTGAACCGCTGTACCGTTTTGTCGGTTGCGCTGATAACCTCACTGCTGTTGGAGACATCACATGGAATAACCATTGCCTGATGCCCCAGACATTTAATCGCGTCAATTACTTTGCCCGCAGAGTCCTGATTCATCTCCCAAACAATAACGTCAGCTCCTGCCTTGCCAAGAGCAAGCGAAATTGCCTCGCCAATGCCCTGTCCTCCTCCGGTTACGACTGCTACCTTGCCCTCTAATTCCAATTTAAGCCTCCTTTTATAAACCGGAACATTATCAAAAAAAGATACGATCGTCAAGTGATTTGAAAAAACATTTGCCCTGCGCGACGACTCGCCGTGGATGGAAAGCCGACTCCGATTGCCATGACAGAGACTCAAGGAATGACTGTCAAAAAAGTTCTCAAAAAAAAGACTCAAAACAAACCCAAAAAAAAGCTTGACAAGATTTTAGCAATCTGGTAAAGAATGAATCGAGCGCTTGCTCTATCTCTCTGGAGGAAGCCGCATTTCTTCGTCAGTCAACAGCAATCCCAACCCAGGTGGGCCACTGTCAGTCCATGCAGGCAGGAGGCCGTAACTGTTCGCACATGCTATCGCGGGGCCGTTCCGGTAAGTAAGGTTGGAACGGCGAGATGTTTTTTGCCTTTTCCGGGAAGGGAACACGCTCCACACATTTACAGGGGACGGGGAACCGAGGAGGAACCCACGGATGTCTTCCGGCCAGGAAAAAGTCTTCACAACGATACTTGGCGATTGGTCGGGCGGGGTGCCGGCAACTGTCCATGTTCAAGAGGGTCGGATCATCAGAATCAGACCCCTGGTATTCCGGGAGGGTGAGGCGAAGCCATGGAGCATCAAAGTGGGGAACAAGGTCTTCATCCCTGCAGGAAAGACAAGCCCGCCTCCTTTCGACCTTGCGCAACGAAGACGCGTTTATAACCCCAAACGCGTCCTCTACCCGCTCAAGCGGGTGGGTTTCCAGCCTGGTGGAAAAGGCAACATCGAAAACCGAGGGAAAGGAGAGTTTGTCCGGATCCATTGGGACGAGGCCCTCGGCATCCTGGCCGGTGAGCTGAAAAGGGTTAAAGAGACGTACGGTAACAGCGCGATCTTCACCATTGCCAGCGGACATGGCAACATGGCTCATCTGAACTCCCATGGTCTCATGCGCAGGGTCCTTAATCTCTGGGGAGGGAACACCCCCATGATTCGCAACCCGGACAGCTGGGAGGGATGGTTCTGGGGCGCCGAGCACGCCTGGGGCTTTGACGAGACCTGCGGAACGGGCTCCTTATACGACCTGCTTGAGGATACTCTGCAACATTCCGAGCTGTCGGTATTCTGGTCTCACGACCCGGAGACGTCAAGCTGGATGAGCAGTCAGGACAGCTCACAATGGCTTCTCTGGCTGAAGGAACTGGGCAGAAAGATGATCTTCATTACGCCCGACCTCAACTTCACCGCAGCCACGAAAGCCGATAAGTGGATTCCTATTCGACCGGGAACGGATGCGGCCCTGGCGTGCGCGATCGCCTATGTGTGGATCACGGAGGGCGCCTACGACAAAGAGTACGTCCGGACTCACGGAGTCGGCTTCGACAAGTGGAAAGAGTACGTTCTTGGAACCGAGGACGGCATTCCCAAGACCCCGGCGTGGGCTGAGAGCATTACCGGTGTTCAGGCGCGCATTACCAGGGCCTTGGCCAGGGAATGGGCCTCCAAGAGGACCCATTTGAGCATCAAGTTTGGCGGGGCGTGCCGGACGCCGTATTCGACCGAATGGACCCGGATGATGGTGTTTCTTCAGACCATGCAGGGAATGGGAAGACCTGGTGTGAGCATCAACTCGATAGACTCCACAGCGCCCATCGATCATAGCATGAAGTATTTTAAACCCTTCACCGGTTCCCTTGCCCTCAGATATGGGATCATCACGGAAACCGACCGGCTCGCCGTCTCCGCAGGAACAAAAGATTTTGTGCCTTCGAAGCTTGTGGTGAACCCTGTCAGGCAGTGCATCTATCAAACACTGGTCCCCCAGGCGATCCTGAATCCTCCGGTAAGCTGGTACGGGTCCTGGTCGGGGTCTTCCAAGGAAGAACAATTCATTAAGCGGACCTACCCCATGCCAGGGGAGTCTGAGATTCACATGATATGGTGGGACACGGTCTCAAACATGGCCAACTGGAATAACACGAATCAATGGGCGGAGGCTTATTGCAGCCCGAAAATAGAGTTCAGTGTGGCTCAGGCTGTCATGCTGGAGAATGACGCCTTGTTCGCGGACATTGTGCTTCCGGTTTGTACGCAACTGGAGCGTGAAGACTTCGGTTACCACGGGTTGGGGCCCCGGATGAATCTGGGCGGGGACCAGGGGAACCTGGTGATGGCCTACATGAAGAAATGTATTGAGCCGCTGGGCGAGTCAAAGAGCGACTATGAAATAGCCCGGCTGGTGGCGGATCGGCTCGGGTTGGAGGAGAAATTCACCGAGGGCAACTCCCTGGAGGATTGGATCAGGAAGTGCTTCGAGCGAACGTCGCTGCCCGAGCACATCCGCTTCGAGGAGTTTAAAGAGAAAGGGTATTACGTATTCAAATTCCCCGAGGGCTGGCCTCGTAATCCCGGGCTGAGGCGTTTCTACGAGACGGGAACCGGTCTGAAAACCCCTTCCGGAAAAATCGAATTCTTTTCCCAGAAGCTGGCCGAGAAGTTCCCTGAAGACGAAGAGCGACCCCCCGTGCCGCACTACATTGCCGAAGGAGTGACGCATCAGGAGAGCGCGACCGGGGCCAGGGCCAAGAAATACCCTTTGCTGGTTGACTCGCCTCACCCCCGCTATCGGTTTCACAGTCAGTATGATACCGTTTCGTGGCTCCACGAGATACCGGCTCACAAGATGATCAAGGAGGGCTACCCTTATGAGGCCCTGTGGATGAACCCGCGGGACGCTGAGGTCAGATCTATCAAGCACGGTGATTTAGTTCGAATTTTCAACGAGCGAGGGTCTGTGGTGACTGCCGCCTACGTGACGGAGCGAATGATGCCCGGCGTGGTGCACATCCCGAACGGCGCTGGATACAACCCTATCGAGATTGGGAAATCGAGCAGGGGGGGAACGATTAACACGATCTGCCCGCTCAACACCACATCCAGGAATGCGTTTGGCATGGTCCCCAATGCGTTCCTGGTCCAGGTGGAGAAATGGGAGGAGGCGTTGCCGTGAAAGTCATGATCATTGACATCCCCAAGTGCAATGGCTGTTTCAACTGCCAGATCGCTTGCAAGGATGAACATGTTGACAACGACTGGCCGCCTTACGCGAAACCTCAGCCTGACACGGGGCATTTCTGGATGCATGTGGACCTGGTCGAGAGAGGTCAATACCCCAAAGTGAAAGTTGCGTACATCCCAAAGCCGTGCATGCACTGCAGCGATTCTGCCTGCATGAAGGACGTTCCCGAGAGAGCGATTTACCGGCGTGATGACGGTATCGTCATCCTCGACCCTGAAAAGAGCAAGGGGCAAAAGGAGATCGTTCAGGCGTGTCCGTATGGCTGTATTTACTGGAATGAAGAAGAGCGGATCCCCCAAAAATGCACTTTTTGCGCTCATCTTCTGGATCAGGGCGTCATCCAGGAACCCAGATGTGTGGAGGCCTGCCCCACGTGCGCCCTCGTTTTCGGAGAGTATGATGGTTTCAAGGCACTTCTCAGGGAGAAGAAGGCCGAGGTTCTGCATCCTGAGTTTGGGTTGAGGCCTCATGTTTATTATATCGGGCTGCCGAAGCGGTTTGTGGCTGGAACAGTGATATTTGGAGATACAGACGAGTGCGCTGAGAATGTCAATGTCACCCTGGCGGGCAAGGGACATGAAGAAACCATTGAAACCAATAATTATGGAGATTTTGAGTTTGAAGGGCTAAATGCGGACAGAGAATTCATGGTAAAGGTCAGGCATTCCGGTTATGCCTCCAGGGAGTTTACGGTTCAGACAAAGACGGACGTATACCTGGGAGAGATCGTGTTAACCCGATAGGAGAGCGCAAGAAACCATAAGTGGATCCAAAAGCCTTGGATGATTACCCGAAAGAAGGTGATAACGTATGACCTGAAAAAGGTTGTATCTGTTCTTCGTAGAAATGTGAAATGAGTTAATAGGCAGATCACGAAAGGAGGCATACCAATGCGTATCGCAAAAGTCCTTATGTCATTATTGATTGTATTATTGGTAATACCAGCAGCACCGGTTGGAGCGCAAAAAATAAAGCTTTCACTCGCCCACATCTACTCGCCTAAATCGTGGAATGAGACCTACGCAGTACCCGCTCTGTTTCAATTGGTAGAAAAACAAACAAAGGGGAAGTACACTTTGGACGTAAGCTATTACGCTGCTGGCAGTTTGCTGGCCTCGGCAGACATCTTCAGCGGGGTGGCGAAGGGCATTGCTGACGTCGGGTGGTCTAATCCCGGCATTAACCCGGGATTTTTCCCCGTCATGGCGACCCTGAGCCAACCGGGCGTTGCCCCTGCGATCAACGCCTATGCCAATTCCCATACCTGGTGGGAATTCTATAAAAAATTCAAACCGAAAGAATTGGACAGTGTCAAATTGCTCATTTGGTCTTCCGTGGGGCCCGGCTACATTCATTCCAAGAAACCGATCCGGAAGGTGGAGGATATCAAAGGCTTGAAAATAAGAGTCATTGGACCTCAGGTCGAAGCGATGAGAATATTGGGGGCTGAACCGATAGGTCTGCCTTCGGCCGAGATGTACCTCGCCGCGAGTAAAGGGGTGATTGATGCGGCCCTTATACCGATGGGCGCCGTGCAAACCTTCAAGCTGAACGAAGTGTTTGGCTATTCAACCTGTGTCCCTCCCCTTTACAATGAGGGCAAATACTGCTTCATGAACTGGGATAAATGGAAGGCTTTACCGAAGGACCTTCAGGCTGCATTTGATGCTGTTACCGAAGACGCAGTGGACTTGGTGGGTCGAATCTGGAGCCGTATGGACCCGGATATGACGATCGAAGAATACCTGCCCAAGACGCACCAGGTTACGTACTTGCCTGAGGCTGAAATCGCAAAGTTGCGAGAGCTCATGAAGCCAATCCGCGATAAGTATACGGCCACCTTGGACCAGAAAGGGTTTCCCGGAGAGCAGATGGTCAGTGAGGGAGGCAAGCTTGTGGAGAAATACAATCCGATGAAATATGAACCATGGAAGGCTCCTAAAAAGTAAGTCTGTTACTGCCGAAAAAAGACAGGAAGCCTAAATCGTTAAAGTCGTATGATTGCTGTCGTGCGATGATAGGCAAAACCCTTCCCATGAAGGATGAAATGTCACGGGGATAGAAATGAACAGCATCTTCAGAATCATCGACACCATAGGGGCCGTGTTTGTGGGTCTTTTGGGATTGATGACTTGCGCCAATGTGCTGGGGCGGTATCTTTTCAATTCCCCCCTCCAAGGCAGCATCGATTACACCGAGAATTTTCTCGTGGTCATCGTCGCCTTTGGATTAGCGGCAACCACGGCCTCAGACGAACATATCTCCATCGATGCCCTCTTCACCAGGTTTTCAACGGAGTGGCAGCACATCTTGAAAGCGGTAACCTTTTTTATCTCGTTTGTTATTTTCTTGGCCCTCGCGTGGCGGGTTTTTGTGGTAGGTCTGGAGTCCATGACCCGTCACGAGACCATGATGACGATGGTCAATATTCCGATTTATCCGTTCCGTTTCATATTAGCCATCGGTTTTGTCTTTTGTGTCATCGTTTTGCTTCATCAAATGGTACAGCTCTTTCGCCCCAAGACAGGTTCCTCGGAGAGCTAAGGCGAATATCTGGGAGAGATCGAATGCCTCATGAAATGGTGGGTGTTCTCGGGCTTCTTATACTTTTGCTCCTTATGTTTCTCAAAATCCCGTTAGGAATTTCCTTTACGCTGGTCGGTGCCGCTGGCATTATCGTTCTCAAGAGTTATGGGGTGGCGATCCATGCCTTGGGTCTTTTTCCCTACTCCTGGTCAAGCATGTACTCGTTTTCGTGTTTGCCCATGTTTGTGTTGCTCGGGCTGGTCGCTGCTCAAACAGGAACGGCAAAAGATCTTTATTCAGCAACGCATCAGTGGGTGGGCCGATTGCCCGGGGGTCTGGCAATGGCCACCCTCATCGTTACCGCTTTCTTCAGCGCGGTCAGCGGATCTGCTGTGGCCTCGGTGGCCACCATCGCCACCACATGTTACCCGGAGATGAAGAGATACGGGTATGAGGATTCCGTGTCAACGGGTTGCATCACCGCGGGCGCGTCCATGGATATCATGATTCCGCCCAGCATTCCGATGATCATTTACGGGATGATCGCCGAAGTATCTATCGGCACATTGTTTTTGGCTGGTTTTGTCCCGGGGATTCTGGAAGTGATCGTCTTCGGCGGAATCATATATCTTATGGTAAAACGGAACCCGTCTTTGGCCCCTTTATCGACTGAAGCCCCCCTTTCCTTCATGGAAAAGGTAAAGAGATCGAAGGGTGTGCTCCCCACCGCCATCATCTTCTTGCTCGTTTTTGGAGGCATGTATGGTGGAGTCTTTACGCCTACAGAAGCCGGGGCAATGGGTGTTCTTGTTGCACTCATTGTCTCTCTGGCCATGAAGCGATTGCAGGGAAAAGTCTTAAAGAATGCACTTATTCAAACCGCCCGCCTGACGGGCACGGTCTTCATGATACTCATCGGGGTGGCGTTCTTCAATACGTTTATCACTTTCACAGGTCTTCCGGAAGCGCTCAGTAAGTGGATCGTCGGCATCGGTCTCCACCCGCTCATTTTCCTCGTCGTGGTCCTGGCGGTCTACTTCCCGCTGGGGGCACTGATGGACGAAATCAGCATGATGTTGCTGACTGTACCCTTCTTGCTGCCTACGGCGCGGGCATTAGGCATCGACCCGATCTATTTCGGGATACTCATCATCCTGGCCTGGCAGGTCGGTTTCATCGCCCCCCCGGTGGCCATGCTTGTATTTGTCACCCGTAGCGTACTACCAGATGTACCTATTGGGAAAATTTATAAAGGTTGCCTTCCGTATTTATTAGGACTCGCTATCGTTGAATTACTAATACTTTTTGTACCTGCTATAGTCTTCATCCCATTGAAGTTTATGAAGTAAGGCCGAATTTATTTAAACTATTGATAGCTGTATAATTAATGTCCTATTTGAGACATAGATGAAAAAGTGCGCTCCGCCTATCTGGGTGGAAAGCGGGCCATGAGAGGTGTCTGAAAAGTCAACGAGGCAAAAGATAAGACTGAAGACAGAAGGAGGGTAAGCGATGGCGGAGCAAGTTTTCACCAACTGTACCAATGGTGGGCCGGTTTTTGTGTATGTCAAGGATGGAAGGATCACGCGCATCCGGCCTATGGTATTCAATGAAAATGACGGGCCAACCTGGACGCTGGATATTGATGGGAAGAAATACACCCACCCCAACAAAGCGGCAGTTGCACCTTTTACTCTAACAGAGAGGACAAAGGTCTACTCGGCGGACAGGATTAAATACCCTTACAAAAGGGTTGACTGGGATCCAAAGGGCAACAGGCGCCAGGAAACAAGGGGGAAAGCCCAATACGAACGGATCAGCTGGGACGAAGCCCTGGATATCGTTGCCGGCGAGATCAAGAGAATCAGGGCGACTTACGGCCCGGAAGCCGTCGGCGCAGTCTCATCCCCTCACCATTACTTCGGAAATGTAGGGTACTGGATGAGCACCTTTCTGAGGTTTTTCATGATGCTCGGGCACACGCTTGCCGTAGAAGGCCCGATCAGCTGGGAAGGCTGGGTCTGGGGCGCGGTCCATAGCTACGGTTACTACTGGAAACTGGGAAGACCCGAGCATAATGACCTGCTCGAGGATGCTCTGAAGAATACCGAGTTGATCGTGCACTGGTCCAATGACCCCGATACGACCCGGTCCCAATACGGCGCCGGCGCCCTGTGGCGTCTCTGGCTCAGGGAGCGGGGCATCAAACAGATATTCATCGACCCCTTCTGCAACTATACCGCAGTCATTCATGGCGAGAAGTGGATACCGGTCCGGCCAAACACCGATGCGGCCTTAGCGATGGCCATCATGCACGTCTGGATCGATGAGGATACCTACGATCACGATTACGTAGCCAACCGTACCGTCGGGTTTGAGCAGTTCAAGAGGCATATCCTGGGCGGCGATGACGGCGTGCCGAAAACCCCGGAGTGGGCCGAGGAAATCACAGGCGTCCAGGCGCGGGTCACGAGGGCCCTGGCCAGGGAATGGGCCTCAAAGAGGACCATGCTCAGCGCCGGCGCCCATGGCAGCATGGGCGGGGCCTGCAAAGCCGCCTACGCACACGAATGGGCAAGGTTGATGGTCCTGCTGATGGCCATGCAGGGCATGGGAAAGCCGGGGGTCAATATGTGGGGGACGACGGTCGGCGGACCCCTCGATATGTCCTTTGACTTTCCGGGATATAGTCGTCTGGGGATCAACTCTCTGTCAAAAAGCGGCCTTCCTAAAAACCCGGTGACCCAGGTGCTCTGGAAGCCCCGTATTCACGAGGCGATTCTTGAACCCCCGCAACATTTCCGGAGCGAGGGCTTCTGTGGACGTTCTATAGAAGAGCAGTTTACGTATCATACCTACCCCGAGCCGGGCAAGTCTGAGATTAAGATGCTCTACAAGTACGGGGGCTCCAATATTGGCACGGGTGTGAATACAAATAAGTATATAAGAGCCTACCAGAGCCCCAAGCTGGAGTTCGTGGTGAACCAGAGTATTTTTTGGGACCCGGAAACGTATCATGCCGATATCATCCTGCCCGCTTGCACCAGTTTTGAACGCAATGACATATCGGAATGGACAAATTGCGATGGGTACCACCGGTTCGCCAACCAGAGCGGGACGAGCCACCGGGTTGTGGTTTACCACCAGAAAGGCATCGAGCCCCTGTATGAATCGAAGCCCGATTACCAGATCTTTTCCG
>Ga0214473_10011244_pt1 | contig 10509 bp, 7 predicted proteins | sample RVTome_7_FD_203509 | JGI IMG/M metagenome (GOLD analysis project Ga0214473, IMG submission 203509) | Soil microbial communities from uranium-contaminated site in the Upper Colorado River Basin, Wyoming, United States - RVT98D197 | ecosystem: Environmental > Terrestrial > Soil > Contaminated >... | reverse complement strand
CGGCGTCATCGCGACCACCACCCCTTCGAGGAGCTCCACGCGGTCGTCTTCCGCGAGTACGCCGGTCTCGACGAGGCCGAAGTAGCGCTGGACGGTCATGCGCATGGGCTCGCTCGGGACCACAGGGGTGAGGTCCGCCAAGGCGATCTCCCGGCTCGGGGTGCGAACGAGATCTGAGATCGAGGATAGCTCAGGCGCCGCGCGAGCCCGGCCCCACGGGGCCCCCGACGGAATTTGCCATGACTCCGCGCTCAGAAGCTCGGCGAAGGCTCCGAGCTCACGATCCACATCGCGAAGTACTGGGCGGCGCCGCCGTAGGCGTGGCCGAGGGCGACGCGGGCGCCGTCCACCTGGTAGTCGCCGGCGGTGCCGCGCACCTGGTTCGCTGCCTCGAGGCAGCGGATCATGCCGGAGGCGCCGATCGGGTTCGAGGAGAGCACGCCGCCGGACATGTTTACCGGGAAGGAGCCGCCGAGCTCGGTGGCGCCCGAGTCGGTGAGCTTCCAGCCCTGGTGCTCCTCGCAGAGGAGGTGGCCCTCGAGCCACATCGGTTCGTACCACGAGAAGGGCACGTAGAGCTCGGCGCAGTCGATCTGGCGCAGCGGGTCCGTGATGCCGGCCTTGGCAAAGAGCGCCTTCGCGCAGTCGACGCCGGCCAGGGGGCGCACCGTGTCGCGGCCCGGGAACTGCGAGAACTCGGTGCGCTTCGCGTGCGCGATCACCCACGCCGGGCGCCGCGGCGCGCGTCGGGCCCCCTCGGCGTCGCTGAGCACCATCGCCGCGGCGCCGTCCGACGAGGGGCACGACTCGAGGAAGTGGAGCGGGTCCCAGAGCATCGGGGACTCCTTCACCTTCTCGATCGAGATGTCCTTCATCTGGAGATGCGCATACGGATTGCGCAGCGCGTTCTTGCGGTCCTTCACGGCGACCTTCCAGCCGATGTGCTCCGGGGCTCCGCTGCGGCGGATGTAGTTGCGGATCCACGGGGCGAAGGAGCCGCCCGCGCCCTGGCTCCCGCTGCGGCCGCCGCCGAGCGCCCAGGTCGCGTTGCCTTCGCTCTGCTTCTCGTAGCCGAGGGTCAGCACTCGGCGGTAGAGGCCGCTCTCGACCATTGTCGCGGCCGTGATCGCCGTCGAGGCCCCGACCGAGCCGGCCGTGTGCACGCGGTGGATGGGCTTCCCGACTGCGCCGAGTGCGTCGCAGAGCGAGAGCTCCGGCATCAACACGCCCTCGAGCGCGTCGGGGGCCTTGCCGATCACGATCGCGTCGAGGTCCTTCCACTCGAGGTCGGCGTCCTCGAGCGCGCGCAGCGCGGCCTCACGCACCAGCCCGTCCATCGAGAGGTCCCCGCGCCGGCGCGCGTACTTCGTCTGGCCGATGCCGATGATGGCGCAGCGCTCGGCCATCAGGCGTCTCCTTCGAGCAGGCAGAGCAGGTTCTGCTGGAGCGCGGGCCCGCTCGTGGCGTGGGCCAGCCCGCGGCGCGCGGAGCCTTCGCGGATGCGCCTCGCCACCTCGACCACCCGCACGAGGCCGGTCGCCATCACCGGGTGGCCGCAGAGTGGGCCGCCGGAGGGGTTGATGCGCGTGGGCGCGCGCAGGCCGAGCGCCAGGCGCAGCACGATCTCCTCCGGGCTGTAGCGCGCGCAGAGCTCCGCCACGTCGATCGGGCCGTCGTGAACGCCGAGCTTCTCCGCCGCGAGCCGCGTCGACGGGGAGTCCGTGAGGTCGCGCAGGCCCAGGTGGCTCGACTCGATGCGATGGTCGATGCCGCGGATCCAGATCGGGCGCTCGCAGAGCTGGCGCGCGCGCTCGCCGCGGGCGACGAGTACGGCCGCGGCGCCGTCGGAGATCGGCGGCAGGTCGTGGCGGCGAAGCGGCGCCGCGAAGTAGGGCTCCTTCAAGAGGGCGTCGACCGAGACGTCCTTCGCGACCTGCGCGTTCGGGTTCGCGAGGCCGTCGCGGCGGCTGCGGGAGACCACCTCGGCGAAATCGCGCTCGCTGGCCTTGCCCGCGTCGAGGAGTGCCCTCGCCTGGAGGCCCGCGACGGAGACCGGGTCGAGGCCGAGCGGGGCGCAGTAGTAGGGGTTCGTCTGCAGCGCGAAGATCTCGCGCGGCTTTCCCGGCGAGCTCTTGCCCGAGCCCGCGACGAGGGCGATGTCGATGTCCCCCACCTGGAGGCGCACCCAGGCCTCGAAGAGCGCCCAGGCGCCGTCCATCTCGACGTGCGACTCGTAGACCGGCGGCCAGGCCCCGAAGCCGTCCACGTTCATCACGAAGGCGAAGGGCAGGCCCGAGAGGTAGTCGCAGCTCCCCGCGATCGTGAAGTCGATCTCCTTGCGCTCGAGTCCGGTCTCGGCGAGGAGCTGATTCGTGAGGTCCATCAGCATCGCCGGCTCGGAGTCGCCGTACTGACGGACCGCCGGCGTCTGCGCGAAGGCGACGATCGCGATCTCCTGGGCCGTCACCAGTTGTGCTCCGCGATCTTCTCGAAGGGGACGTCAGGCTCGCCGGTCGGCTCCCAGCGCGAGATGGCGCTCCCGGTGCCGCCCCAGCGGTTGTCGAGCTCGCCGAGCTCGCGCTCGCCCGGGGGCTTGAAGACCGCGCGCAGGCGCATGCCGGCGCGGAACTTCGCGATCGGGATGTTCCGGATGTCCTGTTGGCCGAGCGGCTGGTCCGCGCCGTCGAGGAGGATCGACGCGCGGATGCTGGGCTCGGTCTCCTTCTGGCCGTAGTACTGGACGGGCGTGATCACGGTGTACGAGACCACGGTGCCCGTGTTCGCGACCACGACGTCGTCCGCCTCGGTGAGGCGCACGCGCTCGAGCAGGTCGTAGCCCTTGCTCGGCAGGTACACCTTGCCCGAGACGGGGCTCTTCTGCCCGATGAAGCGCCCCTCGAGCAGGCCCTTCGCGTAGCGCGCCCGGTGCGGATACAGTGGCTCCGAGTACGAGAGCGAGATCAGCTGCTCCGTCATCTCGACCTCGCCCCGGCCGGGCTCGAGACGCTGCTCGCGCGCGCGGGCCTCCGGCACGAAGAAGACGTCGGCGATCGACTGCCGGCGCTCCTCCCGCCACTGCGCGCGCACGCGCATGCCCGTCGACATCTCGTCGATCGAGCCGGCGCGGACCGCGTGCACCAGCGCCGTGTCCGCCCCGTCGAGCAGGATCGTCGCGAAGGCGAAGGGCTCCGCGAAGGGATGGGTGCGCGCGGGCTCGGCGATCCAGGTCCAGCTCTGAACGCGCCCGCCGGGGCCGACCTCGACGAAGTCCGGCGCGAGCGTCTCCCCCGTCTTGGGGTCGAACTCGAGCGGCGGGCAGAGCACACGCCCGCGGCAGCGGATGCCGAGGATCCGCCCGTCGCGGAGCGCAGTCAGGAAGGGTCCCACGACGGGGCCCGTGCTCCGCGTGTAGGGATATTCGAGCGTGAAGCTCGCGGGGGGGAGGTCCGACATGCTGGGGGCAGTACGATACCATGCGGCAGGCCGCAGAGCCCAGCTCCGACGAGGACCCGCATGGCAGGGCAGACCACGAGTCTCGACGGGAACTCGATCCTCGAGGAGGCCCGCGCGCGGGCCGGTCTCTCGGACTTCGGCGACGAGTCCTTCCGCGAGCCGCTGCGCCACACGCTGCATGCCTACGAGACCGAGGCGGGGCTCAACGAAGCCGGGCGCATCGCCCAGCGCGAGCGCACGATCGGGCTGCTGGTGAACCGCCTGCGCGTCGAGGGCTGGCTGCGGCGCCACCCCGAGATCCTGGACGAGAAGATCAACGCCCCGATCGTGATCGCGGGGCTCCCGCGGACGGGCACGACGATGCTCCACCGCGTGATCTCGCAGGACCCCGGGATCTACGCCGGGCTCTGGTACGAGCTGCGCAACCCGGCGCCCTTCCCGCAGGGCGACTTTCGCAAGGACGACCTGCGCATCCCGGACGCGAAGCAACAGGTGAAGCAGATCCTCGAGAGCGTGCCCGAGCTCGAGCGGATCCACCCGTGGGACCACGCCGGCGCCGACGAGGAGATCATGCTCCTCGAGTACACCTTCCTCTCGACCATGGCGCTCTCGGCGGCGTACGTTCCGGAGCTCGCGAAGTGGATCGCGCAGCAGGACCAGCGACCCGCCTATCGCTACCTGGAGAAGCTGCTCAAGTTCCTCCAGTGGCAGAAGCGGGAGGCCGGGCAGAAGGGCGAGCGGTGGGTGCTGAAGGCGCCCTACCACCTGAACTTCATCGACGTGCTCTTCGAGGTCTTCCCGGACGCGACGGTCGTGCAGACGCACCGCGACCCGCTCGAGACCATCCCCTCCTACGCGAGCATGACGCTCTCGCTCTGGCGCCTCGCGGCGGACGAGCCGGATCCCGTCGCGATCGGGCGCGAGTGGGGCGGCTGGTTCCGCCGCGCGCTCCAGCGCTGCCTGGAGCTGCGCGAGTCTCGCTACCCGGACCGCTTCATCGACGTCTGGTACAAGGACGCGCTGCGCGACCCGATCGCGGAGGTCCGGCGCATCTACGCCTACGTCGGGCGGGAGCTCTCACCGCAGGCCGAGGAGCGGATGCGCCGCTGGCTGCGGGACAACTCCCGCGACAAGCGCGCTCCGCACGAGTACTCGATGGACACCTTCGGCTTCACGCGCGAGCAGATCGAGCGCGACTTCGCGGCGTACCGCGAGCGCTTCATCCTGAGCCGCGAGAGGGCCGCGACCGGTTCTTCTGCGACGCGCTGAGAGAGGAAGCCGTACGGGTTCGGGATCCGGGGGGTGCATGTCGAAGGCGATCCGAATCGAGGACCTGGCCTCGCCCCGCCTCTCCGACGTCCAGAAGGAGCTCCTCGCCTGGGGCGAGACCGTCGAGGTCGACTTCGGCGAGGAGGCGATCCTCGACGCCGCGCGCCGGAGGATGGGTCTCTCGGACTTCGGCCCGGACGACTTCCGCGTGCGCCTCGGCGTGCTGCGCGACGAGTGGGGCAACGATCCCGAGCTCACGCGCTTCCAGCGCGCGGTGCTCCACGGCTACCTCGTCCGCTACTGCGCGAACCGGATGCTGATCCAGGACACCTGGAAGCGGAACCCGGAGATCTTCCGCGAAGAGATCGCGCAGCCGGTGATCGTCGTGGGCCTCCCGCGCTCGGGCACGACGCACCTGGTGAACCTGCTCGCGGCCGACGAGCGCTTCCACTCGCTGCCGCTCTGGGAATCCTACGAGCCCGTACCGCTCCCGGGCGAGGCGCGGCTCCCGGACGGGACGGACCCGCGCTACCAGCGCTGCGCCGACGCGTGGGCGGGCATGCAGCGCTCGAGCCCGCTCCTCGCCGCGATGCACCCGATGAACCCGGACCACATCCACGAAGAGCTCGAGCTGATGGGTCCGGACTTCGCGTCCTACAACTTCGAGTGGCTCGCGCACTCGCCGAAGTGGCGCGACCACTACTACGCGACGGACCAGACCCCGCACTACGAGTACATGAAGAACGTGCTGCGCCTCCTCCAGTGGCGGCGCGGGCCGGTGCGAAGGCGCTGGGTGCTCAAGTGCCCGCAGCACCTGGAGCAGCTCCCCGTGCTGCGCAAGGTCTTCCCCGACGCGACGGTGGTCTTCACCCACCGGGACCCCGTCGCCGTGATCCAGTCGACGATCACGATGCAGGCCTACAACCAGCGCATGAGCCGCAAGCGCGTCGCCCTGGGCACGCTCCTCGAGTACTGGTGCGACCGCGTCGAGCACCTGCTGCGCGCCTGCGTGCGCGACCGCGAGCTCGTCCCGGCGAGCCAGAGCGTCGACTCGCCCTTCCACGTCTTCATGGCCGACCCGATGACGACGCTCGAGCGCGTCTACGCGACGGCAGAGCTCGAGCTCACGCCGACGGCCCGGGGACAGCTCACCCGCTACCTCGACGACCACCCGCGTGGCAGGGAAGGCCAGGTCGTGTACGACCTGCGCGCCGACTTCGGCGTCGACCCGAACCGGCTGCGCGAGCGCTTCCGCTTCTATTTCGACCGCTTCCCGATCCGCGCGGAGGTGCGGTAAGCGGGACGGACGCGAGGCTACGGGGCCGTTTCGATCACGAGCTGCGGCGCGTGCGCGCTCTCGCGGCTCCCGTAGTAGACCGAGTCGGACGGGGTCTTCCCGAGCCCGAAGGCGACCGACCCGTTGCCCGTGACCGCGGGCGTCACGTCGACCTCGACCCAGGTGCCGGCCACGACCGCGCCGAGGCTCGCGATCGTCGTGCCGAGCGGCGGGGCCGTGCTCCAGGTGATCGCGCCCTCGCTCCAGGCACCCGACACGACCGAGACCGCGCCGCCGTCGTCGCTCGCGTCGTCCACGTATAGGCGAAGCGTCGCGCGTACGACGGGCTTGGCGAGACCCGCGACGTCGAAGCGGAGGAAGCTGCGCCAGCCACTGCTCCCGCCCCGGACCCGGAGGTCCGGCGCGGAGCCGTAGTTCACGGCCGGATTCGCGGCGCTCGTCTTCGCGTCGGCGGCAGCGGAGAAGGTCGTGATCGGGAGCGGCGGCGAGACCTGGACGTAGGCCGTGCGCAGGAGGCTGTTCGTCCCCGCCGAGTTGGAGACCGTGAGGCGCACGTCGCGACTCCCCGCGCTCGTGTACACGTGGACCGGGCTGCGCAGCGTCGAGGTCGTGCCGTCGCCGAAGCTCCAGAGCCAGCTCGTGGGTCCGCCGCTGGACTCGTCCGCGAACGCGACCGAGAGCGGCGCCGGCCCCTGGAGGGGTGTGCCGGTGAAGGCGGCGACCGGCGCCACGGCCGGGCCCGTCCAGACCAGGAGCTGCGGCGGGTTCGCCCCCTCGCGGCTCGAGTAGTCGACGCGGTCCCCGGACGCGCTCGCCAGGGCGAAGGACACGCTTCCATCGCCTCCCACGGCGCTCGTGACGTCGAGCTCGACCCACTGGCCGGCGGTCGCCGCCCCGGCGCTCGAGAGCGCCGCCCCGCTGATGACGGGGGCGTTGGTCCAGGTGAGACCGCCCTCGGTCCAGCCGCTCGAGACGCTATAGGCCGAGCCGCCCGAGTCGCTCGCACCCGCCACGAAGAGGCGCAGCTTCGCCGAGACGACCCCGAGCCCGGCGAGCCCCGTGAGGTCGAAGCGCAGGTAGCTGTTGTACACGGTGGAGCCGCTTCCGGCGCGGAGCTCGCTGCTCGTCCCGTAGTTCGTGGTGGGGCTCCCCGAGCTGGTGCGCGCGTCGGCGGCCGCGCTGAAGGTCTTTCCCGACGCGACGTTCACGTAGCCCGATCGCACGCGGGTGTTCGAGCCCGACGCGTTCGTGGCCCGGAGCGTCACCTGGAAGCTTCCGGGTGTCGTGTAGGTCTTGCTCGGGTTCTGCAACGTCGAGGTCGTGCCGTCGCCGTAGGTCCAGAGCCAGCTCGTCGGTCCGTTGCTCGAGAGGTCGCTGAACGCGACCTGGAGCGGTGCGAACCCGGAGAGCGGCGTGCCGGAGAAGTCGGCCACGGGCGGCAGCGGGTTGGCGACCTGCACGTAGCCGGAGCGGGTGGTGGTGTTCGTGCCGAGCGAGTTCGTGGCCCGCAGCGACACGTTGTAGACCCCGGCGGTGGTGTAGGTCTTGCTCGGGTTCCGCAGCGTGGAGGTGGTGCCGTCGCCGAAGGTCCAGAGCCAGCTCGTGGGGCCGCCGCTCGAGAGGTCCGTGAACTGGACGGCGAGCGGAGCGGGCCCCTGGGTCGGCGTGCCCGCGAAGTCGGCCACGGGGACGGCCGCGGGGTTCGTCTGGATCACGAGCTGGGGCGGGTTCGTACCCTGCCGACTCGAGTAATAGGCGCCGTTGGTCGAGGCCCCTGCGAGGCCGAAGTCGTAGGTCCCGGTGCCGCGCACCCACGACGTGACGTCGATCTCGCGCCACTGGCCCGCGCTGACCGCGGCCGAGCCCGCGATGGGAGCGCCGGCGATCGAGGGAGCCGTGGCGTAGGTGATCCCGTTCTCCGTCCAGCCGGTCGCAACCGGGTAGAGCGAGCCGCCGTCGCTGCTCCCGTCCGTCGTGAACAGGCGCAGCTTGGCCGAGATCACCCAGGGGCCCGCGAGCGAGCTCACGTTGAAGCGCAGGTAGCTGCGATAGGTCGTGGCGTCGGTCTTGACCCGGATCTCGGAGCTCGTTCCGTAGTTGCTGGTCGGGCTCGTGGACTTCACGTAGGCGTCCGCGGTCGGGAGGAAGGTCTGGGAGGGCGGAGGGGGGGTCACGGTCACGTAGCCGGTGCGCAGCCTGGTGTTCGAGCCCGCCGCATTCGAGGCCCGGAGACTCACGTCGTAGACCCCGGCCGTGGCGTAGCTGTGGCTCGGGTGCTGAAGGGTCGAGGTCGTGCCGTCGCCGAAGGTCCAGAGCCAGGCCGTCGCGTACCCGGTCGAGGTGTCGGTGAAGGATACGGCGAGTGGTGCCGCGCCGGCGAGCGGCGTCGCCGAGAAGTTGGCCACCGGCGGGTTCAGCACCACCGGTTCGAGCGCGAAGGCGAGGGGAATCGTCTTCGGCGCGGGAAGCACCGTCGGGTTCGTGTAGAGCTCGAGCACGTAGACGCGGAGCTCCGTCGCGTAGGCCTCGTAATAGAGGATCGCCTGCTCCTCGAAGGTGGAGTTGGTGTTGAGCCTCCAGATATAGGGGTTCGCGATCCCGTCGAGGCCGAGCTTGGCAGAGGGGCTCCCGCTGTGGCCGTGCGCGTAGCAGCAGAGAGTCGGGTTCTCGAGCACGCTCGCCAGCGGGATCACGCCCTCTCCGTCGTGCGGGTGGTGGCCGAGGAGGTAGGGGTTCTCGCCCGCTGCGGCCGCCGCGGTGACCTTGGCCGAGATGCTGGCCAGGTCCGCGGCGCTGATCGTGTTCCACGCACCATTCGAGTTGTTGAAGCCGATGATCCGCAGGCCGCTCCAGCCGGTATACACGCTCGGGCCGTTCTGCCCGACCACGGTCGCGCTGTCGGTGTCCCAGACGTCCGAGTCGCCGATGAAGAACTCGTAGAAGCCGAAGGGGGCGCCGGAATCCTGCTGGTCGTGGTTGCCGGGCACCGCGCGGTAGGGGATCTCGTTGGCCGTGAGGCTCGCGTCGATCGTATCGACGAAGCGGATCCATTCGGACTGGTTGTCCGCGTGCGAGACGAGGTCGCCCGCGATGAGCACGAAGTCGATCGGCTGCGGGATCAGCGCCCCGGTCGAGCCCGATGCGACGATCGCGTCGAGGACGCGCTGGAAGGCCGCCCAGTCGACCTCGTCGTTCGGCTGCGAATCGCTGATCTGCGCGAAGCTGAAGAGGGGCGCCTGGGCCCAGGCGGGCCGGCCGGAGCCGAGGAGGACGCCCAGGAAGAGCAGCAGACCCAGCCACGCGCGCGCTCCCGCGCGCGAGGTCCGCACCAGGGCTCGCATCACCGCAACACCTCCGCTTGCGGCGCCTCGCGCCGCACCGCTCCGCATCACCGACTGCGCATCCGCTCCCCGGAGAGCCGCAGTCTACAACCGATCGATCGGCAAGAGATCGGCAACTCGCCCCGCTCGCGCTACTCGGCGACCTCGATCACCAGCTGCGGCGGGTTCGCGCCCTCGCGGCTTCGCGGGCTCACCTTCGCGTCCGCGGCCGGGACCAGCGTCGAGACGGCCGGACCGATGCCGACGCAGCCCGACCGCAGGTAGGTGCCGGATCCCCCGGCGCTGGTGACGACCACCGTCACCCACCGCCCGCGTAGCGCCGTCGTGCCGGCGGCGCTCAGCCCTCGGGTCCGGGATCTGCAGGTAGGCTCAACGAGAGGCAGGCTCCGCCGAGGGGTGAGTCGGTGACGACCAGATCGCCGCGGTGGACACGGGCGATCATGCGGGCGATCGGAAGACCGAGACCGGTGCCCGGTCCGCTGCGTGCAGGGTCGAGGCGCGCAAACCGCTCGAACACGACGTCGCGCTCGGCCGCCGGAATACCCCGCCCCGAGTCGCAGACGCCGATCGAGAACCCGGCCTCCGTGGAAGCGGCCTCCACGCGGATCGAGCCGCCGCGCGGGGTGAAGCGGATCGCGTTGTCCAAAAGGTTTGCGAGCGCCCGGAAGAGGAGTGTGCGGTCGGCTCGCACGATGCCGCGGACAGCGGCCGTCTCCAGCCGGATCCCGCGCTCTTCGCACGCGGGTGAGTAGAGACGCTCGAGGTCCGAGAGGAGCTCTGCGACGGGAACGCGCTCGAGGGAGAGGGCCAGCTGCCCTTGCTCACCCCGGGCGAGCATCAGGAGGCCTTCGACCAGGCGGCTCATCTCGTCCGCCGCGTCGCGAATTGATCCGAGCGCCTTGTGCTCCTGCGCCTCCTCTCCGCTCAGCAGGGCGACCTCGGCCAGATTCAGGATCCGGTTGACCGGCGTGCGCAGCTCGTGGGCGACGTCCGAACTGAAGGCGCTCATCCGGACGAAGGCAGATTCGAGGCGCTCGAGCACTCGGTTCACCGCCGAAGCGTGTCGATCGACGTCATCTCCCGTCCCTCGCAGCGGGAGCCGCGCATCCAGCTGGCTGGCGTTGATGCGGTCGATACCCGCAGTCGCTT
>Ga0214473_10011243_pt1 | contig 10510 bp, 10 predicted proteins | sample RVTome_7_FD_203509 | JGI IMG/M metagenome (GOLD analysis project Ga0214473, IMG submission 203509) | Soil microbial communities from uranium-contaminated site in the Upper Colorado River Basin, Wyoming, United States - RVT98D197 | ecosystem: Environmental > Terrestrial > Soil > Contaminated >... | reverse complement strand
CGGGCCCGTCGTCGGGCATCTGCTCGAGGGCCTGCACGATGATACGGCAGGACTGCCGCATCTCCTCGAGGCGTACGAGGTATCGGTCGTAGTTGTCGCCGCGGTGACCGATGGGCACCTCGAAGTCTATCCGGTCGTAGACGAGGTAGGGGTTCGCCTTGCGCACGTCGTAGTCCACGCCCGTCGACCTGAGGACGGGTCCCGTAGCGCCCATGGCCAAGGCGCGCTCCTTCGGCAGCACGCCCGTGTCGACGGTGCGGTCGAGGAAGATGCGGTTGCGCGTGAGCAGGGATTCCGTGTCTGCAAGGACCTTTTCTATCTCGGGGAGCAAGGGCGGGATATCCGTCTTGAACGTATCGGTCGGCGGCAGGGCCATGCCGCCGATGCGCACGAAGCTGTGCATCATGCGGGCGCCCGTCTCGCGCTCGAGAACGTCCCACACCCAATCGCGCGCCTTGAGCAGCCACAGGAGCGGCGTCATGGCGCCGAGCTCCATGAGACCAGCGCCGACGCAGATGAGGTGGTCGGCCACACGCGCCAGCTCCCCGAGGATGACCCGGTAGTACTGGCACCGCTCCGGCGTCTCGAGCCCCATCAGCTTCTCGACGGCAAGCGCAAAGCCGATGTTGTTGAGCATGGGCGAGCAGTAGTTGAGCCGGTCCGTGTACGGGAACACCTGGTTCCACGTGCCGCGCTCGCACGACTTTTCGAATCCGCGGTGCAGGTAGCCCGGCTGCACGTCCGCGTTGACGACCGTCTCGCCGTCGAGGTCGAGCACCATCCGGATGGTCCCGTGCATCGCAGGGTGCGATGGACCCATGTTCAGCCGCATGGGCTCGCCCGTCCGCTCCAGCAGCTCCTCGTTCTCGAGGATCTCTTCAATGGGTTCCATGGATCACTCCTGCCCGCCGGCCGTACCCGCCGCCGTGCCCGCCACCCTGGTTTCCTCGGCCACGGCTGTTTCGGAGTCGCTCAGCGTGCGTCGCTCCCCGAGCTGGACCGCCAGCGCCGGCGAGACATGGTGCTCCCGACCTTCGAGCCGCGCCTCCCAGTCGACGCGCGCCATGGGCTGACCCTCGTCGGCGCCGAAGGGCGGCAGCTTGCTCACGTCGGCGTCGTCGCGATAGGGCACGAGCGGCTGCGCACGCTCGATCGGGTAGTCCTTGCGCAGCGGGTGCCCCTCGAACTCCTCGTAGAGCAGGATCCGGCGCAAGTCCGGATGGCCTTCGAAGCGGATTCCGAACATGTCCCAGACCTCGCGCTCCGCCCAGTTTGCGCCGAGCCATAGCGGGACGACGCTGGCCAACGCCTGCCCGTCTGCCACACGGGTCAGAAGGCGCACGCGATGATTGCGCTTGCTCGAGCGGAGCGACAGCAGCACGTCGAACCGCGGACCGTCCGGCTCGCGCTCCGGGCGATCGACCGCCGTGAGGTCCACGAAGTGGTCCATCGCTAGCTCGCGGTCGTCGCGCAGCAGGCGCGCAGCTTCGATCCAGGAAGCGGGAGCAACCACGGCCACTTCGTCACCCCGGAGCTCGCTCGTCTCGAGGATCGCGCCGCCGAGCTGGGCCCGCAGCCGTTCGATGGCGGTCTTGCTCATCGCCCCGCTCCCTTCTGTGTCTTCAGCTCGCGCAGGCGGATCTGCGCGAGCTCGGGCAGCTCACGCGGGGGCACGCTCACCGGCTCGCGCCCGCGCTTGGCGATCTTCTCCTGCAGGAGCATGAGCCCGTCGAGGGCGGCCTCCGGGCGTGGTGGGCAACCCGGGATGAACACGTCCACGGGGAGGATCTTGTCGATGCCTGGGATGGTCGTGTAGTTGTCGTAGAAGCCGCCGCACGACGCGCACGTCCCGAAGGCAATCACCCACTTGGGATCCGTGATCTGGTCGTAGATGCGCCGGAGGACGGGCGCTTGCTTCTGGCTCACGGTGCCGACGACCCACAGCAGGTCCGCCTGGCGCGGGCTGAAGCGCGGGGCCTCTGCGCCGAAGCGCGCCAGATCGTATCGCGGCGCCGCCGCAGCCAGGAACTCCATGCCGCAGCAAGCGGTCACGAAGGGGTACTGGAAGAGGGAGTACTTCTGCGCCCAGGCCAACATCGACTTGAACCGGGTCGTCACGAACCCCTGATCTTGCCCGACGACTACTTCTCCCATTCGAGCGCTCCCTTCCGCCACACGTAGACCAGTGTGATCGCGAGAATCACGACGAAGGCCAACATCTCCCCGAACCCGAGCCAGCCGAGGTCGCGGAAGAGGCCGCTCCAGGGGTAGAGGAATACCGCCTCGATGTCGAAGACGACGAACAGGATGGCCGTCACGTAGAACTTCACGCTGAGCCGCACGTGGCGAGCGCCCTGCGTGGCCGACCCGCTCTCGTAGGGGATCGCCTTGGCGGGCGTCATGTTCTTCGGGCCGATGTAGGTCGTGGCCACGAACATGCCCACGGCGATCAGGACCGCCACAGCGAGCATGATGAAGACGGGCAAGTAGACCGCAGTCATGGGGGGGCGCTCCACAGGTGCGAGGGTCCCGCCGGCTGCCCCCGAGCGTGACCCCAGGCGGCGGCCAACGGCCGGATTTGCCTGGGGGTTTTCTAGTCTCCGGGCCCCCCTGATGTCAATCGTGGCGGCTCGGGGGCCCAAGGCTCTCCGCCAAGGCTCGAGCCCGCTGTCTCCCCCCTTCAGGGACGTGTCCCGGGCGCCGTTTGGGCTTCCCGTGGGACAGCACCACGGTCGCGCGATCGCCCTGGTGGGGGTCATGCTCCTGACCCCAGCCAGCGGATCGGCCTACACGCTCAAGCAGACGGAGGAAGGGGAGAGGGTTCGCTGGCACGAGGCCACCGTTGCCCTGCGGCTCGACCCGTCCGTCCGGCGCGCGGTGGCGGACGGCGAGGCGGACCGGGCCGCGGAGATGGCCGCCGAGGCGTGGCGCGGGCTACCCGGGGTGCCGGATGTGGTCATCCGCAGCGGCTCGGCGAGCCGACCGGGCTTCGACCCGGCCCAGGAGCTCCAGGATCACGGGATCTTCCTGGTCGAGGACATGCCCGAGCTCGGGGGCCGGCTGGCGGTCACGGTGGCGACCTACGAAGAGGCCACGGGTCGCCTGCTCGACGCGGACGTGCTCATCGACGGCGAGCGCCATTTCGCCGTCGCCGACGAGGACGGTCGGGAGGACCGGCGGAGCTACGACCTCGGGGCCGTGCTGGCCCACGAGCTGGGGCATGCTCTCGGTCTTGGGGAGTCCGCCGAGCGCGGAGCGACGATGTGGCCCCGGATCCGTCCCGGGGATACGCACCAGCGCACCCTCGAGACGGACGACGAGGAGGGCGCCCTCGCCGTCTACCGGGGTCTCGTGCTCGCGCCCGCGGCCGGCTGCGGCGGAAGCAGCGTCCCGGCTGCCGCGGGGTGGCGCCCCGGCTGGTTGGTCGTCGGACTGGGGGTGCTCGGCGGCCTGGCGCTCTTGGCGTTATGGCGGCGGCACAATCGAGTCGGCGCGGGACGGCGGGGCGCGAATCGAGCCGGCCCGGCGCCCGCGGGAAGCGTCGTGCTCGCCGCGGCGGTCCTCTTTCTCAGCGCCGGCCCCGTGCCCCACGAGGAGAAGGACCCCCGAGTGCGCGTCGCACGGACATTGGCGTGGTCCCGGCTCCGGGACCGCCTGCCGGCCGACACGCTCACGCGCGCCATCGACGACCCTTCGCCCATGGTGCGCGTCGCCGCCGCCGCAGTGCTCGAATCGACCGGGACCTTCGAGGACCGCGAGCTTGCCCGCAACCTGACCCACGATCCCGATCCGAGTGTGCGACGGGCGGCTCAGCGCGCGATGGCGCGGCTCAGCACGGCACCGCCCGCCGCCGCCCTTCCCGCCAGCGATCCTGCGGCCAGCGAGGCCCTGGCAGGGCTGCTCGACGGCAGCACGGAGCAGCTCGTGGGGCGAGCCCACACGAGGGGCGCGGCCTGGTCCGGAGGCCTCCTCGGTTCCGAGGTCGAGGTCACGGGCGCCGGATCCACCGACCGCTTTCTTCTGCCGGGCGGATGCCTCGACGGCATCTGCCAGCGCTTCGGCGACGTGTCCCTGCCACCCGATGGCGCCGAGATCTTCGTGGCCATCGGAGCCGAGACGACGCCGCGCTGGACACTCCACGCCGCCAGCGTGCTCTACGGCGGCTGGCTCGGCGATGCGGTCGCGGTCGAGCTCGGCGCTCACCCCGCGGCTGCTGACTCGCCGTGACCGATTGACGGCCAGAGGAAGCCCGGCATCCTGGCGCAGCGTCGCGTGAGCGCTTGGCGTTCTGCTCAGGGCACGGGGCAGATGCGGTTACAGACGATCACGTCGCCAGTACAGCTCATCTCGCCCGAGCCGCCGGTGCAATCGGTGAACCGGCAGTTGCCGGAGGCCCCGGTGCAGTCGAGGAGGCACTGCGCGCCGCCGACGCAGGCGACGTCGCAGTCCGTGCCGTTGGTGCAATCGACGCTGCAGGAGGAACCAGCCGGGCAATCGAACTGGCACCTCGCTGGGTTGTTCACGCAGCTGAACTCACAGCTGCACCCGCTCTGACAGCTACGGTTACAGGCCCCCGCGCAGGACTCGGCGCAGCAGCCGCCCGAGCAGGAGCCGCAATTGGTGTCACATGGGGCTTCGCAGCGCCGCGCAGCCCGCGACGAGCCTGCCCGGCGCGCCCGACGGCGACTACGTGGTGATCCAGTTCCAGACCTCGTTCGCGAACAAGGCGAGCGCGGTCGAGACCATCACGCCGATGCGCGACCGCGACGGCGCCTATCGCGTGTCGGGCTACTTCATCCGCTGAAATCCCATCACGAACGATCCGGCTTGCTGGGTGAGCGCAATGCCGCGGAATCATTCGGCGCCTGTGCGCCGTTCTGCTAACGTGGTCACGTGTCAGTGTGGGCGCAGTTGCTGTGGATCGTGATGGCGGGAGCGCTTCTGGGATGCGCCGATCCGCCCGAGGCGAGCCTGTTCAAGAGTGGCGCGCTCCAGCCGATCCGAGACGGCGAGCTCGTACGGGTGGAGGGCACCGATTTCTTGTTGGGGGAGCGGCCGTTTCGCTTCGTGGGCGCCAACGTCGCCGCCATGCACGGGGCAAAGATGCGCGATGCGATGCCGCGTCTCGTCCGGAGCGCCGCGCGCGACCGGATTCGCGTCCTGCGAGTTTGGGCGCTGGGGGAGGCTCCGGAGTCGGACGAGGAGTGGCGCGGGCGCTATTCGTTCAGGCTCGGGCCTGACGGTTGGGTGGAGGACTCGTTCGTGCACCTCGACCGATTGCTGGCCGCGGCGCGCGAGCACAGCCTTCGAGTGATCATCGTGCTGGCGAACCGCTGGGGTGATTACGGCGGGCTCAGCCAGTACGCGCGCTGGATGGGGATGGAGCCGCACCGGAGGAACCTCTTGCACGCCGAGCTCGCACAGGTGCTGTCGGACCCTCGCAGCCGCGCGCTCTACAGGGCTCATGCCGAGCGGATCGTGTCTCGGGTGAACACGGTGACCGGCGTGGCCTATCGCGACGACCCCACGATCATGGCCTGGGAGCTGATCAACGAGCTCAACGTCGGCACCTGCGCCGCGGCCGAGGCGGTGCGCGATTGGGTGGCGCACATGAGCGACTTCGTCCGAGGCTTGGACCCGAATCACCTGATCGCCGCCGGTCACATCGGCTACCACAGCACCCTGTCCCGCGATTCGTGGCGAGACGTCCACGCACTGCCGAATATCGACTACGCCGACTATCACGTCTACCCGCAGAACGTCGTCGGCGTCCGCCGGCCGGACCAGCTCGGGGCGTTCATCGCAGACCACTCGCACCTGGCGAGGAACGTGCTGCGCAAGCCTGTCGTGGTCGGTGAGATCGGGTTTCCGCGGGGCGACGCCGTGTTTGCGGATCGGGCGCTGTGGTTTGACGGGTTTCTCCGCCTCGCTGACCGGAGCGGCACCGCGGGCGTCCTCGCGTGGATCTACCGCCCGTGGGATGAGCTCCGCGACGATCACGGGATCTGGCCGTGGGGCCCGCTCGAACAGGAGACGCGATCGGTGCGCGCCGTGCTCAAGGGCTGGTCGACCGAGTGGGGCGGCGCACCGGCCGAGGTGGTCGAGCCCGCCATCCTGGGCGCGGCGCCAGACGATGTTCTGCAGCCGCTCGACCCGCGGTCGTTCGCCGTGTTCACGGAGGGAGAGTGGTCGGAGGCCGGTTCAGGTCGGCGCACCGTGCGCATCGACCCGTGGGCGCTGGCGGAGGGCTGCGCCCCACGGAGCGGTCCGGCGTGGGCGCGCTGGGTGATCGAAACGCCTCGGGCTGGCGCACCGAGCGCATTCCGGGTGACGCGGTTGGGCCCCGAGCGGGCAGCCGACTCGGTGGACATGCGCGTCGAGGTCGACGGTGTGGTGGTCGGGCACTACCGAGGATCCGACGGTTTTGTCGCCGAAGAGGACGCCCTCGCCGATGCGTTCGTGGACGGCCCCATCCACTTCGTGCGCCTGTCCACGACCGATCCGGCCAGCGCCGCGCTCCTGCGCCGCTACACGGCGGGTCCCGTGGCAGGCGACGACGCGCTCGAGCTCCAGCTCACCTGGCGATGACCCGAAACCAGTGTGGGCTGGGCCAGGCGCGCAGCGCACCAACGCCGGCGTGGCCGCGCTGCACCTGGTACTCGTCGCCATCCTCACGCTGCGCGGCGCCGGCCCACGATGAGCGCACAGCCGAGCAACAGCGCGAGCGCGCTCGGGCCGAGCGGCGGCGTGTTGCCAACCGGCACGACGCAGCCGCACCCGCCTTCTGTTTCGGCTCCGCTTGGTCCCGCGTCGGCCGTCGTGTGCCCCGCGTCCGTGCCTCCGTCGACCGGTGCGCCGGCGTCGATCATGGGTCCTGGGTCCTCGCTCGCTCCGTACTCGAACGCCCCGATGTCGGGCGCGCGGCCTTCGTACGCGAGGGTGACGCCGAGGCCGTCGCTCCACGACAGGGGGCCGTCCACGGTGAGCGTGTTGGCCGCGTAGTCGATGCTGGTGACGCGAGCGCGCTCGGTCTGCTCCTCGAGCTGGATCAGGTCTCCGTCGATGATGCCGAAACCGTCGATGAAGTAGCCCGCGTCGTCGACCGGGATCAGGGTTCCCGAGCCATCGCCCACGGTCGTGGTCAGGAACGCTCCCGCATCCACGCACGGGCTCTCCTCTGTGAGATGGAAGTCGAAGGCGTCGTGCCTCGACGGGTCGGGCGGCCCGGAGATGTCGACGAACAGAGGATCTCCCGCGTGCTCCCAGTTGTTGGCGGTCGTGTGGGGCGCTTCGTCCACGTAGTAGAACAGGAGCGCGTTCGTCCGGTTGTCGTGGAAGATGTTGTTCTTGATGGCGATGTCGTCCGGGTCGACCCCGCCGTGGCTCGCCAGCACCAGACCCGAGCCCATCCAGTTGTCGTCGAGGCCCGGCAGGCTGTGAAACCCGTTGTGGGGTTCTCCCACGAGCCGATGTTGATCGTGCCTCCGATGTCGTCGGTCGCCGTGCTGTAGCCGACGCCCCCGATCACGTTGTGGTGCAGCCAGTTGTGGGACGAGTTGCTACTGATCACGACGCCCACGTACCAGCCGTCCATGACCGCCACAGCCCAACGCCCACAGCCCCTCGCGGTCATCGCGCTCATGACGACACCTCCCTTCGAGAAGCGTACCGGCGTTCGAGGTGATTCACGAGGGGCTGGGCCAGTCCACCGATGACCGAGCCGCGCCCGGGACGGCCTTCCGCTGAAACGCGCGAGCTCAGCGATCGTTTCGCCGCGGTCGCCTCCGCCGGCGGCCCAGCGCCGCGAGGAGTGTGACCGTAAGAGCCAACTCGAGCGGCGCGGGCGTCCCCGCAGTGCTGACCCGACAGCAGCCTCCTGCGACTCTTGCTCGGCCGGTGCCCACGTCGATCGCGGCATCGGTGCCGCTGGCATCCATGGCACCGCCGTCCCTCGTGCTCAGTCCGCCGTCGACGACTCCGGAATCGCTGGTGCCACCGTCTCCCGTGCCCGCGTCGGCTGTCCCAGCGTCGGGTGATGGCCCGGAGCCGGTCAACGGATGCGGATACGCAAATGGCGCGTAGCCCGGCCTCGCGTGACAGAAGAAGTCCCTGTCTTCTTGCAGAACGCTCTCGTAGCCTCCGCGAACGGCGGCGCACACCGGGTCCCCTGAATTGGTGTTCCCCCAGATGTGCAACTCCCGGATCTGGTCTTGGCACGGGTAGCAGCCACTGCCGCTGCCGTTCATCAGCAGGATCGCGTTTGTCGTCCCACGAATGGCCTCGTTGTCGAATATGACGCCGTCCCCCCCACGGATGGCGACGCCCGCCCAGCACGCTTCCGCGTTGTCGACCGTGTTGTTGTAGATCTCGTAGCTCCTGCTTCCGCGCGGAGAGCCGTACTCGAACCCGTGCGCATCGATGGCTTGATACGTGGGGACGTTGTTCACGATCTCGTTGTATCGGAAGACGTAGCGCGAGCCGTTGTTCGAGGCGATGGCGTGTCGGTTGTACTCGAAGTAGCTGTCCTCGACGAACACCGCGTTCTCACCGCCAAGATCCAGCGGGCGGATCCACGAGGGCTCACCGTCTCCATAGACCACTACACCGTATCCATAATTGTCGATCGCCGGTCGGTAGATATCGACGAAGCGAGAATGATCGATGACGCCCCGCATGTTCCCGCGCAAGTAGATGGCAGCCTCCCCGAAGTGCTCGAAGGTGCAGTCCGTGATGCGGAAGTCCTGGCAGTCGCCCAGGACGCGCACCCCCTTGTCCATGATCCCCGACGTCGGGTCATCGATTCCCACAAACGAGATCCCACGAATCTCGAACGGTTGGTCGATGCACTCGACGACCACGAGGGCCTCGGCGGATCCGCCGGTCTTGGCGAGGGTCGTCACGGTTGCTCCGGCTCCCACCAAGCTGATGCCGGCGGGTAGTGTCACGCTGCCGGCGAACGAGAATGTTCCCGCTGGGATGACGACCGTATCCCCGCTCGTGGCGGTGTCGAGGGCTGCCTGTACACCGGCGGTCGATCCATCCGCCGCCATGATCGTGTCGGCGACGACCTTGTTGGGACAGAGCAGCGACAGCATCACCCCCACACCGAACGCAAAGCGCATCCTCATTGCCGCTCCCTGGCTTCAGGCCGTCCGTATCTGCGACTGTAACATGCCGAGCTGCGCAGACGCCTGTGTCGCCTCCCGGTCGTTGCAGGCGGCGGTGGTCGACGCTCACGGGCAACTTGATTCGAGGACCGGTTGGATCTGGCCGAGCAGGGCGGTGAAGAAGTCCGCGCAGTCGTCACGGCAGATCGATCTCACCAGTGTGCCGCTCCCGAGACGAGAGAGCTCTTGGGCGGCCCGAACGATTCGGCGCGGGGCATAGGCGACACCCCGGCCGACGTCGTTGCAGGACGGCCTGAGCACGCTCCCGACGTCGAAGATGTACTGCATGTCCGGGTCGTCCAGCATGATGTCGTAGGTCGCGCCTTCGAGATCGAGCGGGATGCCCACGAGCCCCGCGAAGATGACCCTGTGTGGGGCACCCGGCCTGAGCGCCCGAAAGCCTTCCGCGTAGCGCGGGATGCCGTACAGCCCTCCGGAGCCGGTGACACAACGGTTGTTGAGGGAGCCGAAGTAGACCATGGAGGCCGGATTGAAGAAGTCGGGGTCCTCGACCGAGCAATCCTCCTCGTCGGTCACGACCAGGATCACGACGATGGAGTCGGTGCGGAGGAAGCCCGAATTGGCTCCGTCAGCGTGGCCGGTCGTGTCCATGAAGAACCGAGTCACCGAGCCGGCCGGCGTGACCGCCTCGAGGGCGGCCTCGAGCTGCTGCTCGAATCCACAGCCGCCGATCCCGACCGTGGCGACGCACGTGAAGTCCGCGCGAAGAGCAGAGAGCGCCCCACCGGCTCGATAGTCGAGAACCTTCGGATAGGTGGCTGAGCAGCTGCCGTCGCCAGGATCGCCTGCGGTCCTCAGAACTCCGTCATCGCCGAACGTCGGCTCGCTGCACGTGGGGATTGCGTAGCCCGCGGTTCCCATGTCGGTGGTCACGACCCCGATGTGCACGTTCATGGCGCCGATGAACTCGGCGGTGCCGTCCGCGTTGATGTCCCCGGTCACGAGCGCGCGAATGAGCTCCGGGAACGCCGTTGTGAGCAACGCTTGCTCCTGCTCCATGCTGTTGGAGTTGTCGACGACCACGAGCAAAAGGAGATCCGACCCGGGTTGGCGTTCGGGTTGGCGTCGTGAGGTAGGCGGTGCAGACGCCGCGCGCGGTTGGTCGGTCTACCTCAGCCGGCCGGATGCGCCGTTGGCGGGCTACTCGGCACTCAGTTCCCGATGATAGGTGGCCCGAGAGCAGGGAAATCGCCCCTCGGTGGCCAGGCCAGACGCACCGATGCGTGTCCGCGCGCTCGGCGGACACGCAAGCGGGCCCGACCCGCCCTGTCGCCGCGCTAGGGCGGAGGTCGACAGCGTGCGCCGTGATGCACGCGCATCCA
>Ga0214473_10011242_pt1 | contig 10510 bp, 10 predicted proteins | sample RVTome_7_FD_203509 | JGI IMG/M metagenome (GOLD analysis project Ga0214473, IMG submission 203509) | Soil microbial communities from uranium-contaminated site in the Upper Colorado River Basin, Wyoming, United States - RVT98D197 | ecosystem: Environmental > Terrestrial > Soil > Contaminated >... | reverse complement strand
CGTCGGACCTGGAGCTGTGGAAGTTCGTCGCCTGGGCCGAGGACGACGCCCCCGGCGATCCGACGCTGGACGAGCTGATCGCCGCAAACGACGACTCAACGCTGTCGGCCCCGGAGGAGTCGAGCAGGTTCGTGATCCTCACCTCGGGCACGACCGGGACTCCAAAGGGGGCCCAGCGCACCCAGCCCGACACCCTCGCCCCGGTTGCGGCGCTGCTGTCGAAGATCCCGCTGCGCTCGCGCGAGCGGACGATGATCGCGGCGCCGATGTTCCACTCGTGGGGGTTCGCGCACTTCACGATCGGGATGGCGCTGAACTCGACCTACGTCCTGCGGCGTCGCTTCGACCCCGAGGGGACTCTTGAGGCGACCGCCTCGAGCGGCGCCACCGCGCTCGTCGTCGTCCCGGTGATGCTGCAACGAATCATGGAGCTGCCCGCCGAGACGCTCGCCCGCTACGACCTCAGCCGGCTGCGGGTGACCGCAGTCAGCGGCTCGGTCCTCCCCGGCGAGCTCGCCACCGAGTGGATGGATACCTTCGGCGACAACCTCTACAACCTGTACGGCTCCACCGAGGTCGCATGGGCGACGATCGCGACCCCGGAGGACCTTCGCGCCGCACCCGGGACCGCGGGCCGCCCGCCGCGCGGAACCGCCCTGAGGATCGTCGACCATGACGGGAACGACGTCGTCCCGGGGAAGACCGGGCGGGTGTTCGTCGGCAACGGCCTCGGGTTCGACGGCTATACGGGCGGCGGCGGCAAGGAGCAGCTCGGCGGGATGCTGTCGAGCGGGGACGTGGGGCACCTCGACCGCGGCGGCCGCCTGTTCATCGACGGGCGCGACGACGAGATGATCGTCTCCGGGGGCGAGAACGTTTTCCCGCGCGAGGTCGAGGACCTGCTCGCCGGCCACGAGGCGGTATCCGAGGTGGCGGTGATCGGCGTCCCCGACGACGAGTTCGGGCAGCGGCTGAAGGTGTTCGTGGTCACGCACGGGGACGCCGAGCTCGACGAGGACGACGTGAAGTCCTACGTGAAGGCCAACCTGGCGCGGTTCAAGGTCCCGCGCGAGGTCGAGTTCCTCGACTCGCTGCCGCGAAACGCGACCGGCAAGGTGCTGAAGCGCGAGCTCGCGTGATGGGTGGCCGCGACCCCGCGAAAGCGGACGCGAAGCAGAGCATTTCGCGGGATTGATAAGGATCCGCGACAGCCTCAGCGGCGAGCTGCGCACGCTCGAGCCGCGCGAGCCCGGCCAGGTGGGGATCTACGCGTGCGGCCCGACCACGTACTCGCGGATCCACATCGGAAACGCGCGTCCGTACGTCGTCTTCATCCTCCTCGAACGCTTCCTCGAGCACGAGGGCTATGACGTCGACCTGGTGATCAACGTCACCGACATCAACGACAAGATCTACGACGCCGCGCGCGATGCGGGCGTGCCGTCCGAGCAGCTCGCCGCCGAGATGACGCGAGCGTACGTCGAGGACACCGACCGGCTGGGCCTCGGCCGCCCCGACCACGAGCCGCTCGCCACGGAGACGATCCCCGAGATCGTGTCCCTGATCGAGGCGCTGATCTCCTCCGGGCACGCGTACGAGTCCGGCGGCGACGTGTACTTCCGCGTCCGCAGCTTCGACGGGTACGGCAAGCTCTCGAACCGCGACCCGGCGGAGATGGACCAGGGCGACGAGGCGGGGACCGAGGGCCTGAAGGAGGACCGGCTCGACTTCGCGCTGTGGAAGGCGCGAAAGCCCGACGAGGACAGCTCCTGGGACTCGCCGTGGGGCCCCGGACGGCCCGGGTGGCACATCGAATGCTCAGCGATGGCGGAGAAGCTGCTCGGGGTCGACTTCGCGATCCACGGCGGCGGCTCGGACCTCGTCTTTCCGCATCACGAGAACGAGATCGCCCAGACCGAGGCCGCGCGCGGTCGACCGCTGGCGCGGCTGTGGATGCACAACGGGATGGTGCAGACATCCGAGGAGAAGATGGCGAAGTCGGTCGGCAACATCTTCCAGCTCTCCGAGGCGCTGGACCGCTACGGCGCCGAGGCGGTTGTCGCGTACCTGGTCTCGGGCCACTACCGCCAGCCGCTCGAGTTCTCCGACGAGGCGCTGACCGAGGCGGCCGCGCGTGTGGAACGAATCCGCAACTACGTCCGTGAGGCCAACGACGGTGAGCCCGATGCGTTCGTGGTCGAGCAGCGCGACGAATTCCTCGACGCGCTGGCCGACGACTTCAACACCCCCCGCGCGATGGCGGCGCTGTTCGAGCTCGTCGCCGAGGGGAACAGGCGCCCGCTGCCCGGGTCGCGCGCGGCGCTCGAGGAGCTGCTGCCGCTGGTCGGGTTGGAATCGCTGCTCGAAGTGGAGGAGGAGACGGATCCCGAGGCCGAAGCGCTGCTCGCCGAGCGCGAGGCCGCGCGCAGGGCGCGCGAGTTCGCGCGCGCGGACGAGATTCGCGATCAGCTCGCCGACCGCGGGTGGGAGGTGCGCGACACGGCCGACGGCGCGCGCCTCGTCCGGCGCTCCTGACCCGTGGCCGACGTCGTCTACGGCCGCAACGCGGTCGCCGAGGCGCAGCGCGGGCGGCGGCGGGTGCACCGCGTGTGGACGGCGGATGATCTCCCCGCGCACGAGCTCAGCCGACTCGCCGGTTCGCCCGACCACCAGGGGATCGTCGCCGAGGTCGACCCGTACCCGTACGCCGACCCGAACGCCCTCCTGTCGGCGCCCGACGCGCTCGTCGTCGTCCTCGACCAGGTTCAGGACCCGCGCAACCTCGGCGCCGTGTGCCGCTCGGCCGAGGTCGCGGGCGCGGCCGGGGTCGTGATCCCGGAGCGCCGCGCGGCGGCGGTCACCGCGGTCGCCTGCAAGGCGTCCGCCGGCGCGGTCGAGCACCTGAAGGTGGCGCGAGTTCGCAACGTCGCCGACTGGCTCCGCGACGCGAAGGAGGCCGGGGCGTGGAGCTACGGCGCCGCCCCCGACGCCCCCACCACCTACGACGCCGTCGACTGGAGCGGCCGCGCCGTCCTGGTCCTCGGCGGCGAGGGGAAGGGGCTCCGGCCCCGTGTCGCGGGAGCGTGCGACGCGCTGGTCTCGATCCCGCGCGCCGGTCGAGTCGGATCGCTGAACGTCTCCGCCGCCGCCTCGGTGCTGCTGTTCGAGGCGGTCCGCCAGCGCAGCGCGAAGACGTAGCAACCGCGTCGGACGCTGCAAGCGTCGTTGCATTTCCGTGCAACGGCGGTTGACAGAACTACGCGCGTCCGTAGACTTCCAGTTCGTAAAGGTGAACCTCAGGTTGAGAGTTCGACCTGGGAGCTCACCGTATCGGCGCTAGGGGAGGTACGGCGCCATTGCAAACCCGAATGGAGGTTGCAGTGGCTGTTCGCACCCATGAGTTCGCACGCGTCGCCGCACCGAGCGCCTCGCTCGCGCAGATCGGGGCCAACCCTCAGGCCGATGTCGACGACGAGTACCTCGTCGCGATGGCCAAGCGCGGTAACGCGAACGCGTATGACCAGATCGTTCGCCGCTATCGCGGCTTCGTACGCCTCAAGGCCTCGGCCTACTTCCTGCTCGGCGGCGACGCCGACGACCTGAACCAGGAGGGCCTGCTGGGGCTGTTCAAGGCGGTGCGTGACTTTCGCACCGACCGCGAGTCGAGCTTCCGCAACTTCGCGGAGCTCTGCATCACCCGGCAGATCATCACCGCGGTGAAGACGGCGAGCCGCCACAAGCACTCGCCGCTGAACCAGTACGTCTCGTTCGCGCAGTCGCCCGCCGGGCAGTCCGACTCGGACGCGACGCTCGAGGACGTGCTGCCGGGCCCGTTGATCAACGACCCCGCGAACCAGCTGGTCGCGACCGAGGAGCTCGACAGCCTGATCGCATGCCTGTCGAGCGTGCTCTCCGACCTCGAGAGCCAGGTCCTGTCCCTGTACCTGGACGGGCACTCCTACGAGGCGATCGGCGAGCAGCTCGATTGCGACACGAAGACGGTCGACAACGCGCTGCAGCGGGTGAAGCGAAAGGTGGGCATCCACCTCGCCTCGCGAGAGGTGAAGCTGTAGGGACGCGTCAACTCGGCCTCGCGCTGTGCCGATAATGATCGTGTGCGAGCGCGCCTCAGGCAGGGCAAGCAGGCTGGAATCGCGCGGCGCTTTGCGGCCGCGGCTGCCGCGCTGGCGGCCGCGGCCGGGCTGAGCACGATCGGCAGCTCCGCCGCGGCGGCAGCGGAGCGGGCGGCCGACCCGCTGACGCTCGGCCCCGTCGCCCCGGCGGCCGCGGCAGGCCCGGTGCGGGACCGGGTGATCGAGTCAGGCGAGCCGGAGGCGGCCGCAAGCGGCGCGACGAACGTCTACCCCGACCTCGACGGACACCGGATCCACGTGAAGGTGTCGGACGGCTACACCAACCCGGACGCGGCCGCCCAGAAGCTGGCCACCTTCCTCGGCTCCCTTCCGCACGGGGCCGAGATCAATGACCTTGTCGCGAACATCGCCACTCCGGCCGAGATCAAGGTCCTGTGCGGGACGGGCGCCCTCGCCTGCTACTACCCGGACGTCGAGGAGATCATCGTCTCCGGCTACGAAGCTGGGCCGGACCAGCCGCCGCGAGAGCTCGTGATCGCGCACGAGTACGGCCACCACATCGCCCAGAACCGCAGCAACAGGCCGTGGAGCGCGCTCGCCCGCGGCACGAAGCGGTGGTCCACGTACGAGGGCGTGTGCAAGGGGATCGCCCGTGACCGGATCGAGCCTCACCGCTACTGGGAGAACCCGGGCGAGGCGTTCGCCGAGGCGTACGCCTTCCGCCGCTTCCCCGACGTGATCCCGTGGGAGTGGAAGTTCGCGCGGCCGGACCAGGGCGCCTTCGACGCGATCCTCGCCGACGTGACGGCGCCCTGGGTGCGGCGCACCCCGTCGCGCTCGACCGGGTCGCTCGACGGCGACTCTCCGCGCGAAGTGTCGGGGCTCGAGACCCCGCTCGACGGAACGCTGAAGGTGTCGCTCGACGGGCCTCCGAAGGCGGACTTCGACCTCCGGGTGCTGGCGCCGGGTAGCGGCGACGTGCTCGCGCGCTCGACCGGAAACGGCGCGGACGAGCGGCTCCGCTACACGGTGTGCGGCAGGCGCGCGGTGAAGCTGGCCGTGAAGCGGGAGTCGGGCAGCGGCCCGTTCACGCTCAAGGCCGCACGGCCGTAGACCACCTACCAGGCCGCTTCGATGATTCTGCGGATCTCGGCCGCGTCCGGCGGGTCCGGGGTCATAGCGAGCTGGTCTCGCTGGCCTGCCGCCTCGACGACCGCGTCGATGCAGCCTCGCTCGGCGCCGAGCTCGCCCAGGCGGCGGCGCCCGCCGAGCGCTTCGATCCGCTCCCCGATCCGCTTCGGCTCGGTCCCCAGCGCTTCCGCCAGCGCCGCGATCTGATCCGGGGCACGCGGGTACATCGCCTCCATCGTTCGCGGCAGCAGCGCGGCGTAGGTCTCGGCGTGGGGGGTGCCGCAGGTCCGCACCGTCGTCTGGCCGAGGACGTGATGGAGCGCGAACCCCGTCGAGTCGACCGCGTACCCGCAGAGCAGGGCGCCGAGCGCCAGCGCAGCCGGATCGCGCTCCGCCGGGTCGGCGTCGAGCGCGGTCGCGATCAGCTTCGCCCCGCGCAGCGCAGCCATCCCAGCGACGGGATTGGCCAGCGGCGTGTACAGGGACTCTGCGCCATGGGCGAGGGCGTTCATCGCCGTCGCCCGCAGCCCCTCCTCCGGGAGCGAGGTCATCGCGTCCGGGTCGGCGATCACGAGCTCGGGACGGATCAGCCGCGGCGCCTCGTGCCCGACGGGGAGGCGGTGGATAGCGGTCATCGGAGCGCCCGAAAGCGTCGTCGGGAGCGCGCACACCCTGCCGCCGCGGATCGCCGCGATCGCCTTCGCCGCGTCGATCACCCTGCCGCCGCCGAGCGCGACGATCGAGCCGCCACGCATCCGGTCGATGATCTCCGCCGCCGCCTCGGGCACGCCGCCGGGCGGAACGCTGTGCACGTCGGCCGAGCTCGACAGCTCGTCGGGCGCCGCCTCCAGCGCCCGCGGCGTCGTCATCAGCTCGAACTCGCTCCACCCGCGCTCCCGCAGCAGATCCGGGGCGGCCGCCAGCGCGCCGCGGCGGAACACGATCCATCGTTCGCCGTCCTTCCACGTGAAGTCGCCCAAAGCCCGCCCTCGGATTCGAACCGAGACTCTCGTCATTACAAATGACGCGCTCTGCCAGTTGAGCTAGGCGGGCAGCCGCCGTCAGCATAGAAGCCGCGCTCGGGGCGCCTGAAACCGGGCGCCCGAGGCAGTAACGACGCCTGCGAGCCCGTGTACAGGTGTAGGTGAGCGAGGAGAGGCTGGCCGGCTACCACGCGTACACGCGCGAGCGTGGCGTAAACATGCTCCTGCTCGTGCTCGTGCGGGCGGTGCTCCAGCCCGCGATCCTGATCTGGCTCCGGCTTGCGCGCCACGGCCGCGAGCACGTCAAGGTCCGCGGCCCGCTGCTGGTCGCTTCCAACCACCGCAGCTTCCTCGACCCGTTCGTGATCGCGGTGACGCTTCCGTGGCGACGCCCGATGGCCTTCGTCGCCAAGGTGGAGCTGTTCGAGCCGCGGTGGCAGGGCTGGATCCTGTCCCGGCTCGGTGCGTTCCCGATCCGCCGCGGCGAGTCCGACACCGAAGCGATGGAGACCTCCCGCCTGGTGCTGGAACGCGGCGGGGTCGTCTGCATCTTCCCCGAGGGGACCCGGATCAGGGCCGGCTCGCTGGCCGAGCCGAAGCGCGGCATCGGCCGGCTCGCGCTCGAAACCGGTGCCGCGGTGCTTCCGATCGCGGTCGTCGGGACCGAGCACGTCCGCCGGGGGTGGCGGATCAGGCCGCGGAAGGTGAAGCTGCGAGTGGGGCGGGCGATGACGTTCCCCCGCACCGAGCGGCCGTCGCCGGCGCTGGCGGCGACGGTGACCGAGCGGATCTGGCCAAACATCGAGCTTCAGTGGGAGTGGCTGGGCGGCCTGCCGCAGCTTCGGAAGGCGGTCGTGATCGGCTCCGGGAGCTGGGGGACCGCGATGGCGATCCTGCTTGCCCGCGGCGGCCTCGAGGTCCAGCTCGGGTGCCGGACCGCGGAGACCGCGGAGCGGATTGCGGCACACCGGGTGAACGAGGCCTACCTGCCGGGCGTCGAGCTTCCGGAGGGGATCCGCGTCAACCGCGCCGCCGACATCGAGCTTGCGGGAACGGACCTTGTCGTGCTCGCGATTCCCTCCGCCGGGCTACCGGCGGCGGTTGGCGCGCTCGCCGACCGGATCGGCGGGCGCTCCGGGGTGCTGATGCTGACCAAGGGCCTCGTCGCGCCGATGGGCACCCTGCCGAGCGAGTACGTGTCCGACCGCTGCCGCGCGCGGGCGATCGCGTCGCTCGGCGGCCCGGCACACGCGCGCGAGGCCGTCGCCGGGACCGCCGCGCTGGTTCTCGGAAGCGCCGACGCCGACCTCCGCTCCCAGATCGGCGAGGTGTTCGACCGCGCCGGGTTGCTGTGCGAGCGCTCCGCCGACACCGTCGGCGTCGAGATGGCGGGCGTGGCGAAGAACGCCGCCGCGGTCGCCGCCGCCGCGGCCGAGCCGCACGGGCGCAACGCCGCCGGGATCGCCGCCGCGGCCGTGTGGCGTGAGTGCATGGACTACGCGCTCGCGCGCGGCGCCAGCGACGACACCTTTGCCGGGCTCGCCGGAGTCGGAGACCTGACCGCGACCCTGCTCGAGCCGCGGAGCCGCAACCGCCGCGCGGGAGAGCTGCTCGGAAGCGGAGTCCCCGCGGCGCAGATCCCCGAACGGATCGGACAGGCCTCGGAGGGGCTCGACACTGTGCCGCTGTGCGCCGAGACGCTGACCCGGGCCGGGTTCGACGCGCCCGCGCTCGAAGGGCTCGCGGCGCTGATCGGCGGCCGGATCGATCCCGGCGCCTGGATCTCGATGCTGCGCCGCGCGGAGAGCACGCGGCGGGCCGCTTGAGGCGAGTGTGCGGGGGGTACGCTTGATCGGTGGCCGAACCGGAGCAGGACCGTCCACGGTCCGAGGCGCAGTCAGCCGCGTCGGCCGAACCGGAGTCGAAGGCCGAGCTCGATCGGGCGTTCGAGGAGCTGTACCGGGCGCACCTGCGCGACGTGTACTCGTACTCGTACTACCGGGTCGGGAACCATCACGACGCGGAGGACGTCACCGAGCAGACCTTCCTCCAGGCGTACCGGCATTTCGCCCGCGCGCGGCGCGAGTCCAACGGCCGCCCGCTGCGCCCGTGGCTGATCCGGATCGCACACAACCTCGCGTCGAACTACCACCGCGATCGCGCCCGTCGCCCCGAGGCGGCGCTGGAGAACGTCGACCCGATCTCGCACCCGCACGGCACAGAGCAGGTGGTCGAGGGCCGCGAGGAGCTGCGTCAGGTGATCGAGGGCCTCGACAACCTCCCCGGCGATCGCCGCGACGCGCTGATCATGCGCTTCGCGCTCGGGATGGACAACCGCGAGATCGCTCGCGCCCTCGGGCGCACCGACGGCGCCACCAAGGTGCTGATCCATCGGGCGATCAAGCAGCTCGGCGAGGACGTGAACGAGGGATCGGGGTCCGAGGATGAGCATGGCTGAGGCAAGCCCGGACCTCGAGCGGCTGCTCGCCGACGCGCTGCGTCCGATCGAGCCGCCGGACAACCTCTCCGGCCGGGTCGAGGAGACGATGTCGGCCGTCACCGAGGCCGCCGCCGCGGAGCTGTCGGATTGGGCGGACGAGCTCTCTGAGAGCGAGCTCGCGGCGCTGCGCGACCCGCGCAACTGGGTCCGACCGGTCGCTGCGCTCGCAGCCGGCGGCGCCGCCGGAACAGCACTCGTGGTGCTGGAGCTCCGACGGCGCCGCAAGGACGGCCCGCAGCGCGGCATCGCCGGGCTGCGCTCGCTCGCCGACTCGGTGCGCTCGAAGCGCGGCTGATCGCCGCGCCCGCGGCGCTCCGCTCAGGTGGCGGGCGCCGGCTTCACCGCCCGGGTCGTTGCCGCAGCCGCCGCGAGCCCGGTCAGTCCGAGCACGAGGTGGAGCACGTTGTCCTCCGTGTTCACGGGGAGGAAGTCGAGGATCACCCCGACGCCGCCCTGGGTCACGGTGAAGCCCCAGATCGCGACCACCAGGTACACGAGCCCGAGGATCAGCGCGTACGCGCGCGCGGCGTAGGCCGCCGCCGCGAGTCCGAGCAGGCCGGTTGCGAGGTGGACGACGTTGTGCCACCCGTTCACCGCCAGGATCCCGAGCACGTCGTCGCTCGGCACCGAGGACCCGGTGTCGAAGCTCGAGCTGTAGAAGAAGCCGATGATCCCGGCGATCGTCAGCACTCCTCCGACGAGGAGCGCGTACAGGCGTGCCGGGCTGGCCGAACTCAAGCTGTCCAATGTTCTTACCTCCTTATCGGCGGGGCCGTCCGGCACGGATCGGTGATCCACCCGGACGGGCTCCGCGTATTTTCCCACCGAGAGTTCGAATGGATTGCCGGATCGGATCAACAGCCCAGGCCGAATGCCGATGAGCCCGCAGGAACTGCAACGGCTGGCGGACGAGGACCTGATGCCGCACCTCGCGCGCAAGGACCCGGCAGCGTTCGAGGTGTTCTACGACCGCCACGGCGGCGCGGCGTACTCGCTCGCGCACCGGATCGTCGGTGACCCCGGGAAGGCGGAGGACGTGACCCAGGAGGCATTTCTATCCATATGGCGCAGCAAGGCGAGATACGACCCGGCCCGCGGCAGCGTCCGCGCGTGGACGCTCGGGATCGTCCGCAACCGGGCGATCGACGCGCTGCGGCGCGAGGGCGGCCATGCCCCGCGACTCGACTTCGACGACGACGCCGCGCTCGAGGCAAGGCCCGCGCCCGAGCAGACCGAGGCCGAGGCGCTGCGCCGTGAGACCGCACGCCAGGTGCGCGGCGCGCTCGGCGCTCTGCCGACCGAGCAGTCCCGGGTGATCGAGCTCGCCTACTTCGGCGGCTTCACCCACTCCGAGATCTCGCGAATGCTGGGGATGCCGCTGGGCACGGTGAAGGGCCGGATGCGGCTCGGCCTGGAGAAGATCCGCGCCCGGTTCGCGGAGGGGGTGTTGGAATGACGCCCTCCGAGCAGGGGCACGAGCGGTACGAGGACGAGCTTGCCGCGTGGGTGCTGGGGGCGCTCGACGCCGACGAAGCGGAGGCGTTCCAGCGCCACCTCGCCCACTGCGAGCAGTGCCGCACCGACCTCAACTGGCTGCGCCCCGCGGTCGACGCGATTCCCGCGTCCGTGACCCAGCAGGCGCCTCCGCCGCGGTTGCGGGGGCGGCTGCTCGCGACGGTCCGCACCGAGGCGCGCCGGGCGAAGCGCGAGCGCTATGGGAGCACCTTGCCGTCGTGGATCCCGATCCCCGCCCCGGCTCTCGCCGCGCTCGGGGCGGCCGCCCTGATCGGCGCCGGCGTCGC
>Ga0214473_10011241_pt1 | contig 10512 bp, 7 predicted proteins | sample RVTome_7_FD_203509 | JGI IMG/M metagenome (GOLD analysis project Ga0214473, IMG submission 203509) | Soil microbial communities from uranium-contaminated site in the Upper Colorado River Basin, Wyoming, United States - RVT98D197 | ecosystem: Environmental > Terrestrial > Soil > Contaminated >... | reverse complement strand
CCGGATGAACAAGCTGCTGATGCAGTCAGAAGTGGCGCTGCTGCCGCATCTGTTCGACTGGGACTGCAGCGTCATTCCTGGTTGGACTGGGCTGTGGTTGTTCGACACCTACGCAAACGACCTCTACTGGATGAACAAAGCCATTGCGGACTTGAAAGCGGGGAAGGTCTCAGCGGCCGCGAAGGATCTCACTGGCGTGACGACGATGGAATGGGGCCAGTATGTCGGCGAGGAGGCTTATCTGCACGTGCTCGACAAGATCGCCTTCCCTGAGCACCCGCTCTGGGCGGACGGGCACCTCCCAACGATAACGCAGGTGCACGTCGAGTACATGGCCTTGAAGGGCACCTGGGATGGCAGCCCAATGTCCACCGCCTCGGTGTTGGATGGCCTCGTCGAGAAGCGCGACGCCATCTACGGGTATGTAACCTCGGCCGCATTGGAGGCAGGTCCAGCCTTTGAGGAGGCAGCGAGCATCTTGGGGCAGATCTAGGACCATCAAGCGGATCTTGCTGAGAAACCGTTTCCCGTTTTCTTCTTTTTCATTCTCTACCTGATACGGAGTCCCCGTAGACCATGGTGGCTCCTCTTCGATAAGAGGGAAATTGCACCGAGCTAGACTCAACCTCCTCTCCTATCCATCATGGAAGAGGAAATCTGCGTTGCGCTGCTTGACAAGCACTGAAATGTGAGGGGGAGACGGCTCTCAAAGTGTAGCCCGAACACTGATTGCACCGGTAAGAAACGGCAGAAAGATCCCTCGCTGGATAATTGACGCATGCCTAGATGGGCTCAGTTGGGTCCAAGCCGGGGATGACTGCTGGCTCGATTCGAAGAGGTGCATGATTGTTCCTCCACTGCCTCCTAGGATGGCGCTCTCAGTGATGAATGCGTTCGAAAGGAGAACCAATAAATACCATCCTGTGCCCTTATTCTGCCTGGGGAGTGCGCAGGTGGTTTGCGGGATTCGCCGTGGGATCAACTTGCCGATGATCGCCATTGTGATCATTGCGATTCTTGTCTTATCCTCCGTTGCGATATTCAAAGCCGGGAATGTGGATCGAACTACCGAAGGAACCAGAGGCAGTATTCTGGCAACGGGGAACCGCATTCTCAATGTGGCAGCGGTTGACATGGGGACGCCCACGATGACTCTGAATCCTCTTCTGGCCGCGACATCCGCAGAGAGGATGGTCATCTGGCCGTGCTATAGCACGCTGCTCATGTATGCTCCGAACGGAACCTTGGTCGGGGATCTCGCGACTTCTTGGAGTTTATCTCCCGACGGTCGGAGCTGGCATTTCTATCTGTCTCATGCTGCGCTGTTCTTCAACAAGAACAGCTCCACGCCCACGCATCCAGTGACGGCACTGGATGTGACATACACCTTTTGGCTCGTCGAGAATCAATCTGGCAGTTACCTCCAGAGCTACCTGATGAATGTTGACTCAGAGAAGGTAATATCGGACATGTGGGCTCCGAATGATTTCGAGGTATACGTCAACACGACGGAGCCGTTTGCCCCGATCGAAGAGGCATTCTCGACGATTCCCATCCTTCCTGAGCACATATGGTCATCTCACGTGTGGAATTGGGTCAACTTCGGGGATAGCATCGGGGCATGCGTCGGTTCCGGTCCCTTCTATTATGAGTTGCCTGGCCGCCCTACATCGGGTTTTGTTCTGTTGAATAGATCACTCAGCTGGTTCCAGGAGCAGGAGAGAGGGTGGAAGATCCAGGTCGACCAGATTAGATACTGGGATTTCTCGAGCGCGTCTTCTGCCTGGGCTGAACTAACATCTGAACCACAGCAGGTCGACATAATGCTCAAGGTCCCTAGATCCACATACATCAACGACCTGCCTTTGACGCAGAATATCACTGGCTGGAATCCGGAGTCCGGGGTCACTTACGCCCTTGATGTCAACCAAATGACGGATGCTCTCCGTGATTCACTAGGAGGCACCTACGCGTCTGGCAGCAACAACCAGCTTCTTCTAAATGAGACCGTGAAACGGGCGATCGCCATGTGCATCAACCGCACCGCATATGTCACGGATTCATTCGAGGGCATGGCGGCTGTCGCGGATTCGATTCTTCCTGACGTGAACCCTTGGCATTTCAGCGATCCCGCACAGGTCGCCTTCGATCCGGGAGCTGCGAGGACGATGCTCGTGGAGGCCGGGTGGGCGTTCGATTCCTCCGGCTCGCCCGTAGGTCCGGCCACCGTGCCACTGTGCATGCCAGGTGGGACAAATCCGCTCGATTTCCGAATAATGACCGATTCCGACCCTCCCGAGTACGCGGAGTTCGTGAACGCTTTGGTGGCCTCTGCGGCGCAGGCGGGCATCCTTCTGAACCCGTCGGTCACTTCCGATATGACCCTTGTCAACAAGCTGTACAAAGGTGATTACGATCTTAGTTTCTGGCACTATTTCGTGTCTCCGACGTCGGATCCAACTTCTGGCGTTCTCGCGGCATTCACGACGATGAGGATTGGGTCCTTCAACTGGAACTTCTACACGGATTCCGAGTTCGACCAGCGATACAACGAATCCGCAACCACGGTAGATTCTGAGGCAAGGAGACCGATACTCGACCGGCTGCAGACAATGCTGAACGAGAACCTGACCTGTCGGCCGGTGGCTTACGGGCTGTCGTTCTATGCAGCCAACAACCGAACGTGGACCAACTACGGCAACTGGACCGAGCAGCCACTCCTGGCTCCCGATCTTGCTCTCCCCTGGCTCTATCTGCGGATTGAGCTGCGCAACGACTCGCCGCACGACCTCTCAATTTCCTCTGAGCCGATAACGATTGCAGCGGGTGAGACAGTCTGGTTCAACGGCAGCGCCATTGATGACAACGGCGACTATCTCACGTATTCATGGATCTTCGGAGACTCGAATGAGGGGAATGGTCAGCGTGTGACCCACGTCTACTCATCGCCGGGGTCATACGTGGTCACCCTTACGGTGACCGACGCATTCGGCCATGAGTCAACATATCAGACATCGATTGATGTTGGCCCGGCAATACCCGAATTCGGGATGATGCCTTTCGTGGTGATCGTCTTCCTGGTAGTGCTCGTGCTGGCAGGAGAAGCGAGACGAAAGAATGCAAAGCGACCTTGAGGTGCACCAGCATTCTCTTCCGGTAAGAGAATAGACTCCGAACCACATTCATTTCCTGTCGGTAAGTATAGCACCTAGCGTTGATCGCCGGCAGATTCAACGTCAATTCAGAGCCTGCGCACTAATTGTGCAAGTAAGAAACTCTCGTGGTCTGTAAGATGATTCTTGATCAGTTTCGTTGCCCAAGGAGTATGGGTTCATGTGCAGGGAGCCGGACTTGTAGTTCGGCGACTGGCTCGGAGGTCTATCAGGGGGGTTTTGGTATCGAGACAAAAACCTTTCTTTCTCCTTTCCTCGTGAAAAGCGCGGTTCAAAGGGCAGCGACTGATCTAACGATTAGATACGGCTTCAATCTCCATTCCCCCCTATGGACGCCAGTACCTTGCATGCAACATCGCGGTATGTAAGCACTGGCACCTCGAATATAATCACTCTCGAATCGATCGAGTGACGACTCTGATCGGATAGAAAAGACAAGAAAGGATGAAAACGAAAGAGGTTTAGGTCGGGTTTGGCTCTCAAGCCTTGAGCAGTCCGAACTTGTAGTTGGTCGGTCCATGGTCGGGCGATATGATGATGTATATGTCCCTGTATCCCGCGTAACCCGCCAGGCTGTGCAGGGCCGTCTCGGTATCATCCGCCAGGCTCAGGGTCTCCATCTTGTACGGCAGCGATATTTCGTCGTTGGTGTACGCTGGAGCATAGATGGTGACCGAGAAATCAACCTCTTCCGGCGGCTGCATCGACACGAAGGACCGGATGTCATCACCGTTGTCGACGACCTGTCCGTTGACGGCGATGTTGTCCACGAACCAACCCTGCTCTGTGTAGCCCCAATCGGTCATGAACCGGAACGAGAGCATCACTTCGCTGCCGATATATGCGGACAGGTTGAACTCCATGTTCCCGGAGCCGAATCCTGTGAACCCAGGCAGGTTCGCCGCGATATCAGGGTGTCCTTCAAGGACAATGTCAGACCTGGTGTAGTCGTTCGCCAATGAAGTCCAGGTCAACCCGCCATCAGTCGACACCTGCACGAACCCGAAGTCCCACTGTTCTTCGATCGCATAGTAGGTGTCGAATGACAGGATCGCCTCGGTCATGCCGCTCAAGTCGACTGTTCCGACGATCGATACATCTCTGAGGTCGCTAGCGCCTGAGTACCAGACCATGCCTGAGAAGCCTGGGACCGCAGGGGCCGCCGTAAGCTTCCAGCCAGGATCGAAGTAGTCGTTGCCGTCGAACTTGAAGTTGAGGTTCGGCATCTTTCCAGCTCTGACACCCTGGATCTTCAGGTAGTCGGTCCCGTAGGGCCCTATCAGGTAAGTTCCGGTGTTGTATCCGTCCTGGGTCCAGGTGTACTGGAAGGCATAGGACTGTGTTACGAAGCCCATTCCAGGGTTGATCTTCAGGGTCGTGAGCTTGCCCGCCCTAGGATCGTTCAGGTCGATCGACACGTAGTTGTACCATCCGTCACCGAAGTCGTTGGAGTGGATCAGGTTGGCCATCTTCCACGCATCGAATACCCTCTCGAAGTCCCAGTCAGTATAGCCAGCAGCCGCTAGAGTCGATGTCACTCCCTCTTCACCGTTTGCTGGATTAGCAGCCAAAGCGGCGATGAAGTCCGCTCCTCCGAAGTGGTCATTGAGGTAGATGGCGAACATCGCAGCAGCGCCGTAGTCAGCGATGATGTTGATGTCGCCCTGGTCGCCCCACTCGGTCAGCGAGTTGTCAGGGGTGTACAGGAACTGCTCAATGTATCCCCATGGCTCTCCGTAGCCGCAGAGCATCTCCGCATACATCGAGCATCCCTCGTTGACGAAGGAGACTTCGTCCGCGTCGAGGTCGTCGTGCAGCAGGTGCTGGTACTCGTGAGCGACGGTGGATTCGTACACGAACGGTCTGGCCACGTCGGCACCGAGCCTGTTTGTCCAGTCATAGCCGTCGAGGTGGATGACGTTACGATCATAGTAGTACTCGATGGACGGCGAGTAGTAGCCGACTACGTAGCTCGGATAGGTCGAATCGTAGTAGCTATCATCGACCATGTTGAATACCATGATCATGAGCCTTCCATCAGCATCGTCGAACGTTGGATATCCCATATCCCCGATGGTAGCATTCGAGCCATCGTGGAATGCCGGCGTGCCGAAGTAGTCAGACTCGATTGGATAGATGACCGTCTCGTATTCGTTGATGAGGTAGTCGACCTGCCAGTCGTAGATCGTGATCTTGCTCGGGACGTCATTCCGAGGGTCTCCAGCCGGGAAGCTCAGGTCTGTCGCGATCCATACCTCCACAAGGTTGCCCTCGCCCCTCTTCTCGAAATCAATGAAGCCAGCTACACCGTATCCATCAACGTAATACGACACTGTGTCCCCTAGTTCGTACACGTCGGACAGTCCGTACTGAAGGGAAGCGCCCGAGGCCGCTGCTGCGACCTCCGCCTTGTCTGGCTGCTTCTCCCTGATCTCAGGTCCAATATCCTTTTTCACTACGTCAGCTATGGTCGAGGCCGCCGCTGCGTTGGGCGCTGCCAGAGCGAAGGCGCCCACGACCATCAGCGTGACTAACGCAAAACATGCTATCTTTGTTGCTTTCAGTTTGTTCCCCCCTATAGTAAGACCCCATATAGGGCCCTAGACTGACAGAATATACTTCGCGGTTAATTAACGGTTGTGATGAGTCAGTATGCTGTTTTGAGGTGCGACTTCACTAGGCGGACGCCTGCATGCCGAAGGAGACCACGGCGGACTTCCTACCGTGCCTCCCCACTCCTAGTAGAAGGAAGCCTGGGGATAGAGTATCTTCGTGACGACGGTGTCCTCAGGAGGGTACTTCTCCGCGAGCTCGAGCATCTTCCGAAGGTCTTCGCTCGATGCGACGACATCGCCGCGGACCACCACCGCCCAATGCCCTTCTGGACCAGTGATATCACCAATCTTGACTGTCATGGACACCTCCGCGACCTCCTGTGTGAAAGCTAGCCCGCCCCGGCTATATGATCCTATCATGCACATGAAGCTTGATTGTACCCTGGCCAGTCGTTCAAGGGGTAGTTTGAACCTAGCATGATGTGCGTTCTAGGCCGTCTCGTAGAGAATCCTGTGCGACAGAACCCTGTGTGCGGGGAGCCGGGTTTGTAGTTCGGTGAATGGCTCGAAGGTCAATCAGGGGAGGGTCGGATTTTCGGGGAAAGCAATCCGTAACCCATAGTCAAGCCGAGAACGGTTCCCCACACCATATGAGGGAGGGCCGAGAATGCAATGACGAGCAGAATAGGTTCGCCGAGCCATATGGCCAACGGGATGCAACCGACCGGTATGGTTATGGCTCCGGCAGCGATGCCCAATATAAGGCCCTTCCTTCTGCTTCCAATTCGAAGGCCCTGGATACTCAGGACCGACAACGCAAAGACAAATCCCCCCGTGAGACCAACGACATTGTGAAGGGCAATTCCGATCACTGCGCCGCCTCCGAATTTCTCTCCGACCATCGTGAAGAAAGTGTCCCCTGGCTCGCCCACCATCAGAAATGTCGCGACCATCACAATATCCATCAGGATAGTTCCTAAGAGCCCGCCCACGAGGCCGAATTCGATGCCCTTCAGGAAGTCTTTGTCAAGCATCCTTTCAGGGGGGCAATCCCCTCCTTTCAATATAACCGTTAGGGGATGCCGGCACAACTGATCGAACCTCCTCAACAATCCTCTCTTTGGCAAGTGACTACTTCAATTGATGGGGACGAGTGAAACTGAGCGCATTGAGCCTCGAATCGGAGAGAAGCTACCCGTTCAAGTGTGCGTGAGGCCCATCGCGACTTGTGGTTTGGACAACTGTCGCCTTTCCTCCCCTAAAGGCCCTTCTAACAATGAGCCTACTTGAACGTCTGGCTCTTTTTCAATCAGAGGGCCTTTGAACTCTCGCTCCCATCAGCTCCATGAGGTCATCCGGGAGTGAGTCGATCCCACCGAATTCGGGAACAACGATGATTCTGGTTCGAGAAGCGATATCCGGTCGGATGAAAGGAGAGACCATTTCTGCCTGTCCACCAATGCTCTCGCAGTCATCTTCGATGAACACGTCGGGGACGATTTCCTCAACGATGGCGGGATAGCTCCCATCCTGCCCCCGGAAGAGCACCTGTCCTGGTGGAAACCCATATTTCGCAAGAACCAGCCTGTCCTTTGCCACATCGACTTCAGATCTGTGAGAACTGAGATACAGGATTTCCGCGCCACGTGCCTGCCATGCGCGCAGCTTGGCGACAACGTTTTCAACAGGAACATACGATTCGAAGTCTCTGACGGAAGGGTCTTCTCCATTTCGGACTTGGTCCACCCTTTCTTGGCGTGACCGACCTTGTGCATTTCGGTGCATGATCACGGTGCCGTGAAGAAAGACCATTATCTTCATTCTCGAAATCATCCCCAAGGACTGGCCACTCGTCCGCGATTGATTGGATCGGCCGCAAATATAGTTTGTGTTTTTCGAGAGTGACGGTCTGGCTCCGAAACAGAGAGTGGATGGAATGTCCCTTATTGACGGAGATTTGGGGTCGGCGTTCAGGGAGCCGGACTTGAACTGAGGCGTCTGGCTATTCGTCGACTAGAGCTGCCCGATCCATAAGATACAATGGTGACCATAGCTCTGTCTCAGAGGATTATCCCTTTCGGAAGCCCTATGCGCTTGAGATGCTCGTCGTCCATCATGTTGCACGTCGATACAGTGCGGATCCACTCATAATACAGCCCCTTGAGGCTCATCACAAGCGCTCCTGCCCCTCTCATCCGCTCCAGACCGAATACGTGCGCATCGCCGGGCGAGTCAGTCACATCGGCCAAGACAGCCACCTGGAAGCCGCTCTGCACGAGCCCGATGGCCGAGTGCGTCACGCACACATCGGTCTCCATGCCGACCAGCACTGCGGTCCCACGCCCTGTCTTGCGGACCGCATCGAGGATGTCCGCCTGGTCCGCGAGGCCGTACACTGTCTTATCGAGAACATTTGTGCCAGGCAACAGTTTCTCCGCGAGGACAGCAGTGAAATCAGCGTAGCGCTTCCACTCCTCCGCTGTGACGATCATCGGGACATTCAGGATCTTCGCGACCTCCATCAGCCATCCGACGCGGTCAATCAACTGCTCCGCCCTCTCAAGCGGCAGCCTGGCCAAGAAATGGTCTTGAACATCTATTATGATCAAGACGCAATCGTCCACATTGATGAGCGATTCCTTGATGTCCATTTCGTTGGTCTCCTTCCAGTTATCCGATGATCGCCGTCTGATCCTATAAGCGGCTCGAGGTCATGTAGAGACTTAAGAGTTATTGTCAATCGAGCGTGTCGGCGCGCCCTCCTATCAGCGGTCGACTTGAATGAAAATCCTGTGCGGGTAGCCTCTTTTGGCATGCCGTCAATCAGAGGATTGTTGCGCCGAGTCTCTCCACCTTTCTCTCGGTAGTGTCCGATCTTCGGGTCCAATGCCCACAGGGCTACGCTGAGACCACATCGCAACTAGACAGTCTGTAGACGAGTTTCGCATTTGGAGAAAGGACTATCAGTCTTCAAGGTAATGGGGGGACACTGGAGAGAATCAGGTGAGGAGGTCTCATATCTTTGCAGCCGCCATCGTTGCCTCCATACTAGTCCTGTCAATTCTATCTGTGATGCCACGAATCGGGGCGTCAGCGGGCGAAATAGCCCATGATCCAGTACTGATTTCTGGAGACGGGGGCTTCACCTCCGCCAATGGAGTCGTTCGTGGTAGCGGCACTGTGTTCGACCCGTTTGTCATTGAAGGATGGAACATCAGCGCCACGTCAAACCATGGAATAAGAGTCCAGAACACGGATGCGTATTTCGTTGTGCGAAACGTTACGGTCCGAGGCGGCTCTAGTGATTCCGATGGGATAGTGCTGGACCGGGCAAACAACGGTACGATTCTGGATTGTTCCATCGACGACTGCAGCACCGGTGTCTCAATCGTCTTCTCGGACAACATAGCATTGGTTGGAAACCGTGTCTCTCGGTGCACGTACATCGGTGTCTATGCACAGGACTGCTGGAACCTATCAATGGAAGGGAATCGAGTCTCCTCTACATCCTACCTAGGAACTCACATTAGGGGATGTAGAGGAGCAACATTGGAAAACAACACTTTCGCTGGAAATGCTGAGAGCGCAGTCCGCCTCGAACGGACCTCTGACAGCCTACTGACCGGAAACCAATTCACCTATGACAATCAGGGAATTGAATGCATGGATTGCAGCAGCATTGTTGCGGAGGAGAATGTGTTCCTGGCGAACTGGTACGCCAGCATTCACATCATGGATTCCACATATATCACGATTAGCAGAAGCGTCATTTCACTGAACAATGTCTCTGGCATGATTCTCAGGGATTCGGCATACGTGACGATTGAGAGCAACAGCCTCACAAGGATCTACGGTGAAGGCATTGATCTCTTCCAGTGCGACAGAGCTACAGTCTTTGATAATGCGGTGGACAACGTCAGCCAAGGCATCCGCCTGGAAGGGACTTCGAACAGCAGCATCGAGAAGAACACGATCCGCAACAGCAGCGTGTGTGGATTATCGCTAGGAGACTGCTCAAGAGTCGATGTCGAGTGGAATACCATCGAGGATAACAGCATTGGGATCAAGTTGAGCAGGTGCAAAGATGTCAGTGTTGTCAACAACACCGTCATTCGAAACGAGTTGCAGGCTGAGGATGACAACCGGCATGAGAACCACTGGGATGACCTTTCCTATTTCCCCGTCGAAGAGGATCATGAGTCGGCCCTCTTGCTGGTCGGTGCTGCCTGCGCGGTCGGTGCCTTCGTCGTGTTTGTCAGCATTCTTGTCATGAGGCGAAAGACAAGAGGGATCCCACCGACACCGTAGATCGACAGATCCGGAAAGGGCAATGATGAGCATTGTGTGAACCAGGTCGTCTGCCGTTTCTCGATCAGACGATTCTTGCACCGAGCTAGACCCCTTCTCAGACTCTTCTTCTTCGGCCCTTTGCACGCAAATTCGCGGACCCTGTGGGGAAACCTAGTTGAGCTAGCCAGCAAATCGGGTTCGTCAGTCAATCAGCGGGAATTGGGCTCGGATCTAGACCCCTCTTCTTTTCCGCCCCTAGATCCTTTTCTCAGCGGATCGTCCAACGCCAACCACGACCGCCATGATCGTGACTATAGCGCCGAGGAGCACTGTCAGGGGGCCGAACTCCGGGGATGACCAGTGTCGCCTCTATTAGAAGATGGCTCGATGCGCTTGCGACCGCTTCGACGGATTCGTTCAAAGAGGCGAATGCACTAGACTTGAATATCTGGGAAGACCAATCATAGTTTCCATCCATCCAGGCATTGTTCTTG
>Ga0214473_10011240_pt1 | contig 10513 bp, 9 predicted proteins | sample RVTome_7_FD_203509 | JGI IMG/M metagenome (GOLD analysis project Ga0214473, IMG submission 203509) | Soil microbial communities from uranium-contaminated site in the Upper Colorado River Basin, Wyoming, United States - RVT98D197 | ecosystem: Environmental > Terrestrial > Soil > Contaminated >... | reverse complement strand
GCCGGCGCTTCGGGGTAGGCTCTCGAACCGGTCGCTCGGGAGGAAAGCGACGGTTTCCGACTTGAGTGGAAAGTCGCCCAGATGAAGGGCATCGCTCGAATAGACGGTTTGAACCGGGGCGCCTTCCGCATCGACTTGGGCACGGCTGACCTTCTTGAGATCGAGTTCGTCCTTCAGCGAGTCGCGGAGCAGCGTAATGGACGTGCCCGTGTCGACGAGAAGGAGCAGCGACCTGCCGCCACAGTCGACCCGGACGCCCGCGAAGGGCACCTCCTCGTTTCCGGAGGGGAGCATGACCAGCGGGACCCTCACTTCCCTGTCGACTCCAACCGTGCCATCCAGGAAGTCCGGCCAAACGGGTACGGGGCGGTCGGAGTGCAGCGGAGAACAGGAAGCCAGGAAAACGAGCAGAACGAACGTTTTGGTTGTCACAATTCGGCAGGGACTCCTTGGGCAGTGCGAAACGTCTTGGGCTTCACCACCATTCGACATCGATCCACTCTCAGCTCCAGTGAGGACTTGACTCAAATACGAAGATCCAGCCCTCCTCACTCACCCGGAGGCCGCGTCGAGACCCTCAAACCGTCGGGGGTCCCGTCGTCTCTATCTCGGATCGAAAAATAGAGCCCCCAACCTCCGCCGGTCTGGGTCACCTTGACGAGCAGCTGGTTCCAACCCTGTTTCAGCCGTGCCTTGAACCGGTCTTGATCGGGACGGGCCACTCGTCCTTCCCGAAACTGGTGAATCACACGGTCGTTCAACCAGACTTTCATGCCATCGTTGCTTCCCGCCGTAAGGGCGACTTCCTGACCTTTCGGCGCAAAAACCCACACAACCGCATAGGCAACGCAATCCTGACTGGGGCTCAGCAAGGTGGCCAGGTTCAAATAGCCGTCTTCATTGGCTTCGACTTCGTTCCAACCAACCTGGCCCTCTACCCCAGGATAGATCGCCTCCAGGTCGACCTTTTCCTCCGGGGGAAAAACCGAGTCGACGCCCTGGTGCTCCGGGTCCGGGAAGGGGCCGATCAGACTCCATCGGCGGATGAGACCCTGTCCGAAGGCCAGATGGGTCTTTCTTCGGAGGGAAAACCCCTCCGACTGGATCGCGATCCTGAAGGGAACGCTGATGCGCCGATCCGGCGTTGTTGCGACGACGTCGAAGCTGAACGACACCGGACCGCTCTGTCCGGGGTCCAGATTTGAGGTCGTTTTCCCCTCCCCCAACGGCATCCACCCCCCGGAAGGCATCGTCTCGAGAGTGACGGCAATCCGAGGATTCGCAGGCGGGCTGGTGACCTGGAAGTCCAGCTCGCCGCGCCCCGCCTTTCCATCCAAGGCAAGCGCGACAGCCGTTCCTGAGGGCTCACCCAAAGTCACCGGAACGAGAATCTCGAGTGCCGGGTCGCGGACTTCCTCGTCCACCGATGCAACCTGCCTGATATAGGTCGTCGCGAGCGTCTTGAGTTCCTCTTCCCGCTCGCCGATCTGGTCGAAGGGAATCGACGCGAGCGCCGGGAGCGGCACGGGTCCGGCGTCCTTCGGGGTGACACGCACGATGGCCGCATTCGATTTCTCGGTTCTCCCGACCTCTTCGCACAGAGCGAGGATCCGGTCGATGGTCTGGAGAATATCGCCGGGAATGTCATCTCTCGGATGGCCATATTCCTCGGCGAGTTCGAGGGAATCTTCGACCCGCTTCTTCCAGACGTCGGCGTATTCACGGAGTTTCTCAACGGCGGGCCCCACGACGGCCGGGAGCAACGCTTCAACGCCCTTCGAAAGGTTGTCTGTAGAGACGATCCTTGGTTCCTGGCCCGACACGCAGAGGAAGTAGTCCCCCGGGTCCAATCCTTCCACCGCCAGCTCCACCGTCATGGCGGCAATTTCTTCGGGCGCCAGGGAGAGGGAAACGGTACGGGGGGAAAGAGCCACCACGGCGATCGCGCCCTCCCAGTTTTCGGACGCGATCCCGGAATCCGTCGAAAGAGTCAGCCGGGGAATACAGTCTCCCGGGCTCAGGGACAACCACGAGAGGACCAACGAAGTGTAGAGCCATGGATAACGTTGAAGGGTCATGCGTACGGTCTCCTAGACACTGTCGAAGAATGAGACATCCGGACAGTAAGGTAGGCGAATTAAACGCCATCTGCAACGACAAGGCCTCTTCCGCGAGCAAACGACCGGGCCACGGAAAGCATTCAGCCAACCAGCGTCACCCTCATCCCCGGCCCTTCTCCCCTCAAGGGAGAAGGGTGGAGAGCGCCAAGTCCCCTCTCCCCTTTGTGGGAGAGGGGATTTAGGGGTGAGGGGACCAAGCGAGGGAGATTCCTTGTGGAACCCATGGAACTCCGGTACCTTGGCGACCACTCATTGAAATGGACTCCGGACCAGTGTCTCAGGGAAAACCCATCGTCAACCTGACCTTCCATGGGATCGGCGAACCCGAACGCCCTTTCGAGCCGGGAGAGAACGAAGTCTGGGTTTCGACGGAAAGGTATGTCACGATCCTGGATTCGGTGAGGAATCGAGAGGACGTCCGTGTCACTTTCGACGACGGCAACTCATCCGACTACAGGATCGCCCTTCCCGATCTGCGGAGCCGGGGGCTGAAGGCGGCGTTTTTTGTCACCGCGGGCTTCGTGGATCGGCCGGGGTATCTCTCGCAAAGCGAGATCCGGGAGCTCGCCGACTGCGGGATGCGAATCGGGACGCATGGGATGAACCACCAGTCTTGGCGCGGGCTCTGCGAAACGGATCTGCGAATCGAGATCGTCGACTCCAAGCGTCTTCTCGAACAGATTCTCGGGCAAACCATCACGGAAGCGGCATGTCCCTTCGGCGGTTACAACCGACACGTGTTGAAACTCCTGAGGGAATCGGGATTCGAACGGGTCTACACCAGCGACCGCGGTCTCGCCTTCGAAGAAGACTGGTTGCAACCCCGGAACACCGTCTACCGCGACTTGTGGAAGTATCCGGTGGAACCCATTCTTTCCAGACCTCCGACACGCCTGAGGGCCAGGCTTCACCAGCTGCGCGCCTGGAGGAAGCGGCTTCGGTAGAATTTGACCTCAGCCCCAGGTCCTACGAGGGAAGGGGGAGTCTTCAATCTCCGCACCGGCGTAAACACCGGTGCTAACGTTGCAGGCACGCTGAAGCGCGCTACCGATCCCAGGGCGCTTCGGCGTGCTTTCCGCCTCAGCAGCCTATCGAAAAAGGCCTTCGTGTCCTGCGCCCTGGATTCCCGCTTTCGCGGGAATGACGGAGGGGAGGACGTTTTCCTCTGTGGTCATCCCCGCGAAAGCGGGGATCCAGGAGATTGGCGGAGTGCCGCGCAAGAGGATGAGCGGGGTGCCGGGCTCAAAGCAGAAGATTCCCGAAAGGCGATCCGGGAAGGAATCTCCCGGTTTGGAATCGGGAGAATGCGCTGGCGCGTGAAGTTCGGTGAAGAACTCAGGCATCTTCCTTTCCCATGCGATTGTGGCGCGACTGGATCACCAACATTCTGTTGCCGGATTGAGCGTCTTCTTCATACACACCCACGTACCAGGGCTTGTCGGCCTTTTTGGACACGGCAATCGGCCTCACATCCGTGACCGGGTCGAACCCCTCTTCATAGCTTTGAACCAGTAGTTCCATGTCGGCGGGTTGTTTTTCGAGCAGGGCAATCAGTTCAGCCACATTCATTTTTCGCCTCCCGGCACTCGTTGAGCGGTAAGTTCATGACAGATCCCCCTCCGTTCCACGCTTTTCCCGCCTCTGCTCAAGCTGCTTCACGCGCGCGATGGCTTGGTCGAAATCGGAGGGTTGCCGATCCTCCAGTCGGCGGCGTTCCCGGTCGTACTTCTCAAACTCGGCATGGGCGTGGCGTTTACCCAGCTCGGCGGAGATGGTCCCGGCGTGGTCCAGGATGTTGCGTTCGTTGAATTGGAGGAAAGCGTCGAGTTTGGCGGCCCAGTCGGCCATGTGCATGGGGCGGTGGCGGCGGGCTCGATCTTCGGCATAGTCCAGGTACATGGTGACGACGCGGTTTAATTCCCGAATCTCTTCTTCGCTCAGGTAGTTCTTCGCGATCTCGGTGTCGCGCCGACGGATGGGCCCGTGCGGGGCGTTTTTCCAAGTGGTCAAGCCCATGTTGGGCTTCGCGGCGTCGGCGCGGTCGAGAAGGACCTCGGAGGCCGTCCGGTCGTGGATGGCGAAGTGGAGCTTGTTCTGGACCGTGGCGAAGAACGTCTGAGCGGCTTCGGTGTTTGGGTCGTAGTCGATGCTGGTGGCGTAGATGTCCGTGATTTTCCGGTAGAAGAGTCGCTCGGAAGCGCGAATATCGCGGATGCGTTCGAGCAGTTCGTCGAAATAGTCCGCGCCGAGGGTCTGTCCGGCCTTGATGCGTTCGTCGTCGAGCGTGAAGCCCTTGACCAGAAGTTCCGATAGTCGCGCCGTGGCCCACTGGCGGAAGCGCGTGCCGACGTGGGAGCGGACGCGGTAGCCGATTGCGAGGATCATATCGAGGTCGTAGTACTTTAATTGGCGCTGAACCGTTCGTTTTCCTTCACTTCGAACTTGTAAGAATTCCTTACAAGTTGCCGCTTCAGCCTGCTCCCCCTCTTCATAGATGGATCGAACATGCATGGTGATGTTCTGTGGAGTGGTCTGGTACATTTCCGCTATTTGAGCCTGGGTCAACCAGACTGTTTCGCCCTCGATCCGCACCTGGAGATCCAGCGTGCCGTCTTGGTAAATGAGGATCTGCCCGTCTGGAACTGCCGGAAGGTCGCTGGGATTCTCAGCCTTCATAGCCCAAATCTTCTCAGGTTCTTCTTCAATTGACCGACTTTGCACTTATACTATTTCGCCAGCGCCGACGCAACGGCCTTTGGGGGGCGATCCGTGACTGTCTCCGGTACGCGCGAGACAGGTGTACAGCCACCGGTTTTCCTTGGCAATTTCGCATCCGCCTCTGAATGTTGATTCGTAGTCTGTCCCCGAATTTCCTGGTATACTCCCCAGACCCAGCCAACGCGGAAAGAGAAAACTGCCACGTGTCTGCAACTCCGAATGTCGAAAGAATCGACCGTGAAGATTGGCGCGAGAAAGCCCGCTCGTTTTCCGACTACAACTTCTGCCAGTTGTGGGAATACGGCCTTTCCTGTTCGGCGCGTTTGGGGGCTCGGGACGAGAAAGTGGCCATCCGGTGCGATTCCGAGACGATCGCCCTTGCGGACGCCCGGATCAAAAAGGTTCCCCTTCTCGGCTCCGGTATAGCCTACCTCAGCAACGCCCCTTTAACCCGCAAAGGCCCGGAGGTCGATCTCGACACGTTTGGGTTGTGCGTTCAGGCGCTGAGGAATGAATTCGTCGCGAAAAGGGGCCTCATTCTCCGCCTGCTCCCACCCGTCGGACCGCCGGAATCCAACACCCAAGTCTCGGAATACTTGAGGAGCGCGGGATTTCAGGAAGCGAAAACGGCGCGTCCGCACAGAACCATCCTGCTCGACCTACGGCCGTCGCCGGAAGAACTCCGGGCTTCGCTTGCCAAGAAGTGGCGCAGCGACCTCGTCCGCGCCGAGAAACAGGAACTGGCCGTGCGAGCGGGTCGAGGCGAGGACCTTTTCATGGAGTTTGTCGGTCTCTACCGCGAAATGCGCGCGCGCAAGCAGTTCGAATCTCAGCTCGATGCGGACTTCTATTTGAGGTTGCAGAAGGAGCTTCCGGAGGAAGAGAGACTGTTGGTTGCCATTGTTGAAAAAGAAGGGACCTCTGTGGCTGGAACGGTTTTGAGTCTCCTGGGAGACACGGCCGTTTACCTCCTGGGCGCCGCCAGCGAAGAAGGAAGGTCGCTGCGAGCCGCCTATCTGCTTCAATGGAGGGCCATCCTGACTGCCAAAGAAGCCGGGCTGAGGTGGTACGACCTGGGTGGCATCGACCCCGAAGAGGATCCCGGCGACCATCGTTTTAAGAGCCGAATCGGTGGAATGGATGTCTCGGCCCCCGGTCCATTCGAGCTGCTTCCTGTCGGCATCCGGGGAAGGATCGTTTTGGCAGCCGAGAGACTCTACAAATCCATCCGATCGCCCCGGAGCAAAGCGGACCAAAAGACCGAACCAGAGGGAGCATCCACGAATTGAACGAGCACGCGGAGACAGGGGCTGGCTCCGTCGACGTTTCCGTCGTCATCGTGAGCTACAACACTCGGGAGGTAACCCGGAACTGCCTCCGGTCGGTTTACGAGCAGACCTCCAACATTTCGTTCGAAGTTTTCGTGGTTGACAACCAAAGCCGCGACGGTTCTCCTGAGATGGTGCGGACCGAATTCCCCGAGGTTATCCTGATTGCAAACGAGGAAAACCGCGGGTTCGCGGCGGCCAACAACCAGGCGCTGAGGCTGGCGAAGGGACGTTACTTTCTCCTCCTCAACTCCGACACGGTCGTCCTGGACCGGGCCATTGAAAAAACGGTCGACTATGCCGACCGGCGCCCGCGCGTCGGGGTCGTGGGCTGCCAGGTTCTCGAGGACGAAAACACCGTCCAGCAAACCTGCTTCTCCTTCCCTTCCCTGTCGAGCGCGTTCTTCGCGGCAACGGGGCTTAGCACTCTGTTTCCCAGGTCGCGCCTGTTTGGCCGCGAGTGGATCGGCTGGTGGAACCGTGACACCGAACGCGAGGTCGACGTCGTCTCCGGCATGTTCATGCTGGCGAGAAAGGAGGCGGTGGACCAGGTGGGTTTGATGGACGAAGACTACTTCATTTACGCGGAAGAGGCGGATTGGTGTTTCCGCCTGTGGAAGGCCGGCTGGCCCTGCGTTTTCGCGCCTGTTGCTCGGATCCTCCATTTGGAGGGGGGGGGCAAAAGCACGAGACAGGTCAGCGCCAAGATGTACCTGCAGCTGCAGAAAAGCCTGCTCCTCTTCCACCGAAAAAACCGGGGTCTCCTGTCTTGGGCCGGACTCAAGGCCCTTTACATTCTGAACATGGGCGCTCGCGCGCTGCTGTTTCGAGCCTTCTGTGTGTTGAGGCTGGGGAGGTCGGCCTGTGAAAGAGCCCGTCTCGCCGGTGCGTCGTTTCGGTATCATCTATTCGGAGTGGAGCCGACGCAGTGAACCAGTCAAACGGGCAAAAGGATACGACCGCCCAGGGAAGCGGCGGGCTGACATGCGAAGTCTACGATTCGTTTGAGGCGGTCCCTCACTCGTCCGAAGACTGGGACGACTTCGTGGCGAAAGCGGGGGGGGACATCTACCTTTCCTACGACTGGTGCCGAGTCTGGTGGAAGCATTACGGGCAGAAACGAGATCTCCGGATCTTCATCTTTCGGAAGGAAGGCAAGATCGTCGGCCTTCTGCCGATGTTTGTGGACCGGTTTCGCTTGGGGATCCCTTGGTTCAGACTCGCCAAGGTGGTGGGATCCGATTTCACCCTCGGGGTCTGCAATCCTCCCGTCCAACCGGAGCATGCGCCGGACGTCTTCCGTCTCCTTTTCGGCGCGCTTTTGGTGACAGAGAAATGTCATGCCGTCTGGCTCGGACCGATTCACGAAGACTGTAAAGCCCTCGATGGTCTCGGAAGGGCCTGCAAAGAACCATCAAGCGAGTGGCGATTGTTCCGGGAACATGCCCTTGCCCCACACACTTTTTTCAACCTGCCTGGGTCGTTTGAGGACTACCTGATGTCTCTCGGCAAGAGCATGCGGGGGAACTTTCGCCGGAGCTGGAAACAGCTGAACGAGGCCTATTCGGTCCAGGCGGATAGCGTTGTCCAACCCGCGGAACTGGAAAGGGAGTTCGAGAAATTCGTCGACCTCCATACAGCCCAATGGGCCGCTGAATCGAAGCTGGGACATTTTGGCGACTGGCCGGACGCGCTGGAATTCAACCGAGACCTTGTGCGGGCGTACTCGGCAAAGGGGCGGGTACGACTTCACCGTCTGATCGCGGACGGGGAAGTCGTTTCGTATCAGTACTGTTTCGCCTTCGGGGACTGTAACCATTGGAGACTCCCCGCTCGGGTGGTCGGCCATGAGTGGGACCGGTTCTCTCTCGGAAACCTGACACTGGTTCTCCTGTTCGAAACTTCGATTGGGGAAGGCATTTACCGGGTAGAAGGGGGCCAAGGCCATTACGACTACAAGATCAAGTTGGGCGGAGAGGAGCTCTCGCTCCGGTCGCTGCTTGTGGTCAGGAATGGCTTTGGAGCGGCCCTCCGGGCGCGTCTTTTCACCGCATTGGCGGATTTTCTGCAGTTCTTCTACTACCGGGGCTGGTTCCACAAGATCTCGCCGCGTTTGCCCTTGAAGAGACGTCCTTTATGGGGAGCGTGGATCCGAACGAGGAACTGAAGAGCGGGGTTCCCCCTCGAGACTTTCCTGAGGCTTTCCGCGACCCCCTCTCCCGGTGAAATCTCCTTCGGCGGACAGCAGGAACCGGCTGATTTCGAGGGCGGCTGCCCGATGGCCGGACGTGGACCAGTGAACGTCGCGCTGGAGATAGTCGGCTCTATCCAAAACCTGCGTGAGGTCGATAGTTGGCAACCCTATGTTCTTGAGGATCTTCTTCATATCTTCCAAGTCGTCCTTGTGTTCGGGATCCTCGTACGTCAAGAAGCTGGGAATGAGGCAGAAAGTGATATCCAGGTCCCTTCCCGCAGCGAAGGTCATGAGGTCGCGCACCGCATACTCGAAGGTTTCAAAGCGATTCAATCGTTCCCCCCCCAGAGACGCCCCCCACGAATCCGTATTCACGCCAAGGCGCCTGTCATCTTGCTGGAAGTTGGCTATGGCGCAGCCGATGAGGTCGGTGAGGTAGGACAGCCGGGAAAGCATTCTGGGAACCGGTTTTCGTGGTACCGCAAACCAGCATTCGTAACATTCCTCCAGGGGATCGACATACAAGATCTGCGTACCATTCTTGCGAATGTTGGGCCAGAGACCGGTTGGGTTCACGTTGTCAGTCAGGTCGTTCACGTACGCCATGACGACAACCCTTGTCGATTTCGTGTCGTGGATTCCGCAGAACCGCTTCAATAGGAGGACATCTTGAATCGTCCCGAAGCCTGTAACGCCCATGTTCAGGGCTTTGACGCCGGTCAATTCCTCGAAAACATCGGGGCAGGTATATCCTTGATCGACTCCCCAACCGAAGGTGAAGGAGTCTCCCAGGAACAGGAATTCCGGTTGGTCGAGAGACTCTTCGTCATCCCGAAATCCCTCCGAATTGGTTTTCACACTGAAGCTCGAAGGTTCAACATCGAAGAGAAGATCCACGTGGGGTTTGGACATGAAGCCGAGTTCGGGGTCAAACTGATGGCTCGAGAGTTGTCGACCCCCCGATAGGTCCGGGCGTCACGGTACTCGCGGGAAGCGAAGAGCGCGATTCCGACCTCCGCTACCAGGAGAAAAAGAACCACGGTGACGGTACCGAAAAGTAGTTTTTTCTTGAGACCCATTCTCCTCGCCTCGATCGCAAGGATATTCTATTGGAGAGTCGTCTCCAGAACAATCGGAACGCGGAACCGGCGGCCTCGAATGGTGGAGCGGGAGGCATCGCTTGACCTTTTCGTCGGCACGTGCTTCCTTAGGGGTATTCCGGCCGAACGCCTCTTGAGGGGATGGGGTTTGACGCAAGGGTGCAAACACTTGGTGTAGTCGGTCCGCTTTCCGACCATCGAAAATGGGCGCCCACCTGCCGGCTTGCCGGTCCCGGCAAGCCCGGAGAGCCCGCGTCCGATCGCCGATTCGGACCTTCCGATTCCTCCCCTCCCGTCTCGAAAGACCGGCTTCAGAAAAAGGGGGATGGGAAATCCACAAATGCCTGAGCGCAAATTCGTCCATTTACACCTCCACAGCGAGTATTCCATTCTGGACGGCATGTGCCACTTGGACGAGCTGCTTGAAGAAGTAACCCGCCAGCGCATGGGAGCGGTGGCGGTCACCGACCACGGCAACATGCACGGCGCTCTGGATTTCTACAACAAGGCGGTCGACGTGGGGATCAAACCCATCCTCGGGTGCGAGGTCTACATCACCTCCGGCAGTCGCTTCGACAAAGGAACCAAAAAGGGAGCGAAGAGCGATGCGGGCGGAAGTTACGGGGGAGCCTACAATCACCTGACTCTTCTCTGCCGGGAGCTCGAGGGCTACCGGAACCTGCTCAGACTCTGCACCGCCGGATACACGGAAGGTTTTTACTACAAACCGCGGATCGACAGGGAAATCCTCCGGGAACTCTCGAAGGGTCTGATCGGGTTGTCCGGTTGTCTCGCGGGAGAGGTCTGTCAGAGCCTTCTGCAGAACGACATCGAGAAGGCAAGGCGCATCGTCGAGGAATACTGCGACATCTTCGGCGAGGGCAATTTCTACATGGAAATCATGTCGAATGGCCTGGACGACCAGGGAAAGGCCAACCAGGGGATCATCCAGCTAGCCAAGGAGATGGGCCTTCCCCTGGCCGCGACCAACGACGCCCATTACATCCACCAGAGCGACTTCGAGGCCCACAAAGCGATGGTTTGCATCCAAAC
>Ga0214473_10011239_pt1 | contig 10513 bp, 4 predicted proteins | sample RVTome_7_FD_203509 | JGI IMG/M metagenome (GOLD analysis project Ga0214473, IMG submission 203509) | Soil microbial communities from uranium-contaminated site in the Upper Colorado River Basin, Wyoming, United States - RVT98D197 | ecosystem: Environmental > Terrestrial > Soil > Contaminated >... | reverse complement strand
GAGGTCGATTCTGATAGCCCTCGGCGGCGTGACCGTGCCCTGGATATGCGGGTTCTTCCTCGCGGAGTTCATGCTGCCTGACCCGGGCAACTCGTACGACAAGTTCTCGCAGTCGGTGTTCGTCGGCGCCGCCCTCGTGGCCACGAGCGTAGCTATAACAGCCGGCGTGCTGAAGGAGATGAAGCTCGTAGGCTCTGATGTGGCCAAGATACTCCTCGGGGCAGCCGTCGTCGACGACGTGCTGGGCATGGTCGTGCTTGCGGTGTCTGCCGGGACCGCCACTGGAGGAGGCGTGGACCTGGGAAATCTCATATGGCTCGTGGTGGCTGCGGTCCTGTTCATCTCGCTCGGGGCGTACATCGGATCGAAGATAGCCACGAAGATAATCGCGTCCGTGCACAGACGTGGCCTAGAAAGGGGCATCGAGGAGAGCGGGTTCCTCCTGGCGCTCGGCCTTGCGTTCACTTACGCTGTCATATCCGAGATCATCGGGATATCCGCCATCATAGGCGCGTTCGTCGCCGGCACCAGCTTTGCCAAGTGCGACCTGAGAGCCAGCTTCCAGAGGCACACCTCGGTCCTGGAATGGGTCTTCGCGCCCATCTTCTTCGTCTCCCTGGGCATACTCGTTGACCTGGCGGAGGTCTCCTTCACCGCGTGGATATTCGCCGGCGTGCTCACTGCGGTCGCGTTCGCAGCCAAGGTGGTCGGCTGCGGGCTGCCTGCGAGGCTGCTCGGCATGGGCAAGCGAGAGGCGCTGTTCATCGGCGTCGGCATGTCTCCCCGGATGGAGGTGGCGATGATCATAGCGCTGTACGGGCTCACGGTCGGGATAGTCACTAGGGAGCTGTACTCGGTAATAGTGCTCATGGGACTCCTCACCGCGCTGTTCACGCCGTCGATCCTGCGCAGGATAATGAAGGATGCCCCACCGACAGAGGCCCCCGCTTGCGAGACCATCTGATCAGGCTCCACGCCGCGGACGCACGCGCGCGCACGAGAGGAACAGCCACCAAAAGGCTCACAACCGGCAGCATGAATGTGCCGAAATCCGGGATGATCGTCTCGGATACGATGATCTGGACCTCGTTGAGCGAGGTCAGGCCCTCTTCTCTTCCGGGCTCACCCCGAATCCGCACTTCTTACAGGTCAGGGACCCCGTGACCCAGACAGCGCCACAGCTCGGACACGAGTTCCTCCTGAAGCCACAGTGCCAACAGTCCGAGCGGTCCTCATGCCAGACTCTCTTGCACTGGGGACATCTTCCGGCCAGAGGATTCCAGTTGGAATCGATGTCAACTAGGCCCGTACCGTCGCACGCTTGGCACTTGTCCGCGCCGGTCGGGCTGGGCATGAATCCGATGCCGCGGCACGCCGGACACTTGCCCGTCCCATAGCATCGGGGACACCTGCCAGTGCCTCCACAGCAAGGACACGCAGAGAGGAAGACTGTCCCTTTCCCCTTGCACCCCGAGCACCGGCCGTTCTCGCAGTGTGCATGTTGAGCTAAGCCGAATAGATCAACTCCGCCGCCCGTGTAGCTAGTATACCAAGTGCATTTGCCGCTGCCGTCGCAGACTGGACAGATATCCAGTCTCCCAAATCCGTCACATGCCCTGCATTCGACTTTGTGAACCACGCCCGTCTTCGCCAGAAGGATCTCGGTACCGCAGTACATGCAATGAGCCTTTTTCAGGTCCTCAGGAAGCCGAAGGTTGGCACCACAGCGGGGACATACGGCCGGAATCAACTTGATGTCTGCCATGAGTTCACCCACGGATCCTTGGATTGGCGCTCTTGGCTATATCACTTTGTCTGGACAGCCTGGGCTGACCATGGATGCCTCTGAAGCTCGATCGGCATTTGAACGATGATTTCGTGGAGCGGTTCCGAGAAGAGTTACTTATATAGTGATGGTAGTCATTGGCGCTTGTTCCGTACATGCAGGGATAGCCAAGCCTGGTCAACGGCGCTAGATTCAGGGTCTAGTCGCGCAGGCGTCCGCCGGTTCAAATCCGGCTCCCTGCACACCCCAATCGGACCACATTTTCCGACACCGTCACTCGCGGACTCATCTCATCCGTCAATCGACCGTTCGGGCGCAATCACCAATATGAAGGGCGTCCAGTGGTGAACCTTCCAATCGATCGCGGAGCCTAGCGAGGAAATCAATATGATGCCGAGGGAGATTTCGTGACGTTGGAAATGGTATTGAGAAAGGAACCCATATCGGCTACGCTCTTGTGATATTGCTGGCAGTCTGTGCAGTTGCCCCTGGAGGAAGAAGCGTCGGTGATTTGTACGAAGAGGGCGACAACTGGGTGTATGATGTCGACATGTCCGTCGGCACCCTTCGTCTTTCAGGCAGAGTCACCTACATGATAGCCGGAGAATCCTCGATGTCTGCAGGAGGATTCTCCTATGATACGTACGAGATGGACCAGTATGGGTCATTCGACGTGTCAGGAACCATATACGAATCCTGGGCAAGTGGAACAGCAACGCTCTCCGGCTCTGGTTCAATGGACCAAGACAGCCTGGATTTGATTGTCTCGGATCAGAACCTGTCCATAAGTGTCACTGCACAATTGCTGACTCCTCCGTTGACATTGACACTGTGGGACCACATAATCTCAACATACTCGCCTCCTAGCGGAACCGGCCAGGAACCAGAGGACATAGAAGAGGGTGTGAGCTGGACAAAGAACTACACGATCGAATCGGTGGAGAGGTCATTCGATAGTTGGTTTCGGGCAATCGCAAGCGACTCATACTCGTACTCATCAACAAGCGTTTACAATTACATTGGATCTAGTCCAACAATCGTGCCATCAGGGACATTTGAATGTAACGTGGTGATGGAACACAACGAATACGGTGTAACCACGAGCTGGATGAGCGAGAAGGTGGGCATGGTCGTGAAGAGTGAATATCATCCGGGGTCCTCAGACTCCATAACACAGTTGATTGTGTCACATAGTCACAAACCCTTGCCGACAGGAGAGTGGTCGCCGGCAATGGTTATTACACGTTAGGTGTCCCGCTGGTTGCCGTGAACGTCACTGTGGTCATCTGGATGGCGCATCGAAGGCAGGTCCCACGTCAGGAGCTGATGGTTGACCAGGCTCTGCTGGGCTCTCGCCCACCGATCCCGCCCTGTGAGTAGTCGCGCATTCTGAGCTGTGATAGGGGTGTCTGCTTCGCACCTGAGGCATTGACCGTCTGATGATCTATGACAAGATCGCCTAGTTGGAGACTCTGGCAGCAGGACGATCGCTCAGCAGGCGGCGAAGAGGCTGTCGTCGTCCGCCTCGAGCTTGTTCACCCGTTCCCTACCCGGCGAGACCAGGAATGGCCTAACCTCCTTGAGCCATTCCTCAGCAGTGACAAGGCGCAGGGTCTTGCTGATGTACGTGATGTCCGCGTCGACAACTCCCTGAAGAGGCTTGATGTAGTCTCTGACGAAGGCCTCTATGTGGTTTCCGCTCCTCGCGAGGACCGAGGCCATGATCGAGGCACGGAACGATTGGAACGTCTGGGTGATGTACGTGATTATGATCTCGTCGCTGGGCCGCAGGGCCGAGACGCGCTCGTATATGCTGTCGATGGAGGCTGGTAGCGCGTCGATCGTGACGGTGAATCTGCGAAGGTCTCGGGGGCGGTCTTTGGGGAACCTGAAGATCCTAATCTTCGCCATGTTGAGGACCCAGATTCCGCGCAGGTTCGGTATTTCCGCTATGTGCTTCGATATGAATTTCGCGAGAGCATCCGGGTCGTCGGCCCTTACGATGAGACTAGTGTCCTCCTGCATGTCTCTGTGGGTGAGGAACAAAGGCTTCACATGCTTGGTCCGCCACTTGGCATGGTTCTCGACCACATAGTCCCAGACATTGCTGGTGATATGCCTGGACACCCGGCTGTTGGGGTCGGTGACTAGCAGAGGCACGTGCATCCTGAGTAGCGCGAACGTCAAATCCCCCCATCTGGCGCGCAGAGTGGTATCACGTGTCATGGGAGTGTGATTACTTAATAACAATGTTACCACTTCGCTTTTCGCCGAAGTCCGAACAATAGCACGGAGAATAAAAATGAAGTACGTCGGGAGCCCATCCGCCTCCTCAAGGGAGGAATCGAGAGTGGCAGAGGTGAGTTCGCGGGGAGAAGTAGCGCCTCACGGAGGGGACGGGGATGCCTGAAGGCAGGAAGGTCGGAGCGGCCCTCGTCGTAGGAGGAGGCCCTGCGGGCCTCCAGGCGGCACTCGATCTGGCGAACTCTGGCTTCAGAGTCCATGTCGTGGAATCAGGGCCGAGCATCGGCGGCACGATGGCGAAGCTCGACAAGACTTTCCCCACGAACGACTGCGCAATGTGTATCCTGTCGCCGAAGATGTCCGAGTGTCTGGGGCATCCCAACATCGACCTGATGAGCTACTCGGAGGTGAAGTCTGTCGAGGGAAAGGCAGGGGATTTCACGGTGAAGGTTCTTAGGAAGAGCAGGTTCGTGGACGAGTCGAAGTGCACAGGCTGCGGCGACTGCGTCCCGGTGTGTCCTGTCGCGCTGCCGAGCGAATTCGACCTCGGGATGGCGGCCAGGAAGGCGGTTTACGTGCCGTTCCCCCAGGCGGTCCCAGGGGTGGTGACGATCGACAGAAGAGGCGTGGCCCCGTGCACCAACGCGTGCCCAGCCGGACTCAGCGCCCAGGGGTATGTCGCCCTCATCAGCCAGGGGAAGTTCAGGGAGGCACTGAACCTCATACTCGAGACGGTCCCCCTGCCGTCGGTCTGCGGACGCATATGTCATCACCCGTGCGAGGATGCGTGCAACCGAAAGGATGTCGATTCATCCCTCGCGATCGCGGCGCTGAAAGGCTTCGTGGGGGACTCTGAAAGAGCCGGCAAGAAAGCGGCTCCTACATCGCCCATGAAGCCGACCAGAAAGGTGGCCATCGTCGGGGCGGGGCCGGCAGGACTCACAGCGGCCTATCGCCTCGCATCGAAGGGCTACTCCGTGAGGGTTTTCGAGGCCTCGAGCAAAGCCGGCGGGATGCTCTATTGGGGGATACCGGATTACAGGCTCCCGAAGAAGGTCCTCCAGCAGGATATTGACTTCGTCCTTGGGGCCGGAGTGGAAATTCAATACGACACAGTCGTGGGCAGGGACATTTCCTTCAGCGACCTCAGGAATGAGCACGATGCCGTGTTCCTGGCGATAGGCGCGCACAGTAGCCAGGGACTCGGAATAGAGGGCGAGGACCTGGAGGGCGTGATCCACAGCGTGGAGTTCCTGCGCAGAGTCGCGAGAGGAGGCAAGGTTCCACTCGGGAGGAGGGTGTTGGTCATAGGAGGTGGCAACTCAGCCATGGACTCCGCCAGAACTGCACTGAGGCTCGGATCGGCTGTGACCGTTCTCTACAGAAGAACAGCCGATGAGATGCCCGCAATAAGGACCGAGATCGAAGCGACGAAGGAAGAGGGCGTCCGGATGCAGTTCCTCGTCTCCCCTGTGAGAATCCTGCCGAGGGGCAAGAATGTCGGGGCGGTCGAGTGCGTCAGGATGGAGCTCGGAGAGCCTGGGGAGGACGGCCGCCGCGAGCCGATTCCCCTCGTAGGGTCGGAGTTCGTGATCGAAGCGGACACGGTGATACCAGCCATCGGTCAAGCGCCCGATCTCGAGACGATCGGGGAGAGAGGGCTTGCGAGGACGAAATGGGGCACCATCGAGACAAAGGAAGGAAACCTTAGCACCAACATCCCAGGGGTCTTTGCAGGAGGCGACGCCGTGACTGGCCCCGCAACTGCGATAGAAGCGATAGCCGCTGGCAACCTCGCTGCCAGGTACATCGAGAGGTATCTGCGGGGGGAGAGCATCCAGCCGGACCCGAAGGACCCCGAGAAGTACGTCGTTTCCCTCGAGGACGTCAAGGTCTCGATGGAAGGGCGTATTCCGACACGGGAGCGCGTCAGGCGTGAGAGCATATCCATGCACAAGCGCAGGACGACTTTCGAGGAGGTTGAGAGGCCCTTCATGGAGGCAGCCGCCGTCGAGGAGGCCTCGAGATGCCTCGCCTGCGGTCCGTGTGCCATGTGCGGCCTGTGCGCCCTTGCATGCAAGAGAGAGGCTATCGACTACAGGTTGGCGGACCAGCTCGTGGAACTCAACGTGGGGGCCATCATATTGAGCCCGGGGTTCAGTATGTTCGACGCGTCCAAGAGGGCAGAGTACGGGCACCGCATCTTCCCGAACGTGCTGACCAACATCGAGTTCGAGAGGATGCTGAACGCCTCGGGCCCGACAAAGGGGCGCGTCTTCCGGCCGTCCGATGGCTCCGTGCCAAAGCGGATAGCGTTCATCCAATGCGTGGGCTCAAGGGACGTGCAGACCGGCAACACATACTGCTCCTCTTACTGCTGCATGGCCGCCCTGAAACAGGCGGTGATCGCCAAGGAGCACGCTCCGGGTATCAGGACGAGGATATTCTTCATGGACACGAGGGCGTTTGGGAAGGAGTTCGAAGAATACCTGTTCAGGGCGGAGAACGAGTACGGGGTCGAGATCGAGCGCAACAACAGGGTCCCGAACGTGAAGGAAGACCCCGCGACGCACAATCTCCTGCTCATTCACCACGCAGGGGCGGACATCTACGAGGACGAATTCGAGATGGTCGTCATCTCCGCCGGTATGCGGCCGCCGCCGTCAGGTGAGACTATCGCCGCTACAATGGGTGTGAAGCTGAACAGGTTCGGGTTCTGCGAGACGGACGAGCTTTCGCCCGTAGACACTTCGGTCGAGGGCGTGTACGTGTGCGGGACGTTCTCCGGCCCGAAAGACATCCCGGACTCCATCGCCCAGGCGAGCGCGGCTGCAGGAAAGGTGGCCGCCCTGCTGTCAGAGCAGAAGGGCACGCTGGCACGCAGGAAAGAGTACCCGGAGGAGAAGGACGTGACCGGGGAGAAGCCCAGAATAGGGGTGCTCGTGTGCCACTGCGGTATCAACATCGGCTCTGTGGTCGACGTACCTGCCGTCGTGGAGTACGCCTCGAAGCTCCCGGACGTCGCTTTCGCAGAGGGCAATCTGTACACATGCTCCAGCGATACGATCAGGAAGATCAAGGAAGTCGTGAAGGAGCGCGGCCTAAACAGGGTGGTCGTCGCCGCATGCACCCCGAGGACGCACGAACCATTGTTCCAAAGCGCCTGCAGAGAGGCGGGCCTCAACAAATATCTCTTCGAAATGGCGAACATAAGGGACCAATGCTCCTGGGTCCACAGGCAAGAGCCGGAAAGAGCGACCCAGAAAGCCAAATCGCTGGTAAGGATGGCGGTGGCCAGGGCGGGTATGCTCGAGCCGCTCTCACAGCCGAGAATCCCGGTCACGCCAGTGGCGTTGGTTATCGGAGGTGGGCTGAGCGGGATGTGCGCTGCCCGGGAGATCGCGAATGCGGGATACTCCGTCCACCTGGTCGAGAAGGAGAACGAACTGGGAGGACACATCAAGAGTATCTATCACACGCTTTCTGGCGTTGACCCGCAGGAGACTCTGAGGCGGCTGATGGGAGAGCTCATGAGCCACGTACACGTGAAGATTCACCTCGGAGACGAGGTCCTCGAGCTGAAGGGCCACATTGGCAACTTCGAGACGAAGCTCAAGAGCGGGGAGATGATCAAGCACGGCGTCGTTGTAGTTGCCACGGGGGCGATCGAGTACACCCCCACGGAGTACATGTACGGCAAGAACCCCAAGGTCATCAAACAGACGGATCTGGGGCGGCTCCTTGCCCGGAAGGAGTTCAAGGGAGGGAACGTCGTGGTCGTCCAGTGCGTGGGTTCGAGAACGGCGGAGTCGCCGAACTGCTCTCGGATTTGCTGCTCGACCGCGATGGCGAACGCCATCAGGATCAAGAAGGACTTTCCCGGCACCAACGTGTTCGTTTTGTACAGGGACATCAGGACTTACGGGTTTGCGGAGGAGCACTACAACGAGGCGGCGAGTCTTGGAGTGATCTTCTTGAGATACGATCCATCCGCCCCACCGAAGATTGTAGAGATCGGAGATGGTCTGTATGTTGATGTCGAGGAGCAGTTCATCGAGAGACTCGTGCGAATAAGGGCGGACTACGTCGTGCTGAACGCTGCCGTGCGCCCGAACCCTCACAACGCAGAACTCGCGCGTTTGCTGAAGGTGCCCCTCTCGAAGGAAGGGTACTTCCTGGAGGCCCACATGAAACTGCGACCGGTCGACTTCGCGACCGACGGCGTATTCCTGTGCGGATTGGCCCACTCCCCTAGACTGATAGGTGAAAGCGTTTCACAGGCGCTGGCCGCCGCAGCGAGGGCCAACACAGTCCTGTCCAAGGAGTTCATAGAAGGCGAGGGCGCGGTCAGCATCGTGGACGAACACAAGTGCTCCGGCTGCGGGACGTGCATCGAAGTGTGTCCATTCGGCGCCATCAGGAAGAACGACCGGGGATTCGCGGAGGTTGTTGCGGCGGTGTGCAAGGGATGCGGAGGTTGCGGAGCAACTTGTCCAGAATCCGCCATCACAATCATGAACTACACGGATGAGCAGCTGCTGGCGCAGGCCAAGGCCGCCCTGGAAGAGATATGAGGTGCGAGAAATCAACGATGCTCGTGGTTTCTGACATTCATGTGAGTAACCCTTGTGAACCGTCCATCGCCACCGACCTTGCTCATGATGAGACAGACGCTCAAGAGCAGTCAGCCTTGCCGAAGACCGTCTCGCCGCACATCTAAGTGCCCGCGAGAGTCGCCATGGCTTGGGCGGACGCGTTGGAGAACAATCTTGCGTAGCTCAGACTCGCTGCCTTCAAGAGTAGTACGTTCAACACTGGTGAGGCGTCGTTCATCGTTGGCAGGCTCACAACAGAGAAGAGGGTAAAGGCGCTTGGGGATGCGATAACAAGAGGCAGCGGGGAACATGATTGTGAATTCGTCGGATTCCGAGAACAATCACTCTCGGGCGGATCCTCCCATGTGCCGTGACGAACCCTTTGGTGGTACCTTCTTTCCCGGGTTCATGATGTTATCCGGATCAAGGGCATGTTTGACTGCGCGCATGGTGTCAAGGGCGACCTCAGTGTACTCGAGGTCGAGACAGTCCTTGTGCTCCAGACCCACGCCGTGACACGCGGAGATCGAGCCGCCCAGGCTCGTCACCAGCTCAGCTATCTCGCGAGGAGCTTTCTGGTACTCGTCCCAGCCCGCCTGGCCGGGAGGTATCAGGTATCGACCCCCTGCCATGCGGTATCTGCCCACGTCGAGCCAGAGCTTAACGCCCGGCACTGGCAGAAGGCCGTGCTTCGCCATGACCTCGTCCCACAGCCGTCCGTAATACTCCTTCAGCCTCTCCATGGGAACGTATGTGGTAAAACAGTTGTCCAAAGAGGACATGGCGCGGGTTCCACACCATTGCTCAGTATACCTGCCAAAGAGCCTCAACGCGTCTTCCTTCTTCGCCAGGACTCCTCCAGTATCTTCGATGATCCTCTCAATGTAGTTCTTCTCTGCTTCGACCTCTCCCTTCGTGCCCTCGACGGCAGCATAGAAGACGCCGTTCATCCCAGGAGGCGCTCCCCATCTCGAGCTGTCCAGAATCTCGAAGGCCTCGCCACCTACGAAAGTAACACATGATGACATGGCCTTCTGGGCGCCCTCATTGGCTGCCCAGAAGTCCTTGTAGAAACCAAGCACGACATCCGACGCTTCTGGGATTGGCTCGACTCTAAGCGTGGCCTCGGTGATTATCCCAAGCGTACCCTCTGCACCTATGAACAGCTGATGCAGCCTGTACCCTGTCGACGTGTAGAGCACTTTGGGGCCTGTCCTGAGAACTTGACCGTCTGCAAGCACGACCTCGAGAGACATGACCCTGTCGGAGATAGTGCCGTACTTCTGGTGTTTCCTGCTGAACCCAGAGGTCGATATCGATCCGCCAACTGTCGCGACTTTGAAAGACCCTTGTTCCTGGTTGAGCGCGACGCCGAAGCTCGACAGGTGTGTATCGAGATCCTTAAGCGTTATTCCTGGTTGGACATCAACGTAGAGATTGGGGACATTGACATCAAGGACACGATTCATCTTGATGGTGTCAACGATGATGCCTCCGTAGATCGGCATCAGCATTCCCGTTCGGTTGGACCCGCCACCTTTCGGCAAGAGTGGTATCTTGTGCTTGGCCGCCAACTTCACGACAGCCTGGACTTCTGCAGTAGTCTTTGGCAGAACAACGAGGTCTGGAAAATATCTGTAATCCTCACCTGGGTCTGTGCGAAGTGTGTCCTTGACGTAAGGGAGCAGATCTGCCTGTTCCCAAAGGACCTTGTCGGCGCCAACGGACTGGGTGAGGGCGGCTCTGACCTCCTTCCGCAACTTAGCATCTATCATATGAGCCGGGACTGCTGGCAGGTCGCGTTGTTTGAGGCAACGAAACCTATCGCCATTCACTTCATGCGCAGCTGGGTATTTCACAATTTGCACGCTGGCAATAGCCAGAAATC
>Ga0214473_10011238_pt1 | contig 10513 bp, 9 predicted proteins | sample RVTome_7_FD_203509 | JGI IMG/M metagenome (GOLD analysis project Ga0214473, IMG submission 203509) | Soil microbial communities from uranium-contaminated site in the Upper Colorado River Basin, Wyoming, United States - RVT98D197 | ecosystem: Environmental > Terrestrial > Soil > Contaminated >... | reverse complement strand
CCGGGTACTCCCGGAAGTAGTGGAGGGGATCGGCGCCGGCCTTGGTGATCCAGTAGAGATCCATCTCCATCTGGACCAGAGAAGCATCCGTCTCCTTCAGAAGCAGGTCATAGGGGACGACTCCTTCGAGGGGGACGAACTCGAAGTCGTGGCAATGAAAGCCGAACTGAATGCCCGCCTTCTTCGCCTCCTCGCCCGCCCGGTTGAACGTCTCGGCGTGCTTCTTGTAGGCGTCGAGACTCCCTCTCTTTTCGGGCGCGAGCCAGGCGCAGACTGCATACCCGACCCCGAGCGCGGCCCCGGTCTCGAGAGTCCTGGCAAAGCCCGTTTCGATCTCGGGAAGGTCGACGTGCATCGAGGGCGCCATTAGACCGTGGCGCTCCAGGGACGCCCGAACGTCCTTGGGGGGACGCCCGAAGAGCCCGGCGAGCTCTACCTCCCGGAAGCCCACCTTCGCCACCTGGGCGAGCGTGCCTTCGAAGTCCCTCTCTAGGTCCCGGCGGACCGTATAGAGCTGGAGACCAATGGTCTCCAACCGAGCGGCTCGCGCGGAGCGTGAAAACCCGGCGAAAGCCGCGGCCGAAAGGCCGCCGACAAACCTACGTCGATTCAACATTCGGCGATCCTATCGCGAGGGAGAGTTGGCGTCGATGATCAGGGATGAGCCGACGAAGCTGAGCAACAAGGCAAGGGGTATAGGCGCGATCTCGAGCCAGTAACCGAATGCGTTGAATGCCAGAAAGTAGAGGACGGTCGCCGCCAACAGGAGGGATAGCATCAGCCAGAAAGCGGGTCTCGCGCGGAACCGAGAATACACGCTCCCGACGGCAACCGATCCCAACACGCTCAGGAGTACGGTGAAACCAGGACCGGCGCGACGCAGGAATCTTCGCTGCAGGATGGTGTTGACGATGTTCGCCTGAACCTCGACGCCAGGCATGCCGCTCTCGTCTTTCGACATGGGCGTCAAGTGCAAGTCGCCGAGCCCCGACGCCGTCGCCCCGTACAACACGATCTTGTCTTTGAAGGAGCCTCGCGGAAAGCGGCCCTCGATGACGTCACGAGCGGAGATGCGCTCGAAGGTCCCGGCGCCGCCGACGTAGCCGATATTCAGCTCGTAGTCGGGAATTGTCGTCTCGTCTTCCATTTCTCGGCGGGGTCGAGGACCCACGGGAACTTCGAGCGAAGCGATACCAACGACTCCCGGGCGCATTGGGCGGATCCCGTTCTCGGGTACATCGAGGTATTGCCGCAGTACCTCGACGTCGATTCTCCAGAAAATCGCACCCTCGTTCCGGTACGCCAGGTCGACGGAACGGACGATCCCATCGGGACCCTGCTCGAGATGGGAGTGTCCATACCCGGCCGCGACGGCGGCCAGATCCGCCATCGGCAGGAGGGGTCGGACTCGCTTTCGACCCCCATCCTCGAGCTCCTCGAATACCATTGGGTAGACGACGTTGCCAGCCTCCGCGGTCGCCTGGATCAACTTCTGATCGTTCAGGGCGTCATAACGATCGGGCTCGAAGAATCCAATGTCGACGCCGATGGCCTTGGCTCCGCCGCGCGCCACCTCCTGAATGACTGCGGCATGGTGGGCCCGGGGTCACGGGAACGATCCCAGAGCGTCGAGGGAAGGGGAGTCGATGGAAACGATCACGATTTCGGAAGGAGCGGAGGACTCGGCCCAGAACCACTGGAAGTTCCGGTCGTACAATGCCAGCTCGATTCCGGACAACGGCCAGCGCAGAAAAAACAACGTGAGGGCGACGAAAGAGGCACCGAGACCTGCGAGGATCCCCTTCACGGGTGACGAGCCTAGCATGGTCAACTGGAGCCGTCGAGGGCTCACTCATGCGAGTCCCACGGCCGTCAGCAACAGGTCGATGACCTTGATCCCCAGGAACGGAGCGACGATGCCGCCCAGGCCGTAGATCAACATGTTCCGCCTCAGGATGGCGGCGGCGCCGAGCGGCCGGTAGCGAACTCCTCGGAGCGCCAGAGGAATGAGGGCGATGATGATGATCGCGTTGAAGATGACGGCGGAGAGGATCGCGGACTCCGGTGTTGCGAGTCGCATCACGTTCAAGACGGCGAGCTGCGGAAACGCGAGGATGAACATCGCGGGGATGATCGCGAAGTACTTGGCGACGTCATTGGCGATCGAGAACGTGGTGAGGGCCCCGCGAGTCATGAGGAGCTGCTTTCCGATCTCCACGATCTCGATGAGCTTTGTAGGGTTGGAGTCGAGATCCACCATGTTCCCCGCTTCCTTCGCAGCCATCGTCCCGGTGTTCATCGCGACTCCGACGTCGGCCTGGGCCAGAGCCGGCGCGTCGTTGGTGCCGTCTCCGGTCATCGCGACCATCCGACCGGCGGTCTGCTCCTTCCGGATGAGCTCGAGCTTGTCTTCCGGAGAGGCTTCCGCCATGAAGTCGTCCACTCCCGCTTCGGCGGCGATCGAAGCCGCGGTGAGCGGGTTGTCGCCGGTGATCATCACCGTACGGATCCCCATGGCCCGAAGGTGCGCGAAACGCTCGCGAATCCCGCCCTTGACGATGTCCTTCAGGTGAACGATGCCGAGAGCCCTCTGGTTCTCGATGACGGCGAGAGGAGTGCCTCCCGCGCGGGCGATCCGATCCGCGATGCCGCGCAGCTCGTCCACGGCCGGCTTGCTCGAGTCCGCCAACAGCTTCCCGATAACATCGACGGCGCCCTTTCGGATTTCCCGGCCGTCCAAATTCACTCCCGACATGCGGGTCTGGGCGGAGAAGCGAATGAACGTCGCCTCGTGCGAGCGAAACTCCCGCGCCCGGATTCCATGCCTCTGCTTCGCCAGGACGACGATCGAACGCCCTTCCGGGGTCTCGTCGGAGAGCGAGGCGAGCTGGGCCGCCTCCGCCAGACGGTACTCGGAAACTCCGTGGAGGGGAAGAAAGGCCGTCGCCTGGCGGTTGCCGAGGGTGATGGTGCCGGTCTTGTCCATGAGGAGCGTGTTCACGTCTCCCGCCGCTTCGACTGCTCGGCCCGACATCGCGAGGACGTTGTGCTGGACGAGTCGGTCCATACCCGCGATGCCGATGGCGGAGAGGAGAGCGCCGATCGTGGTGGGGATGAGACAGACGAGAAGGGCGATGAGCACGGGGAGTGAGATGGACTCACCGCTGTAGAGCGCGAACGGCTGGAGCGTCACCACGACGCACAGAAAGACGAGCGTGAGAACGGCGAGGAGGATGGCAAGCGCGATCTCGTTGGGAGTCTTGTGGCGCTCCGCACCTTCAACGAGAGCGATCATCCGGTCGAGGAATGTCTCGCCCGGATTCGAAGTCACGCGGATCTTGATCCAGTCGGAAAGCACCCGCGTTCCCGCGGTAACCGCGGAACGGTCGCCGCCCGACTCGCGAATCACCGGCGCCGACTCGCCGGTGATGGCCGACTCGTCCACACTGGCAACGCCTTCGATCACCTCTCCATCGCCGGGAATTACCTGACCGGCGCTCACCAGTACGACGTCGTCCTTTCGCAGCGAGGTCGCGGGAACGTCCTCGGTCGAGCCGTCCTCGAGAAGGCGCGTGGCCAGCGTCTCCGCTTTGGTACGCCGCAGCGTCGCCGCCTGTGCCTTTCCCCGCCCCTCGGCCATCGCCTCGGCGAAATTGGCGAAGAGAACCGTGAACCACAGCCAGAAGCTGACCTGACCGGTAAACAGGGGATTCCCGGTTCCGGTGACCACCTGGTTCAGGAAGACGAAGGTACTCAGGAGGCTTCCAATCTCCACGATGAACATCACCGGGTTTTTGATCTGGACGCGCGGATCGAGCTTGATCAAGGAGTCGCCCACTGCGCCCCGGAAGATCTCCGGATCCCAGGGCGAGATTTTGCGGGCGTGGGCGGTCATGGGTTTACCTCCTCATCGAGAGCCAGGTTAAGCTCCAGAACGTTGACCCGCGGTCGGCCGAGAAAACCCAGCGTGGGCCCTTCCGTGTGTGCCTCCACCATCTCCCGGACGCGCTCGGCGGGAATGCAGCGTTCGCGGGCGACGCGCTCGACCTGGATGAGCGCGGCTGCGGGAGAGATGTGGGGGTCGAGCCCGCCTCCCGAAGCCGTGACCAGGTCCGACGGGATCTCGTCGAGAGAAACGCCCTCCGTCTCGACGAGGGCCGCCGCGCGCTCCCGGACGGCCGCTAGGTGATTGGGATTGGAGGGACCGTAGTTCGTTCCTCCCGTCGAGGTGGCGTTGTAGTCCACGCCGGAGGGCCTGCCGTGAAAGTATTCGGGCCGGGTGAAGGTCTGCCCCACGAGCTCCGAGCCAACGATGGCGCCGTCGGCCTTCCGAATGAAGCTTCCCTCGGCTTTTCCGGGGAAGACGATACGCCCCACTCCCCAGACGAGCAGCGGGTAGACGAGTCCGAACAGAACCAGGGTCACCAGAGTGAAGAGAAATCCTTCTTTGAGCTCTTTGAACATGACGTCACCTCGGCATGGCCACCATGGAAAGATGCTCGGCGATGGGTCCAAGCACGGCCGCCGGCATGAACATGAGGACTCCGAGAATCACCACGACCGCCCAGAGCGTGAAACCGAAGGTGAACGTATCGACTCCCAGCGACCCCTCGGTCTGGGGCGCCGCATTCTTGCGGCCGAGCGAAGCCGCCAAGGCGAGAGGCGCGAGGATCGGGATGTAGCGCGCCAGGAGCATGACGAGCCCCGTCGAGATGTTCCAGAACGGAGTGTTGTCAGAGAGCCCCTCGAAGCCCGAGCCATTGTTCGCGGAGGCCGAGCTGAACTCGTAGAGCATTTCGGAAAAACCGTGGGGTCCCGGATTCTTGAGCCAGGAGAGAGCGCTCCCGGGATCGGCGGTCGTGGCCCAGAAGTAGCATGCGATGGCGGTTCCCCCGAGGATCAGAAGCGGATGGAGCAGGAGCGCGAGGCTTGCGAGCTTCATCTCGTAGGCCTCGACTTTCTTCCCCAGGAACTCGGGAGTGTGTCCCACCATCATTCCGGCGACGAACACTGTAACGACGATGTAGATCAGCATGTTGATGAATCCGACTCCCACGCCCCCGAAGATGTTGTTGAGCCACATGCCGATCATTGGCATGAGTCCGGCGAGAGGGGTCAGCGAATCGTGCATCGCGTTCACGGAACCGTTCGAGGTCACGGTGGTGGTCACCGCCCAAAGAGCGCTCGCGCCGGCGCCGAAGCGGACCTCCTTGCCCTCCATCGAGCCCGAGGACTGGTCGATTCCCATGGCGGCGATGGCGGGAGAGCCGCGGAGCTCCTGATGGACGGCAACGGCCACTAGGGGGATGTAGAGGGCCAGCATCGTCAGAAAGATCGTGAGCGCGAACCGACCCCTGCGAACCATGGCCCCGAGTGTCACCACCATCGCCATGGGGAGGCAGATGATCGCCCAGGTCTCGAGGAGGTTCGAGAGCGGTGTGGGGTTCTCGAAGGGATGCGTCGAGTTCGGCCCGAAATAGCCGCCGCCGTTGGTTCCCAGCTGCTTGATGGCGACTTCGGCCGCTACCGGACCACGGGCGATGGTCTGCTCGGAGCCTTCGAGGGTGGCCGCCCGGGCCGCGGCTTCGAAAGTCATCGGCGTTCCCTGGGAAATCAACACCAGCGCGACCCCGACGGCGAGGGGGAGAAGCACGCGCGCACCGGCGCGAGTGAGATCCACATGGAAGTTCCCGAGCTTCTCGAGCCCGCTTCCGCCGAGAGCCCGGATGATGGCCACGAGCGACGCCATTCCCGTCGCCGCGGTCACGAACTGGAGGAACGTGATGGCGATCATCTGGGAAAGATAGGAGAGCCCGGTCTCACCACTGTAGTGCTGCAGGTTGGTGTTCGTGGTGAAGCTCGAGATGGTGTTGAAAGCGAGCGTCGGCTCCATTCCGGCGATACCATCTGGATTCAGGGGCAACATCCCCTGGAACGAGACCACGAAGAAGGTCACGATCCACATGCAGACGTTCGAGAGCACCAGTGCGCGGGAGTAGCGTTTCCAGTCCATCTCTTCGGTCGAGTCGATCGCGGCGAGCTTCAGGACCGCTCTCTCCACCGGCGCCAGAACCGGATCGAGAAACGTGCGCTGACCCGAGAACAGCTTCGCCATGTAGAGACCGAGCGGGATGCTGGTCGCGATGGGCAGCAGGATGAGGACGACGAGCTCCACCATTAGAACCTCTCCGGGCGCAGCATCGCGTAGAGCAGGTACGCTCCCGCGAGAACGCTCAGGATGAGTAGTAGCAAGTTCATGGCATTACACCTTTTCACACAGGGAAATGAATCCCAGCATCAGCACGAACATGGCGATACCCAGGAGGAACATGAGCGCGGTCATCGTTACCAGGCTCCTTTCTTGCCGCCGATCCACCAAACCATGCCGACATGGGACACGAGTCTAGAAACCCGCGCGCAAAAATGGGCTAAAGGATCCGCTAAAAGTCCATAAAGACCGCGGTTCCCGGGAACGAACTCCCGTAGAATCAGCAGGTGGGAGAGAACCGTCGGCCGTCCCCCGAGGCTCTCCTCGCCCGCCTCGACGATCAAGACCGCGCGCGCCTGCGTATCTACATCGGCGCGGCCCCCGGGGTGGGGAAGACCTTCACCATGCTCGAGGAAGCGCACGTGCTGAAGCGAAGCGGGCTCGACGTGGTGATCGGTTTCGTCGAGACGTACGGGCGGAATGAGACCGAAGAGCAGATAGGAGACCTCGAGGTCGTCCCGCGTCGAAAAGTCCGCTATCGCGAAGTGGAGATGGAAGAGATGGACGTCGGAGCGATCCTCGCGCGAAAGCCGCAGATCGCTGTCGTGGACGAGCTCGCGCATACCAACGTTCCCGGGTCGAAGAACGAGAAGCGTTATCAGGACGTGCTCGAGCTCCTCGACGCCGGAATCCACGTGATGACCGCGGTGAACATTCAGCACCTCGAGACGCTGAACGACGCCGTGAGCCGGGTGACGGGGGTGCGGGTGAGGGAGACCGTCCCCGATACCTTCCTGCACCGCGCCGACGAAGTGGTGAACGTCGACGTCTCGGTCGAGGAGCTCCGGACGAGACTCCGCCAGGGGAAAATCTATCGCCCCGAGAAAGTGGAACAGGCCCTATCGAACTTCTTTCGCAAAGGCAACCTATCGACTCTCCGGGAGCTCGCGCTCCGGGCCGTCGCTGAAGAGGTCTCGGAGAAGGCGGCGGCCTACCGGTCGCGCGAGGGCCTCGAGCCCGCATTCATTCCTGAACGAGTGATGGTGGCAATGAGCTCCAACGTAGAGGCCCAGCGCGTCATCCGCACCGGGTCGAGGATTGCGGGAAGGCTGGGCGCCCGCTGGTACGCGGTCTACGTCGAGACCCCCAAGGAGAGCGCCGGCCGCATCAAGGTGAAGGACCGCGAGGCGCTCACCCGGAGTCTCGAGCTCGCCGAGAGGCTGGGGGCCACGGTGGTGAGGGTGAAAGCGGACCGGGTCGCGGATGGTCTCATCGAGTTCGCGCGGCGCGAGGGAATCACCCACGTGATCTTCGGCCACACGGCGCGCTCGAGGTGGGAGATCCTCTGGGGCGGTTCGACCATCGACCGTTTCCTGAAGGAGGTGCGGGACGCCGCGGTGCAGGTAATCCCGCTCGCGGGAGAGTAGCGCTTATCGCTTCTTTTCCCGGTCGAGTAGCCTCTTCTTCACGATCTCGTCGACGAGGAAGATGTCGGTGAGAAGTGTCCTCAAGTGGATCGACGCGTTCAGGTTGTCGACGAGCTGCGAGCTGATCGAGGGCTGGGCCAGCGTCAGCCTCAGCCCCGCGCGGGCTTTCGCCACGTCCTGCTCTAGAACGTCGATGAAGTTGTCGAAGCTCTCTTTCGGATCGAGCTTTTCGCTCTCGACGACCCCTCGAAAGAGTTCGGCGAGGCCGGTCGTCGCCTCGTCGCACCTCGAAAGGAGCCGCCGGAGCTCGCCTCCGCTCTTACCGCTCTCGTCGCCGTCGAGCCCCTGAGCGGCGTAGGCGAGCATGAACTCGTAGCTCTCTTCGATGGTATCGATGCGTTTCTTCAGGTCTTCGAGTGACATGGGCGGATGGGCGAGCAAAAAAATCCCCTCTCCACCCAGGGAGGGTGGAGAGGGGAATGGGTTACGGATTCTTCGCTTCCTTGGTCACGACCCATCGATCCGGGTCGTGGTGGGCGAGGTAGTCTTTCTTCGTGATCCAGCCGGCGATCATCGACATCGTCATCCATCGCTTTTCGGGAAGGACCGCGAAGTAGACGTGCGCGATGATCATCCCCACAAGCCCCACGGCGGATAGACCATGGAGCACGTAGACCCAGCCCCACGTCGAGTCCTGCAGGAGATAGGGGTTGCGGGTGAAGAGCGGGTTCTCCACGCGAACCATCATCAAGAGACCCGTCAGGATCACACCGAACGACGCCAGAGAAACCATATGGTGGAACAGACGCTGTTCGACGGGATACTTACCGGGCTTCGGAGGCGGCGGCGCGCTCCCGAGGGAGTTCGCGAGCCCCTGCCGGAATTCCTTCCAGTCGGCGGAGCCGATCCAGATGTCCCGGAGCCTCAGCCAGAAGGAGGCATGGATGATGTGGAAGAGGACCGTCCCGATCAGCGCCAGCCCGGCGATCCAGTGAATGGTGATCCAGTCGAACTGAATCCCCAGCACGGGAAAGAAACCTGTCACCAGGAGGACGAAGACCGCGATCGACATCGACCAGTGGAAGAAGCGAGACCCGAAAGAGTGGCGCACGATGCGGTCGGGGATGGCCGCCGCTTTTTCGGGAGGAGTCTCCGGGACCGCCGTCTCCTTGTGCTTCGAGCGCCATACGAGATGCCCGATGACGAAGATCGCCCCGCCGGCGAGAGCGAGCCAGAAGAGGTCCCAGGAGATGTGGGTGAGGATCACCTGCCCCCAGGGATTCTGCGCCCATTGAAAGAAGCTCATAGGTGTCAGGCCTCCAATATTAGCTGGTTCGGATCGCGCGACGCACGAGGTTCCGCATGAGCGGAATCTTGTAGGCGTTGTGCTGCAAGGGCCGGGCGCCGAGGATGGCGAGCTCTCCCGCCGCCTCGGCCACGTCCGCAGTCGCGGTCTGGCCCTTGAGCTGCCGCTCCACGTCCCGGAGCCGGAGCGGTCTCGGACCGACCGCGTTCACCACGATGCGGATGTCCTCGATCGTGTCTCCCGAGAGCTTCATCGCCGACGCGACGTTCACCAGCGCGAAGTCCCACGCCTGACGGTCGCGGGACTTCTCGAAGTGGAAACGAGCGCCCGCCCAGGTTCCGGGGATCCGGATGGCGGTGAGCAGATCGGAGGGTCCCAGGATCGTCATCCTCTGGATGTCGGTCGCGGGGGTGATGAAGTAGTCCTCCGCATCCACTACCCGCTCGCCGCCGGGACCGTGGATGACGAACTTCGCGTCGAGGGCGATGAGAGCGGGCGCGGTATCCGAGGGATTCACCGCGACGCAGCGCTTCGCCTCGAAGATCGCGTGCTCGCGATTCACCGAAGTCGGCGTATCCGCGTAGCAGATGTTGCCCCCGGCGCGGTAGCAGGGCCAGCCGCCCCGGTAGTACCAGCAGCGTGTGTCCTGGGAGAGGTTCCCCCCGAGCGAGCTCTGGTTCCGGATCTGGGGCGTCGCCACTTGCGAAGCGGCTTCGCTCAGGACCGAGTACTTCGAGCGGATCGCTTCGTTCGTCGCGATCTCGGTCAGCGTGGTGAGAGCGCCGATCTCGATGCCTTCGCCGCTCTCCCGGACACCCTTGAGCTCGGCAACGCCGCCGAGATCGATGACGACCTCGGGCCGCTTGATGCGGTCCTTGAACCAGTCCAGGCTATCGAGGCCTCCAGCGAAAGCCCAGGAGACCTTGCCGTATCGGCGCCGGAGCGCCAGGGCGTCTTCGAGGCTCGCCGGCTGAAAGAGCTCGAAGGCTTCTATCGTGTCGTGAATCACGGCCATCGTCATTTCTCCTTAAGCGGCTTGAGCGCCTACACGTGGGTCGCGAGGACCTTGTAAGGCTGAGGCAAATGCTCGAGCTGGTTCAAGATCAGATCGGTCATCATCGGAGAGCGCTTCAAGTCGAGCTCGCCGATGGCGTCCTGGATCGCGCACAGCACCGCGGCGCAGCCCGCGCCGAAGGGGGCTTCCCCGATTCCCTTGGACCCGATGGGCGTCTGGGGATCGGGAATCTCGACGCTTCCGTGGTGCATCACCAGGGGGACGTCGAGGATGGACGGAGGCTTCGCGGTATAGAGGCGATGGGTCGCGGAGACGCCCCATTTCGGGTCGTAGATCCATTTCTGGCTCATCGCGAGGCCGAACCCCTGAATGGCGCCGCCGGACACCTGGGCCGCGAGGCCGCGGGGATTCGCCACGACGCCGACGTCCGAGATCCCGGTGTAGTCCACGATCTGGATGTGCCCGGTCTCCCGGTCGACTTCGACCTTGGCGAAGCCCACGACGAACGACCACAGGTCGCCCTCGCCGCCGTAGTTGTCCTTGGCGACGCCCATGGC
>Ga0214473_10011237_pt1 | contig 10514 bp, 10 predicted proteins | sample RVTome_7_FD_203509 | JGI IMG/M metagenome (GOLD analysis project Ga0214473, IMG submission 203509) | Soil microbial communities from uranium-contaminated site in the Upper Colorado River Basin, Wyoming, United States - RVT98D197 | ecosystem: Environmental > Terrestrial > Soil > Contaminated >... | reverse complement strand
GACCCCCTCAAAAGTAATAAAGAAAGACAATTCCGAATCCCCCGATCAAATTCCAAGGCTGGACCAAAGCAATCCCGGTCAATTTATCCGGCAATTATAACTCATTTCCCCCTTTATTTCAGGGAGGGTGTCTTTTTAACTTGCCGATTTTCCGGTGGTCGTATATATAATACCTGTTCTTCGACAAAGCAGACCAAGGGAGGACCTTATGGATCAGAGACAGAAAATCGTCGATGGATTTCGGTTTCTTCCTCCGAGCTTAGCTGCATGGATCGAAGATTTCATTCAGAAAAGGGAGTTTAGGGGGCCGATTCCGTGGACTCCCATGAAAAGGCCCCTGAGTCAGACTACCATCGCACTGGTGACCAGCGCGGGTATCAGCCTGAAGGCAGATCCTCCTTTCAACATGGAGAGAGAAAAAAGGGAAGCCACCTGGGGCGATCGCTCCTTCCGCGAGATTCCAAGGGAGACTACGGAAAAGGATATCGACATCAATCACCTTCACATTAATACGATCTATATCAAGCAGGACATCAATGTGATGCTGCCTCTCGCAAGGATGGCCGAGTTTGAAAAGGAAGGAGTGATCGGTCGCCTCGCTCCTACAGCCTATTCCTTTTATGGATTTCAGTGGGAGAACACCGACTTTTTGAACGAGGCCATTGAACCTATTTCGAAGAAGATGAAACTTGAAAAGGTAGAAGCTGTCTTCATGACGCCGGCTTGACCTTTCTGTTGCCAGTCCGTTGGACTGGCTGCCAGGTTTCTCGAGGAGGCCGGTTTTTGCACGGTGGTCCTTACTCCGACCCACGAGTTTCACCGCGCCGTAGGCATACCCAGATCAGTGGCCATCGAGTATCCCTATGGCAGGCCGGTGGGACAGGTGGGAGACAAAGAAGGGCAGAGAAAAGTGCTCCTGGAGGCCCTTTCAGTGCTTGAAAAAGCCCTGAATCCGGGAGAGATCCGGCATCTTCCTTTTACATGGCCGGAGGAACCCAAGAAAACGGACTGGCAACCGCCAGAGATGTCACCTCTGATTAAGCACTATTTAGAAGAGATTAAAGCAGCCAGAAAGAGCCGGAGCGGCTAAAAGCCTGCCTTTTTGAAGACAATATCCCCATAATAGGCAGTGGCTGTCTCGCCTGTGTTGTCGGTGTCAGTCATGATTGCCACGCCGGAGATTTTGGGAGGCTCACCGCCAAAAGTCCTTTTATAGTCCTCATAGACATTCCGCTTCTCGTCGACCCATTGATTGAGCTTCGTCTCACCACTTTCCACAACGATCATCTTGACCCGGTCCGTGTAAGGATTGGGCACGATCGTACCTGTGGGCGCTTTGCTCTCCCAGATGTAGTTGATTGCTCCGAGGGGCGGATATTGGCCGTACAGTAACTTCACGGTCTTATATTTGGCTTTCTCGAAGAATCCCAGCTTGCTGGGGACGAATTCGAAAGTGATGTAGATTCGAGCCGGGTAGTCATCACCCTCCTTCGTCCGGACGTTACCCTTTTTCAGAACGTTGCTCACCTTCCAGCCCCATTGGACCACAGGGTATTCTTTAGGGTCAATCTTTATGTCACGAGTGAGCCCCGAGGCCGAGGCCTCGGCAAAGGCCCTGACGACTACCGCACCACTATCTTCGACGATGGAGTAGACCGTATGTTTTTCGATCTTCTTAAAGGTCAGGGGTTTCCATCCGGTTGGAAGGACATTTCCAACAGCCTCCGCTGAAAATTTCCCCACCTCGATGACAGCGGGAGATTGAGCATAAACCGCAAGAGCTCTCAGCAGAATCATTGCAAACAGGATAGCCCGAATCAACGTCATCCTCCCTTCAGGACATCCCCTCACCCCCGTCCCTCTCCCCCTGGGGACTGTGTCGTAATAGGGGTAAGTCACGAATTCTTGAAAAACGGAACAGCCAGACAGGTGAGAAAGTTTTAGAGCGCAACCTTCAAAATAAAACATATGGCCTTCAATCCCATGAAATCATTGCATTCTTGAGACAAGTACAATGGCCCCTGAGCTTAAACGCGCGCATTCTAAAACTTTGGAATCCGGTTGTTTGTTTCGTTTTTCAGTGCTCCCTCCCAATTGTGACACAGTCTCCTGGAGAGCAGGATTATGGGGCCATGAGGAACTCCATGTAGCCTTCACGCTTCAGTCGTTCTACATCTTCAGGACGATCTACGTCCCACTGTTCTAATAATTCATGCCATCGCCAGCCGAGATGACGAAGACGGATACGGGTCTCTTCAAGAACCTCTTCGGTTCCCCACGCAATTCCGGTAAACAACTCCTCGGCATATCGCCGGAGGCCCATCAGGACATATCCTCCATCCTCCGAAGGGGCGAGCACCGCGTCAGTCCCCTCTCTCAAGGCATTGACCGCCTTTCCTAAATCGTTTCCGGTCAAAGAAGGACAGTCGGTCCCCATCAACAGGACATAAGTGCTTCGCTTCAACGTTTCACGAAAGGCATGGGCCATCCGTTCACCGATATCACCCTCCGTTTGACAGAGAAGCGTTACCCCGAATCTCTCTGCACAACGGGAAAAGAAGGGATGCTCCGTGGAAGGCGCACACCAGAGTTCCACCGGTCCGAGGGCCGCATTCGTTGCCGCGGCAATCGAACGGATGAGCATTCTTTCGTAAAGCACGGCTGCTCCTTCTTCACCCAGCAACGGAATAAGGCGGGTCTTCACGCCTCCGGGAACCGGGGCCCTTGCAAAGAGGACGAGGCAGCAGTCCGATCTATTCATATCATGACCTTTTCGGCGTTTTGTGGAGCCCCCGGCCAAAACCGTGCCTGCCCTGCTCCAGAACGGTTCAGGGTCTGCACGCCGAAGTGCGTTACGGCACGCAGGCGTTGCCTTCCGCGAAGGCGGGTAAAGCCGTGCCAGATGCGCAGGGTCAGAGCCAATAAGGTAGGAAAGACGAAGCCTCCACATGAGGAGCACGGTGCGAAGAATTCCATTTGTTTCCCAGCGACAGCTGGAGGTCAAAACGCGCTGTCGCAGGCAGAGGGGGCAGCCGTGACGTTTCAAGATCTTACTCAGGGCAATGTCTTCCATGAGATCGATATCCGGGAAGCCCCCTGCCGCTTCAAAAAGCTCGCGCTGGACAAAGATCGCCTGATCACCGGTGGCAATGCCGGTGAGCCTGGAACGCAAGTTCATCAGGACCTCGATGATCCGCAAAGTGGGATGGGTCCCGGAGAGCCTGACGTCGAAGCGTCCCCATCTTCTCCCTTGGGCTTTCATTCCTTCCCTGATAAGCCGATCAGCGTCTTCCGGCAGCAAGGTATCGGCGTGGAGAAAGAGAAGGATCTCTCCCCTCGCTACCCGCGCTCCCGCATTCATCTGGCGGCCCCGACCACGGAGGCCCCGGATCAACCGATCCAGAAGGGGCCTTGATAAGTCCACCGTGGCATCTTCACTCTCGCCATCCACCAGGATCACCTCGTGTCCGGCAGTCCGTAACGGCTGCAACGAAGAAAGGGTCTGGACGATGACAGCAGCCTCATTGAGTGCAGGAATGATAATGGAAATGGTCATTCAGTTATTATAAAACGATCGGCTCGTTAATAAAACAGCATAGCGCAAAGCGTAAGTACAAGAATCGTAAACCTTTTTCTCGCTTCAAGGGTGACCACCCGGTCATTATTTACTTCCCTATCCGGCGAAGATTATTTATAATTTTGTTTCAGAGATGAGATCGCCGCCATCCCCCCAGGTGATCTAAAGAAAGGTTCAAATGCCCCGAGATATACCCGTTGGTAACGGAAAACTTCTTGTCTGTTTTGATCAGAATTATTCCATCCGGGACCTCTATTTTCCACATGTGGGCCAAGAGAATCACATTGGTGGCCATCACTTCCGTATCGGAGTCTGGGTGGAGAACCAGTTTTCGTGGGTTGGACAGGACTGGAAACGGGATCTCCGCTACGTGCCGGACACATTGATCACCCAGGTTAATCTTGTTCATCAGGATCTCGCCATCCGTCTCAACTGCCGTGATGCAGTGGATTACCAGGAGAACATTTACCTGAGGGAGATCACCGTGGAGAATTTGTCTTCCCGCCCGAGGGAGATCAGACTGTTCTTCACTCAGAACTTCAACATCTCTGGAAACAACGTCGGGGATACGGCGGCATTCGACCCTGTGAGCGGAGCTGTTGTCCACTATAAGGGGTCCCGGTATTTTCTGGTCAATGGTCTTAAGATAGGCGAAAAAGGCATCTCCCAGTTTGCAGTCGGCCAGAAAGGGATCGGGGGAAAAGTGGGCACCTTTAAAGATGCTGAAGATGGCATTCTCTCAGGGAATCCGATTGCACAGGGGTCCGTCGATTCGGTCATCGCCTTCCATTTACAGATCGGTAGTGGCGGAAGCGAGAAAGTCTTCTACTGGATCGCTGCCGGACTCAACTGGACCGATGTCAGGGATTTGAACGCTCTGGTCAACTCCGAAGGGCCGCAAGCCCTGCTTCAGCGGACCCATGACTACTGGCTCCTGTGGAGCCGTAAAGAGACGCCCCCCCTCGATCAGCTGCCGGATTATATCGGTCAGCTCTATCGGCGGAGCCTCCTCATCATGGGTACCCAGATTGACTGGAAAGGAGGGGTCGTAGCGGCCAATGATTCCGATATCATTCATTATGCCGGGGATACCTATTCCTATGTATGGCCGAGGGATGGCGCCCTTGCAGCTAACGCCCTGGATATAGCCGGATATGGGGTGCTGGCCCGGAATTTTTACCAGTTTGCTGCGGATGTCATTGAAGAAAGTGGGTACTTCCTCCACAAGTATAATCCCGACGGCACCCTGGCTTCCTCATGGCATCCATGGTACAAAGGGGGTAGGGCACAGCTGCCCATTCAGGAGGATGAGACTGCACTAGTAATTTGGGCCCTGTGGAATCATTTCGTTCTCTATCGTGACCTCGAATTCATTAAACCTCTCTATAAGCCGCTCATCAAAAGAGCGGGAGATTTCATGTGTCGATACAGGGACCCGGAGACCGGGCTGCCTGGAGAATCGTACGATCTCTGGGAGGAGCGCCGCGGCCTATTGACTTTTACTGCTGGCGCGGTTTTTGGCGGGCTGACCACGGCATCCCTCTTCCACAGCGTCTTTGGCGACGAGGAGGGGGCGGGCCGTTGCAGAAAAGCAGCAGCGGAAATAAGGGACGCCGCCTCCCGATATCTCTGGCGCGATGAGTTAAACCGGTTCTGCAGGATGATCTATCGCGATGGTCAAGGGGAGATCAAGGTGGATGAAGCCTGTGACGCCAGCCTCTGGGGACTATTTGCTTTTGGCCTCTATTCAGCCGATGACCCGAAGGTCGTCTCGACCTTCGAAGCCCTCCAGGAAAAGCTCTGGGTGAGAACGAGGGTGGGAGGTATGGCCCGCTATGAAAATGACCCCTATCAGAGACCCCCGGGGCAGGTTACTAGTAATCCATGGTTTATTTGCACGCTCTGGCTGGCCCATTATCTGACTGAAAGAGCCCGTGACGAAAAGGATCTGGAAAAAGCCTTTAAAATCATGGAGTGGGTATCGGATCACGCCCTTCCCTCAGGCGTCCTCGCAGAACAGATCAACCCGGCTACCAGCGAACCCATTTCAGTCTCTCCTCTGACCTGGAGCCATTCGACATTTGTGGCGTCGGTCCAGCATATTCTCCGTCGCCTGGAGAAGATGAACGTCTGTCCGGAGTGTGGTTCGTCCCTCATCGGGCGAAACCGAAGCGAAGACTGGGTTGAGCAGCTACTGCCCCAGGCATGTGACTCCATCTACGGAATGTGCGAAGTGAAGTAGAAAGTCCAAAAGCAAAAAGGAGGGTTTCCATGAACAGTTTCGAAAGATTGGTCTCGGGGATTGAGGATGGAGGATTGCACAGCCTGAAGATCGAGACCATCCAGGCGAACCTGGGCCTTCGGTGCAATCAGCAATGCGTTCACTGCCATCTGGAGGCATCACCGGAACGTAGGGAGATGATGGAATGGTCCACCATGCGACAGGTGCTGGAGGTTGCGGCAAAAGCCTGCTGTCAGCTTGTCGATCTGACGGGAGGAGCGCCGGAGATCAACCCTCATTTCCGTCGCTTCGTGGCCGCCCTTCATGAGAAGGGGCACCCGGTGCAGGTTCGAACAAATCTTACGGTGCTCCTTGAACCGGGAATGGAGGAGATGCCGGAATTCTTCCGGGATCATCAAATCCAGCTCGTCGCATCCCTTCCCTGTTACCTGGAAGAAAATGTGTGCGCCCAGCGTGGGGAGCAGGTTTACGAGAAAAGCATCGCCGCTATCAGGCGGTTGAACGAGATGGGTTATGGCACTGAAGAGGGCCTTTCTCTTAACCTTGTTTACAATCCAGGGGGACCCTTTCTGTCCCCTCCGCAACTCGCCCTCGAAGGAGACTATCGCCGAGAGCTGAATGGACGGTTCGGCATCACTTTTACGCGCCTTCTTACAATCACGAATATGCCCATCGGAAGATTTCGAAGCGAGCTGGGGCGAAAGAACCTTGAGCAGGATTATCTCGATCTCCTCCAGAAGTCGTTCAATCCACAGACGGTAGGAGAGTTGATGTGCCGCCATCAATTGAGTGTGGGCTGGGATGGCACCCTTTACGATTGTGACTTCAATCTCGCCCTTGGCCTTCCCGTGAACCATGGGGCTCCCGACCACGTCCGCTCGTTCAGACCTGAAGACCTAAGGAAACGTCGGATTGTTACCGGGGAACACTGCTTCGGATGCACTGCCGGATCAGGGTCTTCATGTGGTGGAGCCCTGGTTTGATTTCGAGGAGGAGGAACGGGAAGGGGTGAACTTGCTGATAATCTTAGGGATGAAGAGCGAAAAAATGAAGAGGGCCACGGAAAAGAAGACTTTGACGGAAAAAAGCTCACTCCAATCTCCACGGCTCCAGATTCCTTTCAAGGTGCCGAAGAAGAAGGTGAGGATAAACGTGCCGACAATGATTCCGAGGCCTGTGCCCCAAAAGTAGTCCGAGAAGCGAACTTTCGTCAGTCCCATGCCGAAATTCATGGGACTGAAAGGAAAATAGACTAGGCGCAAATAGAGCACCGTCGCAAATCCGTTTCTCTCGATGGCGTCATCATATTTTTTAAGCCTATCACCGACCAGAGAGGCAGCGAATTCCCTTCCGAGGGTTCGCCCGATCCAGAAGGCAGCGGTGGCGCCGGTCATGGCGCCCACCCAAACATAGAGAAATCCATAATAGGGTCCGAAAAGGAGAGCTCCCAGGGCAGTGAGCAGGGTTCCGGGAACAAAGAGGCATACTCCGATCGCATAAAACATCATATAGGCCAGAGGAGCCCAGACTCCCGCAGTTTCGAAAAAGTGGCTTAAGGTTTCCCGGGTGAGAAAGTTTCGAACAGAGGTGAAGCGCGTCACGTAAACGGCTGCGATGAAAAAAAGGGTGAGGACGACCGCCTTGGTCACTGCCACCTTGCGTCTCTTGTTTTGGGCTTGCCCACTCATAAAACGAATCATATTGGAAACGACTAGCCGTGTCAATGAGAGGAGAGCTGTATGGGATATGGATCCCGTATCATTCTCAACCAAACCGGTCCATCCAGAATCGCCGTGGAAGAACCGATCGATGTTGCCTTGACGATGGCCATGGCCGATCTGAAGGCACGGTTCATCGATGTGGAGATCGGAGCGGTCCGGTACAAGGCGATCCGGGGTTCCGAAGCCTTCGAGCGATACAAAAATCTCTCCGGTCGGCTCCGATCATTCGATCTTCGGGCTCTCGAAAGCCGAGAGCAAAAGCTTGCATTCTGGATCAATATCTACAACACAGCAGTGATTCATGGGGTCATCGAGCTGGGTCTCGAACGATCGGTCAAGGAGTTTCCACGATTCTTCGATCGGATTGCTTATAAGATCGGTGGTCACCCATTCTCTTTGAATGAGATTGAACATGGTATCCTACGTGGAAACCAGAGGCCTCCCTACCGGCTTCTGAAGCCTTTTAGAAAAAGGGATCCCCGCATGGAGTTCGCCGTTCTTCCCATGGACATCAGGATCCACTTTGCGCTGGTCTGCGGCGCCCGGTCATGCCCGCCCATCGGTTTTTACGAAGCGGACCAGATCGACTTCCAGCTCAACCTTGCTGCAGCGAGCTTTATCAACAGCCCCCAGGTGAAGATTCTTCCCGAGGAGAAGGCGATCTACATTTCCATGATCTTCAAATGGTACCGGGCCGATTTCGGAGGTCGCGAGGGACTGCTCGATGCCCTGCTGGGGTTTCTTGATGAGGGAAAGAAGAAGGAATTTCTCAAACGGCACAGAGACAGTATCCGAACAAAATATCAGACTTATGACTGGAATTTAAACGCGCAATAAAGATTGAAATAATGGAATAGTGGAATGATGGAATGATGATTAAGAAAATAAATCTATTGAAAAACTGAGGAAACCCTGCTAGGCTGAAGAAAAAAAACCAGGAGAGAGGACGACGATGATTAAATTCATATTAGGGGTGATTGTTGGAATCCTTATCTTCTTTTTCTTTCTCTGGTTCGGCGGCGGCAAGGCTGTGAAAAAAGTCGGAGAGGGCCTGACGGATACCGGGAAAAAGATGGAAGCTATGGAAGAGAGGGTCAGGACAGAAAAAGAGGAGGCAGGAAAAGGGTTGCAAAAAAAATTCTTCAAAGAAGAAAAGGAGATCAAAAAGAAAAGTCAGTAAAAATGAGGTTGTAAAAAGATGACCGTCATTCCGGCCCCGCATCAAGTAGGGGGTAAACTCCAGCCGGAATCCAGTGAAGAATTATGAAAACACTGGACACCGGTTTTCACCGGTGAGACAACTTTTTTCGAAACCGTCAGTAACTGATGGAAAAGTCCTCATACTCACCCGCATAATTTTCCCAAGTCACAGATACTTTCATCACTCTTGCTTCGGAAGGCCCCCGATGACACCATTCAATGACCTGGTCAACCCTCTCCCTCTCCCCTTCGAAGAGGGCTTCCACACGTCCGTCCCTGCGGTTCTTGACCCACCCTTTCACTCCCAGTTGATCGGCCATTTCCTGGGTATGGTACCGAAAGAAGACCCCTTGGACCCGCCCCTCAACGATCACCCGTGCCCTTGCCTTTTCCATGATTCAAAAATTATCACAGATCCTTCATAAAATCAATTCACCTATTACTACAGCGACATATATACCCCATCCCCCTCCTGACCCTTCGACTTCGCTCAGGACAGGCCTCCCCCTTGAAAGGGGAGGGATTGGAAAAACTTCCATGAAAGTGAGAAAAACCCATAGAATCTCCCCCATGTAGGGAAAAAACCCCATAAAATCCCCTCCCCTTCAGGGGGAGGGTTAGGGTGGGGGTGGGGTTCTTGATGATCTGTCGCTGTAGTACTATTCCCCTGCCAAAAACGTACCCCTCAGAAGCTGTGAAAAAATCCAGAAATCCAAAGACAGGGCGAGGGGAACACCTCCGGGACGAGTGCCCTACGGAAACCATGCACCGTAACCGAGGGGTTACTCAAAAACTCAACAAAAACTCAAGTTTGACTTGAAAAGAGGGGTTCAAATCGATTAGAATTTTTGTATTTTGCTTCAGGAGGTGAATGGGTTAAACGATGAAACAACTCTATCTGGGCATTGACGTTGGATCGGTGAGCGCCAACACGGTGATCGTGGACGATCATCGCGAGATACTGGAAGAACACTATACCCGGATCAAAGGTCAACCGCTCCAGACGGTTCGGAAGATATTGGAAGAGATCCTTCAACGGATTCCACTCGACCAGTTCCACTCCGTCTCTTTTACGGGAGTGGGTGGGAAGCTTCTCTCGGAGCTCCTGGGCGGGAATTTCATCAACGAGATCATCGCCCAGGCGAAGGCTGTTCAGGAATTTTATTCCGAAGTGAAGACGATCATCGACATGGGAGGAGAGGATTCTAAACTGATCCTCATGGAGGAGGAAAGCGGCCGCTTGAAGATCAGTGATTTCTCCATGAACACCTTATGCGCTGCCGGCACGGGATCCTTTCTGGATCAGCAGGCCAGTCGCCTGGGGCTCACCATTGAAGAGTTCGGTCAACTCGCACTCAAATCGACAAGCCCTCCGCGAATTGCAGGACGGTGCAGTGTATTCGCCAAATCGGACATGATCCATCTCCAGCAGATCGCCACGCCCGATTACGATATCGTCGCCGGCCTCTGCTATGCCCTGGCAAGAAATTTCAAGAGCAACATCTGCAAGGGAAAGGACTTCGCGAAGCCCGTCTCCTTCCAGGGAGGTGTGGCAGCCAATGTGGGAATGCGAAAGGCTTTTCTCGATGTCCTGGAGCTTTCCGATGGAGAGTTGATCATCCCGAAGCATCATGCCTCCATGGGGGCCATCGGTGCAATCCTGGTGAATCAGGAGAGCGCCGGAATGAAAAAAGGGTTCTTCGATCTCAGCCGCCTCAACGAGTACCTTGGGAATCATCACGAGGAAGAAACTCCCTTAAGGTCCCTATGCCTT
>Ga0214473_10011236_pt1 | contig 10514 bp, 8 predicted proteins | sample RVTome_7_FD_203509 | JGI IMG/M metagenome (GOLD analysis project Ga0214473, IMG submission 203509) | Soil microbial communities from uranium-contaminated site in the Upper Colorado River Basin, Wyoming, United States - RVT98D197 | ecosystem: Environmental > Terrestrial > Soil > Contaminated >... | reverse complement strand
CGAGATCCGCACCGACTTCCCCTACGGCCTGACCACTATCAGCGACACCCAGATGCTGCTGCTGGACGATTTCGACAACGAGAAGAAAGACTTCATCCTGTTCGAGGCCCCCTTCACCGCCACCTACGTGCTCTCGCTGGGGCCGTATGAGATCAGACAGGACGATCTCGACGAGCATCCCGGCGGGATTGACGTGGGCTGTCTCTACGTGATCCCGGAGGACGAGGAGCAGTAGCAGGGCTGCAATCGGGTGTTCAAGCCGGCGGTCCTCCCCACTCGCCAGCTAACGCCCAAAGACCCTACTTGTGTGGGGCATCGGCACGCCAATGGGGGAAACCACGATCACAACCCGCCGGTATAGTTCAGCAAGTCGTGGTTTTCACGGGATGTTCGGGCATTTGGTCGGCATAAGGTGGAGCTTGCGTTGGATCGACACAGTCGTATCCAGGCATCACGCCCATTGTGGCGAAACAGGCAATGCTTCCACACAATCATTGTGTGGGCGGCGGTGAGGAGCCAATTATTGGGACTAGCTGAAGAGACTACCGAGATACCTTCCGTTCGTCGCCTAGGCGCATCGCGAGCAGGCCACAGGTCTGGCTCATGCCTGCGCAGGTCCTATTAGCCCGCGCTGATTCCGATGCGTGCTCCAGGCAGAATGATAGTCTCTTCATCTTCCAGTTCACCGCATCGATTCTTGACACCGCGCTTGCCTGCCGATTCCAGCTGTTCCAAGGCAACTCAACGCGCTCCTGCACCACTGCCGGCAGACTCCGAGGTCCGTCCACTACGCGTTCCCGCTCGTCGGGAATGCCCTTGAGAAGTCACAATCGCCCATATTGCTGGCGCAAACATTGTTGCGTGATGCAGTCTGAGTCCCCCATCTGCCGGCCCAACAAAGGCAATTGGCCAGCCGGACCGCAACCAGAGTCGCATTGAAGACATGTGATCAGGCCAGGTCCCCTCGAAGCCTCTCGCTCTGCCCTTACTCATGGCGGCCGAGATAGCAGAGTCCGACTTCGACCACTCCTAGCGTCTATTGCCGGTGTTCGATGGCAGGTCTTAGTTAATTCTCGATTTCCTCCCATTTCTCGCCCTCAAGAGCGTGGCCGCGATTGCGCCCGCGGACGCTGATCGCTGAGTATTCAGGCCTGAGGTGTGGCGGATTCGTCGAAAGCGGTGAAGGTACGCAACACATCGCTGAGGCCCTGGAAGACCAGTAGGATCCGGGTCGTACACAATGGTGCGGATCCAAATCTGCGCTGGACGTGCTATTCTGTGAGGCAGCGAGGCGACGTCCATTGGGCTTATGCTGTTTGCCAGCCCGATCCTACTCCTCGGCAGCAGAGGGAGGGGAGTTAACGTTGCACTTAAGCGAGCTCGGACACCCAGAGGCGAGTGTTCCTTACGGCGCCCTGGGGAGTGCTGGCCGATCCCTGATGGCCAAGTCATGTTTCGGAAGTGCTGGACCCCTCCGCCTCATGCCCGTGGGGCAGGATCCGACCATTCCTAGGCGCCCCCAACGAGTGAGGCACGTGCGAATGGCAGGCGAGCCCAGTGGGCAACTGTTCCGTTGGCTACGAAGGCTCCTCGGGGATTCATACGACCGAGCAACTATCCACCCCACTAATGTCGTCAAGTGCTCCTTTCTTCGACCACCATCCGATCTGGATCTCTCAGCGCTCGACGCCCTCCGCGCATACGCCCGGAACTGCAGGCACTTGCTCGCGCAGGAGGTAGCCCGCTGCGCCCCGTCCCTTGTTCCGACAATTGGTGAGTCTTCACACCTGATCTTCCTTGGGGCCTTAGACAGCCCTGCGCTGGTCGGCGACGCCTTGCAACCAGCACTCACAGGTCAGCTCTTAGCCGTATCGACTGAAGAACCCTGTTGCGTTACTCGCCGTGCTTCCACATCGAGGGATTCAGCGAAGCGGGGACCTACAGCCCTCTGGTTTCCAAGTTGAAGGCTGGGCCTGAGACCGTTGGGTCAGGTGTTGATGGTACACATTCGAGCCGGCAAGCACCATATTGCGGCTGAGCCAGCTGTCGGGGCGAAAACACATGTGTGTCTCCCCTGCCAGGGCGTGCGGGAAGGGGAGCCCAGTTGTCGGACCGGTGGCAAGCAGAGGCCTGGGGTGGAGCGCGAACCTCGAGGCCAAAAGTGGCGAGGTTTCGACTTGGGCAAGAGGCTCTGAGGCACTGGGGGTTGTGGCTTCTAAGCGTGCGCGGAGCCCACGCCCTTGATGTGCTGCTATTGCGGCCGATGGCCTTGCTAGCGCCGTCGGCGGAGGCCGAACGGTCTCTGCGCAAGAGGTGCTCTCTTAGGGTGGAAGGGCGGCAGGCTAAACTCGATACTGCTGGTCGCATTTCGCCCATGATATGCGAGAACCGGGACAATCTAGGTGAAGAGGGGGCCGGTGGGTCTGCTAGCTTGACGAGGCGCTTGGCCGCATGATGTGTCTTTGACCTCAGCGGCACAACAAACGCTGAGGCCGACTCTCCGTGTCCACGCCGTGGGCCGGAAGGGTGCGTGGCCGCGGAGTCATCATTGCCAAGCCACTCTCGAATGCCCTGCCATCCAGGCGTGGATAGCCGCTTGCGCTGGACAAGCTACGACGGAGAGGAAACGCAGATGGACGAGATAATGAGCATATTGGAACAGTTATGGAGAAGTCTGCCTGATTGGGCCCACGACATTGGATTAGTAATTCTGGGGGCCACTGGGGCGACCTTACTCGCCTTGTACAAGGACGCTCTCGCTGGTCTGCTGAGAAGATCTTGGGAGTTCCTTCAAACCCTGGGCTCGATTCGCTGGAAGGATCGAGCTTTCGAAAGGGCCTACATAGACTGGGTCATTGCCAAGCACAAAGACCTTAAGCTTGTAGGAGTGCAGGCACATGCCAAGTTGCCTCTAGAGGATGTGTTTGTCTCACTACGGATGAAGGTCGACAGAACGCTATACCCATCTTTGATCCCCCAGGTCACCGAGGACTTTGAGCGGGAGAATCACATATCCACAAGCGATAGGACCCTATCCATTGGGGAGTTGATGCGGGCTGCCCAGAAGACAGTAATCCTCGGAGATCCCGGTTCTGGGAAGACCACTCTCCTCCAATACATCGCGCTGACATTCGCTCGAGAAAGGGCAGGAGAAAGAAAGTTCCGACGACGGGGGATCGTCAAACAGAGACTCAACGTGAGGCGCTGGAGATTGCCTGTTCTAGTACCCTTGCGAGCGGTCTCTTCGAGCGGGAAATTCGAGAACTGGCCGCAACTCCTGCAGATATCGCCCTATCTGCAATACCCCCAGGGCTACTTTGAGAGACAGCTTGAGAGGGGGCGCTGTGTGCTGCTGCTCGATGGACTTGATGAAACCAAGACGGCAGAAGACCAGAGATCGATTGGCAAAGCAATAAGCGATCTAGCTTCTCCTCCCTATTCTGGCAACCAGATGATAGTGACTTGCCGACAGGCTGGCTGGAGAGATTTCATGCCAAGCGAGTTCGCCAGAGTGGAGGTGAGGGATTTCAGCGCTGAAGAGACCGACAGTTTCATTCACTACTGGTACGATGCTGTCGAACGTAGCATGACTGTCGGCGACGAAGCAGAACTTGAGAGAAAGCTCCGTCAAGAGAGAGCTTTGGAACGGGCGACTGACTTGATTAGCGTGCTCGCTCGCAATCCAAGGGTAAGGAGATTAGCTCGCAATCCCCTGCTCCTATCCATCATAGCTATCGTACATCGTACGAGAGTAGTCCTGCCTAGACAACGGGCAAAACTGTACCGGGAGTGTGTGGAACTACTGCTCGAACAATGGGACGTTGCGCGCGGGATTCAGATAGATGATACCGGTCTTTCATTGGATCAGAAGATGTCAATTATGCGTGATATTGCATATGCCCTCCAAGAAAGTGGCAGGCCACAGGCTACCCGAAAGCAGTTGGAGCGCATCATCCAAGCGCAGCTGGCGCTAATGGGCAAGGTCAGTGCTGACGTATCTAGACTACTCAATCTGCTGGAGGAACGCAGTGGTTTGATAGCTGAAAGAAGCATAGACGCGCTCTCATTTGCTCATTTGACGTTTCAAGAATATTTGGCTGCTCAGGCGATTGCAGGCGACAGCGCAAGAGTAGCTGGTCTGTTATCTCCTAGCAGGCTATTCGATCCAAAATGGCTGGAAGTTGCATTGCTGTATGTGGGAGTAGTGGAAGATGCTACCGAGTTCATTCAGGCAGTGTACTCGCCGGAAGACGAGGACATTTTCCGCACTCGACTTCGACTAGCCGTTAGGTGCTTGAATGATGCCGTAAAAGTTGACCCCACTCTGCGGATGAGACTGGTGCAAGAATTGGCATCGGCCAGTTCCACTGCGGAATTCGACTTGTTGAAGAAGGAGGTCGCCGAGGTAGCTAGGGCTATTGACAGTGAGGAATTGGTGGAGGCATTTCGTCGCTCTGCAGGAGTTGGTAGGGAGACAGAGGTGGTGGCGTTTGCAGACGGGGATCGGCAGTGGCAGGACAACACGCTGTTGGTCCAACTCAAGAACACCGACCCGAAGATCCGGATTCGAGCAATGGAAAGACTCGGTAACGTACTCTCCGATCCGACATCTGCAAACGCACTCGTCGCCGCCTTGTCTGATCAGGACTTTGACGTCAAGAGCAAAGCGATTGCCATTGTCGCTAGGGAACATCAAGTGAATGAAAGGATCATTGACACCGTCATAGGATTAGCAGGTGACAATGAGTGGCGAATCAGACAGAGGGCCATGAGAGCTCTCGGAAGCATCGGTTATCTTAGTATCGAGGCTTCGAAGGCACTGCTGAGAGGTCTGGAAGATCAGGAGAAGTTAGTGGCACGTAGTGCAGCAGCCGCTTTGGGGAGCCTGGGGCAAAATACTGACGAGGCAAGGGAGGGACTGCAACGAGCCACATCTTCACCCGATGATTCCCTCCGAATCGAGTCCGCGAGGGCTCTTCTACGGATTGGCCAGAAAGACAAGGCCGTCTTTGATGTTCTAAGAAGGTACCTGCAGCATCCCAATTGGGCTTATCGCATGGCCGTCGTAGAGATACTCAGCCACGAAGAGGTCGCAATGGAGGACAGCTCGTTAGTAGACTCAACAGTAATGACCCTGAAAGATACGGCGTGGCAGGTCCGCGTCTATGCTCTGGATTGCATCACAAGGTGGCACCATGCTGGACCTCAAGCAATAGACCTGGTGGTTGACTGTCTTTCGGATGAGAACAAGGGGGTTCGAGAGCGAGCGATATTGACTTTGATAGGCCTGGGGTTGGACACGGCGAGACTATCCGCCCAGCTTCAACGCATGCTCTTGGACGAGGATGATAGTGTCCGTGCCAGAGCAGTCGAGGCTATCGGCAACTTGACAAGTGACAGGGTTGAATGGATGCGAACCCTGGTGGAACTAGCACAGCGAGAGGAGAGTCCGCTGGTTCGATCAGCATTTGCCAGGATAATGGGCAAATGGAGAATCCTTGAGAGTGAAGTCGTTGATACCCTAATGTCAATGCTTGATGACGCAAACTCCATACCCGGTCAACATAAGCTCGTTAAGGACATTGCATATGAGGCCCTGTATGAATTATCGTCTCAGACGGGGATATGGATTCATGGCCGACTACCGAACGCGAACGAAGAGGCCTAGGCGTCATGAGCGAAGATGATAAGAATGGAGGCCCCGGTGTACGATCATCTGAAACCGGGCGTGTGGAGTCGGTAAAACGGCATCGTGTCGAGAGAGAGATATTGGAGAGAATGGCAGATATGAATGCCTATTCGCAAATTCGTCACGTCACAGGGTCTGGAATGAGGACTAGACGGCGGTCACGTGCCGTTGGTCTTCTCCTTGCCCTAACTGTCACAGCATTGGTCGTTTTATTAATCTGGAAACCATGGATCCAGGGGGCCAGAATCCCCTTCCAGCAGATCATTGCAGATAGTCAGGCCAACAGGATAGAGAGCATCACGATCTACCCAGATAGGATTAGCAGTCGTTACCGGGATGGCACTGTCGCGTACACTGGCACATACGGTCGCGACAACGCAGTGATTGCGCTGTTTAGCTCGCTATCTTCCATGTCGGAGATCCCCGAAATCAGGTTCTCCAGGCCCTTGTTCTCTGACTCGATTCCGTTTGCGCTTTCGGCGATTCTTGCAGGCGAGACTGTATTGTTGGGATTGTGGGCGATCCTCCGAGTGCCGGTCACATCTGGTGCTGAAAGGGCTAGCTTGTCCTTCGGCCGGTCAAGAGCCAGGATGTTTATCGGTGATCAACCTACTGTGTCTTTCGAAGAAATAGGAGGATGTCAAGCGGCGAAAGAGGCAATGGAGGAGATAGTCCAGTTCCTAAGAGAACCGGAGATCTTTGTTGCCCTTGGAGCGCGTCCGCCAAGGGGCATACTACTTTCTGGGCCTTCAGGATGTGGGAAGACGTTATTGGCAAAAGCCTTGTGCGGCGAAGTTGGCTTTCCCTTCTTCTACACGAGTGCATCAGAATTCACTGAGCTCCAGTTGGGAGTAGGCGCGTCACGAGTTCGCGACTTGTTTGATCAAGCGAAGCGTCATTCACCATGTCTTGTGTTTATTGACCGCATGGAGGCCATGGGCATGCGGAGCCAGCTGAGTTCTACCAGGGTTTCTGAGAGTGTCACGGTCGACATCGGTGGCAAGATAGCCGATCTCGAGGACCGGATCCAGGCACTGGATCAACTACTTGTAGAGCTTGATGGCTTTGACACGGATACAAACGTGATTGTCATCACTGAGACAGACCGACCAGACCTGGTGGAACCATCACTGTTGCGCGCAGGACGCATGGATCGACATGTTACGGTTGGCAAGCCCAATGAGGGAGAACGAGTGGATATCCTCAAGATTCACATTAAGGGCAAGCCATTACACCCGGATGTGGATCTTGCTGCCCTTGCACAATGGGCAGAAGATTGTAGCGGGGCTGATATTAGTAGATGGGTAAACGAAGCGGCAATCGCTGCCGGTATGAGCGGAGGGAAATCAATTGGCATGGAGCACTTCAAAAAAGCTTTGCCGGCAACAAGGTCTTCAACCCCATGATGCCCTGTGCGTTTCAGTGTTCTGGCTTGCTCTCTCATTCGGGCGTCCGCCGAGGCTGAGAATGGACCCGATGCAGTCCCGCAACGCGCAGGGCCTGAAGCCCTGAGCGGGGCAGCCTCGGCTCAAACAGGCCAATCGAGGGCGCCGGTCGAGTCTGCAGAAGTGATTGTGGAGAGCCACCCTCTTGATCCGAACAAGCGATCTACTCTTCACGGTGATCGCCTTCCTAACTCCGGCTTGGACGCTCTTGATCTAGGACCCTCCCAGCATGCCAAGGGCCGCCTTGGCCTGCTGTGTGATCCCGGAGGACGAGGAGCAGTAGCAGGGCTGCAACTCACGCAATGAGCCGGACTCGCTCGTTTCCCCTGCACCCTCTGTTCATGGGTGCATTTCCTGTCCTCACCCTGCTGGCCTGGAATCGGGAGCAGGCCGAGCCGGCCGAAGCCTTGCGGTCGCTAATCGTGTGCCTGCTGGGCGCAGCCCTGCTGTGGGTGATCGTGGGCCTGCTCACGTGGCCACGCGAGCGCGCAGCCGCGATCTGCACGCTGATCCTGGTGCTGTTCTTCTCCTACGGGCACGTCTACAACTTCCTGAAGGGCGTCGACATCTCCGGGTTCATCCTCGGAAGACACCGCTACCTGGCGCCGGTCTGGCTGCTGCTCATGATTACGGGGATCTCACTGCAGCTCAGAGGGGCCCGCGACTATCGCAACTTGACCTCCTTCCTGAACCTGGTTTCCGTGACCGCGGTGGCGATGGCCGTCGTGCAGCTGGGGGCGTTTGAACTGCGCCGCCTGTCGGCGGAGCGAGAGATGCAGGCGAGCGCCCTGGGCACCGCCGAGGGCACCGGTTTGCAGACCGCCGGCGCCGAGATGGCCAGGGACATCTACTACATCATCCTGGACGCCTACGGCCGCCAAGATGCGCTGCTCGAACTATTCGACTACGACAACTCGGAGTTCGTGGATTGGCTGGAGCAGAACGGCTTCTACGTGGCTGCCTGCGGTCAGAGCAACTACGCCCAGACCGAGCTCTCGCTGGCCTCGTCCCTCAACTTCGCCTACCTGGAGACCCTGGATGAGAGCTTCCAGCCGGGCAACACGGACCGGTCCCGGCTGAGGCCGCTGATCCTGCACAGCGCCACCCGCAGGTTGCTGGAAGAGCGGGGCTACACGACCGTGGCCTTCGAGACCGGCTTCTATTGGACGCAGGTCAAGGACGCCGGCGTCTACCTGTTCCCCCGGCTTGGCGCCCTGCAGGGGAGCGGCATCGCATCGGGCATGAACGGATTCGAGACCCTGCTGTTCCGGACGACCGCCGGCTCGATCGTTGCGGATGGCGCCGCCGTGCTGCCGTCGAAGCTGGTCCCTGATCTGGACTCACCGATCCGGAAACACCGCGACCGGGTGCTGTTCACGCTGGATTCCCTGGAGCGGATGCCTTCGCTGGCTGGGCCGAGATTCGTGTTCGCGCACATCGTCTCGCCGCATGAGCCTTTCGTCTTTGGGTCCGACGGGGAGTGGGTGGATCTGCAGCGGGTGCCGGAGGCCGAAAGAGACGAAGACTGGTATGCGACCAGCTATGGAAACCAGGTGACGTTCCTGAACTCCGAGATGGAGCGGATCCTGGGGACCATCCTGGCCGAGTCTTCACCCGCGCCGATCATCATCCTGCAGGCCGATCACGGGCCCTCGCGGGGGAATCACCGCATGGACATCTTCAACGCCTACTACTTCCCCGACGGCGGCGATCAAGCCCTGTACCCGGCAATCACGCCGGTCAACAGCTTCCGGCTGATGTTCAATCGCTACTTCGGAGGCACCTACTCCCTCCTACCCGACGAGAGCTTCTTCTCGATCTACGATGATCCCTTCAAATACCGATTCATCCCCAACGATGCTCCGGGGTGCGCGCCTTGATGTAGGTTCGTCCGGATAGGCCTCCCGGCCTGCTTGCGGACTCTTCAGATTCCTGCTTCAATTGGGTGTCGGACCTGCCAAGGGGGAAATGGCCACCTCGACCCTCCGCATCATTCCAGCAAAGCGCTATATCAGCCGCAGATCCGTGCGTCGGGTCCCGATATCCAGCCCGCGGCGGGTGGATTCGTGCAAATCGGTCCGGAGACTCGGTCCTGGGGCGGAATATCGGGGAGTATTCCGGATAATCAGTAGTTAGGCGGTTGCTCGTGCTATGAGAGAGATTCCCCCTCAGCTCACACCGCAGCTGGCTCGCCACGTCGGGAAGCAGACTGTAGCCAAGGCACCACCTTACAGGGTTTCCACCTTCCGCGACCTAATGAGCCACGTCTCGCGACTCGCTTACGCCAACAAGGATCACCTTCTCTTCTTCCGGGGCCAGGATCGCGACTACCTGAACAAGGCCCGCGCCTCAACGGTCTATCCATCCATTTACCGTGGGGAAACGGTAACCCGCACACAACTCGACATTCGATTCGATGTCCTCACGAGCGCCTCCCGCCGACTCTGCGACGCTCTGGCGCGAGAGCAAATCACCGGCCACCAAGAAGTCCGCAAGCGCCGATACATCCAATGGAGTATTCTTCAGCACTATCAGGTATGCCCCACCCCTCTACTCGACCTCACTCAGTCCCTGCGCGTTGCAGCGTCTTTCGCTCACCTCTTTTCATCAAACAAGCGACCCTTGGTCCTCGTCTTCGCCGTGCCATACCTTCCGAACAGGGTATCCGTGAACTCTGAATACGACTCAGTGGTCGTCAGGCTCCTGAGCATATGTCCTCCAGAAGCATTGCGGCCCTACTTCCAAGATGGCTATCTCGCAGGCACCGACGAAATCACCAACGATTACCCCGACAAGAGCGAGCTGGACTTCAACCGAGTCCTAATTGCCAAGTTCATCCTGCCTGAACCCTCCCGCTTCTGGGGATCGGGATTCACGTCGCTGCCCGAGAATGCGTTGTTCCCAGATGCCGACAAAGTCGCCAAGATCTGCCGGCAACTGAGACGCGAAGTCGGATCCGAACCTGACCCTGGACGACTCGGCCAGTTACTTCAAGCCTGGACGGACCTGGAGAACGACATTATGACCTTGGCCAGGCATCGCAAGCCTAGGGTGTTCTCTTTTCGCGAGGCTCTCTCCGTGCTTCGACGCTCGGAGCTCCTTACACCATCTTTCATGGCCGCGGTCGACGGGTTGCGCAATTTCCGCAATCGGGCTGTTCACCAACCGCGCGCCATTACAGTAGAGGAGCTGGGCACTGCCCTATCCGAATTGGATTTGCTTCAACTGCGATTACAGAAACTCGGAAGATGACGCCACCGCCTAACAACTCGCTGGAGCGGACGCAGCCTCAGCACGACTTCATGTACGATGTAGCTGTGCTGCGCCGCTCAGCTCGAGACCGTTAGCTGGCCGCGCAGGTGCACTTGAACGAGTTACGT
>Ga0214473_10011235_pt1 | contig 10514 bp, 6 predicted proteins | sample RVTome_7_FD_203509 | JGI IMG/M metagenome (GOLD analysis project Ga0214473, IMG submission 203509) | Soil microbial communities from uranium-contaminated site in the Upper Colorado River Basin, Wyoming, United States - RVT98D197 | ecosystem: Environmental > Terrestrial > Soil > Contaminated >... | reverse complement strand
GAATTCGTCGGCTCGCTGGCCGGGATCGAGCAGGTCACCCTTTCCTCCGAGGTGGAGGGCACCATAGAGAAGCTTTACGCCGACCTGGGCGACCCGGTGCGCAAAGGGCAGATACTCCTGGCGATGGCCCCGGAGGAGTTCAGGTTCCGCAGGGAGCAGGCGGCTGCGGAAACCGCGCAGATCTCCGCGAAGCTCGGGATCGCGCCGGAGGCCGAGACGGCGGACATCGAAGGCACCTCGCTCGTCCGCAAGGCGATCGCCGAGTACAACAACGCCCGCACCGACCTCGAGCGGCGCAAGGGGCTCTTCGAGAAGAACCTCATCGCCCGCAAGGAAGCGGACGACGCCGAGGCGCGCTACCTGGTGGCGGAAGCCAATGTCCGCGCCGCGAGGGAGGAGGCGAACAACCTCCTGGCGACCCTTCGCAGCAAGCGCGCCCAGCTGTCGCTTGCCCAGAAAAAACTGTCCGACACGCAGATCCGGTCTCCCATCGACGGGTCGGTGGAGGCCCGCCTCGTCTCGGCCGGGGAATATCTCAAGCTCGGGACGCCGATCTTCCGCCTAGTGAACGACAGGCCGATCCGGATGCTGGGCGAGGTCCCCGAGTTCTACGCCGCGTCGCTTGCGCCCGGCCTCGCCGTTGAGCTCGCGGTCGACGGACGCCCCGGGAAGGTCTACCGCGGGACGCTCAAGCGGATCTCCCCTTCTTCCAACGTCGCCAACCGGGCCATCCAGGTGGAGGCGGTCTTCCCGAACTCCTCCCGGGAGCTCAAATCCGGCTTCTTCGGCAAGGGCGCAATCCTCGTGCGCGTGGACCGGAACGCCGTTACGGTCCCGAAGCAGGCCGTGGTCACCTTCGCAGGCATCGAGAAGGTGTTCGTGGTCTCCGGGGACACCGCAAGCGAGCGCAAGATCAAGCTCGGGGAGGACCTCGGGGAGCGCGTGGAAGTGACCGAAGGGATCTCCCCGGGTGACAGGGTCGCGCTGTCGAACACCGGGAAGCTCGTCGATGGATCCCGGATCAAGCTCTCCGCGGAACAGGCGAAATGAAGATCTCGGAAATCTGCGTCCGCCGCCCCGTCTTCGCCACCATGCTCGTCGGGGTCCTGGTGGTGGTCGGATTCGCCTCGTACTACGGGCTGGGCGTGGACCTCTTCCCGAACATAGACCTTCCGATCGTCACGGTCACCACAACGCTCCAGGGCTCAAGCCCCGAGGAGATCGAGACCACCGTCACGAAGCCGATCGAGGAGGCGGTCAACACCGTCTCGGGGATCGACGAGCTGCGCTCGACTTCCCGTGAGGGGGTTTCCCAGGTCGTTATCCGTTTCCTCCTGGAACGGAATGGCGAGGAGGCCGCCCAGGACGTTCGCGACCGCGTTTCCACGATCATAAAGAACCTCCCCGACGGGACCGACCCCCCGGTCATCGTCAAGTTCGACATAGACGCCGCGCCGGTGATGACGGTCGCCGTCTCGGGGAACAGGGACCTGCGGGAGATCACCAAGATCGCGGACGACCAGATCAAGCAGAACCTGGAGACCGTCAACGGCGTGGGCGCCGTCCTCATCGTGGGGGGAAGGAAGCGGGCGGTCAACGTGTACCTGAATCCCTCCCGCATGGAGGGATTCGGCCTCACGGTCCCCCAGGTGCGGGCGGCGCTCCAGGCGCAGAACCTGGAGATCCCGGGGGGGCGCGTCGACACCGGGACGAGGGAGCTCGTGCTGAGGACGATGGGCCGCATGCCGACGGTGGAGGATTTCCAGAGCCTGATCGTCGCCAACCTGAACGGCCGCCCCGTCATGATCCGCGACATCGGGTGGGTCGAGAACGGGCAGGAGGAGCCCCGCTCCCTGGCACGCTTCGACGGGAAACCCTCCGTCAACCTCGTCGTCCAGAAGCAGTCGGGGACGAACACCATCGACGTCATCAGCAAGGTGAAGGAGCGGATCGCGCAGATCCAGAAGACGCTGCCGGCCGACATAAAGATAAATCCGATAAGGGACCAGTCGACCTTCATCCTGCGATCGATCCACGAGGTCCGGACGCACCTTATCCTCGGCGCCGTGCTGACCTCCCTGGTCGTGCTCTTTTTCATGGGGAACTGGCGCTCCACGCTGATCGCCGCAGTCGCGATCCCCGCCTCGATCATCGGCACCTTCACGGTGATGCGCGTCCTGGGCTTCACGCTGAACAACATCACGTTCCTGGCGCTCACGCTCGCCGTGGGGATAGTCATCGACGACGCGATCGTCGTGCTGGAAAACATATTCCGCCACGTGGAGGAGGAGGGGTCTCCCCCCCGCAAGGCCGCCGTGGAGGCCACCGCCGAGATCGGCCTCGCCGTGTCGGCGACCACGCTCTCCCTGGTCGTCATCTTTCTCCCCGTGGCTTTCATGTCCGGGACCGTGGGAAGGTTTTTCCACTCGTACGGCATCACGGTGGCGTTCGCCATCCTGTTCTCCTGGTTCATCTCGTTCACCCTGACTCCGATGCTCTCCTCCCGTTTCCTGAAGGTGAAGCGCGCGGGAGCGGCCGGGACCGCATCCTCCAAGGAGAACAGGTTCTACCGGGCCGTCTCGGGCGGATACCTCGCGCTGCTGCGAAAGGCGCTGGCGCACCGGTGGGTGGTCGTCGCCGTCGCCGGCGCCGTCATCCTGTCCGTTATCCCGCTGGGGTCATTGGTGGCGAAGGACTTCCTCCCCTTCGACGACCAGAGCGAGTTCGAGATTTTCATCCAGACGCCGGAAGGCTATTCGCTGGAGACGACCGACAAGGTCTTCGCTGAGGTGGAGGCCGACGTCATGCGGGTCCGCGGGGTGAAGCACCTGCTTGCCCAGATCGGCGACGTGGCCGAGGGGGACGTCACGCAGGGGACGATCTATGTCCGCACCGTGGACCTCGAGGAACGGGACTATTCCCAGTTCGACATCATGAAGGACGTGCGGAAGGTAATGGCCAGGTACCCGTCCCTGCGCGTCTCCGTCCAGAACATCTCCGCGATCGGGCGCGGCGGCGGGATCCGGCAGACACCGGTCAGCTTCGTTCTGCGCGGCCCGGACCTCGCGAAGCTGGAATCCTACAGCGGCCGGATCACTGAAGAAATGCGGAAGATAAACGGGTTCGTGGACGTGGACACCTCCCTGTCGAACCGGAAGCCCGAGGTCCGCGTCACCGTCGACCGGAAAAAGGCTTCCGACCTGGGGGTGCAGGTCCAGGACGTCGCCTCGTCCCTTAACGTCTTCGTCGGCGGTGAGAAGGTAACCAAGTACCGCGAGGGGGCAGACCAGTACGACGTGTGGCTGCGCGCGGACCTGCCGTACCGCAGCTCCATCCCCGAGGTGTCAAATCTGCCCGTCCCCTCCTCAAGACTCGGCAAGGTCCGCATCCGCGACGTTGCAGGGCTGTCGCCGGAGCTCGGGCCGGCCCAGATCGACCGGGCGACCCGCCAGAGGCAGGTCACGATCACCTCCAACCTGGACGGACTGGCGCTGGGGGCGGCGACGGATCACGTCCGCAAGATCGTGGACCGCATGGAGCTGCCGCCGGACTACAGGATCGAGTTCTTCGGGCGCGCGAAGACGATGCAGGAGACGCTGGTGAACTTCCTGGTCGCCCTGCTGCTCTCGGTAGTGTTCATGTACATGGTGCTGGCCGCCCAGTTCGAGAGCTTCCTGCACCCCGTATCGATCATGCTCGCCCTTCCGATCTCGATCCCGTTCGCCCTGCTCTCCCTCGTGCTGCTCGGGGAGACGCTGAACATCTACAGCATCCTCGGGCTGTTCCTGCTCTTCGGCATCGTGAAGAAAAACGGGATCCTGCAGGTCGACTACACCAACACCTTGCGGGGACGGGGGCTTGAGCGGAACGCCGCGATCCTCGAGGCGAACGCCGCGCGGTTTCGGCCGATCCTTATGACCACCGTCACGCTCATCGCCGCGATGATCCCCATCGCGCTGGGCAAGGGTCCGGGGGCGGCGTCGCGGGCGTCTCTCGCCAAGGTCATCATCGGCGGCCAGGCGCTTTCGCTGCTGTTGACCCTGATCGTCACGCCCGTGGCGTACTCGCTCTTCGACGACCTGGGAAACCTGGCCTTCCTCCGGTCGTGGCGGGAGCAGTTCGAACGTAAGGAGGACCGCTTCTGGAGGAAGCTGAAGTTCTGGCACCGGAAGAGGCAACGGCGGCTCCGGGCGCGCCGGGAAAGAGCGGTTACGTAGCCTTCTTCGCCGGGGCGCTCTCCTTGTAGGCTTCGCGCGATACCGGGAGAGCCGTCGACTGCCCTCGGGCGAGCACACGGCCGTCCCCCGCGGTGACCGTGAGCTCGCAGACCATCGACTGCCGCCCGCGGTGGAACACCCGGGATTCCCCGACCACCTCCTCGCCCGGCTTCGCCGCCCGGATGACGTTCAGGCTCCACTGGACGCCGACCGCGTCGACCGTCGCGTTTACCGACAGCGCGAAGGCGGCGTCGGCCGCGGCGAAAAGCAGCACGCCGTGGCCGATATTGTGCGCGTTCAGGAACCGGTCCTCCACCTTCACCGACACCCGCGCGTATCCTTCCCTGGCCTCCAGAAGCTTCATCCCGAAATCCTGGATCAGCCGGTCCCCGTTCCAGATCTCCTCGATCCGCCCCATCTTCCCTCCTCATCCTTTCCTGTAAGTGCGCGCGTACTCGACGTAGTGATCGGCCGTGATCCTGTTTGCGTCGGCCGACCCGGGGGCAAGGATCTTCACCACCTTCCCGGGCACGCCGAGCACCAGGGCATGCGGAGGGACCGCCATGCCCGGGGGGACGACCGCTCCGGCCCCTATGACGCTCCCCCTGCCGATCACCGCCCCGTCGAGCACCACCGAGCCGATCCCGATCAGGCAAAGGTCCTCTATGGTGCAGCCGTGGGCGACGACCCCGTGGCCGAACGTCACTGAGTCGCCGACGACCACGGCGTTGGCGACCGTCACGTGCAGCGTGCAGTTGTCCTGGACGTTGGTCCTGCTGCCGATCCGGATCCGGTTGATGTCCCCCCTGATGACGGTGTTGAACCAGACGCTTGAATCCTCGCCTATCTCCACGCCGCCGATGACTTTGGCGCCCTCGGCTACGAACACTGTGGGGTGGCAGGCGGGAACCATGCCCCGATACGGAAGGATCAACGGATGTTCCTCCCACGGATTTTTTTTGCACCATTGTACAGTCAATCCCGCACGAATGGCGAGCGCGTCCGATTGCCCGGGCGCGTCACTTCCCTTCACGGTTCGCATTCTTAAGGCGGCGGCGTTCTCCGCACGCGGGACATGCCGAAAGGCCCGCCTGCCGGTCCGCGTACTCGAGAAATGCCGTCACGAACGCGGCGTGGCTCCACGTCAGCGGCGAGACCGACAGCGGCGCGTTGGTGTACGGGTGGACCTGCTCCGCGAGCACGCCGCTTCGCAGGGCGCGCGCGGCCGCCCACTTCAAGATGTCCAGGGCGGATTCCAGGTCCGCCCGGTTTTTCGCCAGTGCGACGTGCCACTGGGCTATCCATAGAGTGCATACGAACCAGGGATTCCCCGGCACGCGCTCGATGTCCCCGGACGCCTGGTGATAGAGGTCGTTTTCGTAACGCGCCATCCCCCCGACATCGGTCTTTACCCAGAGCCTTTCCCGCACCGCCTCCATCGTCCGAACTATCCTGGGATCGTCGGGAGGGTACATCCCGAAATACCACAGCCCGTAGAGGCTCGCGTCCAGGGTCGGATCGGCGTCCACATCCCCTTCCGCGCTCACGTCCACGGTGCGGACGAACCGCCCCAGCTCCGGCCGGTACAGGAACCGGTCGGCCGCCGCCCTGATCGCGTCGGCGGCGCCTTTCCATTTCTGCGCCAGATGCCCCTCGTTGAACCGGTACGCGAAGCGCGAGGCGGCGATCAGTCCCGCCCAGACCGCCGCGACGGTGAAGGCGTGCACGCCGTACCGCTCTTCCCACAGGTCGTAGCTGGGAAGCGGCAGGCCGGTCGCCTTGTTCGTATAGGAAACCATCCAGTTAGCCGAGCGCGCGACCAGCCCGCGGTACTTGTCCTTTATCCATTCGACGTCCCCGAACCGGTCCATGTGCTTCCAGAGCGCCCAAAGGACCAGCCCCGTTTCGTCCTCCTGGATCGGGAGCTGCTTTCCTTCCTTCCCCTGCCAGGGATGCCAGGAGCTGGCCAGGGAACCGTCCGGGTTGTACTTGTGCAGGAAGTACCCCTCCTTCGTGATGACCCGGTGGCAGAAATCGAAAAACGCCTGGGAGGCCTGGAAGTGGTCCGAAAGGTCCAGGGCGAAGGCGGTAAGCGCCCCGTCGCGCGGCCACACGTAGCTGTACGTGTCCCGGGCGAACTGTATGATGTCGTGGTCGTTCGCGGCGGTGATCCCGCCGGCGCCGTCGATCTGGGTGCGCAGTATCAGAAGGCTGCGCTTGAAACAGCCGACGATCTCCTCCGGAATCCCCCCGAAGTCCCAATCGGACTTGTCCACCCACAGCTCCCAGTAGGCGCGCGTCCGGCCGAGGAAGTCGTCCGGGCCCCGCTTCCGGACGCTCCGGTTGATTTCCGCCACCTCGTCGAACGACTCGCCCGCGGCCATCCAGTAATGGATGACGGCCGGGGAGCCCGGGGACGTTTTCGCCGAGAGCCCGATAGTGGAGTCAACCGACCCTTGCGCGATCGGATTCCCCTGGAGCCGTCCGTCCTCGGCGTCCTTCCAGGTCCCCTCCTTTCCCATGAACTCCTTGACGCCGGTCGCCCACTGGTCGATCCCAACCGCCATTCCCGCGGGCCCCGTCCCTTCGGCCCCGTCGTCCTCGACGACCCCAGGCGGCGAGCCGTTCCATTTCGCCCCGTTGATCAGGAACCATCGCTTCCCCTTGTAGTGGATGAGACAGCGCCGCTGCGGCTCGTAATAAGCGGTGTCCCCGACCGGATTCTCCAGGATGCGGAAGTCGTGGTGGAAGAAGAGCCGGACTTCACGCGCCCGTCCCGAGAGCTCGTGGATATCGAAGCGCCGGACGAACAGGTTCACAGCCATGTCGACGGCATCCTCGCATTCGATCCCCAGCTCCAGCTCGGGATGATGGAGGCTTACCGAGGTAACCAGCGTGTCCGTGCGGTACCGAAGGTCCCGCACCCACCCGGGATCCTCGATCCAGCGGAACATGCCGTCCACCCATACGCCGAACCTGAAGGCGTGTCCCTGCGCGTGGTTCTCCATGCCGACGTGGGGGAAATAGACGTCCCTCACCCGGTACGTGGAATCGAAATTCACGAGCAGGGAACCGTTCCCCAACGGGAGGTCCCTGGGCATCGGCAAGCCTCCTTTCCCGTAATCCCCCACACTAAGATGCAGGCGCCCGCATTTTTCGGCGGTTTTCGTCCTGACAGGGATGAAATTTACATTCCGGATGGGAACGATCCGGGCCCCGGCGCAGTCTAAAGGCAAAACGGGCAAGAGGGGACTCGCCTGATGCGTCAAAAGGCAAACCGGGTTTTGGGCAATATAATGGAAATCCGTCCCGCCTTTCAGGCCGATTGAATTTTTTCCCCCCGTTTGCCGTTAAGGATAGTGTAGCGAGGTGGCGGTTGATTATTGTATACTGTATACACAAAACCGCCGGAGGCGGATCGTGAAATTCTACATGCTGCTGGCCATCCTGTCGGGAATCATCATCGTCGAAGGGGTCGTCGTCGAGCTCCTGGCGGTCATCGAGAAAAAGGTGCCGCACCCCCTGCTCACCCAGGTGACCGACCTGGGGCGTTACCTGAACCAATGGCTCCTGCCCATGATGGGACTGGCCGCCGCGGGAGCCGTCCTGCTCAAGATCGGGGAATCGCATCCGCTCGGCGGTCTGCTCAAGGTTTCCGGATCGGCGGTTTTTTCCCTGTTCCTGGTGGTGTTCCTGATTTACATGACATCCGAGCCCCGGGCCGAGGATCGCATCGGCCGCTGAAGCCGCTTTTTCGTCCACCTCCTTTCCTTCTATCCGTTTGACAGCGGCTCGCCGTCCTGCGACGATTTAAGCATCCTCGCGCCCCGCCCCACCTATTCCGGCGATGAAGGGGGAAGAACCGGATGAAAAAAGTCGCCCTCGACCCGCTGAAATGCACCGCCTGCCGGACATGCGAAGTCCAGTGCTCCATCGCCCACTCCCGCTCCGGCAGCCTCCATTCCGCCATATTCGAGTCCCCTCCAACCCTTACCCGCGTCCGCGTCTCATGGGCGCCGAGCCTCAACGTCCCGGTCCGCTGCGTCCATTGCGAAAACGCCCCCTGCCTCCTCGCCTGCCCCGTGGGGGCCATCGAGGAGGACTCCCGCACCGGCACCGTCCAGGTCAGGGATGAAAAGTGCATAGGGTGCTTCACATGCCTGCTCGTCTGCCCGTACGGCGCGGTCCGCCTCTCCTTCGACCGGAAAAAGGCGTACAAATGCGACGGCTGCCGGGACCTCCTTCGCGAGGGGCTTGCGCCCGCCTGCGCCTCGGGATGCCCCACCCAGGCGCTCTCGTTCGCGGACTTCGACGAAATCGCCTCCGCCAAGATCTCGGAAACGGCCGCGCGGGAAACCGCCGCCCTGGCCAGTGCGGGGGCAGCCGCCCCGCGCAAGATGTCTTCGCTCGAACTCATCCTTGCGATGCGGAAGGAGATGGCCCGTGGATGACAAATCGAGAAGGACCGAATTCACCAACCCCGGCGACCTGGAGCTCCTCCGGAAGGCCGAGCGGGACAACGTCCAGCTCGGGGTCGACCGCCTCAAGAAAATGATGCCGCAGTGCGGATTCGGCGAGCTGGGCACCTGCTGCGTCCTGTGCTACCTGGGCCCCTGCCGCATCGATCCGTTCGACAACGGTCCGAAACTGGGCGTTTGCGGCGCGGACGCCGACGTGATCGTGGCCAGGAACTTCCTGCGGGCCGCCGTCGGCGGCGCCTCCTCGCACGCCGGGCACGCGCGGGAGCTGGCCCTGCTCCTCCTGGAAGTCTCGGAAGGGAAGGCGCCGGGATACGCGGTCAGGGACGAGGCCAAGCTGCTCTCGGTCGCGGGCCGGCTCGGGATAGCGACGGACGGCAGGACCGCGCAGGCGATCGCCGGGGAGGTCGCCCGCAAGGCTATAGAGGATTTCGGGAGGCAGGACGGCAAACCGATGAACTGGATCCGGGGACGCTCCTCGAAGAGGGAATACGAAAAGTGGGAAAAGCTCGGACTCGTCGTCTCGAACCCGCACAACGAGATCGAGACCGCGATGCACCGGACCTCCATGGGCAACGACGCGGACCCGCTGAACCTGTGGATCGCAACTTTAAGGATGGGCATGGTGGACAACTTCGCCGGCCTGATGCTGGCCACCGACCTGTCCGACATCCTCTTCGGCACGCCGTCCCCCAAGGTGGTTTCCGCCAACTACGCGGTCATAAAAGCCGGGTCCGTCAACATCGCCTGCCACGGCCACAATCCGATTCTCGCTTCCAAGCTCGTGGAATGGGCGGACAAGATGGAGGAAGAGGCGAAGAAGGCCGGCGCCGACGGCATCAACGTGGTCGGCATCTGCTGCATCGGCAACGAGCTGGCCACGCGGTCAGGCGCCTCCTACGCCGGCCACCTGGCGCAGGCTGAGCTGTTTCTTACTACCGGAGCGATAGACGCGATGGTCGTGGACATCCAATGCATCTGGCCGGGCCTGGCGACGATCGCAAAGTGCTACAAGACGAGATTCATCACCACCGTGCCGTTCGTCAGGAACCCGGACGCCATCCACGTCGGGTTCGAGCCGGAATCGGCGGATGAGCGCGCGCAGGAGATCCTGCGCCACGGAATCGCGGCGTTCAAGGATAGAAAAACCTCGGGTCTGCAGACCCAAATCCCCAATGTAAGCGCGAAGATGCTGACGGGTATCTCCGTCGAGGCGCTCGTTTCCGTGCTGTCCGCCGCCAACGCGGCCGATCCGCTGGCGCCGGTCGTCGACGCCATCGCCTCGGGGGACATCCTGGGCGCGGTCGGCATCGTTGGCTGCCCGAACCCGAAGCTGCGGCAATCCTCGATGACGGAGAGGATGGCCGCGGAACTGCTCCGCAACAACGTCCTCATCGTCACCACCGGATGCGTTAACCACATCCTGGCCCAGGCCGGATTTCTGACGGGCGAGGCGACCGAAAAATTCGCCGGCGAAAAGCTAAAGAAAGTCCTCACGGCGCTGGGACGGGCGGCGGGGCTGGGCGCGCCGCTCCCGCCGGTCCTGCACATGGGCTCGTGCGTAGACAATTCGCGGATCTACGACCTGCTTGCCGCCCTTGCGGGCAGGATCGGAGTCGAGATCAGCCAGCTCCCGGTGGCCGGCTCCGCCCCCGAGTTCATCACGGAAAAGGCCATATCCATCGGCAGCTTTTTCCTCGCGGCCGGCATTCTCGTGCACGTCGCGCCGCCGCCCAGGGTGTTCGGCAGCCCGTTCGCGATCGGGCTTCTGACGGAGAAACTGCCGGGAATAAACGGCGGGAAGGTCCTCGTGGAGACC
>Ga0214473_10011234_pt1 | contig 10514 bp, 7 predicted proteins | sample RVTome_7_FD_203509 | JGI IMG/M metagenome (GOLD analysis project Ga0214473, IMG submission 203509) | Soil microbial communities from uranium-contaminated site in the Upper Colorado River Basin, Wyoming, United States - RVT98D197 | ecosystem: Environmental > Terrestrial > Soil > Contaminated >... | reverse complement strand
CAGCACCCCCCAGCTTAGAGAAAGCCGCCTTCATCCCCCTATGAAGCTGTGCTTCCAGCTCACGCGCACCTTGACCGGCTGGCCGTCCTTCTGGCCCGGCTCGTACTTCCAGCGGCTGATCTCGAGCAGCACGACCTCGAGCACACCGCCGCCCTGCTCGACGCGTATGTCGGTGACGTCGCCGGCCTCGTTGACGACGAAGCTCGCCGTGATCGAGACCCTGGCACCTCTTGCGAGCCTTGGGCCCCAGTCCGGATAGGGGGCGCTCACGCCCCAGAGGCGGCGGGGCGGGAAGTCCACCTCGTCCTCGTCGTAGACCCTCGGGGCGCTCCCGGTCGAAGGCGGCTGCCGAAGCTGTGGCAGCGACCGCGTCGGCAACTCGATGGGCGCCGTCGGCACCGGCGCCTTCAGGGGCGCAGCCACTCCCGGAGCCCGTGACGTGGCGCCCCGTGGGCGAGGCGGCGCCGCGGCCGGCTCGACGGCCGCCAGCAATTGCGGCGCGAGCGACGCGATGAGCGCGCCGGACGGAATCGGCGGAGCGGGCGGCGTCGCGACGCCTCCAGCGCTCACGAGGTGCACGGCGAGCACCGCGAGCGCAGCCTGGGCGACCGCCATCCGGGCGATCGGAGGCCGCTCCGCGACCAGCAGGACGGGCCGCGTCTCGTCCGCGGGTCCATGCTCGGCCGGCGGGGTCCCGAGGACGGGCAGGATGCCGGGCGCAGACCGCGCGCACGCGGCCTGCAGCGCGCGGCGCATCTCGACTGCGGACGCGTAGCGGTCGGCGGGGTCCTTGGCCAGCGCGCGCGCCAGCACCGGGCGCAGCGGTGCCGGGAGCTGAGGCAAATCGAGGAACGGCGCGTCGTGGAGCTGGCGCAGGATGGTGGCGACCGGCGTCTCACCCCGGAACGGCAGCGCGCCGGTGAACAGCTCGAAGATCACGACCGCGAGCGAGTAGAGGTCGCCGCGGAAGTCGACGTCCTCGCCCCGAAGCTGCTCTGGGCTCATGTACTCGGGAGTTCCCATCAGGCTGCCGGTGGCGGTCACCGTGACACCCCCGGTCGAACCCAGCTGCTTGGCGATGCCGAAGTCCATCACCCGCACGACGCCTTTCGTGTCGCGCATCAGGTTCGCCGTCTTCAGGTCGCGGTGGACGACCCCCGACTCGTGGATCGCGGAAAGACCGTCGGCGACTTGCAGCGCGACGCTCCAGCCCTCGTCGGGCGCCAGTCCGCCCGCGGCGCGCGCGGCAGGCGCCAGGTTCTCGCCCTCCACGAGCTCCATGCAGATGTAGAGCAGGCCGCGGTCCTCGCCGTTTCCGTACACCGAGCAGACGTTGCGGTGACGCACCCGCCGCGCCAGCCGGATCTCCGAACGGAAACGCTGCGCCACCCGACCCGACTCGCGCGCCATATCCGGTCGCAGGACCTTGATCGCGACGGTCTCACCGAGCTCGCGGTCGAACGCCCGGTAGACCATGCCCATGCCGCCGCGGCCGAGCGGGCCGAGGATCTCGTAGCGCGACGCGAACACGGCGCCCTCCGAGAAGGCCTGAAGCGCCAGCTCGAGCTCGGCGCCGCACGCGAAGCACACGCGGGCGGAACTCTGGTTCTCGGCGAAGCAGGAGGGACAGTTCATCTGGCCGTCACGACGATGATAGCGTGGCTTGCTAGAATCGCGGGTCGATGGCCTTGCGCGCGGCGGTTTTCGACTTCGACGGGGTGATCGTGGACAGCGAGCCGCTGCACTTCCGCTCGCTGCGCGACGCGCTCGCCACCGAGAGCGTCCTGATCACGCAGGCGGAATACTGGGATCACCTGCTGGCGTACGACGACAGGAACTCGATCCGCGTGGCCTTCGAGCGCCGCGGCGAGCGGCCCGATGTGGACCGCCTGGCGCGCGTGGAGCGGGTCAAGGTCGAGCGCTTCGCGGAGCTGATTCCCGAGATCCCCGTGTTCCCCGGCGCGCGCGAGGTGATCGGCGCGCTCGCGGCGGAGCTGCCGCTCGCGATTGCCTCGGGCGCGCGGCACGAGGAGATCGAGGTGATCCTGGCCGGCATTGGCCTGCGCGACTCCTTCCTTGCGGTCGTGGGAGCGCAGGATGTGAGCCGCAGCAAGCCGGATCCGGCGCCCTACCTCGAGGCGGCGCGACGGCTCGAGAGCCGCGTCGCGGGCCTCGTGCCCGGGGAGTGCGTGGCGTTCGAGGACTCCGTACCCGGGGTCATGTCCGCGCTCGGCGCGGGCATGAAGGTTATAGGCGTCGCGCACAGCTATCCCGCCGCCAAGCTCCGTTCGGCGCATCGCGTCGTGGACTCGCTGGCGGCGCTCGAGCCCGGGTCGCTCGGCGGGCTCTTCGAGGACTGAAAACTTTGCCCTCCCGCCACCTCGATCCCGAGCAGGCACGCCGCTATGCAGAGCACCGCTACGCCTTCAACCGCAAGTCGCTCGCCGGCCGCGTCGTGCTGCTGCCGGGGGGCGCCTCCGGATTGGGCGCTTCGATCGCGGCGCTCTTGGTGCAGGACGGTGCCATCCCCGTCGTCGGCTACCGCGCCAACCGCGGCAACGCGCTGGCGTTCCAGCAGCGGGTGCAGGACCTCTATGGCGGCCTCGTCCACCTGGTGGAGGGCGACGTCACCGATCCCGACGTGCGCAAGCGCTACATCGAAGCCGCGCTCGCGATCAAGGGCGAGCTCTACGGCGTCGTGGCGCTCACCGGCGATCCGGCGCGCGTGAAAAGCGGCGAGCTCGACGGACCGGCGCTACAGGCGTCCTTTCGCGCCAACTTCGAAGCCCCGGTGCTGCTGGCGCGCGAGGCGGCCGAGGAGATGCTGCGCCGCGATACACACGGCGCCATCGTGCTGTTCTCGAGCATGCAGGGGGTGTTCCCGTTCGAAGGCAGCCTGGCCTACGCCTCGCCCAAGGCCGCGCTGGTGCACGCGGCGCGCATCCTCGCGAAGGAGTACGGCGGCAAGGCCGACATCCGCGTCAACGTGGTGGCCCCGGGCGCCACGGTGGTGGGTATGGCGCGCGCCTCGATCGAGAGCGGCAAGTACGACCCCTACGTGGACCGCGGCACGATCGCCCGCTTCGGCCGGCCGGAGGACGTCGCACGCACGGTCCGCTTCCTGCTCGAGCCCGACTCCTACGTCACCGGCCAGGTGATCACCGTCGACGGCGGCCTGACGCTGCGCCGCGACCGGCTGGGCTAGGGGGGCTCCGGTCGGCGTCGTTGACTCCGCGCCCCGCGGAGGCGCACGATCCCGGGCAACCGCAGCGAGGTGGAACCGACGAAATGGTGGGTCGGGTCCTGGCGCACTACGAGATCGTCGAGAAGCTGGGTGAAGGCGGGATGGGTGTCGTGTACAAGGCCCACGACTCTCACCTGGACCGGCTGGTCTCCCTCAAGCTGCTGCCCGCGGACAAGGTTGCGGACCCGGAACGGCGACGACGATTCGTCCAGGAGGCTCGCGCGGCGTCGGCCCTGAATCATCCCCACATCGTCACGGTCTACGACATCGACGAGGCGGATGGCGTCCACTACATCGCCATGGAGTACGTCGAGGGCAAGACCCTCGCCGACCGGATCAGCCGCAAGGGGCTCCCGCTCCGCGAGGCGCTCCAGCACGGGATCCAGATCGCCGACGCGCTCGCGCAGGCACACGCCAAGGGCATCGTGCACCGGGATCTCAAGCCGGCCAACGTCATGGTGCGCTCCGACGGCGTCACGAAGGTGCTCGACTTCGGCCTCGCCAAGCTGGTCGAGACGGAAGTGTCCGAGGAGGAGACGACGGAGCTCAAGCCCGCCACCGACGAGGGCACGATCGTGGGCACGGCCGCCTACATGTCGCCGGAGCAGGCCCAGGGCCGGCACGTGGATGCCCGCTCCGACATCTTCAGCTTCGGCTCGGTGCTCTACGAGATGGTGACCGGCCGGCGGGCGTTCTCGGGTCAGTCGAAGGTCTCGACCCTGGCGGCGATCCTCAAGGAGGAGCCGAGGCCGCCGAGCGAACTGGTTCCCGCGGTGCCACGCGAGCTGGAGCGGATCATCCAGCACTGCATGCGCAAGGACCCCACCCGTCGCTTCCAGCACATGGACGACGTGCGGACTCTCCTGGATCAGCTCCGGGAGGATTCCGAATCGGGGAAGCTCCCGGTCGCGGCCTCACTGCCGCCAACCGGCTTTTTCCGACGAGCGGCAGCTGTCATCGCCGCGGCCGCGCTCTTGGCGATCGCCGGCACGTGGCTCTGGCTCGGCCGTCGGTCGCCCCCCGCCGGGGAGTCACCCCTCGTGGCCACGCCGCTCACCGCCTTTCCTGGCTTCGAGATCCAGCCCAGCTTCTCTCCCGACGGAAACGAGGTCGCCTTCGCGTGGAACGGGGAGGAGCAGGACAACTTCGACATCTACCGGAAGCTGATCGGGGCGGGCGAGCCGTTGCGCCTCACCCGGGACGCGGCACACGACGAGAGCCCCGCCTGGTCCCCGGACGGGCGCTTCATCGCGTTCCTGCGCGATGCAGCGGAGGGCCCGTCCGGGGTCTACCTGATTCCGGCGCTCGGCGGCGCGGAACGGCGCGTGGCCGACGTGGAGCTGACGCCCGAGCCCTGGAACTGGGAGTTCTCCGACTTCGGCCTCGCCTGGAGCGCCGATGGCCGGTGGCTCATCGTCGGGGACTGGCCCGAGAACGAGCCGGCCGGCCTCTTCCTGGTGTCCCCCGAGAGCGGTGAGAAGCGACGACTGACCTCTTCGCCGGCCGGGGCAGACTGGAACCCCGCTCCCTCCCCGGATGGCCGGACGCTCGCCTTCACCCGCACCGTTAGCAACGGCAACGCCGACGTCCACCTGCTCCGCCTCGGCTCGGACTGGGCCGCGGAGGGTCCACCGCAGCGGCTCACCTTCGAGAATCGAGAGGCCGGGAGCCCCGCCTGGACGTCGGAGGGACGCGAGATCCTGTTCTCGCAGGGAAGCTGGACCAGCGAGCGGCAGCTGTGGCGACTCCCGGTGGGCGCCCAGGCCGATGCCTCCGGGTCACGACGCCAGCTGTCCGTGGGTACGGATGCCACGACGCTCGCCGTCGCGCACGCGTCGCGGCGGCTCGTCTACAGTCGCAAGCAGCACGACGCCAACCTCTATCGCGTGGAGCTGCGCGGCCCCGGCGGGCCCCTCGGCGAGCCAGAGCGGCTGATCGCCTCGACGCGCCTCGACCACATCGCCGATTACTCGCCGAAGGGGGACGCCATCGCGTTCGCCTCCACTCGGTCGGGAAGCGAGGAGATCTGGGTGGCGAACGCCGACGGCTCCAACCCGCGACAACTGACCTCGATGGGAGGTCCGCTGACCTCCAACCCGCACTGGTCCCCGGACGGCAGGACGATCGTCTTCGACTCCCGCCGCGAAGGCACTTCCGATCTCTATCTCGTCAGCCCCGAGGGAGGCGCGCCGCGCCGCCTGACCGATCATCCCCACAACGAGCAAGAGCCGAGCTGGTCTCGCGACGGGCACTGGGTCTACTTCGGCTCGGATCGAACGGGTCGCACCGAGCTGTGGAAGATCCCCGTGGCGGGAGGGGACGCGATCCAGGTGACCCGGAACGGGGGCCACAATGCCTTCGAATCTCCGGACGGCCGGTGGCTCTACTACGCCAAGGGCGTACGCGCACGCAACGAGCTGTGGAGGACTCCGCTGCCTGGCGGCGAGGAGACTCGCGTCCTGGAGGGGCTGAGCTACGGCTACAACTACGTCGTCACGAGCCAGGGGGTCTGCTTCACGACGGTCACGAGGGGCAGCCTCTCGCTGGACTTCCTCGACCTCTCCACTCAGAGGGTCCGGCGGCTCCTCCGCACCAATCGACCGGCCAGCCTGGGGCTCACGATCTCGCCCGACGGCCGCTGGTTGCTGTACTCCCAGACGGACGCCTTCGACGCCGATCTGATCCTGGTGGAGAACTTTCGCTGAGCCTCTCCACATCCTACCCAGCGACGCTCAGCACTCGGAGCGAGAAAGCCTCCGCGTCCCACTCCGCTACGACCGTTCCGGCCGGGCGGATGCCGATGTACTCCGCGGGGCGGGTCGTGGCCATCGGGATCACGTCCTCGAGCGGCAGGCCGGTGAAGCGGACGCTGTTGCCGATCGCGACCGGGATGGAGAGCGCCGAGCCCGCGAGGTTCGGGGCGCCGGGGGCGGCCACGCGACCCGTCGCGTCGAGCTCGACCCGCTGGCGGCCGATCGTATAGACGCCGGGGGGCATGCCGGCCGCGGCCATGGCGTCGGTGACGAGGATCGTCCGCGCGGGCGTCTTGGCGCGGATCATCGAGCGGACGGTCGCGGGCGGCAGGTGGTGACCGTCGACGATGAAGCTCGCGAGCAGGCGGTCCTCACCGAGCTGCTCCCACAGCAGGTTGGGGTGGCGCGGCAGCGTGCCCGCGCAGCCGTTGCCGAGGTGGGTCGAAAGCGTGGCCCCGGCCGCCACGGCGTCCTGGATCTGCACACGGCTCGCAGCCGTGTGGCCGATCGCCACGCGGACTCCGCCGGCGACCAGCTGTTCGACGAGCGGGAGCGCGCCCGGTGCCTCGGGCGCGAGCGTCACGAGACGGATGCGGCCCTCGGCCGCGTCCTGGCGGCGCTTGAAGTCGTCCAGGTCGGCGCCGCGCACGTGCTCGCGCGCGTGTGCTCCGCGCGGCCCGTCCTCGGGCGCGATGTAGGGCCCCTCCATGTGGATGCCCGCGATCGACGGATGCCCCGCCCGCACGAGCGCGCGGGCGCAGGCGGCGAAGGTCTCGAGCGAGGACGTGATCAGCGTGGGCAGGAAGCGCGTGACCCCTGTCTTCTGGATCGCCGCCACGGCACGGCTCAGGTCGCCGGCCGTCGTGGCCGGATCGCCGAAGTCGACGCCGGCGAAGCCGTTGACCTGAAGGTCGACGAAGCCCGCGAGCTCCAGCGTCCGCAATCCGGCAGCGGGAGTCGCACCGCCGGCTCCTGCGCCGCGGCCGAAGCCCGGCGACACGCACGCTCCGACGGCGCGCCCGAGGAAGCTTCGCCGTGACGTGTCGAGTTCGTTCACATGCGGATCCTAACGCGCTTCGACCAGCTCCGGGCCGCCGTCCGTCAGGCTCTCCACGTCGACGAGGCGGCGCTGCGCCGCGCGCCAGCGGGCGCGCGCCCAGGCCGCGTGGTGCGAGGCCCGCTCGGGCTCGAGCCGCACCGCCTGGGCGTAGAGACGGACAGCCTCGTCCCAACGCCCGGAGCGCGCAGAGTCGAGCGCGTCACGAGCCGATGCCGCTCCCGCCGACGGCTGCGGCTCTTCCCCGGGGCCGTACAGGAAGACCTCGGCGATCACGAGACGCGGCCCCGGTCCCTGGAACGCGAGCCGCACCTCGTCCGTCTGGCGCTCGCCCAGCGACACGCTCAAGAGAGCCTGGCGTCCGGCGCGCGGCGCCCCGTTCACCCACTGGAACCCCGAGCGGGCCGGGCCCTCGGCCACGACCTGCCCGCCCACGGAGGCGGCCCAGGGCACCGCCAGCGGCGAGGTCTCGAGATCCAGCGCGAGCACGAGAGCCGACACGCGGCGCGCCGGGTCGACGCGAACCACGAGTCCGCTGCCGCGTGCCAGGCCGAGGGCGGAGTTCCACGCGGTCGCCGGATCGCGGTCGAGGGCCTCGCCCCCGACGACGGCGCCGTCGAGCGTCGCCAGCCTGATGGCTTGCCGGGGCACCGGGCGCGACTCGTCGTACGGCGGCCGAAAGCCGTGGAAGACCGTGAAGCCCCGGGCTTCCGTCTCCTCGAAGGAACCGCCCATGCCGCGCAGGCGCTCGCGGAATCCCTCGGCACGCGGCATTCCGCGCGACAGCCGGCTCGAGAGCACCCAGGCTGGAGCCGGGTCGAGATCCACTTCGTCCCGGAAACGCAGCGGGTCGCCAGGGATCCTCTCGTTCCACGCCTGGCTCGCGACGACCGTGCCGCGCGTCTCGAGCGTGATGCGTCCCGCGAACTGGAGGCTCGCGTAGACGCTCCTGGCCCCGGTCGACTCGATGCACGCGATGGTGGCGTCGAGGATCGGCACCTCCCAGACGCGGTCGGCGTGCGCGGGGTCCGACCAGGCCTGCTGGAGCCGCCATCCACCGTAGCTCCAGGGAAGCACGAGCGCGAAACCGGTAGCGACCGCGAGCGAAGGGCGGCGGGCCCAGAGCGCCGCGAGACCCGCGCCCGCGAGCGCCAGGAGCGGTGCGCTCATCCCGTAGAGGTAACGCAGGTCGTCCGGTCCCGTCCGACGCGAGAGCCAGAATGCCCCCAAAAGCGCCGCCCCCCATCCGAAGAGGGGCAGCGCCAGCCGCGAGCGACACGCTGCGCCCACGGCGGCCAGGAGGCCGAGGCCGAGCAGTACCGCGAGCACGTCCGGCAGCGCGGCGCGCTCTTTACCGTCGACGACGAGCGGCACCTGCAATCCGACGAATCCCGCGAGCGCCTGGCCGAGATCGACGACACCCTGGCCCCACAGCCAACGCGGCCGCAGTGCCGTGACCGCGCTCGAGGCCGTCACGACGCTCGCCCCCGAGGCGCCAGTCAGGCGGGCGACGAGGAGCGGCACGGCCCCGAGTGCCGTGCCCAGCGCGAACGTGGCGGCCGAGGCCGCGCGCGGCCGGAAGCCGGCCAGAAAGAGGCCGAGCGCCATCCCCGCGAAGGCCGGGATCGCCAGTGCCGAGTTCCAGACGGCGAGGCCGCAGGCGATTCCAATAAAGAAGCTGCGTCCGTGGCTCGGCGCGGGCGCCTCTCGCCCGCCGAGTGCGGCGACGAGCGGGAAGCCGGTGACGAGCGGCATCAGGAAGTTGGGTGGCGGGCCGGTGGCGGTCATGAGCGCCATGTACGGCGTCCCCCACGCAGCCAGAATGGCGCCGGCCCAGCCGGCCGCGGGACCGCCCAGGCGGCGCCCCAGCCGCCACACGAGCAGGACGAGGAGCGCGGCGCACACCAGCTGGTAGAGGCGATAGGCCGCGTGGTGCGGAAAGAGCGCGAGCAGCGGCGCAAGCAGGTAGGCATCCAGCGCACCGTTGTACGGCTGGTTCCAGAGCGTCGTCGCGAGCTCACCGCGCAGCAGCGCCTGCCCCATCAGCAGCAGGATCGCGTCGTCGTTCGACACGGGCAGCTGGAACGTGGTCCAAAGCAGAGCGCCACGGGCGAGCACCGCCACCGCCACGACGACGAGGATGCGCCGCACGCTTGGGCTCACGCAGGCCTAGTTTGCCCGAACTCGGAAGCTTCGGGACTATTGACACGCACCCCCTCCCGGGAGTTCCCTTTGAAGCACAGGGGGAAGCCATGCCGCGCTCGGTGGAAGCCCTGGTCGAGCAGCAGGCCCTTCGCTGGCAGCTGGTCCGCGGGGAGCGGCGGGACGAGGCGCGCCGACCGGTGTTGACCGTCTCGCGGCAGCACGGCGCCGGCGGCGGCGAGATCGTGAGGACCCTGGCGCGCGAGCTGGGGCTCGACGTCTTCGACCGGGAGATCATCCAGCAGATCGCGGAAAGCACGCACCTCAGCGAGCGCATCGTGGGGGCGCTCGACGACAAGGCGCGGGAGCTGCTCACCGAGTGGCTCTCCGGCATCGCGAGCCATGACTACCTGAGCTCCGTCGAGTACCGTTACCAGCTCACGCGGGTCGTGGGTGCTATGGCGCACCACGGGGGCGCGATCATCCTCGGCCGCGGCGCTCACCTGATCCTCGGGCAGGGCGAGGCGCTCCGCGTGCTCGTCGTCGCGCCACTCGAGGCTCGCGTCGCGACGCTGATGAGGCGCGAGGGGCTCTCGGAGCGGGACGCACGCCGTCGGATCCAGGTGGTCGAAGCCGACCACAAGGCGTTCCTGATGAAGCACTTTCACACCGATTTCGCCGACCCGGTCCATTTCGACCTGGTGGTCAACACCGCGCTCATCGGCATCGCGAACAGCTGCGCGACGATCCGCGCGGCCGTAGAGCGCCTGCAGCCGGCGAACAAGATTCTGGTTTGACGGCGTCCGCCGCGCCGCTTAGCCTGTTTGAATGTCGAAGCTCTGCCTCGTCCTCGCCATCGCCGCGCCGATCGTCTTCAGCGGTTGCTCCAAAACCGGGCAATCGGCGCCCGCCGGGGGACCGTCGGCCGCTGCGGGCCCGTCGGCCGCTGGGGGCCCGTCGGCCGCGGGCCGACCCCAGGCCGCAAGCGGCACCGGCGTCGTCGCCGAGGTGAACGGCGGCGCGATCCTGGCTTCCGAGCTCGAGCAGCGGGTGGCCAACCGGCTGATCCGCCTCCGCCAGGAGGAGTACGAGACCCGCAGCCAGGTGCTCGACGAGTTGATCGCCGAACGCCTCGTCGCGGCCGAGGCGCAGAAGCGCGGCCTCTCCGCCGAGGCGCTGCTGAAGCAGGAGGTCGACGCCAAGGTGCCAGTCCCCGCCCCGGCCTACGTCGAGCAGATCTACGAACAGAACAAGACGCGCTTCGGGACGGCGCCGCGGCCCGACGCGCTCGTCCGCATCCGCGAGGTCCTGCTAGGGC